>Ga0206838_10018_pt1 | contig 61512 bp, 47 predicted proteins | sample Alteio_BWOrgCont_26_FD_152879 | JGI IMG/M metagenome (GOLD analysis project Ga0206838, IMG submission 152879) | Enriched cells from forest soil in Barre Woods Harvard Forest LTER site, Petersham, Massachusetts, United States -... | ecosystem: Environmental > Terrestrial > Soil > Temperate forest >...
TGCAGCATGGAGTATTCGCCTGACACCTGGTAGGCGCCGATGGGCACGTCGAAGCGCTCGCGGGCCGCGCGGATGACGTCGAGGTAGGGCATAGCCGGCTTCATGAGGATCATGTCTGCGCCTTCGCCGAGGTCGAGGTCGATCTCGCGCATGGCCTCGCGCAGGTTGGCTCCATCCATCTGGTAGCTGCGGCGGTCGCCGAACTGCGGTGCGGAGTCGGCGGCTTCGCGGAAGGGTCCGTAGAAAGCCGAAGCGAACTTCGAAGCGTAGGAGAGGATGGGGGTCTGGTCGAAGCCCTCGTCGTCGAGGTGGTCGCGGATGGCGGCGACGCGGCCGTCCATCATGTCGCTGGGAGCGACGATATCAGCCCCCGCTCTGGCGAGAGACACGGCGGTCTTCGAGAGCAGGCCTAGGCTGGAGTCGTTGTCTACCTCGTAGTCTGTTCCAGAAACGCCTTCCTCTTTTCTGACGATTCCGCAATGGCCGTGCGAGGTGTATTCGCAGAGGCAGACATCGGCGATGAGGACCAGCTTTTTCGCTGCGGAGGACTGCTTGAGCGCGCGCAGGCCGCGCTGGACGATGCCGTCGTCGTCCCACGCTCCGTTGGCCTGCTCGTCTTTTGATTCGGGAAGGCCGAAGAGCAAAAGGCCTCCGATGCCGAGCGAGGCGACTGCTTCGGCTTCCTTCACAGCCTCATCGACGGAGAGATTGAAGACGCCGGGCATAGAGCCGATCTCTTTGCGGACGCCTTCGCCGGGGCAGAGGAAGAGCGGATAGATGAACGCGCCAGGCTCGAGGTGGGTTTCGCGGACCAGGTTGCGCATGGACTCGGTGCGGCGGAGACGCCGCAACCGGGTAATAGGGTATTCCATGCGTTTATTTTACTTACTCAAAGTGTGGCCATCTGGTCGTACTCCTGTGCGGAGGGCGAAGGCAGGAGCACCCACAGCGTATAGATGGCGAGCGCGGTTCCGGTGACGGGCTTGATAAGGGTGAGAAATCCCGCGACGATGGCTAGAATGCGGGCCCAGGGTGTTCGGCGCTGGAGCGCTATGCCGGTGGCGAAACATAAAATCGCACGCCCGACGACGACGACCGTGATGAGCGGCGCGAACCATGGGAGGCTGGTGAAGGGGAATTCGCCGAAGGGGCCGTGATGCATATGTCCGAAGTAGCCGCCGAACCATCCGGCAAAGAAGGACATGGCCAGCAGCCATCCCAGGATCGTCCAGACGCCATAGGCGATCCAGAGGATGGACAGCGACTGGATATGACGGTGAACGCGGGTATAGAACCAGGGGGTGGGCGCTACTACGGGAGCGACTTGCGGAACCGCTCTGCCGCACTTGAGGCAGAACTGCTGATTGGGATCGACGGGTTGTCCACATCCACTACAGAACATTGTTGGTCCCTCCTTTGCTGCGAAAGACCTGCAGTAAGTTACGCAGCACTGCCCGCACTTGTTCCGGGAGTCGGCCTGCTCCCGTTAGGATGAGCTTATGACATTGGTGCGGCCCATTCCCAGTGAAGTGAGCGATTTTAGCCCTTCCGCGCTCGAATGGCGCCGCTTTCTTGATCTGCTCGTTGACTACGCGCAATCGGCGACCGGAAAGCAGTGGCTGCTGGGGTTGGGGCCGTCAACGGACCTGGACTGGATTCGACGCGAGCATGCGTTGGCCGGAGAGATGCGCAAGCTGCTTGCCGCCGGAGTACGGCCGTCGCTGGGGTCGCTATTCGATCCTTCCGAGGCACTGGCCAAGTCGCGCATTGAGGGCGCGGCGCTCGAAGCGGAGGAGATCCGCAAGGTGGTGGCGCTGGGGGAGGACATTTCTGCCTGGTCGGGGCTGATGACCGCGCCGCCGGGTGATTTAGCAGACGGATTGACGCGGTTGCGGGAGCTTTCCGGAGAGCTGCTCACGCTGCCCCTGAAGCCGCTGATCGAGTCGCTGCGTTCGCGGATTCTTCCGGATGGGTCGTTGGCCGATGATGCTTCGCCGGAGTTGCGGCGGATTCGGCGGGAAATGGAGCGTCAGCAAAGAGCAATTGAGGAGAGCCTGCGGTCGGCGCTGCGGCGCTTCTCCGAGGGCGGGAGCACGCAGGACGACCTGATCACGATTCGCGGCGAGCGCTTTGTGATTCCGGTGAAGGCGGAGTGGAAGCGCAGGGTGCAGGGCGTGGTGCACGGTGCGAGCTCGAGCGGGCAGACGGTGTACGTGGAGCCGCTGGAGACAATCGAGCTGAACAATGATCTTGTGCGGCTGCTCGAAGACGAGCAGGCGGAGATTCATCGCATCCTTGCGGCCATGACGCGGCAGATCGCGCAGTATGCTCCGGTGATTCTGAAGGGTGCGGAGGTGCTTGCCGAAGTCGATACGCTGCAGGCGCGGGCACGCTTTGCGCTGGAGTTCGATTGCGTGGAGCCGCAATTTGCGGAGATCGAAAATCCCGAGCTGATACTGAAGGACGCGCGGCATCCGTTGCTGGAGAAGCGGCTGCGAAGCACGGGCGGCAGTGCGGTTCCGATGAGCCTGTCGTTGAGTTCGGATGCACGGCAGCTGATCATCAGCGGGCCGAACACCGGCGGCAAGACAGTGGCGCTGAAGACGGCGGGATTGCTGGCGATCATGGCGCAGAGTGGGGTTCCAGTTCCGGCAGAAGAGACGGTGCTGCCTGTATTCGACGCCATGCTGGCGGATATCGGCGATGCGCAGTCGATCGAGCAGAACCTGTCGACGTTTTCGGCGCATATCGTCAATCTGAATCGCATCGCGGCAGCCGCCGATGGGTCCTCTCTGGTCCTGCTCGACGAACTGGGGTCGGCGACCGATCCGGAAGAAGGCGCGGCGCTCGCGGTGGCGATTGCCGGGCATTTTTTGCGGGCACGGGCATGGTCGATCATCTCGACGCACCATACTTCGCTGAAGGTGTACGCCGCGAACACGCCGGGAGTGATCAACGCGGCTGTCGGCTTCGACGAGCAGACACTGGCTCCGACGTACGAGGTGCGGCAGGGCGTCCCGGGTGCGTCGGCGGGCATCAACATCGCGGCGCGGCTGGGTCTGGATCGCAGCATGATTGATGCGGCGCGCGCGCGGTTGAGCACGCAGACGCAGGATATCGGGCGCTTTATCGATAGCCTGCACGAGCAGCTTCGCGCGGCCACGGCGGAGCGGACGCGTCTGGCGCAGCTGGAGAGCGAAGTGAACCGGGAGCGTGCGCGGTTGGAAGCGGAGGGCATGAAGGAACAGCGGGCGAAGATTCGCGAGATGGAGCAGAAGCTCGAGTCGCTGCTGAAGGATTTCGAATACCAGGCGCGAGAGACGGTGCGCGCCATCGACGACAGAGCCGCGCAACAGAAATTGTCCAAAGAGGCCGAGCGCAGGATATCGCGGCTGCGGCGGGAGTTTGCGGAAGGATTCAATGCCTCAGTCGTCGCGCATCATACCGGCGCGGACAAGGGAGATGCGCACGCCCAGCCGCATGTTGTTCGCCATATCGCTATGGGAGACATGGTCAAGCTGAAGACGCTGGGCAAGACGGCACGCGTGGAGCGGCAGATCGACGAAAAGACGTTCGAGGTTGCGGTCGGGCTGATGAAGATGCGCGTGGCGCGCGATGAGATTGCCGAGGTGGTGCGGACGGCGGCGGCAGAGACTCCGCTGCAGGCAGCGCGTAGCCGGCGCGGCGTATCGGTCTCGATGGCCGAGCCGGACGAGGGCGTCGGGTGGGAGATCAACGTGATCGGACGCACGGCGGATGAGGCCCAGGGTGAAGTCGAGAAGTTTCTCGATCGCGCATTTCTAGCCGGACTGCCGCAGGTGCGGATCATTCACGGCACAGGGATGGGCGTGCTGCGGCGGACGCTGCGCGAATACCTGCGGAAGCATCCACAGGTAGCGGGAGTGACCGAGCCGGGGCAGAACGAGGGTGGTGCAGGCGCGACGGTGGTGGAGTTCAAGCAGTAACAGGGCACAGGGCTCAGGGGCTGTATTCACCGCAGAGACGCGAACGGCAAGAAGACTCGCCTCTAGAATGGGACCATGCGCACGCGATCTGCGAAGAAATTGGTTCCTGCGAAAAAGTCCGCTCCTGCGAAATCAGTTCAGCCAGCCGTTCCCTACTTCAGCAAGCATGCCCTCGATTTTCTGCGCCAGCTCAAGCGCAACAACCGGCGTGAGTGGTTCGAAGCGCGGCGCGAGATCTACGAACGCGAATTAAAAGCTCCGATGCTGGCACTGATCGAGAAGATTACCGAGGGCATGGCGGAGTATGCTCCGGCGCATGTGCGTCCGGCGCAGAAGTCGATGCTGCGCATCTATCGCGACACGCGCTTTTCTGCGGACAAGACCCCGTATAAAACGCATCTCGCCGCATGGTGGGCGCGTAGTGGAGCAGAAAAGACCTCGGGCAGCGGGTACTACTTTCACGTCAGCTCGACGGAGCTGGTGATTGCGGCGGGAGTGTTCATGCCGCCCAAGGAGCAGCTGATGGCCATACGGCAGCACCTGCTGGCGCATCATGAAGAATTCAAGCGGCTGATCGGGACCAAGAAGCTGCGCGCAAAGATGACGCTTCACGATTCGGCAGCGCTTAGCCGGCCTCCCAAGGGATTTCCTGCCGAGCATCCGGGGATTGAGTGGATCAAGGGGCGGCAATGGGGTGTGGTGGTGACGTTGCCAGCAGATCCGGGGCTACAGCGCAGGTTGGCGGAGACGATTGGCGGATATTTCAGACTGGCGCAGCCGCTGGTGGATTTCCTCAACGAACCGCTGCTGAAGGGCATGGAAAAGCGGAAAAAGCCGCTGTTTGGTCTTTACTAGTCTGCAGAGGCGCGCCTATAGTCGGCGATATCTCTTCTCTTCAGATATGGCGCAACAACCGCTCTGGACAAGGGTTTCTCTGAGTAACGAAAGACTGGCGGACTCCAGAAATCGCATGAATTCCACTAAAAACAGGAAAAACCCTAAGAAAACCGTAAAAAACCTGTGGAAACTCGGCTTTTGCAGTTGACAAAGGCTGCGAAAAGCCGCAAGGTTAACGGCGGTGGGTTCTCTCGGACCCGCATGAATACAGGCTTTTCAGCAGTAGTCGAAAAGCGTGTGACGTAGACGGGAGAACCGGCAGCAGACAACCGGAGGCGCGCGACAGGCGCATTCGTTGACTGAAACAGAAATCAGGAGGAATACACATGGCAACAGCACTCACCAAGACAGCTCTTGTCCGGCTCATGGCCGAGAAGCTTGAGTTGACCAACAAGCAGGCCGCGGCATTTCTGGACCTGCTCGCAGAAACCGCCGTCAAGGAAACCAAGAAGAACGGCGTATTCATCATTCCCGGCCTCGGTCGCCTGGTGAAGGCAGAGCGGAAGGCACGGATGGGCCGCAATCCCCAGACCGGCGAGCAGATCAAGATCAAGGCGAAGACCGTGGTGAAGTTCCGCGTGGCCAAGGCCGCGAAGGACTCGATCGCACCGCCGAAGAAGTAAACCAGATTCTCGGCAGCCGCCGCCATACATAAAAACAGCGGCTAACTCTAATAGGGAGAGGGAGACGGCTTGAGGCTCGTCTCCCCCTTTTTCGTTGCGTTGTCCTTCGGGCTGCGTCAGAGATCAGGTAGTCTCGGGTGTCAGGTAGTCTGGGGCCGTTTGACGGCGAGAGCGCGGACGATGAGCGAGAGCCCGAAACAGATGACGACAGCCTGGGTGAGCAACAGGGCGTTGTAGCGCCAGGCAAGCACAACGAAGCAGAGGGTCATACTTACCGGGTAGGTCTCGGCAAGGATAGCCTCGAGCCATCGCGGTTGCGCCGGGGATGCCGGGACGCGAGGGACAGGACTGGGAAAGAGCCGCGGCACACGTGCTTTGTAAGCCAGATAAGGCTCTCCCTGCTGCGCAACGAGGTAGGCTTCTTCTCCAAGGATGAGACGCAGCATCTGCAGGAAGATTGCGGCGACGAAAAAGATGGCGCCTGACGGCGGCATGAGAATCGATATCGCCAGAGCTAAGACAAAGCTGCCGAAGTAGAGTGGGTTCCTCACATGCCGGTAGGGTCCGGCGGCGACGACACTCTGTGCGTGCATGGCGCCGGAGGTTACGATTCCTGCGCCGAGATAGGCTGTCCCCCATACGCGAAACGCTGCACCTGCAGCGGCAAAGAGAATCGCCAGTAATGTAACTATCAAGGTTGCGTATTGCAGCGACAGTACATGTGTGCTCGCCAGTAATCCGCAGAGCTCGAGCCAGGTAGATGTGGCGCGCCCGGCAAATGGGCTATAGTGGATCCAGGGAGCCCAGAAACCGAGCAGGTAAATGAAGAAGCCGATGGTCAGGCGATAGCGAAACTCGAAGCGGGTAGCCTTCACTGCGGGATGCTCTCGTTCTTGTAGACGACGCCGGATTTCATGACGAAGGTTACGTGCTGAAGTATGCGGACGTCTTTGAGGGGATCTCCGGAGACGGCAATGACGTCGGCCCACTTGCCGGTTTCGAGCGAACCCGTCTTGTCCGTCCAGCCCATGAGATCGGCGGCGTTGAGTGTTCCGGTCTGTAATGCGGCGAGGGGGCTCATGCCGAACTGATTCACGTAGACATCCAGTTCATGGGCGTTCAATCCGTGCGGATACACGGCCGCGTCGGTGCCGAGCGCAACCTTGACGCCTGCGGCGATGGCCTTTTTGGCATTGGCCTTTTCGACCACGCTTACATCCTTCATCTTCTGCGCGTAGAAGGCGGGCAGGTGACCGTTCTGCTGCATCCAGTCGACAAGGTATGCGGTGGGAACGAAGTAGGTGCCGTGCTGTTTCAAGGCGGCGATGTCCTCGTCGTTCATGTAAGAGCCGTGCTCGATGGAGTCGACGCCGGCTTCGGTTGCCCACAGGATTCCCTGCGAGCCGTGGGCGTGGGCGGCAACCTTGCGGCCCAGGCGGTGCGCGTCGGCGACAATGGCCTTCATCTCTTCGAGGGTATATTGGGCTGCCTGGGGGTCGTCTCCCCGTGAGAGCACGCCGCCGGTTGCGCAGATCTTGATGAGGTCGGCGCCGTACTTGATGGTCTCGCGGACTCTGTGCTGCACGGCTTCGACGCCGTCGGCGACTCCCTCGGCCGTCTGGTGGTAAGAGAACGGGAGCAGATTGTCGTCGCAGTGTCCGCCGGTGATACCGAGCGGCGGCCCGCTGACCTGCATGTGCGGACCTTCGACGAGCCCGGCGCTAATGGCGTCGCGGAGATCGACATCGGCGTAGCCTACGGCTCCGACATTGCGGACGGTGGTGAAGCCGGCTTCGAGAGTGACCTTCGCGTTGTGCGCTCCGATGAGTGCGCTCATGGCGACGCTGGTCGAGAGCTCGTGGTAGGGATCGAAGTTGTTGTCATCGGTGAGGTGGGTGTGCACGTCGATGAGTCCGGGCAGGACGGTGAGAGAACGCAGATCGATCTCGGTGTCTCCCGGTTGCTTTGGTGTTGACGAAGTCGGCGCAATCGAGGTGATGCGGTCGCCGGTGACGACGATGGTCTGGTTCGCCGGCTCGTTGCCGGTGTGAACATCGACGATGTGTCCGGCGCGAATCAGTATTCGGGATGGGGCTGGCGATGGCGTGGCGTTTTGCGCTGCAGCCGGGAGCACGGCAATAAGTAACAGTGATAGTGACGTAATGAGAGTACGGTGAGAGACGTGCATCGTTGGCCTCGTTCAGGATCGTCGTAAATCGAGCTAATGGGGAAGGGTAAATTGCGGCAAGTGTAGCAGGTTTGTGTCAGCGTTCTGGCGGGGACTCAAGGGCGGCGCGAAGGCGTCCGCGCGCGGCCTCGAGCCGATGCTCTGCCTCATTTTTGCCGAGATTCAGTTTGTGCATGACGACCGCGGTCTTCACCGATCCGGCACGTTCGAGCAGGGCGACGGCATCGGAATGGCTCAGTCCGGTGATGGTGGCGATGATGCGCGCCGCGCGGTCGCGCAGCTTTACGTTGGTCGGCTGCACGTTTACCATCAGGTTTCCGTAGACATAGCCGAGGCGAACCATCGCTCCCGTCGAGAGCATGTTGAGGACGAGCTTGGTCGCGGTGCCGGCCTTCATGCGCGTCGATCCGGTGACTACTTCAGGTCCCGTGGCGGGTGTGACAGCGAGTTCGGCGGCCTGGGCTACTGCGGATTCCGGTACGCAACTGAGGCCGATGGTGAGAGCGCCCAGTTCCCGTGCGTAGCGGATGCCGCCGAGGACGTAGGGTGTGCGGCCGCTGGCGGCGATTCCCACCAGAACGTCTTGGGTGGAGAAGCAACGCTGCTCGAGATCGCGGCGGCCCTGAGATTCGTCGTCCTCAGCACGCTCGACGGATCGGCGCAAAGCGATGTCTCCGCCGGCAATCAGACCCTGCACCATCTCGGGCGGCGTGCTGTAGGTGGGGGGGCACTCGGAGGCGTCGAGGACGCCGAGGCGGCCAGAGGTACCTGCTCCCAGGTAAAAGAGGCGTCCGCCGTGCTCGAGTCGTGTGGCGATGGCTTCAATGGCCTGGGCGATCCGGGGCAACTCGTGGTCGACGGCAGCGACGGCTTCGGCGTCTGCCTGATGCATCGCCCGGGCAAACTCGAGCGGCGTAAGGCTGTCGAGGTTCTCGGTGGCTGCGTTGCGGGCTTCTGTGGGAAGGCTGGAGAGATCGTCCATGAGGATTCGCAAGGCGATAAACCTAACCCAGTTATTCGCCCAGCCGCTCCATCAGGGCGTCGAAGTCTTCGAGCTTGGAGTACTCGATGATGACGCGGCCACGTCCATTCTTGTCCTCGATAGTGACTTTGAGACCGAGAGCGCGCTGCAGGAGGTCCCGGGCCTCGCGGACATTGGGATCGAGAGGCTCTTTCACCTTTTCTTCGCTATGATTCTTTTCCGGATGGAGAATGCCCTGGACGTAGCTCTCTGTCTGGCGGACAGACATCGAGAGCGCGGTGACTTTCTGGGCGGCTTTGAGGATGGTGTCCGGGTTTTCCAGAGCCAGGAGCGCGCGGGCGTGACCAAAGGTCAGCTCTCCGGCCTCGACCTTGCCCTGTACTTCAACAGGGAGACGGAGGAGGCGCAGAAAATTGGCTACCGAAGCGCGGTCTTTACCCGTGCGCTGGGCCATCTGTTCCTGCGTGAGCTTGAAGTCCCGACTCAGGCGGTCAAATGCGCGGGCCTGCTCCATAGGGTTAAGGTCTGTGCGCTGGAGATTTTCGACGATGGTCATCTCCATCGCCTGCTCGTCGGAGACATGGCGAAGGATGGCGGGGATGGTCTCCTTGTTGGCCATCTGGGAAGCCAGCCAGCGGCGTTCGCCAGCGATTAGCTGGAAGCGCCCGTTCGGCAGCGGCCGGACGAGGACGGGCTGCACCACTCCCGTGGCTCTGATTGAGGCCGCCAGTTCGGAGAGGAGGGATTCGTCGAAGCGCGTACGTGTCTGGTAGGGGTTGCGATCGATCTCGGAGACGGGAATCTCGCGGGGCGTTCCGTCGGCGGGACGGGGCGGGGCGGTGTCGACGCTGGCCTTGACGCTCGGCAGCAAAGACTCGAGTCCCTTGCCCAATGCTTTCCTTCTTGGAAGCTCTACGGTGTTCATTTTTCGAATCCTTTGGGTGTTAAATCCTGGGGGAATCGGATCGGTTAGGCGTACGGCCAGAAGCGCACGGTGGGTTTGCTGTGAACGGCGGCAGCAGCTTTCCTCTCCCGGGCGCGCGGGCTTTCGATCTCGTTCCGGCTTAATAATTCTGCTGCAAGGTCGCGATAGCTCTCGGCACCACGCGAACGGGGATCGTAAAGCTGCACCGGCTTGCCGTAACTGGGGGCTTCGGCCAGCCGCACGTTTCTGGGGATGACTGTGGTGAGCAGCTTTTCTTTGAAGAAATCACGCAGGTTCTCGCGGACCTGCTGGGCGAGATTGGTGCGGTCGTCGTACATGGTCAGAAGCACGCCTTCGATCTCCAGCGTGGGATTGAAGGCTCCGCGGACCCTCTCGAGGGTGTGAATCAGCTCGCTGATGCCTTCGAGAGCGAAATATTCGGCCTGCATGGGGACCAGGAGCCGGTCGGCAGCGACCAGAGCGTTGAGGGTCAGCAGATCGAGGGCGGGCGGGCAGTCGAGGATGATGTAGTCGTACTTATCGCGCTCGGGCTCGAGAGCTTCGCGGAGCTTGTAGGCGCGGCGCTCGTGCTGGATGAGCTCGACATTGGCTCCGATGAGGTTTTTGCTCGAGGGGACGATCGAGAGTGTGTCGATTTCGGTAGGCAGAATTGCCTCGGCGAGGGTGTTTTCGCCAATCAGGATGTTATAGGTCGATTTCCGGTCCTCGTCCCGGGAGAGCCCATAGCCGCCGGTGGAATTTGCCTGGGGATCGCAGTCGATGAGGAGGGTCTTCAGGCCTTCAAGGGCCAGGGCTGCTGACAGGTTGATCGCAGTGGTCGATTTCCCGACCCCGCCTTTCTGATTGACTACCGCTAACACCCTGCCCATGAAGAAAAAGACTATCGGGCTGTAGGCATCCGGTGCAACGGAGATCGACTGTGCAGAACGAGTCAGTATCTGTGGAAGACTTTTGTGCGACCGCGCGGAAGTCGGGTGCAACTCAAAGGATCAAATAGGGATAGGCGCATCCGTGAATTGTTCGAGAGATGTTGCTGGTTTTGAGGCTGGAGTGGAAATCTTTAGTGTTCCACGTGGAACAGGCCGTGATTTGCGCGGAACAAATTATGGCCAGTACTACGCCGATGTTCCACGTGAAACGTCCCGCTTTTGACCGAACAGCAGCAGGCCGTTCACGAGACCGGAAATTGGCAGGCGCTGGCTCCAGGCGATTTTCGGCAGTGGCTGAAAGATCGGTTCTGTCGTCGATGTCGCAAACACCACGAACCAGCCGCCCGGGGCCACTCTCTGGATGGCGGTCCGGCAGGCCTCGACCATTTTGTCTACAGCGCGCAATGTCACTACGTCGAAAACACGACTGGGCGGCATGTTCTCTATCCGGCCGTCATAGACTTCCGAGGGCAAAGACAATACGCGGACCGCTTCCCGGAGGAAGGCGGCTTTCTTTCCTTGAGATTCGCCCAACGTTACGCGAATGTCAGGTCGCACGATGGCGATGGGTATTCCGGGCAGACCTGCACCGGAGCCGAAGTCCAGCGCCGTCGCTGCCGAGGGAAGCGACTGCGCACACTGAATACATTCAACAAGATGCCGGTGAATGATCCCCGAGGGTTCCCTGACAGCCGTCAGGTTGAGCCGGGAGTTCCAGCGAAGGAGCAGATGAAGGTAGGCGAGCAGCTGCTCGCTGGCTTCCGCGGACAGGGCCCTCAGCCCGGCATCCGTAATTGCCGAGTCGATATCCCGGGTAGTTATTTGGCTACCGATTCCCGGATCTCGCGAGGGTGCCATTTGGCTGCAGCGTCCACAAATGCGGTGAAAAGCGCCCGGGAAGCGGGGCTTGAGTCGAAGGTTCTCTCTGGGTGCCACTGCACGCCGACCACGAACTGGTCGCCAGTTCCCTCGACTGCCTCGATCACGTCGTCCTCGACACTCCGGGCAACGACGGACAATCCGTCACCGGGCTGATCGAGCGCCTGATGATGGCTGCTGTTGACGGCCAGTTCTGTCTGTCCGGTGATCTTCGCAACGCGCGAGCCGCGGGCGACAGATACTCGGTGCGCCTCGCGGACTTGGCGTCCGGGTTTGTGATCCACTGGAGTCTTCAGATCCTGGATCAAGGTGCCTCCGCGCCAGACGTTCCAGGATTGAGTTCCGTAGCAGATACCCAGGAGCGGTTTGTGAAGATTAGCCGCATCTTGCATCAGGAGCTCGTCCACTGCTTCTCTCGCAGGATCCGCCGGAGCACATTCCGGTACCCGAATGTGGCCGTACTTCTCCGGGTTTACATCGGCGCCGCTGCCCGGGAGAAGCACACCCTCGCATGAGCTTGCCAGGTTCGCAACTTCGGTGGGCGAAGCCGCGACCGGAATCTTCACGGCTTCGCCGCCGACTGCCTCAACAGCCTCGGCGTATTGGGGCCAGGAACGCTGGTTGTATTCAAGGTCGTTCGATGTCGGCTCTGGTATGGCGATCCGTGGCCTCTTCACTTGAGGTCCTCCTTCGCAGCAGCCACAGTGATCGCTTCAAGTTCGGGCTTCTCAGGTTGCTGGAGATAAGAATGACGGTAATACAGTCGGCAAATTTCGTCGCTTATCCGCGCCGTCAGTTCCCCGATCTGCTTCATTCCATATCCGGAGGTCTCGATGGGCTCGCCGACGGCAAGGGTCACCGGAACCGGGTGAAACTCGAGGGAATGCATGGGCAGAAGCTCATACGTGCCGATGAGAGCCATAGGAACGATCGGCAATCCTGCCCGGATGGCCATAAAGGCCGGCCCGTTCATGAAGTTTTCCAGGTGACCGGTCGCGGACCGTCCGCCCTCCGGAAAGATGAACAGTGGCATACCGGCCCGCAGCGTTTTCACGGCTCCTCCGAGGCTCGAGACCGAGGCGCGCGGGTTAGTTACGTTAACCGGCACCTGTCCTGATCGCTGGAGATGCCAGCCGACGAAGGGGAGCTTGAAGAGGTCGTGGCGGGCCACAATCCGGAATTGAAAACTGAGCGCCGAAAAGATGACGGGCGTATCCATATAGGAAAGGTGGTTCGCTACGTATACCGCGACGCGACCGTCAAGCCTGTCGCCACCAAGCAGGGTCACGCGCGCACCGCTGATGCGAGCTATGTTCCGGCCCCAGGCCCGGGCAATGGCGTGCTGGGTCTTGCCGTCCTTGTCCCACAAGGATGCGATCAACGACAGGCTGCCAAACAGTCCGGTACAGAGAAAGAAGAGCGGCGCGCGGAAACAAAAGCTCACCAGCCTTTCTGTCCAAGGCAAAGGTTCAGGGCGGGGTCCCAGCGTGCGAATCGTCACCCTGCCGCCTCCATCAGATGCGACCGCGCCGCGCCTACCAGGTAGACCGATCCAGTGACTAAGACCAGGCCGTCCGCCGGAGTTGAGGACCAGGCTTGTTGGAGGGCGTCCTGCACGCTCTCGGCGGTCCAGGCAGTAACCCCGGTCGGTTTTGCTGCCTCTGTCATCTGCGCCAGCGTTGCCCGGCGCGGAGAGTCGACTTCCATCAAAATCACGGATTCGAAAAGCGGAAACAGGATCTGCGCTATCTCAGCGATCGGCTTGTCGGCCAGGCAGCCGAATACGGTCGTGATGCCGCGCGGTTCGGGGTCCAGATGCGACAAGGCGGACCGGAGAGCCCAGGCGCCGGCGGGGTTGTGAGCCACGTCGAGCAGCACATCCGCACGCTTGGGGGCACGGCCGGGCGCTGAGATCCGCTCCATCCTTCCCGGCCATCGCGTCTGACGAATTCCTTCGGCAATCTGGCGCGCAGAAATATTGTAACTGTAACTGTTACGTAATTCAACTGCGGCGGCAATCGCCAGAGCGATATTTCTTTGCTGATGCGCTCCTATCAGAGGCGAGTTCACTTCGATTTGTTCGCCGAGTACGGCCAGCGAGTAGCCACTTCCCTTTTCTGCTTCATCACGCGTTGGAACGTATGCCGCTGCATTGACGCCGCGTGCGTTCAGCCCTGTCGCTACTTCGCCGATTGTCTGGTTGGCTTCGGGATGCTGCGGCAGCGTGACCAGGACGCCATCGCGGCGCAGAATCCCGGATTTTTCCCGGGCGATTGCGGAGATAGTTGTACCTAACCACTCTGTATGGTCGAGCGAAATGTCAGTGATGACGGAGATGAGCGGCTCGACGATATTCGTTGCATCCAGGCGGCCGCCCATGCCCACCTCGAGGATGGCGATCTCCACCTGCTGGTCGGCAAAGGCCAGGAAGGCAAGGGCGGTCATCGTCTCAAAAAAGCTGGGGTGCGAGCGCAGGGCTCCGGTGCCTACAAGACGGCGCGCACAATCGTCGACGCGGAAGTAGTAGCTCGCGAAATCATCGTCGGAGATCTCTACGCCTCCGATACGTACCCGCTCATTTACTCGCGAGAGGTGCGGCGATGTGTAGAGCCCGGTACGGTAGCCCGCGGTGTTGAGGACCGATGCCAGAGTGGCCGAGGTCGAGCCCTTGCCATTTGTGCCGGCCACAAGCACAGAAGGAAATTTGAGCTGCGGATTGCCCAACGCTTCGGCCAGCACCCGCATCTCGCTCAGCTCGAACTTGCGTCTCGGCAGCCCGGGTGCTGTATGCAGCTCACCGGCGAGCAAAAACAAGCCATCAATGGCTGAGGCGTATGACATAGATCAATTTTAGAGGAGGCGCAATGAATCGGATGCGCGAGAGCCGGCTCAGGCTTCTACTGTACCTGCATGAAGTCGAGGGCGCGGCTCAGATGGCTTTTCAGATCCTTACGATCTACGACCGCGTCGAGGAAGCCGTGCTGCAGGAGAAACTCCGACCGCTGGAAGCCTTCCGGCAGCTTCTGGCGGATGGTCTGCTCGATCACCCGGGGGCCGGCGAAACCGATCAACGCGTCAGGTTCGGCGATGTTGAGGTCGCCCAGCATGGCAAAGCTGGCGGTCACGCCACCGGTGGTGGGATCGGTGAGCACGGAGACGAACGGCACCCTGGCGTCATCAAGGCGAGCCAAGGCAGCCGAAATTTTGGCCAGCTGCATCAGGCTCACGATGCCTTCCATCATGCGCGCACCGCCTGAGGCGGCCACGATGATCAGCGGCTGCCGGGTGTCGTGCGCGCGATCGACCGCCCGGGCGATGGTTTCGCCGACAACTGCGCCCATGCTGCCGCCGATGAAGCTGTACTCCATCACGCTCAGCACCACGCGACGTGTGCCAAGAAGGCCAAGCGCATTGATGATGGCGTCGTTCAGACCTGTCTCGGCCTGCGCTTTGGAGAGCCGGCTGCGATAAGGTCTCAGATCGGTAAAGTCCAGCGGATCAGTGGATTTCAGGTTCAGGTCGACCAGTTCGTAGCCCGGTTCAAGCAGCATATCGATGCGGGAGCGGGCGCCGATGCGAAAGTGGTGGCCGCATTTGGGACAGACCATGAGGTTCGCTTCGAGGTCGGCGCGGAAGATCACCGCCTCGCAAGCATCACACTTGATCCAGAGTCCTTCGGTGCGCACCGTTTTTGCTCCGGTGTCCTCAATCTTATTGTCTTCCCGCCGAAACCACGACATCTGTTATGCCTGCCTTCCGTGCTGCTCTTTGTGCTAATACTCGATCCCGCGCTGGGCGAGAATTCCCTTTTCTGTCTACGCCGGTTCTAAATCTGCGGGTTTGGGATCTGCCGTTCCTGGATCCGCTGTTCCTGGATCTGCCTCTCTGGACGGGCAGTCCTCAGTGCCCCGTGTGGTACGGGTGCCCAGCAAGGATTGTAAATGCCCGGTAGATCTGTTCGCTCAGGACCACCCGGGCCAGTTCGTGCGGAAGGGTCATGGGCCCAAGGGATAGGAGAAGAGCCGCCTGCGCGCGCTCCTCGTCCGACCAGCCGTCGGCGGGACCGATCGCAAAGACAATTCGCTGACGGCCTTCGTCGCGTTGGCGGCCGAGCCAGTTGGCCAGTTCTTCGGATGAGAATTTTTTGCCGCGCGAGTCGAGGAGGACGACAGCCGAGGCAGTGCGCGAGCGCTGTTTCTGCAGTGATTCGAAGAAGGCCTGACTTGTCCGAAAGATTGCGGTCTCAGTCGGAGTGTAAGCAGAGGTGCGACTGACATACTCGGCAACCAGCGCGTCGAAGTGCTCGCTGCGCGCCCGGCCGGCGATCGAGGCCAAAGTGAGCTTCATCCCACCAGACTAAACGGTCGAAGAAGACCTTCGAAATCCGCTTTTCATAGGTTTTGTTCGAATCGCCTACAAAAAATTGTAGAGTTGGAATTCCCAGCCACGCCATGAGCCTGGGTTTTCGGCAGCCTTCTGACCCAGGAGGCGCTTGCGATCCTGGAAGTCGCACCGCCCGTCAGCCCGATAATTCAGTCTTTTCGGAGTTTTCCGGCAATTGTGGTCGCTGTCTTTGACAGAAAGATGACATCGACAATGTACCGTTCGTCACAGTAATCAACCCATTGGTCACAAGATTGCAAGGTTTCATCACAATTTCGCCATCTCTTCCCGGCAGCGTCGAGCAGCTTCTGCAAGGGAAGACCCGAACCGAGCGTTTGAAGTCGTTTTTGGCAGGTTGTGTTTTCTTTCGCACGTTCCTGGACCGAAATGTGGCTGTCGCTTTGGATTCCAGGACAGTAATCGCTCGACCCTTATAGGCAGAGCGCTACTTTCAATCTTCTGTGGAGGGATTATGAAGCTGCTTAAGCTGAGCTTTCCTGCGTTGCTGCTGATTCCGATGCTCCTGTGCGGGCCGCAGGTGGCAGTCGGGCAGAACGTCTATGCGACCGTGCACGGCACAGTTACCGATGCATCTGGCGCGCTGGTTCCCGGCGCGATGGTTACGGCGCTGAATACCAGCACCGGAATCACTTCACAGGCGGTCACCGATTCCAAGGGCTATTACGTGTTTGCGCAGCTGCAGACCGGCGGCCCCTACACGATCTCGATCGAAAAGTCCGGATTTCAGACATTCAAAACGACGGATCTCAGCCTGGCTTCGAATGACAACCGCGAAATCAGCGCGAAACTCGCGGTCGGCGCCGGCTCACAGACAATCCAGGTAGAGGCTTCGAGCGTGCAGGTCGAGACCTCTGACACACAGCTGAAGACAGACATAAATTCATCCGAGATAGTCTCGCTTCCATTATTGGCCCGCAATGCGGTCGCCTTGCAAAAGACCGCTCCGGGCGTGGTCGAAGCCTCCGACCGCTTTGGCACCTTTTCTACGAATGGCAGCCAGACTCCACAGAACGGCTTCCTGGTGGATGGCGTCGACGTCAATGACGGCCCGCTTCAAACGGCCGGCGTCACTCCCAATCCGGATGCTATTGGCGAGCTCAATATCATTACCAGCACGCTAAATCCCGAATACAACCGCAACTCGGGAGCCATCGTCTCCGAAGAACTCAAGACCGGCACAAATCGCTTTCACGGCAGCGGCTTTTGGTTTTACCGCGATACTTTCCTCGACAATCCCTACTATTTCTCGGGAGGCAAGCGGCCACCCTATCACCAGAACCTGTATGGCGGCACGTTAGGCGGCCCGGTCCTCAAGGATAAGCTCTTTTTCTTCCTTGCTTATCAGGGATACAGGAATGCCGTATCGAGCGTTGACAACACCAAGGTGCCGGATGCGGACCAGTTGGCAGGCAATTTCTCCGACGACATCGCCAACGGCGTAGTTTCCGGCAAGACACTGCCATTCGCCGTCGGATCCTGCACGGCAGGAGAAACCTGGGCTAATTGCTTCGCCTCCAACGGCGGCATGTTCTCACCCGCCAACTACAATCCCATTGCGGCCAAGATGCTTCAGCAGTTCGTGCCCGCGTCCAATGCGACAATTGGCGGCGCTCCCTACTATAGATTCTTTGCGGCCACTACCAACGGAGACGATCAGGGCATCATCCGCGCCGACTGGCATCCGACAGCCAATGACGCTATCTGGGGTTCCTCAATCTTTGAGTCGCACCCTGATAACGAGACGATTCCCTTCACCGGCGCCACCCTTCCGGGCTTTCCGCAGAACGATGCGCGGCATATCAAGATCTTCAACGGGTCTTTCACTCACACCTTCAGCCCCACGATGGTGAACGAGCTACGCGCGGGCTACTTCCGCTTCTATTACGCCGCCGTCGAGCCGGCGGATGTTGTAACCCCGTCGTCCTACGGCTTCGACATTACGCCACAGAGTCCCTCCGCCGGGCTGCCCTACATTGGCATCAACGGCTACTTCCATCTTGGTTTCAGCACCAACGGACCTCAGCCCCGCAACGATCAGAATTACGACTACCAGGACAACTTCACCTGGATCAAGGGCGCGCACAACATGAAGTTTGGGGCCCACATCGAGAGATTTGTGGTGAGCAATCCGTTCTACGGAAACAACAACGGCTCCTTTGGGTACGGCGGGAGCGGCTCCTATACATCCGGCGATCAGCTGCTGGACTTCTTCCTTGGAATCCCTGACACCTATTCGCAGGGTTCCGGTGGATGGATCAATGCCGCAGCCTGGGAATACTATTTCTACGCCCAGGACAACTGGAAGATCAGCTCAACTCTCACCCTCAATTACGGGCTGTCGTGGGACACGGAAACGCCCAACAGAATGATCCAGTATGGCAAGCTGGGCGTGACCTGCTTCAACGTGGGCGGCAACAACACTTCGCAGGTGTTCAAAAACGGACCTCCGGGAATGACCTGGCCCGGTGATGCCGGTTGCAACGACTCCGGTGGTCCGACAACGAAATGGGGTCACCTGGGCCCGCGCGTTGGACTGGCATGGTCGCCGAGTTCCGGACCTAGCATGCTCGTCGGTTCCAACGGCACGCACGATTTTGCAGTGCGCGCTGGATTCGGCATCTACTACAACCGCGACCAGGAAGAAGGCCAGTTGCAGAACCTGAGCGCGCCACCGTTTGGTCTGACATCGAGCGGCGCGGCGGATGCAGGGCTTAGTCCGGGGTTCGCCAGCCCGTACACCGACGTTGCGGCCAGGGGAAGCGCCAACAATCCCTTCCCGTTTACCAATCCCGGAGCCGGGGCAACGATCAACTGGGGCAACTACGGCCCACTTGAGCTCAACGAGTTTGATCGCGGCTACACGCCCCCGCTGATCTATAACTTCAACCTCAACGTGCAGCGTCAGCTTCCCGGATCGATGGTGCTGACTGCGGGTTATGTCGGATCCCTGGGACGCCATCTCATTTTCGTCTATGACGGCGATCCCATTACCACCGCCGGCCATGCCGCCTGCGAGGCGAACCCTGACTGCGTCGCTAATTCCTACGGGATCCACATCTTTTATCCGCAATACACCGTACAGCCCGCGCTGAACCCTGGCACGGGTTCCCCCTGGTACGGCGGCGTCGGTGTTCAGGCCAGCTACGGTGCGGCGAACTACAACGCCTTGCAGATATCGCTCGCCAAGGCGTCGACTCACGGACTGATGTTCAACCTCGCTTATACCTATAGCCACGGACTGGACAACGCCTCGGGCCTGGAAAGTTCAGGCTTCAATGGTCGCGGGTACAACTGGGTACCGGGCTATCAGTATTTGAGCTACGGCGATTCGGACTTCGATGCGCGGCATCGCTTCGTGGCCCTTTATGTCTACGAGATTCCCATTGGGAACCTGCGCAGCAACACGATTGCGCGCGAGACGCTGGGTGGATGGCGTGTCTCAGGGATAACCGCCTTCCAGACCGGTTTTCCCGTAACTCTGATGCAAACCAGCGGCTGGAACTCGCTGTGGTGCGACGCCTATTACTACTACTATTGCGCCGACAGTCCACAGACGTCGACGTTCAATGTAAAGACGATGAATCCAAGGGGCGCAACGAACGAGTGGTTCGATCCGAGCAACTTCTCATCGGAGCCAATCGGGACATTTGGCAATACGAAGCGTAACTATTTCCATGGGCCGGGCTACAACTACACCAATTTCGAATTAGCCAAAGACATCCCGATTCACGAGAGCATGTTTATTGAATTGCAGCTCGAAGCCTTTAATTTGTTCAACCACGCCAACTTTGACCAGCCGGATGGCAACTTCAGCGACGGTCCGGGTAGTTTTGCAGTTATCAGCAACGTAATACAGCCGGTTAACAACGGTGATCCCCAGCCGGGCCGCTGCGTCCAGCTGGCGGCGAAGTTTTACTTCTAGTCTCGTATTTAGATTCGCTCGAGACCTCATCCTTTGCGCGACAACAGCGCAAGAGATGAGGATCGGGTGGGGACCGAAGTTTCCCCACGCCACACGTGGCAAACGGGGAATGCATTCCGTCCGTTTCGTGCGGTGCCCTTAATCGTGCGAAAGCAGGACCGCGCATGCAATGGCGATGATTACGACTGCAACTGGCATTTGATTTATCCCTCTTCCTGATAATTGGGAGTAGCACAGACCATCAGATGGGATTGCCCCGGCATGCCTGGACAGAGTCGACTCATCTGAATCTCACTCACATGTGCCGGAAATCTGTTCTCATTCCCAGCCGGTCTTCTCGGGGAAATAGTGAAAATGGCAGCACGATCGTTGCGCTCCATTTGAAGGCGCGCGAGGTGGGCCAGTGTTCCGATCAGGTTTTTTGGATTGACGTTCGTGGGGTGGTTCGATGATGAGCGGAGTCAGAGAGCAGGTTGAGCGCGGCTACCCGGACGGATGTCCGGGCAGCCGGCTTATTGTTATTTGGTGATCTTGGTGATCGCCGTGGAGTGGTTGTCCCCAGGGTGGGAATCGGGAGCTGAGCTGGTGACGGTGGCAGTGTTGGTTACAGTGGAACCTGCCGCACCGGTGGCTTTGACGGTGATTGTGATGTTGTAGACCGCGACGTTGAAGAAGCCGGTTACATCGAGAGAGTTCAGCGTGCAGGTGACGGTGTTGCCAGAGTAGGAGCACGTTGATCCCTGTGTTGTGTACCCGCAACCTTTAAGTCCGCAGTAGAAAAGCTGTGCCTTGACTCCGGAGTAGGTAACTCCGGCCGGCAACGGGTCGGTGACAACCACGTTGCTGGCGGGGTTCTTGCCGAAGTTCGCAGCGGAGATGTTGTAAACGAAGGAACTGTTATGGCTGGCCGAGAGAGGAGCCAGCTTGGCCACAGCCAGGTCGACGGCCGGTGGGGCGACGACCTGATACGAGACCGAGACGGGAGTGCCGATATTCCCGGCAGCATCCTTCACATTGACGGTGAAGGTCTTGACTCCTGTGCTGGAGGTGTCGAGCGGGCTGGTGATCACCCCGGTGTTCAGGGTTCCCGGCGGGAAGGTCTGAGTACCGCAGCTGACCACTCCGGAGAGCGAATCGGTGCAGCTGTACTTGGCGATGACATTCGGCTGGTTAAGGTAATAGGAATCGGCAATTCCGTAGTTGGTGGAAGGCGGCGGTGAGAGCAGCGGACCTGTGGCCACTACCGGCGGCTGCGTATCCACATTGACGGGCACGGTATAGAAGGAGGTAGACCAGCTTCCGGTCATGTCCTGTGTGAACTTGAGTTCTTCGGTGCTGGCGCAGTCGCGGGCGAAATAGTGGATCAGGTACATACCGTCGCCGTCGAGAATCGGGATCACCTGCTGGGGCGGCGTGAAGACGGTCGCCGCCGGCTCAGTCGGCGAGCTGGAGGTCGGGCAGGCGATAGTGTTGGTGAGGGTGGTATCGCCGGGCACCGGATTTCCCGGCATGGGCGGGTTCGATGCGAGAGAAATGCCGTAGGTGATGCTGGCAATGGGCGCGGGGAGGAAATTGGCCGCTCCCGGTGGTGGAGACTGAACATCCGCGAAAGTGGGCGGTTGGCTGGAGAAGGTAACGTTCGCCGTATCGGAGTTGATCCAGCCGCCGGCCTGCTGGCCGGAGACGGTCACCGTGGTCAGATCTTCGGGAACGGGGGCCACAGTGGCGAAGCTGGAGTTCGGATGTGTGCCGTGGCTGGTGCTGGTGTAGATGCCCGGTCCGCTGAAGGCGACGAGCAGATTCTGCGGGCAGAGGGTGTTGGCGAAATCGGTGGTCTGGTCGAATTTGCACTGTCCACCTGTCCAGCCTTCGTTGGCCATGAGAAAGCCGACACCCTGATGGAAGGTGGGTCCATTGGCGTTGACGATGTCCGGCAGCGTGAACGCCGGGCCGTCAAAGACCTCCTGGAAGACTTCGTTCTGCTGAGTCGAGACGGGGCACTGCGCGCCGCTCTGGCTGGGATCCGTGCTGACGTTGCATTGCAGGGTGTAGAGTTTGCAGGCCGGGGAGCCACTGGGCAGCAGTTCGCCGGTATGCGAGAGGCAGTTCGAAGTGGCGAAGGAAGTCCCGGGCACCCAGACAGGTATCCAGGTCGTCGGATCAATCGGCAAATCCGCGACATTCGGTATGGTCTGATTGGTAATGGTGAGGCCTCCCGCGCTTTCCGCCGCAGAGAGGTCGTAGGTGAAGTTGACCACCTGGTTGTTGGTGCTGTCGAAGGGGAAGTTCTGGGTCAACTGCGCCGGAGTGGGGTTTGTGGATGAGATCGGGTTGCCGGTGATCTCCGCAGGCCCGCTGACGCCGGTTTGAGTGCAGTTCGTGTTGAGGTAGAGCGTGGAGTTCGACAGATAGCCACCAGTGTCGACGAGGTCAAACTTTGCCTGGTTGGCGCCAGGCTGCAGGTAGCTGCTGACGTTGATGGGGGGAAGTCCGCCGAGCACGGTGTAGTTGTCCGGATCCATCCCCGTCAGGAGTCCTTCTCCTCCCAGCTGTTCGAGATAGGGAGTGAAGCAGCTGTAATAGCCGTCATACAAGACTCCTCCCTGGCAAAGATTCACCGGGCCGGTGGTAGAGTCGCCGGCGGTCACCGTCAGGTTGATGTAGTTGTCGGTGATGACATTGCCGGTATTGTCGGCGGTCGAGGATACCGATGCCTGAATAGGAGAAGCGCTGCAGCTGAGCTGCACAGTCGAGCTGTTGAATATGACCTGGTTCGGAGGATTTCCCGTCGTGGTCAGCGAGAGGCGCACGTTTGTGGGCCCAAACAGCTTGATGGAACTTGAATTGTTCTGGGCCAACAGGCCTGGGGCGGCAACAGCAGCACATGCGATCAAAGCCGCACTGCGCAGAAAGAATACTCGAAACATTGACGCAATCTCCTATTGCGGTTTCCCGGCATAAATGACAACGGTCGATCACGCCTCGAAGGAACACTTCACGGCCATCGTGAAAGACCGGGGGGAACCAGCAGACTCCTTGAGAGGTCGCGCCCTAGTAATGCTTCCGGAGGGAGAGGATTTGAACTAGACGGAAACTATTGAATTCTCTGCTTACAGTGCAACAGTGTCAACGCGAAAATGGGAAATGACTGATGAACACTCATTGCGCACCAAAAAAAGAGCCGCATGCCAAAGATATGCGGCGCGCAATTCGTGATCAGTTCCGCACTATCGGCGGAGACTCTTGACGGCGTCGGCCACGATAGGAGGCGTGACCGCGTGCACAAACTTTTTGAAGGCTGATTCCTTCGCTCCGTTTTCCTCTCCCGGCAGTGGTTGGAAGAGCGTGGAGTGGGACGCGTTCTGCTCCTCCTCGGGCCGGCCATTCGAATAGTAGTAGGTCGCAACCGACTTACGAGTGCGATCGGGCGGGCAAGAGAGCGGCGTGGGATGACCGTGGAATGAGGTAGAAGTTGTGCTGAAGATCGCGCAGCGGTTAAAGAGAGGCAGGATCTTCTGCTCGGCGTGCGTCATCTCCTTGTCCCATAGTTCGAAGTGACCGCCGTACTCCTCTTTCCAGTCTTTGTTGAGGTAGACAAGGACGTTAATGCGGCGTTCGAGATTCAGTTTGGCGTGGTGGTTGAAGTCCGCGTGCACACCCAGCTTGCCGCCGGGTTTGATCTGGTGGAGGCCTCCGCCCACGTAGTAGGGGTCAGGAATGACGCCCTTAATGCCGGTGAGCACTTCAAGGAACTGGATCATGGGACGGCTGTTGAAAAAGAAAAGAACTTCGCGCGGGCCGGTGGGCAAGCGTTCTACGCTGTCAAAGGCGAGCTTCTTCTCGTTGGGGTTATCAAACTGCTGCCACTTCAATTCCTTTGGCTCGGGAAAGTCGCGCAGTGCGGCTTCGGCAGCCTCGACGGGCAGGAAATCGTCGAAGTAGATATGCGGAAATGGCTTGCCGTCCCTGTACTTCTCGGCATTTTCTTTCGCCAGCCGCTCCAGCTTGGAGGCAAATTCTTCGCTGAGCAGTTCCTTCATGGGTTTTCCTTATGGTTGGGCGCGAACCGGGCGCGGGGGTTGAGGATTTCTGAACTCACTTCAAGTGTAGGTAGGAGCTATACGGCGAGCAATAACACTTAAGTTCTCGTGTAGTAACCGGTCGGAGCAACTTCCTGCGACTACCAGTGAATGTGCGCAAATGGGGACCCGAATCCTAGTGTAGAGCGCAGCGCCAGAGCCGCGGCCAGGCCGACAAAGAAGGCGAGTGAAAGCCACGCATCCTGCGCAACCAGGCTTATGCCTTCGCGGTAAGCGCTGTAGGCGGTCACAAAGTAGACAGGCAGGTCGGCCACGGCTACCGCTAGCACCGCTCCCGTCATTCCCAGGAAGTGAAATCCGATGGGCAGAGTCAGGTAGAGCGAAACGCAATACACGAGATAACCGAGGGCGTTATAGTGCGCCTTTTGCAGCGAGAGGATGGCGGGATTTGTTGTGCTGTAGAGCAGCGTATGCCACAGACCCAGGGTCAAAATGCCGATCATCCACGCGGCGTCATGGTAGCGCGGGTCGTACACAGCGCGAATGAAGAAGTCGCCGGTACAGATGACGATGATCAGCAGCACGCCGCCGATAGCGAGAACCGGCATGCGGTACTTGATGATGATGTCCCGGTATTCCTTGCGGGGACGGCTGGCAAACTTGGCGATGAAAGGAAAGCCGACGCGTCCGCAGAATTGCAGGATGATCTGCCGCGGAATGTCGGAGATCGCAAAGGCGATGCCATAGATGCCCAGCATGCGGAAGGAGATGAGCTTGGCAAGGATCAGCCGATCGGACTGACCAGCCAGGAAAGTAAGCGCAGTGCCGATAAGAATCCAGCGGCCGAACTTGATGAGCGCACGCAGCGACTCGTTGTCCCAGGTGAAGCGCGGACGGATCTCGGGCAGCATCCAGTAGCTGACCACCGTGCGCACAATCTCGGATATCACCTTGCCGGCGATCAGGGCCATCAGAGATGGCTGAAACCAGGCCCACAGCAGCGTGATGACAAACTGCAGGAACTGTTGCAGCAGTTCGAGCGCGGAAATTCTGCCGACTCCCATGTGACGGGAGAGAGTGAGCAGGCTGGGCGAGGTCAACGATGCGATCGCGACACTCAAGCCGATCGCAGGCAGCACCCATAACAGGCGTGACTCGTGGTAGAAATGCGCGAGCGGCCACGCCAGCGGCACGGTAATCAGGAAAAGCCCGGCACCACGAAGTACCTGGACAGTCCACGCTGTGTTCAAGAAGACCGGATCGTCGCCGCGCGGGTCCTGGATGATGCTGTCCTGCAGGCCGATGTGCGAGAACAGATACAGGCCGGTGATGATGGTCGTCACCAGCGTAAGTACGCCGAAGAGGTCCGGCGCGAACATATGGCTGAGCACGACGTTGCTGACCAGTCGAAGCGCCAGCGCCGCGCCGTAAGAAATCGTTACAAAGTACGTGCCTCGGACTGCCGTCGATTCAAGCGAGCGGAATCTGGAAGTCTCGTCCAGCTCTTCGCCTGGCCCGGGAGACAGCTCTGTATTCATCGTCATAGGCAGCGAGGGGTTGCCGTATGGCTACATTGGTACATCGAAGTCATGTTTTCCTGTGACCCTTCGGCTTCAAGAAGACAAAGCTGAGCGACCGAGGGAGGTTTTGTCGAGCCTGCCCGAAAGGGCTTTGCAGTACTTTAGAGTTCCAACTGCTACGGTAAATGCTATTATGCCCCGGAATTCTGTAAACCCTACCTTTGTGTCATACGGAAATACGCGGGCGCGCGTTATCGTAATCGGAAGGAGGATGGCATGCAGACCGCACCCATTACCGATGCTCGACCGGTAGCTTCAATCTTCGAAGCTGGAAATCCGGGTTTTCGGGAGAATTTCGACGAGAAGCCTTTCGAGTTCTCGCACTGCTTCACCGCGGATCATCCCCTCTTTCAACTTTCCCGGCTGCGCCAGCTTCTTGAAAATCCGGTCACACGGCCCGGAGTCTACTTCGACGCGGGAGACATCGGCATCGGACAGCGTTGGGACTCGGTTCCCGAACGGAAGCAGACGCTCGAGGAAACATTCGACCGCGTCGACAACGCGGGCGCGTGGATACTGATGAAGCGCGTGCAGCACGACCCCGACTACAACCAGCTGCTGGTGCAGTGCCTCGATGAAGTGCAGCGCTTAAGCGGACGCCAGATCGACCAGGACAAGAAGAGCCAGGAGGCGATCATCTTTCTTACCTCGCCGCATCGCGTGACTTCGTACCACATCGATCGCGAGTGCAATTTCCTGATGCAGGTGCGTGGCGACAAGGAGATCAGCGTCTTCGACCGCAACGACCGCGATGTGCTGCCCGAAGCGGAACTGGAAACCTTCTGGTCGAAGGATAACAACGCCGGTGTCTATAAGCCTCAGTATCAGGATCGCGCGCAGGTCTTCGTGATGCGGCCCGGCACTGGAGTGCACATCCCGGTGAATTCGCCGCACTGGCTCAAGAACGGCAACAATGTGTCGGTCTCATTGAGCATCAGCTATCAATACAAAGACTGGCGGCGCAAGTATGTCTTCCAGGCCAACTACTATCTGCGCAGGATGGGTATGAACCCGACGCCTCCGGGCAAGTCGGCATTGCTCGACAACGCTAAGAGGCTGGTCGTTCAGGTAGGACTGAACAGCAAAAAATTGTTGCAGCCCACGAAGTCTGCTAACTAAGCGTTCCCAGTAGTTGCGATGCTGCAGCAAGGACAGGGGATCCGCGCCTGTCTCTCAAATCATAGGCAGCAGAATGTGACCAGGTCCCAGGTGAATCCCGGATGAAACGGATGTTGGAACGAGCTGTTGCGTTTGCCCGAGACGCTTACACTTACCGCTACTTCAATTCGCAGGCGAAGGCTCCGCGTTATCGCGGCGTGTTCCGGACTTTCGCTGAGGCCGAACGCGCTATCCCCAAGGGGCGGCCGGAGGGTTTCAACCTTGAGGCGGTGCCCGACTTCTTTATCGGGAAGCAGTTCCTCTTCAATCAACAGGATTATCCTGTCCTGCTGTGGCTCACGCAGGCGATGGAGCCGGGAGGCAAAGTATTCGACCTCGGCGGCGGCTTCGGCCAGTGCTATTACAAGTACCGGGAGTACGTGCCTTATCCTGAGGGGCTTCAGTGGCTGGTCTGCGACGTAGAGTCATTTCTGTCTCCCGCAAGGGAGTTTGCGGCCAAGCGCAACGAGAAGAATCTCTCCTTCACGACGGATCGCAGCGCCGCTGATGGCTGCTCAATCTATCTGACGAATGGGGCGCTGCAATACATTGAGCCCGATCTGCCCGAGATCCTCGCCGGGCTCTCGTCGAAGCCACGCCATGTGCTGGTAAACCGCGTTCCCATGTATGAAGGCGAGCGCTACTACACGGTGCAGTCCTCAAGCCACTCTTTCGTGGCACACAAGGTCATCAACAATTCGCAGTTGGTGCACGATATGGAAGACCTGGGATACAGCATGGTCGATCAGTGGTCACTGCCGCGATCGATGCACGTCTACTTTCATCCGGAGTGCTTTGTACCGAACTTCCGCGGCTTCTACTTTCAGCGCAAGTCGACCTAGTCAGGCTTCTACTCTTCAGCAGAAGACGGAAGCAGAAGACGGGAAGCAGAACACCGCAGAGCAGCAGACAGGAAGCAAAAGACGAGGGGCCGGATCGCGGTCCCTGTTTTCAGTTCAGCCGTCCGCGCAGCGCCTGTGACAGGCTGGGCGCTCGCAGCCCGCTGTCAGCTTCGCGCTCCTCGTCCGGCTGGATATCGCCTTCACCGGGCGCGAGGAAGAGATTGCTTTCGAAAGCGTACTGGCGGGTGTAGAGCTCGTAGTACTGCCCGCGGGCTTCGAGCAGTTCGGCATGTGTGCCGCGCTCCTGTACAAGTCCGCCATCGATGACCAGAATCTGGTTGGCGCGGCGAATGGTGGAGAGGCGGTGCGCGATGACAAAGGTGGTGCGGCCGCGCATCAGGTAGGCCAGGCCCTCCTGAATCAGCGCTTCCGACTCGGAGTCGAGGCTGGACGTAGCTTCGTCGAGGATGAGGATGCGCGGATCGGCAAGAATGGCGCGGGCGATGGAGATGCGCTGGCGTTGGCCGCCGGAGAGTTTCACTCCGCGCTCGCCCACAATCGTGTCGTAGCCTTCGGGGAAGCGGGTCGCGAACTCGTCCACGCGGGCGATGCGTGCGGCTTCAAGAATCTGTTCCTCGGTTGCGTCGGGCCGAGAGAAGGCCACGTTGTCGCGGATGGTGCCATCGAAGAGAAACGACTCCTGCAGAACAACACCGAGGTGGCTGCGGAAGCTGCCCAGTTCCACGGTGGTGAGATCCACGTCGTCGAGAAGAATCTTGCCGCCGTCGGGATTGTGAAATGCAGTGATCAGGCTGATGATGGTCGACTTGCCCGAGCCTGACGGTCCCACCAGAGCGGTGACCGTGCCTGGAGGCGCCACAAAGGAGATGCCGCGCAGCACCGGCTTGTCAGCGTGGTAGGCGAAGTGGACATCATCGAAGCGGACATCGCCGATGAACTGGCCGTCCGGAATGCGATAGGTGCGGTGCGGATCGTCGTCCTCTTCGGCTTCGGCGAGCAGCTCACGCGTACGGTCGAGGCCGGCGATGGCCTCAGTGAGCTGTGTTCCCACGGAGACAACCTGGAAGGCCGGCGCGATCAGGTAAGCGAGGAAGATGGCGTATTCGCCGTATTGGCCGATGGTCAACTTTGCCCCGAGATATTCGCGCGTCCCGATGAACATGACCAGAGCGCCCACAATGCCGACCACTACCGTCGAAGACATGCTCATGAAAGAGATAGCAGTGATCGACTTCATGATGTTGGAGAGCAGGCTGCGCACTCCTACGGCGAATACCGCTGCCTCGCGGCCCTCGGCACGGTAGCCCTTGACGACGCGCACACCGCCCAGCGACTCGGTGAGGCGTCCGGTGACATCGCCGTAGATCTTTGCGCGCTCGCGGTAGATAGGGCGGATGGTAGCAAAAACCTTACGCAGAGCGAGGGTGAATGCCACCATGATCAAAGCGGCAATAATGGTCATGCGCGGGCTGATCCGCATGAGCACGATGAATGACATGGTCGCGGTCAACGAGCCGCCGAGGAACTCCATCAGTCCGGTGCCCATCAGATTGCGCACGCCCTCGACGTCGGACATGATGCGCGAAACGAGAACGCCGGTGCGGTTGGCATCGTAGAAGGCGATGGGCAGGCGTCCGATGTGCGCCTGGATCTGGATGCGCAGATCGGTGATCAACTCCCATGCGGCCTTGGAGAGCGACTGCGCCAGCGCAAACGCGGTGATTGCCTGAATGCCGGTAGCCAGAAGGACGCCGCCCACCAGAGGCAGCAGGTAGTGGCCGTGACGTTCAAGCATGACCTTGTCGATCAGGAACTTGGTCGAAAGAGGCAGGGCCAGTCCCGAGGCGCGATTGATCAGCAGCAGGACCAGTCCGAAGAGAAGCAGCCAGCGCCGCGGCTTAATGATCGACCAGACTTCTGGCAGCACATTGCGCAACTGCGCTCGACGGTGCGGCGTCTTCGCAGAGACGGCCTGAAGGACCTTTTTCTCCGGTGCTGGCGTTGCGGCCGGGGCTTGTTCAACCGATTGGGTCATGAGCTGTGAACGACTCGCGATTCAAAGATGAAGCGTGGGAGGTGCGCACTGTCTCCGGCCGGGGGTGCCGGAATTTCCGTGCAAGGTCGCAACTTATTGTCACACGGACCATAGCTGTCCCGGGAATAGCATTCCTGTGGGATAGCCGCTGCGCCGAGAGGTCAGCGGCTTACCAGCCGCTTCAGGCTGCGCGCGGCGCGATAGCCGCTGCTCTTGATGCCGTCCAGTGCCGGCGAGCTGCCCGGGCGGCGGGGATGGAGCCCCATCTTCCGCAGCGCGTGGTTCACACGATGAGCGTCGGCAGCCGCATCGACTACACGTTTGAAGTTGATGCTGAGCGAGACCGAGACATCAGGGCCGTTCTCCACCCAGTGCGGGAAGATGACGGGATTGCTCACCCCTGTTCCTGTGCTTATTTCAAAGCGCCATGCCTTCGCTTCGAGGTGCTCGCGATACTTAGGGGCTTTTGTATCTTCGCCGGACCAGAATTTTTCGAGCTCGATATCGGTGAGCACTTCGCTGTCGTCGCCGTTGAAGATGTGCACTGTCTTCGAGCCCTGGATCTGGAGCAGGAAATTCGCCTCTCCGTCGATGTGATAGGGCGTAACGCGTCCAGGAGAAGTGATGAGGATGGTCATGACGGGATCGCGATAAGTGCGCTTCAGATCCACATTGCACAAGGCTCCCAGCTCGTCCATGCACGTATTCAGGAATGCGCGATACTCTTCGTACTTCTGCACGCGCTTCAGCATGATGAGCGAATTCGAATCGCCGATACTTGCGAGTACATCCACCAGAGACTTGCCCTCGGGCACGCCGCGCCACTTTTCGCCCGGCGCAGTGGTTCCAGATTCGAAGTAATACCCGCCCGATTTTGCTTCAGCCCGGGCAGCGAGCTTCGTCAGCACTGGCCAGCTGAACAGTTCCGACTCATGCACGGAATGAAAGAACGGAAAAGGCTTACGGTCGAACGCAGTCTGGAATGTCTCCCTTGCCGGCGAGCTGTAGGGGAAATAGCGGGAGCTGATGGTTGCGGTGTTCATGATCTATCCTTCGTCAAATCAGACATACGGAAAGCGCATTAAGAGATCAGCAATTCACGCATTCACCGGAGATAAGCGCCTGGGGGTTGTGTGCGCGCGGGGCGAGCGGGGAACGAGGAGCCAGATCGAAACGAGCAAATGGATCTCAAAAGCCAGGCCGAAGTGGCGGGGACTCTTCCGGTCCATAAGTAACGTTCTCTATCTTCCGCGTCGTTTCGGTCCTGACTTACCTTAACTTATCGGCCGGCAGATACAGCATCCCCTGATGGTAACTAAAAACAGTAATCAGTTTGTGTGATTCCTACTAAACTCGAATAACCATTACCATTTGGGGATGTGGATACGCAGGGCCACCTGCTACCTTGAGCGAGTGATGAAGAAACCTGCCGGCGGTCAATAAGAAGCTGGCGCCGGATTCTTCAATCGACGCGCTGTAATTGCATTCGCTGTTGGGTTCTGCCTTTCGGTCTTTCGTAGTCAGTTTCACTTCCATCCGTTTCTTTGAATCGGCACCCCCTTGGGAGTGACATGGGCGAAGCCCGTCTAAATCACCACAATTCAATCTGACTGATTGCTGTCGTCAGCCCCCAAAGTTGACGCGCAAGACTCGGGAAATGCCGCACATCGCTTCTGCTTCCCTCCTGGGCAACGCGAACCCCCCTGCGATGGCACGTAGAACAATCTTCCGATTGTCTCTCTCGAATCCGTTCGATCCGGCATACGACAAGAAAACATTAGGTGGGGACACCATATCAATGGGCGCAAATTTAGGAGTCACTTCTGTCTTTGGTCAACAGGCCGCCAAGGCTGATGTACGGGCGGCTATCAGCGGACTAGTGTCCGCTAAAAGACGATCGGCGAGCCAGTCGTCGGTCAATACGGCGGTCATGATGACGCTTGATGTGCTGGCCGTTGCGGCGGCACTCTACCTGGCGTTGCATCTTCATCCGGGCCATGCGGGCGGGCACTGGAACAGCCTGCAGCAGGCGGTGGCCGTCGGGCCGGCGATGCTGGTGCAGCTTGGATATCTTGTCTGGTTCATCACCGCGCTGCTGGTTCTCAGTTGGCACGACGGCCTCTACGGCCGGCTGCGGTCGACTTCGAAACTTCACGAAGTCCGCATGACCGTGCAGGCTTGCCTGAATGCCGGCTTGCTGCTCTGCGGCGCGATGTACATGACGCATGACACGCTGACGCCGAGAGCGGTTGTCGTTTCGATGGTTGGCTTCACGACCGCATTCATGTGCCTGCTGCGTGGATGGTGGCGCTACTCCGAGCATCGCGATCTGGAGAAGGGCGTAGGCGCGAAAAACATCCTTATTCTGGGCGCCGGCCACGTGGGCAGTGCGGTACGGCGGCAGATCTTCAAACATCGCGGCCTGGGACGGGTGTTCAAGGGATTCGTCGAACTTCCCGGAGACGCTGCGAACGACGCCGAATGCAACGAAGTGATCGGCAACTTTTATCAGCTGCGCCACCTGGTGCGGCAGCACTTCATTGACGAGATCATTATCGCCGGGAGCTGCACGGCTTCGCAGGTGCTGGAACTGGTGGAGATGGCCGCCGACATGCACGTGGAGGTTCTCGCTATACCCGGGCTTTACGAAGACATGGTTCCCGAGGCTCCCATCTTTCACCTGGGAGACTTCCCGGTCACTGCGATTCACCGGCGCGACGACAAGGCGCTTCCCATGCTGGTCAAGCGAGTCGTCGATATCGCGCTGTCGGTGATGCTGCTGGCGTTTCTCGCGCCCATCTTCCTGGTGATCGGTATCGCGATCAAACTGACATCGCGTGGCCCGGCGTTTTATGTCTCCGACCGCATCGGTAAGAAAGGCCGGGTCTTCCGGCTGTGGAAATTCAGAACGATGCAGGTGGGCGCAGACCGTATGAAGGCAGCGCTGGCCTCATCGAACGAGCGTGACGGCATCCTCTTCAAGATCAAGAATGACCCGCGCGTGACTCCCATCGGCCGCATTCTGCGCAAGTTCAGCGTCGATGAATTGCCGCAGCTCTTCAACGTTCTCTGGGGAGATATGAGCCTGGTCGGGCCTCGTCCACCGCTGGCGACCGAGGTTGCGCGCTACGAGCTGAAACATTACCGCAGGCTCGACGTTCTGCCCGGCCTTACCGGACTGTGGCAGGTGCGGGCGCGCCATGATCCCTCGTTCGATCAGTATGTAGCTCTGGATATTGCTTATGTCGAAAACTGGAATTTCTGGATGGATATGAAGATTCTGCTTCGGACGGCGGAGGTAGTTCTGCGCGGTACCGGTTCGTAACAATCAAGGCACAGTAACGGGCGGGCACGTCTCAGAAGTCTCCAAATCCGCTGGAAGGCAGTACGGGAACCCCCAGTTTGAAACAACGAATTATCAATCATCATTTGGCTCGGAAGTTTTATCGAGCACTGGGGCAAGATCTTCATGCGTATTTTGTTGACTGGCTCAAATGGTCAATTGGGCACAGAGTTCCGCACGATCAGCAGAAGCACGGCTGAAGTCATCTCGACAGGCAGCCGTGAGCTGGACCTGACTAATGAACAGGAGATACGGCGTTTCGTTCGCGAAGTTAAGCCGGCCGTCATCGTTAATGCCGCGGCTTTCAGCGACGTCGATGCGGCGGAGCGGAACTGGGACGCCTGTTTTGCGCTGAATGCGATCGCGCCCGTGGTGTTGGCCGAGGAGGCTCACCGGCTGGATGCGCTGCTGATTCACTACTCGACCGACCAGGTCTTCGACGGCAACAAATCTGCACCCTACAGCGAGTCGGACCCGACGTCACCCCTCAACGTGTACGGAGCTTCAAAGCTTGCCGGCGAGCAAGGAATTGCTGCAAGCTTTGCGCGTTCGTTGATCCTCCGCCTGGGATGGATCTACGGCGCGCAGGGCGAGAACTTCCTGCGTTCGATCCTGCGTCTGGCAGAGCATAGCGACGAGCTGCATGTAGCCAGCGATCAGATAGGCGCGCCGACCTCGACGAGAGCTATCGCAGCCGCAACCGAGCGGCTGATTCGCATGTACGCCAACTGCCGGAAGGCGCAGTTTCCAACCGGTATTTATCACCTGGCGGCTTCCGGGGCGACTTCGTGGCATGGATTCGCCGTGGCCATAGTGTCGGCTGCATTCCAGGGAAGAAAGGCGCCACTCGTCACTCCGACCATGACGCCCGAACTCTCTTCCTTTGCCAAGAGACCGAAGAATTTACTTCTCTCCAACCAGAAGTTTCTGAAGACCTTCGGGATTCAGCTCGGACCGTGGCAGCAGCAACTGGATGAAGTCCTGGCGGAGATGCGGGAGGATGCGATTCTGGCCGGCAATGGCATTGGTGAAAGAGGTCGCGGCGTCCGGGATCTCATCGGCATTGACGAAGTCTGCTGAGGATCGGTTAGCAAACGCGGGTCCGCGCAAGAAGCACGGGCCCTGTTTATTTTGCGTGAAAGTCGACGAGCAGCGTGCAAGCTTGGGATCCGCCGTCCTTCCACGAGCTATCATCGGCAAACTGCACGGCCAGTAAGGTCATGCTCTCCCCGGTGTGATGCATATCGACAGAGGTGGGGTCCAGAGTCCAGGCGTGGCTGCGCTGCTGATCCCCGGGCGGCACATCCCGGTGATAGCTGAGGTTCTCGCTGTAGGGCCGCGGGTTACCTTCAGAATCGAGAATCGACAGCGAAAACGTCATGCTGGTGATGGTCTTGTCTGTATGGTTGGTGAAGGCCAGCTTCAGCTGTGGGATGGATTGGCCACCCGAGTGGTTATAGCGCAAATCGAGTCGATTGAGACTGACGGGGCACTTTGATGGGGGGGCTGCCGCATAACTCGCAATTCCACAACCCCATATAAGTGTTAGGCAGAATCGCCCGATCAATGCATATTCCCCCTTGCCGTGGGAGTTATTATATAAGCTCGTCAACTTATTGCTGTCTGCCCGACCCAGGGCGGACCGCGAACCCTTGATTTGCGCAGTCAACACGAACTTATTTAAATGGTGCGCTGACAGGAATGTATCTCGACCGCGACTCCCACGCCGGGAGCGGCCATTTTGCTGAAAGTTCCGTTGCTTGCCCACTTCCTGGGGATGGGCACGCGGATACCGAAGCGCGCCTTGAAGAGCTGCTGCGCCGCCTTCCGGCCGAGCGCCGTTCGTCGCTGGAGCGGCCGGTGCCGGCGCGCGCGTCCCTTGTTCTTGAGCCGGATGAATGGAAGACGGTTCGTCACGCCGCTGCGGTGGCTGCGGCCCGGCCGGAGGACCTGGTGCTGGCGGGCTTCTCCGGTCTGCTCTCCCGGCTGAGCTGGCAGGAAGCGGTTTCGGTTCTTCGCTACTCTCCCGCTCTTTCACTGTCCACGATCCTGTGGGAGCAGGGTGTTTCCTTCGGGAAGGCGCTGGCCGCGATCCGACACGAGCAGCTGCGTGACGCACACGTTTCTGCAGGAGCAAGCTACCAATTTCTTGAGGAAGGCGTTCCATCCTCGACGTGGAAAGCGGTGGACCTGAGCCTCACCGCAAAGGTTGAGGCGGGCAGGCTGGTTATGGTTCTCTCCAGCGCCTCCGGCCGGTGGAGAGAGAGCACCCTTCGGGGCTGGCTGGAATCTCTGCGCTGCCTGACTCTGGCCGCCGCGGCTCATCTCGACGCCCCCATCAGGACGCTGCCTCTGCTCGACGAGAACGCCGTTCTCGACTTTTACAAAGCGCTGAACCGGACCGCGACCGACTTTCCTGCGCAGGCCCGGGCTCACGATCTAGTTACCCGACAGGCGGAGCTCAACCCCGACGCTGTTGCCGTGGTCTTCGCCAACAAGCGCCTGTCCTACCGGGAGCTGGACGAGCAGAGCACGCTACGGGCAAAGTACCTGGCCGCAATGGGCGCCGGCCCCAACCGTCCGGTAGCCATCTGCATGGAACGCTCCGAGCAATTGCCGGTGGCGCTGCTCGCCGTCCTTAAAGCCGGTTCGTGTTATGTCCCGCTTGATCCGCAGCATCCCCGGCAGCGGATTGCGATGACGCTCGAAGAGTGCAAGCCCGTCGCCATATTGTCGGATTCGAACGTAGCGGCGTCGCTGGGTGAGATGCCTGCTCCGGTTCTTCACATGGACGAAGACTGGCCCTCGCCGCCGTCCGACTCTCCGGAGATTACGCCTGCTTCTCCCAACGATCTGGCCTACATCATCTATACGTCCGGCTCTACGGGGAAGCCGAAGGGAGTGCAGATCAGGCACCGGCCGCTGGTGAGCCTGTTCGATCCGAAGTCGAGGATGCCGGGACTGGCTCCCGGCGATCGCCTGCTGGCGATTACCACCATCTCGTTCGATATCGCTACCCTGGATATGCTGATGCCGCTCAGCTCGGGCGCCACACTGGTAGTCGCAGATCGTTACGCGGCGGGAGATCCCTTCGAGCTGGCGCAGCTGCTTCAAAGCCATGACGTGACATTTCTCCAGGCCACTCCGTTCACCTGGCGGCTGCTGGTGAACTCGGGGTGGACGGGCAAGCACGATCTCAGGATGATCTCGGGCGGGGAGGCCCTGCCGCGCGACCTAGCCAATCGGCTGCTCCCTCTCGGGCGCGAACTCTGGAATTGCTACGGACCGACCGAGACGACAATCTACTCCGGCTCTATTCGTCTTCGGCTGGATGACGGGATCGTGCCGCTGGGGCCGCCTATCGCCAACACTACCTTCTATGTGGCCGATGAGACCGGGAGGCCGCTGCCTCCTGGCGTGCCCGGAGAACTCTGCATTGGCGGAGTTGGCGTGAGCCCCGGTTATCTTGAACGGCGGGAATTGACGGCGCAGCGTTTCGTGCCGGATATTTTTTCGCTTGATCCGGGCGCGATGGTCTTTCGTACCGGCGACCTCGTCCGCGCGTTAAGCCACCGTGAGCTGGAGTTCATGGGGAGACTCGATCACCAGGTGAAACTACGCGGATACCGCATCGAGTTGGCTGAGATCGAGTCGGCGCTGCGCAGCCATGCCGCAATCGAGAATGCGGCGGTCATTCTGCGTGAAGATATCCTGGGCGAGCCCCGGCTCGTCGCGTATGTCACGCTTGCGCACGGAAACTCGGTCGAACCAAACGATCTCAAAAAGTATGCCGGGGGCCTGCTACCCGAGTACATGCTGCCCGCGCGCATTGTCACCATGGATGCGTTGCCGCTTACTTCGAGCGGCAAAATCGACCGCCGGTCGCTGCCCTCGCCGGAAAGTGTCTCCGGCCAGAGCCGGGCGACTGCCGCGGGTGTGGCGCCGGAGAGTGAGATCGAGTCGAGGCTGCTGGAGATCTTTAGAGAAGTGCTGGACGAGCCTTCCATCGGCGTCACCGACAGCTTCTTCGATTACGGAGGATACTCGCTGCTTACCGCGAGGCTCTTCTCGCGGATTTATCGCGCGCTTGGGCAGAAATTGCCGATCAGCCTTCTCTTCGATGCACCGACGGTGCGGGGCCTGGCCCGGATCATCCACAATGGCCAGCCGCTGCCGATTGTCGTGCCCATCCGCAAGGAAGGCAGAGCAGCGCCCCTGTTCGTCATTCACTCCTATTTGATTTATGAGGCGCTGAACAAGGCGATCGAGGAAGACAGGCCGATCTTCGGAGTTCGCGAGTTGGACGATAACAAACCTGTGGGCTCGCTCGAGCAGCGGGCCGCCATTTACGCTCAGGAGATAAGCCGGATTTATCCGCAGGGACCGCTCAGCCTCGCGGGATGGTGTCTTGCCGGCTCGCTTACTGTCGAGGTGGCGCGGATTCTGCGCGACCAGGGGCGAATCGTTGCCATGGTTGCGCTGTTCGATGCGGAGCGGCCCGGATACAAGCCACGCATCGAAGCAGGCGGCAGCCTCTTCAAGGCCAGGCTGCTCAGCTTCACCAGATTTCACTCCGACCGCATGCGCGAGCTCGACTGGCCGGAGAGAGTACGTTACCTCTCCGCGCAGTCCGTACACCGCTGGGACGACATAGTTGAGGCCTCTTCTGTGTGGCGCCGTACAGCGTTTCGCTGGACGCGGCAAAAGCTGGGATTCATCTTTCCGAAGTCGATGCGCGGACACCTGGAGCGTCTGGGAGCCGACGATCTGCGGCCGACCGCGCTGCAGTCCTATCCCGGCAAGATCGTGCTCTTCCGCGCCTCAGACGTGGTCCAGATCTCCGGCACAGAACCGTCTCTGGGCTGGAACACGGTCGCGAAGGACGGCGTAGTCGTCGAGTTCGCTCCGGGCGATCACGAATCGATGTTTCGCGAGCCTCACCTGCCCAAGTTTGGCAAGATGCTGGAACGCGTGCTTCGCGAGGGCGAAGCCTCGTGTGCAGGCACGTCCCCGATCCGGGCCGGAGCCTGAAATCTCTCCCCTGAAATCTCTCCTTCGACGATTAGGCAGCGGCGGGCTTAGCGCTTGCGGGGAGCCGTATCGTCCGCGTCCGCGAATGACACCGATCTCTCGATGATGTCGCCGTCGTGCGCGCCCTCTGTCAGACGGTGGTCGTCGCCTGCCTCAAGAGCAGCTCGCCCGTAAAAGTCTTCTTCGTCTGGAGATTGTATGTCCACGTGAACGGCGCTGGTGGCGGCCTCCCATGTGCTCATGCCTCCCATGACCAGGAGCAAGGGCATGATCATCGCATTGTTCAGCAGATTGTCGATGGCGGTCGTGAGGATGACAGCGACAAAAGCATGGCGAAGGTTGAGGTCTTCTATGTCGGAGCGGGCCAGCGGAAACCAGACCACGCGGACGACAGGTATTAGTTGGAGAGCCTCAAGCGCGATCAGGCCGAAGAGCCCGTACATGCCGAAGGCGAGCAGCCACAGTCCGGAGGGCCGCAGTCCGGTATACCGCCACCAGTCCCATTGGCCGGAACCGAGGATGGGCTGCTCGAGCGCCAGATCGACGGTGCGCTCGTCGTGATCCAGGCGCAGTGCGAGCGACCCGCGATGGATTCGTTTGAGAAACTCAGTCGCCGCATGAACCGTATGGTTGCGCCGCATCAGCGTGCGCACCGAGACGGCGTCTGTCAGGCGCAGCCCGGCGAATAGGAGAATCGCCGTTACCAGCAGAATCGCCATCACCCGGGGAAAATAACGGCGGCTGACAAAGACAAACGGCAGCAGCGCGACCAGCAGAACGATGGAGCCACCGGACTGGCAGAGCAGGGTCGCGCCGCATAGTATGGCGGCCGTCCACACGGTTGGAATGCCGAGAATGCGGTCTACGCTGCGGCGAAGCCATAGCCATACGGCAATCAGGGCCGAGGTCGCCATCCAGATTCCGAGTTGCGTGCCGGTTTCGAGCAGGCCGATGGGGCGGTATCCCAGGTAGCGCTGAGTTCTCACCCAGCGATAGGGCTGGTATCCATAGAGATGGGCATAGATCTGCGGGCCGGCCCATACCTCAATGAGGCAGATGGGTACATAAAGGAGTCCGGAGATAACAAAGGCCTTGGCCGCGAGGCGAAGCGAGGCGGTGTCGGAAAAGTACAGACGGCCCAGCACCCACGGAACTCCCCAGGCCAGCAGCTGATAAATCTCGCCAACGAGGGCCGCACCGAAAAAATCAGGATTGGCAATGCCGGAGAGCAGCGGGACGATGCACCACATCAGCATGGGAAGGTCCCAGAAGGTAAGCCTGAAGCTGCGGAAAACCTGCCGGTCGAAGAGCAGCACACCGAGAAGCCCGCTCAGGCCGGTGACGGTGGCTTTGGTCAGGAAGTACTCGGTATGCAGTCCGTTGCCGAGAATCCAGAACGGCGAAGGGTCCCCGGAGAACCTGGCGATGGGCAGCAGTGCCCAGCCGCCGAGAAAGTTCATGAGAATGGCAACACGAATGGGATATCGCCTGAACAGGACAAGCGACAGGGGTATCCACGCGAGAAACGCCAGCAAAGGGGGGAGAATCACTTTGGGCCCTCGTTCAGTAAACCTACTATAAGGGAATGGCTTATGGACATACGAACGGCGGCTGAGTCGCTCAACCCAGTAAAGGCTGGCGGAATGGCCACCTATCTCATTGCATCCGTTGCTTGCGGGTTGACCGCGGTCAGGACGGTGAATCCCCGGATCACACGTCTCGCGGTTGTACTTGGGCTGATCCAGGCGGTATTGCTGCTGGATATCGCCTTCGACTGGAGATGGAGGCTCTACGATTGGCTGCGCAGCCAGGCGGAGGCTCATCACTGGTATGAGCAGCGCCACTGGCCGCAGATCGTCGTCCTCGTGACTCTGGCGGCAGCTTTGGTCGCAGGAATGGCGGCCGCACGACGACGGTTTCGGTCGTTACCCGGCGCGGCACTGGCGGTTGAAGGATCGCTGCTGTCGATCGGCTGCTGGATGATGGAGGTCATCTCCCTGCACGCGACCGACTCGATTCTTTATCACCACGTCGGGCTGTTGATGATCATCAGCTTTGTCTGGCTACTGACCTGCGCGATGACCATCGCCGGCATCCTCAAAGCAGGATTCGGACGTGCGCAGACAGCCGGACCCGCCGGCGTCGTGTGAGCAGCCACAGACGGCGGCCATATCTCGCCCTGAGATGGGGGCCTCAGATCTGTTCGATCTTCACGCTTCCGTCGCTGGTGTGAATAGTCAGCGGAGTTCCGCCGCCGTTCAGCTTGCCATGAAGCTGGTGGCCGTCTCCGCCCTTGCTCTCGTAGTGGTCCATCGTGATGGGAAGAGTGCAGTCCACGTGACCGTCGCTGGTGTGGATGTCGAGATCGGCCGCAAAGCCCTGCGGCACCCGAACCGTCACCGGGCCATCCGACGCCTGGATGGAAGACGCTTCGGATAACTTTGTGCCTTCTCTGAGGCTCACTTCCAGATGGCCGTCGCTGGTGTGCAGCATCAGCGCATTGAAGGTCCCGTCGACGGTGAGGCTGCCGTCGCTGGCCCGCGCCTCAATAGCGCCCGTGGAATTGGTGATGTTCACGTGCCCGTCGCTCGACTTCACGCGCAGCTTGCCGGATACATGATCGACCGTGACATCCCCATCGCTGGTCGTGATTCCGAGTTCACCATTGAGTCCGGCGATCCGAAGAGCGCCGTCCGAAGTCCTCGCCTCGAGAGTCAGGTCCGCGGGCGTTTCCACCGTCACCTTTGTTGACGACTTGTGCCAGTTGACGTGGAACACGCCGATCTGCGGCTTTTCCTTGAATAGAAAATGAACCTGATCGCCAGTCTGGCTCTCATCCAGACGATAGTCGCTGAGTTTGATTCCCACGGTCTCTACATGGATGCGGACTTCGCGGCAGCTTCCGCACGACGAAATCTGTACTCCCGCATCGCCGGTCTCAAGGTTGAGCGTCGGCTTTCCGGTTACCGGATAATTCTTTGACCAGGCGTGGTCGGCATCCTGCGCCAGGACGGGCAATACAGAAAGGGCAGCCAGACCTGCCGCTGCCAGGGCAATCTTCATCTTCATGGCAGCGACATACGGAAGTTGTGTCAAAAAGGTTCCATCAGGCCACGCGTTGTCGTCTCCAGGCTGCCGAATGGACGCAGACCTGGGCCAACATCTCGCGGAGCCGGAAGGCTTTATCGAGCTGTTTGTCGACCAGCATCTGGTGCCGCCGGCGGTGTTCCGGATTGGTCAGCTCCGCCAGTGTCCGTTCGTCCCGAGCGGCGTCGCGCTCCAGTTCCAGGATTCTGGCCTCGATGGCCGAACGGAAGCGCGGACTCACCTGTATGGGCTCCCGCGTGGGGTCTGGTGTCATAAATCCTCGCTTTCGACCACTGCTATCGAGGTCTGAAGTTCTCCGCTGCTTTGCCGATCATAACGACAGGCACCCCACCACGCGATACCACGCCGGTACCCATCGCCCAAACTTTTCGGTATGCGCCTGCCCCATTTTGGGACAGCATCGAAAATTTGCCCCTCTGTTTACAGCTCCATCGACTTTTCCGTCACCAGCGACCGCGCCTTTGCCAGGAAATCCGCGAGCGGCATCGAACCCTGGTCGCCCTTGCCTCGCGTGCGCACGCTCACGGCGTTCGCCTCGGCTTCCTTGTCTCCCATCACCAGGACGTATGGGACCTTCTGCATCGTCAAGTCGCGGATCTTTGCGTTCATCTTCTCGTTGCGGGTGTCCAGCTCCACGCGTAAACCGGCAGTTTGTAACTCCTGCTGAACTTTTTCCGCGTACGCCTGGTGCCGCTCGCTGATTGGCACCAGGCCCACCTGCACCGGAGCCAGCCACAACGGAAACGCCCCGGCGTAGTGCTCGATCAGATAGGCAACCATCCTCTCCATCGTACTGACGATCGCGCGGTGGATCATCACCGGCCGGTGCAGCTTTCCATCGGCCCCTGTGTAATGCAGGTCAAACTGGTTGGGCAGATGAAAGTCCACTTGGATCGTCGAGTAAGTCTCCTCGTGCCCCATAACGTCGGCCAGCTGAATATCGAGCTTCGGCCCGTAAAACGCCGCTTCTCCGCGACCCTCCTTGTAAGGCAGCCCCAGCCCATCAAGCGCCTCGCGCAGCACGCGTTCGCCGAGCGCCCACATCTCGTCGTTGTCGACGTACTTTTCCTTGTTCGCTGGATCGCGCAATGACAGCCGGTAGCTGTAATTTGTTATGCCGAGGTCGCGATACGCCCGCTCGACCAGCTGCATTACCTTCGAGAATTCTTCCTTGATCTGCTCCGGCGTGCAGAAAATGTGCGCATCGTTGAGCGTCATGCAGCGGACGCGGCTCAGCCCGCTCAACACTCCCGACCGCTCATAGCGATACATCGTTCCCAACTCAGCCAGCTTGACGGGCAGCTCACGATAACTGCGCGGCTTCGACTCGTATACAAGAATATGGTGCGGACAATTCATCGGCCTGAGCACCATCTGCTCGGTCTCGAGGTCCATCGGGGGAAACATGTCTTCGTGATAGTGCGCCCAGTGCCCCGACCGAATATAGAGGTCCACTTTGGCCAGGCTCGGCGTGTAGACGTGCTGATATCCGACCTCGCGCTCCCGCTCCAGAATGTACTCTTCGAGAATCCTCCGGATGGTCGCGCCCTTCGGAAGCCACAGTGGCAAACCCGACCCTACGTCTTCGCTTACCGTAAACAGTTCAAGCTGCTTGCCCAGCACGCGATGGTCCCGCCGCTTCGCCTCCTCGATCCGCTCGAGATAATCGTCGAGGTCCTTCCTGGAGAAAAAGACAGTGCCGTAAATACGCTGCAGCTGCGGATTCTTCTCGTCGCCCAGCCAGTACGCGCCCGACATGCTCATCACCTTGAAGGCCTTCACCCGTCCCGTCGAAGGCACATGCGGACCGCGGCAGAAATCCACGAAAGCGCCGTTGCGATAGAGCGAGATTGCCTCTCCTTCGTGCGTGAAGCGCTCGACGAAGTGAACCTTCATGAAGTCGTTCTCCGCCCTGAAGTGCGCGAGCCCCTGCTCGCGCGGCTCCCATTCGCGTACGAACTTCTCATCGCGTGCGACCACGTCCGCCATCTTCGCTTCAATCGCCTTCAGGTCCTCGGGCGTAAACGGTGTCGGCCGGTAAAAGTCATAGAAAAACCCCGATTCTGTCGCCGGACCATGCCCCAGCTTGGTCTCCGGAAAGAGCTCCACCACGGCCGTCGCCAGCACGTGCGCGGCAGAGTGGCGCACCACGGGCAGCGCATCCGGATCCTTCTCGGTCAGCAGTTGTAGCGAGACATCTTCCTTGAGCGGCGTGCTCAGGTCCACCAGCCGCTCCGCGTGCGGATCCTCTGTCGCATACATGGCAGTTTCTTCGGTTGTGGCGGCCATGCTGTGCGCGTCCTGCGCGGGCCTGATGCGCGCCACCACCGCCGCCGCCGCGAGACGAGGCGAAATTGACTCCGCGACCTGGAAGGGGGTTACACCCTGGGCAAATTCTTTCACCGTGCCGTCGGGCAGCTTCACCTGGATCGAACTATCGGAATTACTCATAAAGTCGAATGAACTTCTGCAATCTTGTTGAGAATGTTTACTCTATTCAGGATATGGTCTTAGGAGAATTGCGTCGAGCGTACCTGCTCAGCATCTAATCTGACGAGGAGCCAGATGGCAACAGCAAGCGAGCCAAGACCTCACACCACGCTGGCGCTCATCGGCTGGCTGGCGTTGTGTTTCGCAGCCGGCATCGTTGGTTCCCTCTTCGCCGCCCGCGCAATTCCCACATGGTACGCAGGGCTGGTCAAACCGCCGTTCAATCCGCCGAATCACGTCTTCGGTCCGTTGTGGACGGTCCTTTACACACTCATGGCAGTGTCCGCGTGGATCGTCTGGAAGACGCGCCCCAGCGCCTGCCGCCGCCGCGGCCTGCGGCTCTTTCTGGTACAGCTAGGACTGAATTGTCTCTGGCCGTGGGTATTCTTCGGCACACACCAGGTCCTGACCGCTTTCGTCGACCTGGCCGCGCTCTGGGCCGCCATCCTGCTCACTCTCCTGGCCTTCAAAAAGATGAGCATCACCGCTGCGTGGCTCATGGTTCCCTACTTGGCCTGGGTGACATTCGCCGGCTATCTGAATATCGCCATCTGGCACCTGAATTAACTCAGTTATCTCCGGTCCGCAGGGCGCTGGGTTTGGTGTATCTGCGAATTAGACGGAAATTTGACGAGCCCACTGGCACAAATCCGAACCCGTCTCCGCTTTACAAGATGAAGGCAATAACAAACGCCTTCCTCTAAGGAGACTTGTCATGAAGCGAAATACATCGATCGCGCTTTTTAGCCTTGCAGTTCTCATCACCGCGGCCCTCGTCCCAGGGACGGGAGCCATGGCGCAGGATCGTGCCGTACGCGCGACCGTGCCCTTCGACTTCACCGTGGGTAACAAACTGCTCCCCGCCGGAACCTATGAGATATGGTCGCCATCGACGGGTACCATCGAGGTTCAGAACCGCGACAATCACGTCGCGATGTTGACCACGACGACCTACGACAGCCATGAATCTCGCAACAGCACGCTGGTCTTCGATAAGTACGGCGACCAGTACTTCCTCAGCGAGATCCTCTGCGGACCGGCGTCGATCAACGCCAGCCTGCCGCCGACAAAGTCCGAAAAGCAGGCACGCATGCAGCAGGCCGCACTACACAACGCAAGCCACGTGTTTGTAGCTGTGAAGTAACTTTCTCTAACTGGGCTGGTAATGGGGATCCGGAGCCAGCGGTTTCCGGATCCTCTGCGTGTGTAAATAGATCTTCGAAAAAAAATTCTGATACTTACCTACACTTTGGTATAAGCCTTGTTCACTCTCGGGGCCACTGCTATCAACGTTGATTGCTCCGCCAGTGTCGGTGGGTTCCCACCCATGCGAGCAGTAATAGGAATCGAGCCGACCTATACCTACCCTGCGCCCAGATAGAGGCTGCAGGCTATATGTGTCGATCCTACCCGGACGTACTCCCCCGTAAGTCCTTGTATCCGACGTGCCTCTAGGCTGGGTGCCATGGCTAGTCAAAAAGAGCTCGTGGAGAAACTCTTTGAAGCCGCGCTGGACCTCGATCCGGCAGAGCGCGAGGTCTTCCTCGCTCGGGAGTGCGGAGCTGACTCCGCTCTTAAACGCGAGGTCGAAGAGCTACTCGCTGACCATGCCCGCGCTGGTAGCTTTCTCGAGCATCCGCCGGTGTTTCTTGACAAAGCAGCGCTCTGCAACCAACTGCTGGCTAACTCTACTGTGCCAGCCGACGGCAACGGAGTTGCCCCAGCCGCTGAACCCCCGGGGCGGTTCAAGTCCGGCCAGATACTGACCGACCGCTTCGTTATCGTGCGCTTCATCGCCAAAGGCGGCATGGGAGAGGTTTACGAAGCCGAAGACCGCTTTTTGCAGGGCGTCCACGTCGCGCTGAAAACCATCCTCCCGCACATTGCGAACGACCCGACCTTAAGGCAGCGGTTCGAGCGCGAGGTATTACTGGCACGGAAAGTGAACCATCCGAATCTTTGCCCGATCTACGAAATCTTCCATTGCGACGAGCCAACACCGGCTTTCATGTTCCTCACGATGAAGCTTTTGCCGGGTGAGCCATTGGGACAGCGCTTGAGCCGAGCGACATCGATATCGGCGGACGAAAGACTGGCGATCGTCAAGCAGATGGCCGCCGGCTTGGCTGCAATACACGACGCAGGCATCATTCATCGCGATATCAAGCCGAACAACATTATTTTCGCTGGAAACGGTCCGGACGTGCACCTCTGGATCACCGATTTTGGTCTGGCCCGTGATCTGGAGGTCGAAACAACCCTCCAGGCCCGGGGAGCGATCGCAGGAACCCCCGGCTACATTGCACCGGAACTGATGTCGGGACATCCGCCCTCCCAGGCCAGCGATCTTTTCGCGTTTGGTGTTGTTCTTCACGAGGTCTTCACCGGTGAAAAACCAAAGGTAGCGACCAATGGCTCCTCAGTCGTCGCCAGCTCACGGCTGAACGGCGCAGGCGTACCGTCCTTCTGTACCCACTTAGTGCGAGAATGCCTCGACCTTGACCCGAAACGCAGATGCATAGCTTTCGATCAGGCACTGGTGTCGCTCGGTGTGAAGCGCCGTGAGAGAAAAGCATGGACGCGGCGTAAGTTTATCGGCACAGCCGCCGCGGGCATCTGTAGCCTCGGCGGCATCACTTGGTGGGAATGGGACAAGATCGAAGACTACGTGCATCCATTGCCCGAGAAGCGTTTTGTCGCCCTGTTGAACTGGCCGAAGACTTCGGACAGCCAAGTGGCGCCCATGCTTACCGGTGCTCTGGGTGCAATCAAAAGTGAACTTGCGCGAATCGAAGCGCTAGACCACAATCTCTTCGTTATCACGCCCGAAGAGGCCGGTGAGAACGTGTCTGAGGATTCACATTTAAAAGATGTCTGTGATCCTCTCGGAGCCAATCTGGTGCTGGCCGCCTCAGGCATACCTGCAGCGAAGCATTTCGAACTTGTCCTGCGGTTGCTGAATCCTTGGGGGCAGCCACTCAGATACAAGAGTCTTAGCTGCCCTCGTTCAGAAATAACATCTCTTCCGGACAGGGCTGTGCAGGCAGCAGCGGCCCTGCTTAACTTGAATCGGTACCTTCACACGGGCCCACAAGCGGATCAGGGGACGCAATCGATTCCCGCGTATATGGCTTTCCAGTCCGCCGAAACGCTGATGAAGCAGCCAAATGACACGGGACTCGAAGCGGCCATTGAAAAATATAAGGAAGCAGTCGACCTCGACCCTCATTATGCAATCGCCCATGCAGAAATGGCACTGGCATTTGGCCGCCTTTACGCATTGCATCGCGACACAGCCGCTCTGGACCTAGCTCGGGGTAACTGCGATGTAGCTCTTACATTGAACCCAAATCTTATTCACGGCCATTTGGCGAGGGCGTCTGTGCTCGAGCAAACAGGAGACGAGAAAGGAGCATTGGACGAGATTGCTAAGGCTCTTGCAATTGATCCCTCAGACTCCAGAACCCTGGTTTGGCAGGCTCAGATTTACACACGTTTAAATCGTTGGAACGACGCTGAGAAAACACTTGACCGTGTTCTTAGGGAACACCCCAATTACTGGCTGGCATACAACGAGCTCGGTGTATTACTGAACCGCGAGGGAAATTATCAGGATGCCATCAAAGCCTTCAAGAAGGCCTGCCTCGCAGCCCCGCGTAACGCAATGGCCTTCAACAGCCTTGGCGCAGTCTATTTGCAGATTGGTGATTTTCCCGAGGCAGTTGGGTATCTAAAGAAAAGTTGGGAATTGAAGCCAAGTCCCGCCGTTGCGTACAACAACTCCCTTGCCCTGCGTTCGGCGGGAAAGCCTGCCGAAGCACTCCCGTTCGCCTTAAAAGCCGTTGAAATGGATTCTACGGATGACACCAACTGGTTAGAGCTTGGGGACTGCTACTCCTCCTTGCCTGGTCACCAAAAGGATGCAAGAGCTGCGTATCTGCGAGCCAAGAAAGAAGCAGAACGGAACCTTCAAACAAATGCGTCCGACGGTCCTACATGGATGCTGCTCGGCCTTTATCAGATTAAGTCTGGTGACCTGCAAAATGCTCTTTCGTTGATTTCTAAAGCAGAATCGTTGGGAGCCAGCGACATAGATTCGCAACTGACCAAAGCCCAGATCCTAGAAATGCTGGGTAGGCGTGATGACGCGCTGAATATCTTGGCTGCATGTTTTCGGAGAGGCGCTACCCGCTTCCAGATCGAACCAGTTCTCGATTTCCAATCGCTTCGCAGGGACCCCCGTTATCAGCAGATGTTGCGGTCAAACTCTGCTGTAAAAGACGCGAACTAGTCAATAAGAATCAGAATCCCTTAAGGAGGGACGGTCTTATGAAGAATCAGGCCCTACTTCTACTTGCAGTGAGCGCAGTGCTGACCCTACTTACCGGATGCTGTTGTAAACGTCCAGTACAAAGGCCAATGCCGGCGTACGTTGAGACTTCGGTGGATGATGACCTGGGACAAAGTAACGCCTACGCAGTTGAAGGGGGCATCTTGGTGTGGCACAGCGAAGCACCTAACTACACGCCATTTACGATCCACTTTCTTAAAAAGAGTCCTTGCCGTAAGGGGGACAATCTGTCTGGTTCGATGGTCATCTGTCATACGGCCACGTCAGGGTTATACACATATGAGATCCTTTCTTCGGATTCGCACAAAGGCCTAGTGAACGGTTCACCCTCATACGCGAAGATCCCGGCGTGCACTGGCTGTTCCCATGTCCCTCTGGATAATCCTCCAGGAGAAAATACCCCTAACGCGGGGATAAATACTCCTAACACCTCGACAAGCACCGCCAAGCTCTCTCAGAAGAATTCATCAACTGCGCCGAAATTAGTAGCCGACCATCTCATCGATACTGACTGCGACAGTACCAGCAACAAACCGGTTGCTGATGGGGATTCACCACACGAGAATCCGACAGATTCGCTCCAGGCAGGGAAAACTCTGGAATGGCGAGTTGTCAATGGGGCTGATGACGTCACACTTACAATCACTTTTCCAAATAATCCACCGGGAACTGGAACTCCTTGTTCCGGTAATGTCGGTGACGCCGCACGCCCTCTTAAGGCACTCGATGTGTGTACTATAGATCAGTCGGCCCACGGGGACTACTACTATCAACTCAACCGATCAGATTGCACGGTAAATCCTTCGGATCTAATAAAGATAACTGTGCATTAGGCGAGCGACCAAGTGTGCGCAGGGATGAACCTAGGTTGATCCCTGCGTTTTAAGTTGCAATGCTAAATTGGGAGCCATGACTCATCCCCCCATCTGCCGATACAACCATGCGCGCGCCATCTCCCAGTCGCGTTTCACTGTCCGGTCGGAGGCATCAAGAACATGAGCGATCTCCGCGAAGGTCATCCCGCCGAAGAAATGCAGCTCCACCACGCGGGCTTGCCGCTCATCGAGCTTCGCCAGCTTCTCCAGAGCCTCGTGCAGTGCCAGTACGTCGATCGATTTAGCCTCTGTTGAAACCAGCCGCTCGTCGAGCGTCACCTGGTGCTGGATCCCTCCGCGCTTGGCCGCTTTACGAGCCCGCGCGTGATCCACGAGGATGTGATGCATCAGGTGTGCGGCCGTGGCGAAGAAATGCGCGCGGTTCTGCCATGACACCCCTGGCTCGTTCATCAGCCGCATATAGGCTTCGTTGACAAGAGCCGTCGGTTGCAGGGTATGGTTCGCCCGCTCGGCCCGCATGTATTTGCGGGCCAGACGTCGCAGTTCGCCGTAAACCTGGGCCAACAGCTCGGACTCGGCCTTCCGGTTTCCGTGGCTCACTTCGACGAGTAGTTGACTGATCGAATGATCGGGGTGGGGGGCCGGCGATCTGTCCATGCCTGTAACCCTCGTGTGCCGAGGATTATAGCGCGGATTGGTTCCGGCGCCGCCGCGAATCTCACGCTTCCTGCAGCGCAGTCTCGCGGGCTGCACGGGTCAGTCTCGAGGTGCGCTTCACCGCCATCCAGATCACGGCGACAGCTCCCAGAGCGAAGATCGCGTTGCCGATGCGCGTCACCAGCCCGCTGGCCATGATCGGAGTTTGGAAGAATGCGTGCTCGGCATAGGCCAACGCCGCTCCGCTGGCCGAAGCCACCACGTGGCGCTGATCCCACGCAGCGCGGCGCGACCAGAACGACACCGCACCGGCTACGATCAGGTCCAGCGCAAGGATCGCGATTGCCGCCCACCATCCCCAGCGGTTGTGAACGAGCATGAAAGCCGAGCCCGCCGCCAGCGTGAATGCTCCGGCGAGCCACGGATTCGGAACTCCGCCGGGCCGCGATGCGGAAAGCCGGCGCGGAAGCCAGAACGCCACGATGATGAGCGCCGTGCAAGCGGCTCCCGCCCAGGCGAACTGGGAGGGCCAGGCCACAAAGCGATCGTGCCTGTAACTCATCAAGGTCATGGCCACGATGCCAATCGCAAACAGCATGCCGGTGACCGCGAGTCCCACGCGCCCCAGCCACGGCGTTGTTGACCGCTCGGGAAGGGTGCCCTCGACAAGCGCAATCGGCGTAGCGATGCTCCATGCCGTATGCAGGTTCAGCACGAAAATCGTCCACCAGCCGCCGATGCCGAGCGCCGGAATATACGCCGGCTTAAGCAGGCCCATATGCATGCCCAGATAATCCGGATTGAAGAGCGATTGCGTGGCGAAGGCCTCTTCGAGAATTCCGTATGCCAGTGCCAGCAGCAGAATGCTTGGCCAACCGCGGCCCGAGCGCCGAACCGTCTCGCGAATCAGCAGTGCTCCGCCACCATACATCGGCGCCAGCATCACCAGCGCCGGCAGCAGCTTGATGGGGAGGTTTGCCAGCAGAAATTCCGCCACCAGCGGCGCCAGAAAGAATAACCCGATCGCCGGCTTCACACTACGAGTTCGGGGCGCGTATTGCGAATGCTCATTCATCACTGCCTCTCCTCGCGAGCCCGCCAGTCGGGGCGTCTCGCGGTCGGTGAAGGCAGTATCGACTCTTGGAGGAGAGTTGCGGGAGTGGGAGATGTCAGGAATTGAAGGTGATAGTTGTCATCTCAAACGTCGGCAACGCAGGGTTACTTCACGCCCACGTGCACTTCGACTTGTGTGTCCTGCCAGTCAAATCCGGCGGGAAACACCACATAGTCCGTCTTGAAGCTGCGCTCCCCGCCTCGATCGTTCGTCGACATCGCCGCGATGTCCTTCCACACCTTGGGCATGATGTCGGGCAACGCCCCTTTGTCCGACTGGACCAGGGCGTATTTGCCGGCGGGGATTGTCACAGCCACCATGCCGTCGGGAACCTTCTCGGCCGAACTGACGCGCGCGCCCAATATATAGGTGTATACGCCGGTCTGATCCCCGTCGAAGTCGGTGTAGACCGCAAGCATCTTGTCGTCGGTCCGGTTCGGAATTCTCTCGAACGTGCCGTCCTGCAGCGACCGCGCCCACAATGCCGGGACCTGGCCGTTACCGCCAGCTTCCTTCTGCCCGCTGGTGCGGACCGATACCCCGATCACCGCAAAACTCTGCTGTTCTTCTACCTTCGCACTGGGGGTTGTAGTGGGGGTCGATGCAGACTGCGCTCTGGCGTGTGAACCAAGCGCAGTCAATCCGATTGAAGCGGCGATGGCCAACAGGCTAGCCGCACGACGCGTGTGAACAGATAACTGCAATCGGACCGGTTTCATGATGCAGAGATACGGGCAGGCGCGGCGATCAGTTCAGAAAATCGCAATTAATCTGGTAATCGCTGTATCAGCGACCGCCCGCCGAGCCACCCGTGAGTTCCGCGCCGGAGAGTTCCGCCTGACGTATGCCGTGGCTCGAATGCCGGGCACTTTGCGCGTCGATGTGAATCCACTCGTGAATGGCAATGCGTGAGATGGCCCGCGCCATGGCCTGTCTTCGCTGGTCGTCGTTCATGCCCAAGGTCGTGGGATTCAGGTATTGAGCGACCCGGTCACAATTGATGTACACAAACGGCTGGATCTCACCGGATACATCGAGCACCCATCCCAGGGGCCCTCGCGTCACTGGACGCTGCGCCTGCTCCACCACATCACAGCGCCCGATCAGATGCACCTGGATAATCTTTCCGAACTCCTGCCCCTGCACAAAGCTGCTGCCGCGAATCGGCTCCGCATCCGTGGGCAGCGGATACTGGTTGGCCTCTTGAAGTACCTCATTGCGGAAGGCATCAACAAGGGACGGCCACACCGAAGCCTCGACCCCGGGATCGGCGTAGAACACCACCGCCGTCTCGATCTCGTTCGAGCCTTGTGCTGCCGCCGCCCGAGGGGAAACCAGAACGGGAAACACCAGCAGCAAAGAAACAATGTTGAGTCTGGTTGCAGATCCAGTCCAGCACCAACGCAATTTCACATCGAAGAGTCTCACCCCGTTTACCTTCTGTGTCCATTAATTCTTATCTGCGGGATAAAAATTATTGATGACAGTGTAAGCGGGGAAGATGCCGGCTGGTGTGGAATTTTCGTCCAAAGACCTGCAACATTCAGGGGATATCTGCTCGGTGGGGAAGACACCTCGGGTCCATTTGCCAAAAAAGAAAAGAGCGGACGGAGTTTTCTCCGCCCGCCCAATCAGTTGTCTTGCTGAGCTACTTCTTCTCGCCTGCCGGTTCCACCGCGCCGGGAAAGACTCCCGGCATGGGTTTCAGCTGCTGCTGGCGCAGTTCCGGATGCGGCAGGGGCTTACGCGGCAGCATCTGATCGCGCATGGCCGCGTTGTAGACGAAGATCGCCTCGACGACCGCCGCCTGCTTCAGGTCACCCGGCTGCAGCCGTTCGTAGACGTCCTGGTTGGAGTGGTGCGTCCGGCTCTCATAGTCCAGCGAATCCTGGATGAACTGGAAGCCTGGAATCCCCACCGCATCGAACGACAGGTGGTCGGTCCCGCCGGTGTTCCGCATGGTGATCGTGGTTACGCCGAGATCCTTCAACGGAGCCATCCACCGTGTAAAGATCGGCACAACTGCTGCATTTTCCTGCGTATAGATGCCACGAATCCTGCCCGAGCCGTTGTCCACGTTGAAGTATCCGGAAATCAGCTTCTGTTCCGGCTTCAGCTCCAGCGGACCGGTCGCGCGCATAAACTCCGGCAGCGCCTGCTGGTCTGGTGTCGTCAGCGGAGCGGCGTATCCGAAGTGCTCTTTTACGTAGCCCCTGGATCCGAAGAGCCCCTGCTCCTCGCCCGTCCACAGTGCGATGCGGATTGTCCGTCGCGGCTGGACGTCGAGCGCCTTCAAAATGCGCATCACCTCCATGGCCACGATCGTTCCCGCCCCGTTGTCGGTCGCGCCCGTACCGGCGATCCAACTGTCGAGGTGGCCGCCTACCATCACCACCTGGTCTTTCAGGTTGGGATCCGTCCCGGGAATCTCGGCGACGGTGTCGTATCCGTGCTCGTGGTCCCCGGTGAACTTCGTCTCCACATCCATTTCGATCGTCACGGGAACATGCGCCTGCAGCAGCCGGTAGACGCGGCCCCAACTTTCGATGGCCATAACGACGACTGGAACCTTGACCGCCGATTCACGCTTGTAGGGGGTGCGTCCCAGCGCCGCGCCGTTGTCGTCGAAAATCGTCCCGCTGGACCCGCCGCCGTTTTTCCCGTCGCGGCTCGGCCGGATCACCGCCGCTGCCTTTTCATCGGCCAGGAACTGCGCAATCTTGTCCACCATGCGGTAGCGCTGCATATAGGCTCGCAGCCGCGCCTGCATATCCGCCCCGGCGCGGTCGCTCACCGGATACTCCGCCAGTTCCTCGAGCTCCTTATCCGTATAGCGCTCAAACAGCGCCTTGTCGACTGGCGGAACTTCCCTCATCTCACCCAGCAGCACAATCTTGCCCGCGAGCTTGCCCTTGTACTGATCGAAATCTTTGTCGTCCTGGATATTCACCCACACCGCATCGCCGCTCACCGGACCATTCGTCGAGGGAGACCACGGCGTCGCCTGGGCGATGAACACCGCCGTGTCCGGAGAGGTCATGCGCACCCAGGTATTGAGCTGCTGCCAGCCAATTCCGAACTCGCCCCAGTCGTCCAGGTGGGCGTTTACGCAGCCCATCGCGGTGAGCTGGTCGCGCGTCCATGCGTTGGCCTTCGCCAGGTTCGGAGAACCGGTCAGTCTCGGTCCGATCGCGTCGGCCAGCGCGGACCCATACTCCATGATGCGCGAGTGCTGCAGGCCTTCTTCGCGAATGCGCGCATACATGCCGTAGTCGATGTTTTCGACCGCGGGCTGGGGCTGTTCCCATGCCGGAACGTCCGCTTCAGGCGCTTTAGTTTTCTTGTCGGATTTGTCCGCCGCGAAGACGGGAATGGCTGCCGCCAGCAGTAGACAGGTGAGTGGACGGAGTAGTCGCGTTTGCATTTAGTTGGTGTCGCCTCCTGAAAATTACGGGAAACGGGAGAATACCACGATCGCGCCTTTCCGGTTCGAACAAGTCCCACCTCTGTAGTAGCATCAGGCATCGCGCAATCCAGAACGCCGATGCACGCTACGGATACGGAACCATCACGGTTACATAGGGTCTTCCGCGCTCTCGGACACCTTCTCGTCTACGTGGTCCTGCTGGTGTTCGCGCTCTGGGCTGTCGCCGCGCTCCACTTCGACGTGCGCATCGCGTGGCTTCGAATCCCTTGTGTCCTTGTCTACCTGCTCGCCATCACTGCAGTCTTCGTGTTGTCTAAGACTTTCTGGAGACGCATCCTCGCGTCGTTTGCCTGCTCGGTGATCGTCATGCTTTGGTGGTTTTCGCTCAAGCCATCGAACACTGAAACCTGGCAGGCGGATGTCTCGCGCACGGCTTACGCCGAGGTGCAGGGGAACCTGGTCACCATTCACAACCTGCGCAATTGCGATTACCGCGCCGAGTTCGACTACACCTGCCAATGGGAGACGAAGCAGGTCAATCTCGACGACATCCGCGGCCTCGATCTATTTCTCGACTACTGGGGCTCGCCCTGGATCGCCCACACCATCCTCAGCTTCGACTTTGGCAACGGCAATCACGTCCCGTTCTCCATCGAAGCTCGCAAGCAGGTCGGCCAGAGCTACTCCGCCGTCCGAGGATTCTTCCGCCAGTTCACGCTCATCTCGGTTATCAGCACCGAGCGCGACGTCGTCCGCCTGCGCACCAACTACCGCAAGGACGAGGATCTTTACCTCTACCACACCACCGCGACGCTGCCATTCGCGCGCGAGTTGTTTCTGGACTACATCGGACTGGCCAACGACCTCCACGACCATCCGCGCTGGTACAACGCCCTTACCGGCAATTGCACGACGCAGATCTTCGATCTGAAGGCGATGGATGCCCAGCCCTTCAAGCTTGCCGTGCTCTTGAATGGCAAGGGAGATCAGATGGAGTACAACCAGGGAAATCTGGCCACGGATGGCCTGCCCTTTGACGAGCTGAAGGTACGCGCCTACATTAACCCCGCCGCCAAGGCTGCCGATGACGATCCCGACTTCTCCGCCCGCATCCGCGCCGGGCGGCCGGGATTTGCTCAATCCCCATAGAGGTTCACCGCAGGTAAGGAGATTGGAGTATCTCAACCGCCGGCGCACCTCGAGCTTTACTCCGGCAAACTGAAGTGCACTGCCCTGTCCCGCCTCTTGCCGATGCTGAATACCGCGACTATGCCCTCTTTACCTCCGGCGCTGATCACCACGGTGTCGATCTCGTTGCCATTCTCGACAACAACGAAATTGGTGACGATCGTGGGCCGGCCGTCGGTGAAGTTGATGGTGAAAGTCCCAGTGCAGTCCGGATTAACCGTGTAAGTACCCTTCGCCTGAGGATGCGTGAAGTCGGAAGTCTTGACGCCGCCGACGGTGATGGTGTCGATCTGGACCAGGCCGCCAAAGCCATCGAATTCGGTCATGGCGACTCCCAACTGCTGACCCACTGGCCCGAGGCCACCCAGCTTGGTGCCTTGCACGGTGAATCCGTAGACCCCCGCGATCAACTGGTCATTGCATGTAGACCAGGAGGTCTGCCCGTATCCGGGGAATGCCACTGCAACTAAAACGAGAACCAGTAAGACTTTCTTCATAGATCCTCCATCCTTAGGTGTGATGTTTGTGAGGTGTGATGTTCGCGCTTCACAGTACCGGTAACATCTGCTTTCTTAGCCTTCTGTACTCATCGGGTCAATCGATCGAGCCTGAACTCCGTCTGACTTTTTAAAAGAAAGTCCCGGAACGATTTATCGGTTTCTCTGAACTCGATTCGTGCGCTAAGATTGCGTTCTCCCGGGATGGAAACATGGACGCGCCCGCTAACTCTGGCCGCCGTATAAGCTCAGGGCTCTTCGAAGTTGACCTGGCTTCCGGTGAAATACTGCGGCAGGGGCGGCTGCTGTCCCTGCAGGAACAGCCTTTCCGGGTTCTTGCTTTATTGCTCGAGCGTCCGGGGCAGATCGTTACCCGCGAACAAATGAAGGCCATGCTCTGGCCAGCTGACACCTACGTTGGCTTTGACGAAGGGTTGAACACCGCTGTAAGAAAACTTCGCGTCCTCTTCGGAGACTCCGCCGACAACCCCCGGTTCATTGAGACCGTTCCTCGTCGCGGATATCGATTCATCGCTCCCGTGACCGAAGTGCCTGATGGCAGTACCGTGCACGGGCAGTCAGCCGGGAGAGCCGATTCAGAGGTCAAGCCAACAACGGTACCGGAGTCAGATCCGGGATTTCAGGAGAAGGATCGGCCTGCGAGCGCTGCGTCGGGTTCTGTTTCACCACCGTCGAGACGTCGTATCTGGATATGGGTGCTTTCCATTGCGGCTGCTGTGATTCTGGTCGCCGTTCTGGCGGCAGCGGCGCACCGCATTTACTTCCGTGCTTCACCTGGGGCGACCCCGGTAAAGCGCGCGATGCTGGCCGTTCTGCCATTTCAGAACCTGAGCAACGATCCGTCCCACGAGTACTTCAGCGATGGACTGACGGAAGAAACGATTACTGACTTGGGGCAGCTGAGTCCCGCTAAGTTGGGAGTTATCGCGCGCACCTCAGCCATGGCGTACAAACACTCCGATAAAACGGTCAGTCAGATCGGGCGCGAACTGGGTGTCGACTACATTCTCGAAGGTAGTGTCCGACGCGAGAACGAAAGAACCCGCGTCAGCGCGCAGTTGATTCGTGTCAGCGACCAGACTCACGTCTGGGCGCAAACCTACGACGATCGAAAGCTGAACCTGCTCGATGTGGAGAACGCGATCGGAAGAGCGATCGCCGAGCAGGTACAGATCCAGATTACGCCGCAGAGCCAGCTTGAGCTTTCGAAAACGCACCCGGTAACCCCTGAGGCTTACGACCTTTACCTTCAGGGCCGCTTCTACTGGAACCAGAGAACGCCACCCTCTATTCGCGAAAGCGCTCAGTTATTTCAAAGAGCCATTGCTGCGGACCCACGTTTTGCGCTGGCCTATGCCGGGCTCGCGGATGCCTACAACATCGGGAACATTATTGGCCTGTATTCGCCTGAGGAGAGCCTTCCGCAGGCACGAGCGGCCGCTACCCGGGCGATCGAGCTCGATCCAACGCTGGCTGAAGCTCATGCAGCGCTTGGCATGGAGAAATCGCACTATGAGTTCGATTTTCCCGGAGCCCAGGCGGAGTTCCTGAAGGCGATCGATCTCAATCCCAGCTCTGCCTATGCGCACTTTTTCTATTCCAATTGCTACCTGATGCCCATGGGCCGGCGGGCGGAGGCAGTCGCCGAAAACAAGAAGGCGCTGGAGCTCGACCCTCTGTCGCTGCCCATCAATAACTTCATGGGTGAGACTTACCTGCTGGCCGGCGACTATTCGCGGTCTTACCAACAATTCCAGCACACCATTGCCATGGCGCCGAACTTTCCACTTGCGCATTTTTACTTCGCTGGCCTGCTGGAGCAGATGGGAAGGTATGAGGATGCAATCAAGGAGAACGAGAAAGCCCAGTTGCTGAGTGGTTCAACTCCGGAGGAAGCGACCAAGAGAGCGACAATGATGCGCAATGCGCTCAAAGGCGGAGGAGAAAGGGGATATTGGAAAGAGCATCTGGCCCAGGACCTGCGTGAGGCCGAAAAATCCGGGGCCCTCGCGGCATCGAGCTACATGGCCTTGGTGTATGCCCTGGCAGGCGACAAGGACAAAGCATTTGAATTCCTTGAAAAAGCGTATAGAGCAAGAGAAGGATCGGAACTGACGCTCTTGGCCGTCGATCCGGCCTGGAACAATCTCCACGGCGATCCCAGATTCTCTGACCTGTTGCGCCGGATAGGTTTGCCGGAGCTGCCGGCAAACGGAGAGCCGAAGCCCTAAACCAGCGCCGTCCCCGCGATCTTTTCCAGCACCTTCAGCGGAGAAGTCTCGGGCGCAACCAGCGCCTCGGGCTCTACTAATAACGTCTGCTCCAGCGCATACTGGCCGGCCAGCACTGCATGCGGAACCGTATCCGTATAGACCATCCAGCTCGATCCAGCCGGAAACTGCCACGGATACTTCGCGCACTCGGCCTGGAAGCGCGCATTCTCTTTCAGAAAGTTGTGGAAGCGGATCATGAAGTCGTCATAGGGAGATCGCTTGATCGACGGAATCGCCGCTCCCAGCCCCACAGTACGCCCCAACCCCTTCGCCGCCCGGCTCATCGCATTGTCAGGCGCGGGCGCAATCTCCTTCGGCGCAAATTCCTTCACCACCGTCGCAAAGGGATCACCAACGACCCAGTCTCGCGTTCGCGTGGGATGAATATTGTTGAAGAAGCGCAGAATCCTTGCCCCGTAGGTCGGCCGCGTCGGAAACGCATCCGTATGCAGCAGGTCGTTGCGCTTGCGCAGAGCCAGGTCGCGTCCCTCCTCTTCCTGGGGGCGAAAGCTCGCATAATCGAGGCGCCACTTTCGCTGGTAGGGCGAGAGAAACCCGGTCAGAAACTCGACTACATGCTGCGAATACCCGCGCATGATGGATTGCAGACGCGTCACCGCTGCCGCGTCGGCGGTTTTCGTATCGACTCCACTCAGCTTGTCGATATTGGGCTTGTACGCGATGTTCTTGTGCAGCGAGCTGTCCGTCTGCTGCTGCCCCAGCAGAAACGCCAGATCATCGGGAGCTATCTGGACCGGCGTCTGGGGGAAATACAGGATGTCCCCGGCCTCGAGCTGCGTGCACCAGACCCGCGCCTGGGCGTCAGCTACCGGCCGGCTGAGTTCATTGCGCGAGATCGTGACCAGGCCCACGCCGTCTATCTCCCGGCAACTTTGCGCCGTACCCACAGCCCAAGCAGCACCACCAACGCAAAGCCTAAAGCCACCAGCCCCGCAGGAAGGGCGAAATAACGATAGCTGTCCGCCATATCTACTGCGTGATGCCCAGCCGAGTTATAAAACAGCAGGCCGAAAATCGCCACGAAACACGTCGCGAAGAAGACCAGAAACCCAAAGGCAAATGCCATCAGCAGGCTCGTAAACAGACCCAGTTCCCCCAGCGGGATCCCAAAGACCCTGCCCGGCTGCAGGCTCGAACCGCTCCGTCCCAAAGGCCTTTCCGACGAACTCATTGCGCGAACCGCCATATTCCTTCCCTGCGCGGGCGAGACTTCATAGCCGCCTCAGCTAGAATACAAGTTTATGGTTGATGCCGCCCAGACACCCCTGCTCACTGCCGCCCAGGTAGCGCAGGAAGCGCAAGTCCAGCAGGCCTCGAACGGTGTTTTCTATGCCAGTTTCGGAGAGACCCAGATCTCCCCCGAGGATCTCGAGCGCATCGTGCAGGCCGTGCCCGCAACCATCGCCGCAGCCCTCACCCGTCGTGCCTGGTACTTCGTACCGCTGGCCATCGGCGAAGAGGACGAGACCTCCATCGCATCGGCTTACAACATCGATCTCGGCGACCGCGCCATTTGCCACCGCAACGTCAGTTTCGGTTCGTCGGAATGCACCTTCATCTCCACCCGGCTTATGCAGGACCGCTTCGCCCTGGCCTTCGAATTCTTTATCAATGTCGGCCATCAGTTCGTCGACGCCGTCGGCGTCCCTGCCAGCTTCTCCGACCTCGCATGGTCGCATGTCAAGGCCGATGTCCGCGGCGAAACCAGCCAGGACGCCTGGGAGAATCGGCGCCGCGCCCGCGAGCGTGGTCAGGACCGTGCCCAGTCCCGCAGTCACGATGGTCCCGAGCTCGTTCCCGACCAAAGCCGGGAGCATGTCGACGAAAAGGCCAAGTCCGTCTACCTCGACGCCGCCTTTTCTGACGCCCTCGCCATTTACATGCTGGCCCTCACCATTGACTTCGACTACACCGAGCTGCGCGAGCGCGAGTATCCGCTGCTGGCCGCGCCGGCTTTGGCCGAGCGCTTGCGTCATGTGGCCGGACTCTTTCCGGCGAATCAGGGCTACGAATTCGAGATTCGTTATCGACGCAGGGGATAGCCCCGGCATGCAAGTCTGGGGCGCAAAGTTCCGCAAGCCTGTTCCCTGATCCCTGCTTTTATGATCGCCCACCTGCGCGGACGCCTCTTCTCCAAACAACCCGGTCTATCCACTGTCGAAAACGGCATCGTTCTGATGGTTGCGTTCACGTCGCGCTTCTCAAACTCGTAGCGGCAATGTTGTTCCCAAAGCTCAACTAATCAGGAGCGCTCATAACAGAAGCAGCGACGTCCTTTCGGGGATTTCTGCGCGCGGCCCGCATTTAATCCGAAGCCCTTTGCCTGCATCGACCGACAAGATATCATCTCCCCTTATCAAGCAGCGACTAGACTGCTCGCAGTTATGGTCTCCCTGGACAGTTGCACCACGAAGGAGTTATTGCGCACTCCTGATGCTCTTCCGTAAATTTGGTTAAAAATCAGTTGCTGAACTTGTGGACTGTCTCCCCTCGAACGCTCCCAAATTCCAGGTTGGTAACTCCGACAGGCAGCCTGATCGTGCGTTGAACAAAACTGCTTTGCCTTGGAGAGTTCTTGAAGATTCAACGAAGGGATTTCCTTCGCTCTGCCCTTGGTGCGACCGCTGCCAGCTTCCTTTCATCCTGCGGTACCCGATCGCCACTCGGCGCGAGTCTGCCGTCACCGGAAGAGTCCGGGATCGAGCATGTCGTTGTTGTCATGATGGAGAATCGAAGCTTCGATCACTTTCTCGGCTGGCTGCCAAACGCAGACGGAAAGCAGGCCGGACTAAGCTACGTGGATCAGAGCGGGACCACTCAGTACACCCACGCTTTGTCAGGCGACTTCACCGGTTGCGGCCACATTCAACCCGATCATTCCTACGAAGGCGGAAGGATTGAATACAACGCGGGACAAATGGATGGCTTTCTGCGCTCAGCAAGCGACACCTTTTCGATCGGTTATTACCAGGAACACGATCTGACATTCCTTGGCGCACTGGCGCGCCAATACACCACACTGGACCGGTATTTTTGCTCCTTCATGGGTCCCACACTGCCGAATCGCATCTTCCAATGCTCTGCGCAGACAGACCGGATCAGCAATACTTCAGACGCATGTAAGTTGGAGACAATCTGGGACCGCCTCGGAGAAGCTGATGTCAGTGCTCGCTGGTACTCTCCATATGTAATTGTCTGGGGTTCGGAATACGCGGACATCACCCGCACCTATCAGGACTATCTGAATGATGCTGCATCCGGCCAGCTACCAGCGGTTTCCTTCGTCGATCCGCCTTATACTCCCGGGGCCGGATCTACAGATGATCATCCATTCGCAGATATTCGAAATGGCGACGCTTTCCTTTCGCAGACGTATCACGCGCTGACAAAGAGCCCATGCTGGCCGAAGTCAGTTCTGATCATCACCTTTGATGAGTGGGGCGGCTTCTTTGATCACGTGCCGCCGCCAAGAGTTGCGGCGGCGAACAACATCGATACGGATGTCATTAACGGTCGAGCGCTTTTAGGTTTTCGCGTTCCAACTGTAATTGTGTCTCCATTCAGCATGGGTTCACCGCTCTCTCCTCGCGTGAACAGCACCGTTTTTGACCACACATCAGCGCTTAAGCTGATCGAGTGGCGCTGGAGTCTGCCGCCCCTCACCGCGCGAGACGCTTCTCCCGAGATAGGGAACCTGGCCAGCGCCATGGATTTTGTGAATGCGCAGACTAAGTTGCCCGCGCT
>Ga0206838_10020_pt1 | contig 60046 bp, 58 predicted proteins | sample Alteio_BWOrgCont_26_FD_152879 | JGI IMG/M metagenome (GOLD analysis project Ga0206838, IMG submission 152879) | Enriched cells from forest soil in Barre Woods Harvard Forest LTER site, Petersham, Massachusetts, United States -... | ecosystem: Environmental > Terrestrial > Soil > Temperate forest >...
ATTCGAAACTTGGCAAGTGACGCAAAATGCGACGACGCCGGTTGGAGAATGCGATCCGAAAATCTACATCACTCCTCTAACTCCCGTCCTTTTTATGCATTGGATCTGGATCATGGAAAAGCTGTGAGCCGGGGCCAGTGTTTTGGATGGCAAGTCGCAGCGCCACCCTTATTGTCGATCACGTTGCGAATTCCACCGTAATTATTAAGGCAGGTCGTGATCATGTCGTGGAAGCGCACATTCTCGGCCGTGGGCGCCTCGATGGCGCGAGTAAGAAAAATGTCCGGATGGGCGAAGACGCTGTAGACGCCTAGCCCCCAGGCCTCATGCTGGTGCACGGTACTGGCCACTTTGTAGGAGGCCCATCCGTCCGTGCCGGGCATACTTGTATACGCGGCCTGGTTAGGCGGATCGTATGGAATCTCGGACTGGTACATATAAGTGCGGCCGCGCTCGCCGTTCCAAAGCACCTGGAATTGCTGGTGGTGCTCAACGAATAGCCCGAAAGCGATCACATCATCGCCGTTGACGATAAGGCCGTTCTGACTGAGATTGTCGGTCCAGCCGACATGAGCGCCATGATCCGCGCGCCAGATCCAGACGTGATCGATGATGGTGTTATTGGCATTCACTTCGAGGTTTCCGACTGTGCTGCCCGCGCCCGCACCACCCTCACGGAAGAACACATCTGCCAAAAGAATTGGGTCTGCGCGATGACTGTGATGGGGATTGCCCGGCGCACCGATCTGCAGAAGCACCGGAGAAATCCGGGACCCCGCATCGAAGAGTAGCCCAGCGATCGTCAGGCCATCGGCATCGGCGGTCACCATGGCTGCGGTGCCGTTTGTCGGCCGTAGCGTGGCGAAGCCGAGGCCGAGCACAACAGTATCCGGCTTCACCACCCGAATAGGCTCAGTCAGATCGTAGATTCCGGGCGTCAAGAGCAACTGCTTGCCTCGGGCAAGCTGTGCGTTGATGCTGGCAGCCGTGTCATGGCCAGGGCGGCCGATGTAGAACTGTTCAATTGGAATGTCGCGGCCGGGCATGGCGACAGGAGTACGCCAGGTCGTGCCGGTAGAATCGCTGCACACTGCGGGAACTCGCACACTCCATTTACCCGCGGCATTCACCTCAAGAAAGGGCTTCTCCCGCACCACAGGCGTCCGTGCGATCTCCGTGTAGGCGGACTTCGGCCAGGCGCCCGCCGGCGCGTGGGGCACTCCTACGAAAACCATGTTCCAGTTCGATCCCGTCCATCCGGCCCAGTCACTGTTTCGTGCAATCCACTGTTGCTGGGTGCCTGAATCTACGGTGCCGTCCACTAGCGTATCGGCCATCCAGCCGCCCGAAGCCCAGCCATGGTTCTGGTGAAGCACGAGGTTGCCTTCGATATGCATGCGCCGCATCGGCGCCGCTTGTGAGACGGCCCATCGCATAGTGCCCGGCGTCATCTCCGACTGCCCTGCGCCTGTGGGCGTGACGGCAAAGTTCTCTATGCCACGCCAGAAGACGCACGTAGCGTTGTCCTTTGGCAGCGTCGCATCGGCGTGTACATTGCCGGCAATATGCACTGCATCCGGTGTCGCTCCCAGTCCCCGCACTTCCGTGTAGTAGCCAACCGGCACATTCAGGTGATATTTGCCGGGTAAGAACAGCAACGCATAACGGTTCGGGCCAAACTCACTGTGCTGCTCGTTCGCGTATACACGATCGATCGCCGCCTGCATCTGCGGCTCGGATTTAGTAGGGTCGAAGATCAGCACGTTCGGCCCGAGATGGGGATTTGAAGATCGCTGAGCAACGGCAGCGGCAGCCACTAGAAGAAAACTCATTGCGAGAACGCGGGAATACACAGGAGATAGCACGGTAATTGAAGATACGCGAGCAATCCCACCCCTGTCAGGTTGATGTCTCGCCGTCAATGGTTAGAGGGCACGAACGTTTTCTTCATAATGTCCCATTGCTGGCGGATCGTCGCTCAGACGGAAGTTGACCGCAATCCGACAGTCGCTGCCGAAGCTCCCTAAACGCCCTTCTCGTCACTTTGCCGTATAGTCGGCTTTCCGGACATGTGATCTCTCTTGACAGTTAGGTACAGGCCATTTTGCCTATGGCGACGTTCTATGGACTGTGGGTCAAGCGGGTAAAATTGCTTAACGCAGCAGATGAAGGCTCGTTAACCGATTCGTCATCGCTGCTGTGCTTACGTGAAAGCGTTTGGCTAGAAATCCGATTGCTTCTTCGTCGTCCCGATCGAGATCATGCTTTTTAACTTCCTGCTGCACGAGCCGTCTGGGCATGAGCAATGCAGCACCGAGCTGATTCGCTTCGACTTCTTCTTGGTCGACTCCGCCGGAAGAATATCCGTCTCGCCTGAACGTGAGATGCCGATCGATAAAGAGTTGTGACTTCTGACTCTTTTTCCAGTGAAGTAAGTAGTGGCTAATCTCATGAGCAATCGTGAATCGCTGCCGGACAAGAGCGTGAGTTGAGTTATATCCTATGGCTCCTCGATCCCCTTCGATGACGAGCATGCCCGCTACGTTGTCTCCGAGAGCTTCAGATTGAATCGCGAGGTTGAGACGGTGCGCGAGAACTTCGATCGCGATCGGGATGCGATAGGTGTCTGTTTCACGCAGAGTTTTTTCAGCCTTTTCTTCGAGCTTTTCTCTGATCATGATCTTTCCTGACTGGGGAATCGATTTCGATTGCCGCTTTGAGCTTACTGGCAAATCTGGTCAGTACCTTGACGGCGCCTGCCTCGTTATTCGCCGCTTCCCTGATCTGCTTGACCATTGCCGGAGCCAATACAATCTGCTTCACCGAGGGTGTTAGTTCCTCCCGGCGCGGGATCAGCAGGCTCAAATCGGTTCCGAGAGCCTCGGAAAGCACCGATCCCACTAAACTCGCCACCTTCAAAGTTTTCCTAATGGATGAGGCCTGGCTCTTTATCCGCAATGAGACCATCCGGCAGTACATCGTGCAGGCACAGAAGACCTGGCGCAAGCACAACGCTGCCAAGGCCTATCGAACGACCCTTCAATGATGTTGATGCTTCTCGGAATCCTGGCATTCGGAAGCATGGATGGCGATACTGGATCGGCCGGCAGCAACGTTCCGAATGCCAACACACATCTGTCATGCAATCCGAACGCCTTCAATGATTGCGTAGTGTTCAGAATGGATATTCAAATCCCGATTGGAAAACATCAGAGCAGTGACGGATGCGAATCGAGATAAACCACCGGCGTTAACCGTTGACTTTCTAACCAGATAAAATCTATTATCGAGAAATTCAGCCTCGAATCTTCCGTTCCCGGCACCATCGCCAGAAAAGCCCCGAGTCAAGGTCGCAGCATGTGTTGAGTTCGGCGTCTGGGCCACCCTTCCTAGCCCTATCGTTGCCGCGCGGCTAGCAGTGCTGAGGATATGCGATTGCACTTCGTCAACTGTCGCCGCGATACACACCAGGGGGGTACTAGACCCTAGCTCGTTTGGAGAGAGTAGTCCTGAAATTTGCTACTGTGCCTTGAATGAGTCGTCGGATTCTGCGCCAGGACGGGGCTTCCACGCGAGACTGTAATACTGGCCGCGATCACGGGCCCAGGGATCGAACGCATTGATCACCGGTTCCAGTTCCGGTGTCAACTCGGGAATATTGCGCATGAGTACCCGCTTCATTGGCGAGACGGGTTGCGTGTGTCCATTGGGAGTGCCCTTCTCCATCATTATTCCGCCTGGGCCGTTGTTATTCACCCAGTTGACGCCCAACGTTGTGTAGAACTCCGGGCGGAAGGAGGAAGTGAAAAACCGATCGCTGAAGAGCCTTCGCGAAGCGTTGAGGATGAAGACCACGAACTGGGTTTCCGAAATGGCAAAGCCGTGCGGACGACGGTACTCCGCGAGGTAGCCCACGACAGTGTCGACGTCTTCGATATTGTCGATGACGGTGCCGTTCGGATGACCGAGGCAGTCGTTGATCGGCGAGCCGTCGTCGTTTACTTGCGCGTCTGTAATGATCTTCGACGTATCACATATGTGCTGGCCGTAGAGTTCACGCAAGGTTTGGATTGCATCCTGCTGCTCGATCGAGTCGGGTGACCCTGGCGCCGCAGCCGGATCGCGGAAATCGTCGAAGCTGGTCAGCTGGCGGAGGCCGTATTGACGCCTGAATTCATTGAAGCGCGGTACTCCGTGTTCGCGATCACGAATAATATCGAGCGCAACAACGTCGATCTGCTGAGCCTTGCTGTCCAGCCTTCCCATCTTGAGGTTTTGAAGAAACAGCGGTGAGTTGTGCAGCGTGAGAAGGCCAAGACGTTGGCGTCCCAGCGTGAGCGCCCAGTTCACCATACCCATCGATTGCATGAACGGAGTCGCCTTGCCTTGAAAGGTCTCAACTACGGGAACGCGCTTTGCAATCTTGTTCGGGTCGGTTTTGAAGTCACGATATTCAAGCAGATCCGGAACCAGCGGATGCAGACGATATACGGAGACGAATTCTTCGGGGAAATTGAACGGCGAGCCGAAATGATTCACGCCGCCGTTGGTGTATTCCGGCTTTGTGATGTCGTATCCAGAGACCTTGCTGCCCAGCCCGAAGATTCCCGGGCCAGACGAGAAGACGGAATACCATTCGGTGGTTTTCTTGACGTTTGTCGAGTCTCCAAAATTCCTGGTGACGACCTCGCTCAAGGCCTTCGAGATGAGCGGGTCGCTTGTGCCTAACAGACCGCTCCAGTTGGCGTTCATCCCCAGGTAGAGAGGATCGTTATAAAGCAGTTGCGGCGTCCACTCGGTGGTGTGGATCTTTGCAATCTCCGCAGCTACCACGAGCCGCGCGACCTCGAATAACTGGTCGGGAGTTACATCACGATAGCGGACTACCTGCTTCGGATTCGCAGGGTCGCGCAGCCCGCAGTCGGTATTGGGCGTTTGCGCGGTGACCCGGCGAAACTCGACAACGAAGGAATTATGCTCGCGGGCGAACAGGTTATGCAGAAAGCTCAGGCCGATCGTCCAGTTGTCCGGAAATGCAGTCGCTTCCTGCCCTGCCCACTCCGCATTGATGGGATCATTCGGCCCGAATATCGGCAGGTACCGCGGACCGGATTGACCCGCAACCGAAACCAGTAATAGCTTCGCCGGATCCGATGAATCGCGCTTTACCCGCTGGCGGGAAGTATCGTCGAAGCCGTAGAGCATCGAGGCGTCCCACCACGCCGTGTTGGTGTTGCGCATGGTCTTGGGGGCCCGGTCCAGGTAGGTGTGTCCGTTGTAGGTAAATGTTCCTGGCTCGGAATCCTGTGCGACATAGCCTTTGTCCATTCGGTCGTCGGGGCGGCAACCGAGCTTCTGAATGTCTTCGGAAGTAAGCGGCACTTCTGCGCCGCTCACGAGCTTTGTCGCGCAACCTACACTCATATACTCGGTCTGGTTGTGTCCTTCTTCGAGATGCGAAAACCAGTCGTGCGTCATGAACTGGATCCAGAAGGCTGCAAGAACATTGAAGAACGGGGCCTTCTTGTAGTCACAGCTGGCTGCTTTGGAGTCGTTGGGCAGGCCATAGCCTTCCTGGCATTTTGCCGGATCGGACTGGATTCGAGTAAACAGCCGGCGGCTAATCACCTGTGGATCGGGCTCAAGCAGCGATAGGCGGTTTCCGTGGCGATTGCGAGTCAGTTCATTCAACCCCTGGTCGGGAAACGAAGTCTCAAACTCAACGTTGCGCGCAAACAGCATTCCACTGGAGCCCATGGCGGGATTGACCACGTCGTTGCATATCCCCGTGACGGTCCTCCACCGTATCAGATCGCCTTTGCACACCTGCACGCCATCGCCTCCGACGGCGTTGTAGAAGGGATTTGAGGAGCCAAGTCTCATCTCCGGCCAGACTTTCAGGGCAGGTCCGCCTACTCCGTTCTGGCCCTGCACGTACTCGGGATACGACCCGGAGTTATCGAAGAGATTGAATTTGACCAATTCGACGCGCTGCAGTTCAAGGTCGAGCAGTGCCCCAGCTACGCCACGCTCAGCGGGTAGTTTCGAAGAGAGAAATCCCGTGGGCAGAGAGGACATGTCGCCGGTGCCCCAGTAATTGCCCCAATCAACCCATGGAGTTCCGCGAAACTGCAGCGCCTTGTATCCGCCGCGGCACATCGCCGTTGCTTCCGATACTTTGCCTTGAAACCGCGGTCCGCGGTCCGCCGGAATCTTAAGGACCTTCAGTTCGTCCGAAACCATCTGCCCGCACGCCAGCAGCGCCTTGGCCTCTTCCTCTTTCGGCGAAGGCGGTTTCGAACTCTGATTTGCGGTACGGGTGTTTTGCGCATGCAACAGGCAAGCTGCTGCCAATATGAAAGGTGCGAAACCCAGAAGTCTCATTTGCTGCTCCCAGGATTCTCTTCGAGAAGAGGGATCGCAACTCACCTGCCAGCTCAAGACCTGTCGGGCTGAAAGTGGGAGTAACGCTTCCTCCATTCGAGAGAAGTTTCAATCTCTGTTTAGTGCAACAAACACCTGAAGCGCATCCCGTGTCCCTGGAGAAATATCCGCGGGCGGATTGCGGATGATTATGAGAGGTTGGGACTGCGTGAAGAGCTTGCATCGGTAATCAGCGGGCAACGCAGTGAGAAACAGCGCGAATGCTATCACCCGTACATGGTGGTAGCAATTCTTTTTATGGCCATTGCCGACCAGCATCAGAAAATCCGACGCCGAGCTCAGCTGGCAACTGTCTTCCCCAGCACATACTCGTCGAAGTTCGGCAGCGGCTTGATAAACGGAGCCAGCTTCTCCGCCGCCTGCGCCGTCGTCAGCACATCCTTCGGGTCGAGCTTGGTGATCTGTGATGCTGCTGGATTGGGCTCCAGCACATCCTCGCGCACCAGCCGGCCGCGATCGTCATACGGCCAAATCGTCTCTTCAAAGTTCGTATAGAGATACATGCAGTCCGGCTCAGCCTTCATGCCCTTGAGCTTCAGCATGTCCAGCAGCAGTTCTGAAGAGAGCCCTTTCGGCAGAATTCCGAGCGCCTTCGACGACAGGATCGATCCGCCCCAGACCTGCTGATGCGCCAACACCGTCAGCGCGATAAAGTTATCCGCCACCGCCACCTGCGCGTTCTCGCCATAGAAGATCGTCTGGTTGGTCTCGGCCCAGAACTTATACAGGTTGCGGACGTTGTCCTTGCCTGTGATGGTCGTGTTGAAGCCAAGCGCATGCAGGTTGTACACCGGGTTGTCGACCATCATGTCGTCTCCCAGCACATCGTCATACCGTCCTGACATCTCGAGATATAGATGGCGTTCATATGCCAGCAGCAGATAACGATGGCGCGGGTTGGTGGTGATGCTGATTAGCTAATCGACCGGGGCGAGGGACTTGGTAATGTCGAGATTCATCGTCGTGCTCTTTCCTTTTTTCTTACCGTGCCGTTGCCTGGGCGGCGTTCTGTGATCTTATGGCTCCATATTCGCCGGGACAAGCGCAGCTGCCGGTCCAGGCCCGGTGTATGCGCGCATCATATTCCACGCGGTGAGGGCAACGCCCACGTTGATCGCGCCCACCACAATTACTTCCCACATCTTCGCCACATGAACGGGCATATCTGAAGGAGGCGGCGCGGCGAAGATCACTTTCTGGTGATAGATGGCCACGCCAGCCAGCACGTAGATCGTCGTGATGACCACCCAGTTGAGGATCGGCGCCCACGGCCGAGCGGCCTTCTTCTCCGGCGTGTTATAGAGCTTCTGCAGCGCGCGCCTCGGGCCCACATCGAGATACCGGTAAGCCACCAGCCAATAGAGCAGCCCGTAGTAATAGAACCAGTTCAGCGCAAGCGACGCGACGAGCACGTGCAGCGAGATCTCGAAGTAGTTGCGGAAGCGCACAATGCCCGATAAGCGCGCCGAACGACTGCGGATTGCGATTAAAGTACGAAGCCACCGGCAGAGACGACGAGAGCAGCGCGATTCGCCCGCCCCAGTACCAAAGCCGGCTTTTGTGGTGCAGCGAGATCGGGCCGCAGACCCAAAGGTCCAGCGTAACCACCATCAGGTGAAAGGTGAAGATCTCGATTGCCTTCCGATTCCCGAACAAGGGATTCAGCAGATCCTGAGGCCGGAAAAACCCCTGATAGACTTGCCGAACGCCCACCCACATCCCCCACAGAAGCAGGATCGAATAGACACACGTGATAGCAATCGAATCCGCAGTTACGGGGGATAAGTTCATGGCCGATTAACATAGTGGATGCAGGCGCGCGGAGTCAACGAAATTTGGAGACCTGTTTCACCCAAGTGGATTGGGGCCAAGCGCTCCAATGGGTTTTGCTTATGGATCCATTGTGGTTGCCGAAATCCGGGAGGTACCTCTTCATCGCAATCCTGCACGATAAACCGGATTATCACGCAGCACTCCACTGCTTCCAGAGTTTCTTGCGGTTGGAAAGCTCAGCGCAAATTGGCGTTTCGATTCTTGATGTGAACCTCGTTTATCATTCCCTACTTGGGCCGGGAAGCCGGCAACAGGTTTCGGGGCACTTCTCCGGGATGCCGGTTTGATCGGCATAGGCTGCATTGATCCGGACGGAGAACTGTGTTCCGATCCGATAGATTTCGAACGCTTCGTCGCGCTCGGTTCCGTTTCTTGTCGCCACACTGGCTCGAAGGATGCAGCAGAGATCTACTGGTCTCCCAAACCGCTCTTCGAGGTGGCGTTCAGCTCGATCACCGTTGGGCTGCCTGCCGCGTTGTGAGTGATCACCATCTGGCTCGTTCCTCCTGGCCCGGTGAACCTGCAAACTACATTGATCGTGCATTGTTGACCCGGCTGCAAGGTTCCTCCGCCCGCGCCGAAATTGCAGGTGTTGCTCATGGAATAGTTAGAGTCGACGATCGCGATGTTGCTGATCATAAGTGGGGCAGTACCCGTGTTGCCCAGAGTTACCGTGTGATTGGTTAACTTCTTCGGATCAAAGTTGAGACTTCCCGGTGAGAAAGTCAGCAGCGGCGCCGGATTGCCCGTGTCTGAGAGCTGGACGGTGAGTGGGCTTCCCGGCTGATTGTAGCTGATTTGCAGAATCGCATTTCGCGCTCCGGCAGCGACAGGGGTTAACCACACCGTGATTACAAGCTGACCGTTCTGAATGTTTACGCTGCCGCCAGGAGGCGATCCAGGCGGTGGAACGGAGACGAAGTCGGCAGACGCAGCTCCCGTAGAGTCGAGCAACGCGATCGCGGTGATGGCCAGCGGCGAAACACCCGGCACAGGTTGTTGCACCACTGTATCGGTACGTGATTGTGCTTATTAGGCCGATTACGAACACCCTTAAGAATGTGTCTGGGCCCACAGCCGTGGGAGGAAGCGGAATCGCCCCAGCTGCGGAGAAGTAGCGATAAGCACTTACTTAACGACAACCAATTGGGCAGTACCGTTCCCGCACATCCCATAGATTGCTCCCGAGAGACATGCTCCGGCGGAGAATCGGTAACAACCCGGCGTGTTGGCCTTAACAGTGACCGATTTGTCCGAGCCGCCAATGATGTCGGGAGTATCGAAGGGTGAGGCCGATCCCATGTCCACGATGAAGCCCTGGTGCTTTGTGTCGCTCTTGCAGATCACGGTCGTCCCCGCCTTCACGCAGAAGGTGGAGTTGCCTTTCGCGCCGGGAATGCTCGGAGTTGCCGAGGCAGCGTTTGCAGTACGCTTTACATCAACAGAACACGGCTCCAACGTCGACCCACATGTTGTGGCAGCGGTGCAAGCTGCAGTGGGGTCAGCCAGCGTGCATGCATACGGGTTCTTCTTATTCTGTGCCTGCGCGTATTGACCGTATACCAGCGAGACAAGCAGTAAAGCGAACACAGTGTATCTGACCGCAAAGTGTCGATGGAATCGCATAACTTACCTCACTTCCGAGTGATCGGACTACGGCCGAATGAAAGTTTGAACCGTGAGTTGCCACGGTTCGGGTCACAGCGCGCGGCGGGGTGCTAGTTGACGCCGGCCGTGCCCTTCCAGTCGATCAGGTCAGACAATCTCCAGGGGTTTTGATTCAGGTCCCATTGCAGTGCTCCTTGTTTGTTGAGCACCAGCTGCGCCAAAGGATAGAGCACGCCTGCGCTCTTGCTCTTGTCCTGATCGTTGAGATCGAGGATGCCGGCGGTTAGATCGAAGGACATCGTTTGACTGTCGGTCCAGGCCTCGCCAATCCGGATCTGCCGATTGGTAACGAAGACGATTTTGCGGCCCGTCGGCGTCGGCGTCATCGCGATGTAAGCGCAATCGTTGCCGAGCGTACCAGTGATCTCAATGTGGCCAACAGCTCTCATCTTTGCGAGAGCATTTACCAGTCCCTGGTTCTGCCCTTTATCGTAGGCCTGCACCAGAGTCACTCGGTCGGCTGGAGTGGAGAATTCGTGTTAAGGGTCACACCGATGTTTGCGCCCATTTGAGTGCCCGTCCCGAAGGCCTGGGCGTCTATCGTTTCATATCTGTCTCTCGCGAGGGCTGGGCCCTCCCAAATCAGAATGACGCCGAGCGTCACCAAGCCGATAGCTGCGACTCTTGAGACTCTTGTCCGTATTTGCATACTTTCACCCCCTTCGCTATTCAATGGTCCCTCTTACTGCTCTACTGGCTTCCAGGTGTTGTCCGGATTGAATTCCGTCATCGCTGAGGCGACTTCATTGGTCGTGGGTCCCACATCCTTCTGGAGCAAAACACCATTCTGATTGATGATGAAGGTCATGATGCCGGAATCACGGTACTGGGCAGGATAGGCGAGGATTGCAAAACCGCCTGTCATCTTGCCATTGGCGATATAGTTCATTGCCCCACCCTTCGCGTCCGGCCCCTGCTTTTCCAGCATGGCAAAGTAGTAGCCGTAAAAGGGCTGATGCTGGTTGGGTTGGACGTTGAGTCCTTGAGCTGTGGCAAAGGCGATGAGTGGTCCTAGGGGGCTTTTCGGTTGTCCGCTTACTTCCGGCCAGTACAAACCATCCTGCTGACCTCGGTCACTGATGAACTTTTGCGCGTACTGCTTCGCGCCGTCGTGACGTTGCGAGAAGTACTGGTGTTGGGCATCTGCAATCTCCCAGCAGATGTCGATTGCCGCTAACTCGTCCCTGCCGATCTGGCGCGCCGCAATTTCTTCCGCGCCTGCCTGGAGGTCAAAAGACCATTGGCCATCGCGAGATTGTTTGAGGGGGAGGGGAAAAGTCTTGTTGTCAGTGCCCGTGATCAGCAGGAGGCTTCCGTTCGGCAGCTTGCGCCAGCGGTGCATGACGTCATAGTCGGAGACAAAACCTCCGAGATCAGCCTTGTCCTTCGCAGCGTCTCCGGAGCTGACGACACCTTTCGACCCAGGTCCAAGGACTTCCAAAACAGCGTCACCGTTGCCTGACTTCGCCGCCGCGACCAGTGCTTTTCCCGCTTCATCGGGAGAAGCAAATTTATCTTGTGCCGCCTGGGGCTTTTCCTGTTTGTTACAGGAAGCTGCCAGGACGACAACCGACAAGAGCGCAGTAACAATCTTTGCTCTGGATATTCCAGCTTGAGCCAGGGACATCGGACCCTCCTTCTGCCTTGATACTTGGTCGCACCCGTCACAGAACGCTAATCGAAGGTGCCCTATGCCGAAAAACTACCTCCGGAAGCCGCCACCGCCCCGAAAGCCACCACCACCGAAGCCTCCGCTGCCAAAGTGGCCACCACCCCAGCCACCGCCGCCGCCGCGGCTTGCCCAGCCTCGCGAGCTTGAACTCCGATCTGCCCATCCGCCGCTCGAGAAGCTGGAACTGGAGTGATCGCCATAGCCGCTGAAGGCTGTCGACTTGCTGCTAGCGCTCTGGGACCCCCAACCGCGAGCGGCGTCAGAATTCGGCCATCCCGACTTGTCCCACGAATTAGAAGCACCGGTTCCACTGTGGTTCACATTCACCGTGTTACCGCTGATGTTGGTATTGTGGTTGTAGTTGTTATTACCGTAGTGCTGAGAGCCATTGTTGTAATTTGAGTGATAGCCGTAGTTGTTATAGCTCGAGTGGTAACCGTAATTGTTATAACCACCGTAATAGCCACCGTGCCAGGCTGCGTTTCCGTAGTAAGCCCCGCCGTGGTAGTACACGCCGCCACCGTACCAATTGCAGTTCCAGCTGCTGTATCCCCAGCCGCAGCAGCCGCCACTCATCATGGCGCCGACCGCGATTCCCGCTCCGAATGAAAGCAGGCCCGTTGCCACCAGGTCACCAGTACTGTAACCCGGAGCAGTGTAGGGAGTGCCGTAAACCACGGTCGGGTTGTAGCTCGGAATGTAGACCACCTGCGGGTTTGATGGCTGGATGACAATCACCTGTGTCCCATTTTGCGTTTCAGTTTTCACGGTTTGCTGGGGCGTGGTTTTTAGATTGCCGGCGGTCTGGGCCTGCTTGCGCAACGTTTGCACGGCTGCCATGACGTCGGATTCTTGGTTGTGATACGCCTCACCGAGTTGCGAGGTCCACGACAAATTCTGCGCCAGGTTCCCCAATACTGTGGGGAACTGCGTGAGTGCCTTTACGCTTGGATCCCAGGACTGTTTATCGACCGCTTGCATCAGGGCACTGCCGGTCAGGCTTTTGTTCTGCTCGACCCAGTAGTTGGCGACGGCAATCTGATCAGGGAACGTCGCCGCACTAAGAATCTGGGCCACGAGCGCGTCCGGGTAGAGGGCGATGGGCGAGACGAGTGAATCTATCTCTTCTGTAGTAAGCGGCACGCCCTGGCCAGTGTACGACGAGGTCGTCTTATCAGCAGAAGGAGCGCCCGCCGGGATCTGAGATTGTGCAGCCTGTGACCAGGCGCTGCCGGCGGGGATGGTTGCCACTACCAAAGTAAAACTCAGCAAATACGCGAGTAGTTTCTTCAGTCCAGTGAGTATCGAGTCCATATCGTCCTCCACGTCCGCCCGTTCGGGATAGTCAGCACCGTAACGATCGCCGCCAACGCAATGTGCAGTAAGGCCATAACCCAGTTCCTTGATCCCGTCGCAGACGCCCAGCGCTATAAGACCGCCGCGAAGCTATCCGCCAGTGTTGAGCATCCACTGCCACGAGTCACACTGAACAACGGACATCCACGTACTCGCGATGGCGGGCGTAACCCAGGTTTGAGAAAACGCCCGCTGCATGCCCTGCCGACACAGCTCTTACAATGATCCTTCTTCGATTCCCTTGTTTACGATCACCTTCACATCTACGCGCTGATTGATGTCGCGTCCTTCGGCAGTCTGGTTGCCGACGGCGGGATGGCTCGCGCCGTACCCGGCCGGCAAAAGAATCCGTCTCATGGGAACGTTAGCTGAGTCGCGAAGGTAGTTCGCCACTACACTGGCACGTTCATCGCTGATCATCAGGTTCTCTGACTTCGTTCCAGTGCTGGACGCGTAGCCGGCAACCTCAATCATGTAGTTCTGGATCGCCGCTGCGTCGCTTGCCAGTTTGCTGAGCGCCGCTTTGTCACTATCGGACAACGTGGCTTGCCCTGCGTTGAAAAACAGATCGGCTTCAGCCACTGTCTTGTAATCGGCCAAGTCGGAGACACGTTGATTTACGAGCGCGACAGCCTGGGCATCATTGACTGCGACTACACCCGCCGTTGCAGCCATCTGGCCGGCCTGATTGGCTGAGGATTGGGCCTGATCGGCCGAGCCCTGAGCCTGGTCTGCGGAGGACTGGGCTTGCCCAGCCGCGGATACGCCCTGGTTGGCAGTGGACTGTGCCTTTGCGGCTGAGCGTTGATTAGCCTGGATCTGCTGCTCCTCGGCCACTTCAACCGCAAAAACGTTAGGATCGAACGTGACCTTGTTCGCATCAAGCTGGCCCTTTGCGTTTCCAACTCCATCCACATCAATGGTCAATCCCGGCACCATGGCCGTGACGTCCATGTCCGCGCGACGCAGACGAAAATCCTTCTTACGCTCGATCTTCGTGTCGTCCGTGAGGCTGACAACTACAGTTGCGCCGGTTTTGTTCGCCCTGATTGTGACCAGGTCTCCATTGCGTGACTGAATCACGCCCGTCACTTTGGCCTTCTTGCCAGCTTCTAACGTTTGCGCTTCACTGAACAGACCGCTGAGCAGAACCACGCAAGCGGCAGAGATGAGCAATGCGAGTTTCAGATTCCTGATTCTCAGTTTCATTGGAGTTTCTCCTCTTGATTTCCGGTAAACAAATCCTTGTGTGAAGTCCCCGCCGAGCCGGGACCCGGCGATTGCGGCTGTCTAATTAGGAACCCTTGGTCCGCTTACTACTGGACAACAAACTGGCGCCGGCGAGAACTGTCTCTTGCGACAGGTGACAGAAAAAATCCTCCGTTGTTTCATAGAGTCACTTGAACGAAGAGGAACAAGACCGACATGGTAAGTACGCGGTCAGCCTCAGCGTGCCCCTGATTGCAAGTTTCTGAAGTAACGCTTAGTCTCAGCGGGCACGTTATCGCGCGGAGGGCTCGTGAGATTCGTCAGCACCTTAAGCGGATTGCGGCTCCTGACATTGTTCCTCAGCTGTTTCAGCGGAATTCGTTCAGTTATGCCGGCTGCCGCAGCGAACACCTTGTTCCTGGATCAGATTTCTGCTGCGGAAGGGCAAGATTCTCAGGATGCCGCGCCGCAATCCCCATCGAATCTACCAACTGAAGCACAACCGAAATCACAACCGAAAGATGTATCTGAACGGAAAGATGAAAGCGATCACCATAAAAAGAATCCAAATGACAACGGATCATTTGTGATTGCCCCGTTGCCCATAGTGAGTCCAGCCCTGGGAACCGGGATCATACCCATTCTGGGTTACATCACGCCCATCCCGGCCAAGCACCGCGGATTCGCTCCCTCAGTCATGGGAGCCGGCGGTTTGATCACCAACGATGGCTCTCGCGGCTTTGGCGTGGGCGCGGATCTCTACCTCGATAAAGCCCGATACGAAGTGGAGTCCATCTATGCGCACGGGAATATAGACTACAACCTCTACGGCGAAGGCTTCATAAGCGGGAATGCCGGACTCAAACTGCCTCTGGAGCAGGCGGGTCACCTATTCTTTTTCAAAACTCTGCGCCGCATCGGTTGGGATTTCTACGCGGGCATACGCTTCGTCGACTGAAGCTCGTTCATCTCGCTCAAACCGGCTTCCGGCAAGACGCCGCCGATCCCCCCTGACGTCGGGCTACCTACAGATCTGCGAGCGCTCGGGATGGAAGTATGGCGTGACTCCCGCCCCAACCGTTTTTACCCGTTAAAAGGCAGCGTGATTGACTTCACCGGCGATTTCTTTGCGCACAACCTCGGCAGCAAATATTTTTTCCAGTTATACAAATTCACGTTCAACAAATATTGGAGCCTCACCGATAGACAGGTGCTGGCCTACAACTTCTAATGGTGTGGCACCGGCGGATCGCCACCCTTCTACGGCAACTGTATCTACGGCGCCAATAACGAGTTCCGCGGCTACACTGCGGGCCGGTACCTGGACCGCTACATGTTTGCGACGCAACTCGAGTACCGGCTGGTCCTGCCGTGGCGTTTCGGGCTCGTCGGATTTGGTGGCGTCGGCTCAGTCACTCCAGGCGGAAATCAGTTGCGGTTCAACCAGTTCCTCCCTGCGGGAGGAACTGGTATTCGCTACATGTTGAGTAAGAAGTACCACGTCAATCTGCGGACAGATTTTGGGTGGGGCAAAGACAATTTCACGTGGTCCGTGGGCGTAGGCGAGGCCTTCTAGTGTGTGCCGGGCAGAGGTGACCTTTAACGGCATTGCTTTTCACACAGGTGAGAGCATCCCAGTCGAGAATCCAACTTTAAGTGAAAAGCAAGCCTCAGCGAGGGTTTCCATGCTGAGCGAGTAGGTGTCCGGCCCCCGATCGTTAGTTTGCCCGAGTCCGGCCGAACCGGGGCAGAGTTGTCCGCACGTGAGCTTCATGCGACATAGAGCTCTTCCTCTTTCGGACGCGAGTAGCAGCCGTCATTGAACGGCTTTGGCCGTGGCCTTCCCGATATCCTTTACTCCCACCGCGGTCTTCTCTCCGGCTTTTTCGGTGTACTTCACCGACACTTTGCTGCCTTCGGCAATATCTTTGCCCAGATCTTTGCCACCTGCCACAGTCGTCTTATCAGTCCACTTGATCGTATGCTCCGTTCCATCAGCGGACCACCATCGTTTTGGAACCCTTATGGAGTGCCCGGCTCAAATTGTGCCAGTGGAGGTGAGACAAACTGGAACAATGATGGGCCCGGTTTTTCTGTACCAGTTAGATGGTTAGAGATCGGCTTGTTTTTGTTTCAGCCAGATCGCGGTTAACTGCGATCTGGCTGGCGAACTCTGTTGGCGTCCTGTTGGCTAGCGCCCTGTGAGGACGACTCTCATTGTATTCCCGCCGCCAAGCTTCAATAGCCTGCCTGGCTTCGGGCAGTGACTGGAACCAATTAGTATCCAGACATTCGTCACGGAAGCTGCCGTTGAAGCTTTCGACATATGCGTTGTCCGTAGGCTTGCCCGGGCGGGAGAAGTCGATCTTCACGCCGTTCCGATAGGCCCACATATCCATCATTTGCCCGGTGAACTCGCTGCCGTTGTCGCAGAACAGCACCTTCGGCACACCACGCTGTTCTTTCAGCCTGCTCAACACCCGCACTACGTCCTCTCCTTTCAGGCTTTGGCCGACTTCGATGGCCAGGCCTTCCCGTGTGTAAATATCCACGATGGTCAGCGAACGGAAGCGTCTCCCATCACAGAGTTGATCGGAGACGAAGTCCAGCGCCCAAACCTGGTTGGGACCACTCGGACGGAAGCGCTCCTGCCGATGCACAACCGCGCGCCGCCTTCCTGGTGGACGCTTGCGCAGTCCCAGCCCTTCTTCCTTGTACAGTCGATAGACAAGATCCTTGCCGACCTTCCAGCCCTCACGGTTCAACAGCACGCGACTCCTGCGGTACCCGTAGCGCACTCTCGTCTGTGCGATCTCCCGGATCCGCATGCGTAACTCGATCCACTGCTCCTGACGGCCTTCGTAGCGATGCGTCGCCCGCGCCAACTCCAGTACGCAGCATGCGTGTCGTTCGCTTACCCGGTAGCTCTGCTCTAGATGCTTCAACAACGGGCGGCGCCGTGAAGGCTTTACAACTTTTTTCTGAGCACATCCTGCAACATCGTCTTGTCCAGCGTCAGCTCCGCGACCAGTTGCTTGAGCCGTGTGTTCTCGTCGCGCAGCTGCTTCATCTGGCGGACCTGATCTACCTCCAGGCCAGCGTACTTCGCCTTCCAGCGATAAAACGTCTGCTCGCTGATCCCTACCTTGCGGATCAACTCCGCCACTGGCACTCCCACCTCAGACTGCTTCAGAACCGACACAAGCTGCTCCACAGAAAACTTCTTCTTCATCGACAAATCCTCAAGCCCTCTCAAGGGCCGGCTTTTGCCGAAATACTAACAATCAAAATGGATCAGTTATCGCCGGGCCCATCAACAAGAGGAGCGGAAGATGACGCGAGGCAAGAAGCACAGTGCAGAACAGGTTGTGAACCTTCTGAGGCAGATCGAAGTAGCCGTGGCGAACGGAAAGACGACGCCCCAAGCATGCAAGGAAGCCGGAATCGTGGAGCAGACCTAGTTCCGCTGGCGTAAAGAGTATGGCGGTTTGCGGGTGGACCAGGCCCGGCGGCTGAAGGAGCTGGAGCAGGAGAACGCGAAGCGGAAGCGGCTGGTGGCAGAGCTGAGCCTGGATAAGCTGGTGTTAAAGGACATCGCCTCGGGAAACTTCTAAGCCCGGAACGGCGGCGTTGTGCGGTGAGCCATGCGAGTCGAGAGCATGGCATGAGTGAGCGGCGAGCGTGCCAACTGGTGAATCAACCACGCGGCACGCAACGCTACCAGCCGACACAGGGTGAGGACGAAGATGCATTGACCCGGGCGATTTTTGAGCTGGCCAGTGAATATGGCCGCTACGGCTATCGCCGCATTACGGTGTTTTTGCAGCGTGCGGGCTGGCGAGTGGGCAAGGACCGGGTAGAACGCATCTGGCGCCGCGAAGGGCTGAAGGTTCCCCAGAAGCAGAAGCCACGAGGACGGTTGTGGCTCAATGACGGATCGTGTGTGCGGCTGCGTCCGGAGCGGGCGAATCATGTCTGGGCCTATGACTTCGTCAGCACGTTTACGCAGGAGGGAAGGAGAGTGCGGATGTTGAACCTGATCGATGAGTTCACACGCGAATGCCTGGCGATCCGTCGCCGGCGCAGGCTGAACCGCCAGAACGTGATCGAGGTACTCGCCCACGCCATGATCGAGCACGGAATCCCGGAGCATATCCGTTCGGACAATGGCCCGGAGTTCATGGCGAAGGATCTGCGGAAGTGGCTTCTTAGCTCGGGAACGAAGACCCTCTACATCGAACCCGGCTCTCCCTAGGAGAACGGCTACTGCGAATCGTTCAACAGCAAGTTACGGGACGAGTTCCTGAACGGAGAGATCTTCTACTCATTGAAGGAGCTCCAGGTGCTGGCCGAGCGGTGGCGCGTGCATTACAACACCGTGAGGCCACACTCCTCGTTAGGTTACAGGCCGCCGGCACCGGCTGCCTGGCAGATCGAAAACAACCCGGGGCATAGAAAAGTGGAAAGCCAACAACGCTTCCCACTTTTCCACACTCCCGACTGCGACGGGATAACTACAACACCTGCCGCGCTACACTAACAATCTCACTGGTACAAAAGATCGGGTAGGCCAATACCAAGGTGCGCTCTCGAATAGCGAGACCATCCGCCAATATCCTGATGTCTGCCGGAGTTAGGACGCAGGGTGTCTTCTTGCGTTTCGCCCCTTGCCGAACCAATTGAATCGGATTGCGGTCGAAGAGTTCGTATCGGCAGGCGTGATTGAATAGAACGGACATGACGCCGCGGATCTTCGCACAGCTGCTCTTTGCAAGTGGGAGACGCCGAAGCCACGATTCGACTTCTATCGTCTTGATGTTCCCTAATTCGTACTTTCCCCATTGAGGAATGATCCAACGTTTCAGATATCCCGCATAACATTTCTTCGTAGAGTAGCTGCGCCAGGTGTTTCCTTGTGCCAACTCGCATCGTTCGAAATGGCTGCACAGCGCCGAAATAGTGATCGCGCGAAGGCTGATCCGTGGATTGTCGCCGTTGATTTTCTCGACCAAGGAAGCGACCGCTCGATGAGCTGCGTCAGTATCGACGAACTCTTCGATGGTTCCGATTACTCTCTTGCGGTATATACGCCTTCCCTAACCGGATTTGTCGGACCAACGGAGAAGCCATACGTCGGGACCCCGCTTTCGTTTCTTCATATCAAGCTGCAACGTTGCATTCTCATCCTCCGCAACCGCAGTAGCGGTGCAGGGAAGATGATTACTCAAGTTGACCGGCAGTGGTACTTGCCATTTGGAGACCGAGACGCCTAACCGGAATCAGGAGAACACTGCTTTGCGGCGGCAGTGTACCTTTAACGAGTCCTAAGTAGACAGAAGCTGTTAGCGCTTTGAGGCTTTGAGGCGCTGGATCGCCCGGATCGCTTAGTGATTGCGCTCTTCGGCAATCGCGGAACAACCTGAACGCCCGCCCAAAGCGTTGCGATCGTTTGCTCGACCACGAGAGTCTGGTCAGGCAACTCAGGCACAACCCCTTGGATGACCATGAGCGTGGCAAGGCCAAAGATCGTAAACCACCAGGTGTGAGCTACCACCATGTCATTCGTATTTGGCAATCCCTCATCCTTGGCAACATCGAAAAAGAGCTGCACGAATCGTCCGAACAACGGCGCGCCGATGTCGTTGAGATATTGTCCAGCGCGGACGCCATCGCGGTTCTCAGGCCCGAAGAAGACGTTACGGAACTGTTGTGGATGGGCAACGCAGAATTGAATCAAGCGGCGTGAAGTCGCAAAAAGACGCTCTTTCGGTGAAAGATGTTTAGCGGCAATCGCGTCGAAGTTCTGAACCATCAGCGCGATCGTCTCCCGGCTTAACTCGGCAAGAATGTGCCATTTGTCCGGGAAATGCTGATAGATCACGGCGTGCGTATAACCGATCTCTTTAGCGATCTCGCGAAGCGTCACAGCTTCGTAACCGCGATTGGCAAACATTTTGCTGGCAGCCGCAAGGATTTCGCCCCGCAACCTCTCTTTACGCTCTACCCGTCGACTTGGTGATGGCGATGTCACTTCCATAGCATAGTTCCTTTTGGCGATTTGTGCGACCAATTGTTAATTTATAACCGTGGGTAAAGAACCATCGATTAATTTGCAACCAACGGTTATAGAGGGCCTCTAATGGTCAGGTCGCTCATTTGGATGGGCGGACAAATACGAGCCAAAAGGAGAAAACGAGAATGTATTTAGTCATGGGCATTACCGGAAAAGTTGGCGGCGCCACCGCGCGGCACCTGCTGAAGCAAGGCAATCAGGTGCGAGCACTTGTCCGCAATCGCGATAAAGCGGCGAAGTGGGCTGACCAGGGCGTGGAGTTGGTGGATGGAGACTGGAACGATGCGACAGCCATAGCGGCGGCGCTCAAAAATGCTGACGGTGCGTTCGTTATGTTGCCGTCTGTATGGGCACCCTCGCCTGATTACAGAGAAGCGAAGGGCGTGATTGCCAACTATGTCGAGGCGCTAACAAGGGTAGTTCCCCCGCGGGTGGTAGCGCTCTCGTCGATGGCCGCGAATAGAACAAGCGGGGTGGGGATGATCACGGCCTTATCACTCTTGGAGCAAGGTTTTCGCAGTTTGCCATCTCCGGTCGCATTTGTGCGCGCAGGCGGCTTTTTCGAAAACTTTCTTTACGGCTTACAGGCCGCCCAGGGCGGAACATTACCGGTCTTCTACAATCCTACAAACCGGAAATCGACCATGGTCGCGTCAGACGACATCGGCGCAGAAGTGGCAACGCTTCTGACCGGGCTCGCGTGGTCAGGGCATCGGGTCATCGAGCTGGGTTCGATGGTAAGCGCGGATGAAGTGGCCGGACAATTGGGTGAAGTTCTGAAACTCGACGTAAAAGCCTTTGCAGTCCCGCGAGCAGGGTGGACCGAAGCGTTCGAGCAGTTCGGCATCCCGAAGGGCCACACTGGACCAGCCGAGGAAATGTTTGAGGGCATTAACGCGGGATGGATGCGCCTCGGAGTCACTGGTACGGAACACGTAGCCGGTACGACGTCCGCACACGATGTGTTTGCGGCTGCACAGAACGACTTCAAGGCGTAAGTCCGGGCTAGCTGAATCAGCATGGGTTTTTGGGAACTGCGGCGCTGACGTCAGGAAAGATCGAGGTCAAACACGAAAGTTCTTGTTTTGGCTGCCAACGGACGGAACCGGGCGGCTGAACGTCCGGTTCCGCTCTGGCGAAAGGCCATTCCGTCCCGCCCATGCAGGGTGTTGATTTCAGTCGCGTACAGGGCCGACCTATTGCAGAACGATTTAAACCGTTTGAATCGCAAGAAGAGGATCACTTTTGAAAACTGAACACACAATCGATAAATCCGCGCGGGCAGGTCGAGCAACTCGAATAGCCGCGATGGTAATAACCGGCCTTGTCGCCTTCATCTGGATGTACTTCGGAAGGTTATATCTAATTCATGATCCCGGCGAATGGAGGATCGCCAATCAGCAGCTCGGATACCCGCTCTATATCATCCCTCTGATTGGCGTGACCCACATCCTTGGTGGCGTGGGCCTTCTGATTCCCAATGTGCCTCGATTGACTGAGTGGGTTTATGCCGGTATCGCGATCACTCTTTTACTCGCGTTCTATTCACAACTGAATAGCGGTGGCAGTACTTGGGATAAATTTGATCCGATTCTCGTCTTGGCGTTCGTCTTTGCTTCGTATGTATTAAGACGCTGCATGCGAGCAAACATGTGGTCGATATGAAGAACACGCTCGGCGGGTGGTTTTTGCGGGCACGTCGCGGAGGCCCAACGAGGGGTCCGTCCCGTCGCTCATCCGAAGCCCCAAACGTACAAGTCGTTCCTCAACTTCTGGGCAGCGAAAGCTCAAATGGCGAGAACAGCCCTAAGCCCTCAGCCAAATTTTGTCTGGACGAGCGCGTTGGCGATTTGGCATAAGCCCAGACCCTGCAGCCTTGGCATGCGTCTTGCTGGATCAGAGCGCGTTTCAGGGGACCTCTGCATCCTCAGCTTCAAAAATCTTTCGGCATTCCGGCATTACCGTGGTCTTCAAAACCACGTTTGAGGTATTCACCAGGGTTAGCCCCGACAACTCGCTTGAACGCCTTACTGAACGCAGCGTCGGAGTCGTAACCGACCGACCGAGCAACGTCTCGGGCACTTCGCGATTCATGCTGGCGCATTTGCATTTACACCTGATTATCGGCTCGCCCCCGAACATCCCTTTCCGGCAGCTCCGGAGGACGTGCGCAACTGCTATGCCGGCCTCATCGAGCTTGGCTACAAGAAGATCGCCGTCACCGGCGATTCCGCGGGCGGGACCTTGGCTCTCGAGCTCCTTCTCTCGCTGAAGGCGTCTCAGTTAAATAATCAGGTGGTTTCCGTGGCAGGAGTTGCACTGTCCCCAATAATGGACCTTTCGCTCTCGAGTGCAAGCTGGGCGACGCGCTCTGCGGCGGATCCTTACTTTACTCAACTCCAGACTGCCGAACTGGTGCAGTTCTATCTGAATGGAGCCGATCCCAGCGATCCCTCTGTCTCGCCGCTCCACGCAAACCTGGCCGGACTTCCGCCGATTCGTGTCCATGTGGGGGACGACGAAGTGCTCGATGACTCGGTCCGCTTTGTCGACCGGGCTCTGGCGGCGGGAGTGGATGCGCAGCTGGATATCTGGGAAGGCATGGTGCACGGCTTCCTGGGATCCGTCGGCCAACTGAGCGCCTCGGCGCAGGCACTTCAGCAGATCGGCTCGTTACTATCCGAACGCTTCGCCTGATTGAGAGCGGTGGTCTCCTTTCGAATGGACGGGATCGTAGAGGCGCACCACAAGATGGAGGAAAACAATGCTGGCGGAAAGATTGTCTTCGTCCTCGATGAAGAATGCCTATCCGCAGTCGCCTACAAGGATCTTCCACATAGCTTTGGAAGCCGAGCGCGCCTGCCTCTCAATTGCGTCTGAGTTTACGGTCAGTAAGCCGTGCAAGGTTTCCTCAAAGATTCCAGCACGCAGCAAGGCTTCATAGGAGGCAGCATGTTGTCCTGCGTTTCTCTTGGTCCAGGCCTTCTTTCGAGCGACACTTCTGAGGTATGCAATAAGGATGCCTGTTCTGCCCCGTGCAATGTTCTTCTGATACTGTCTTCCCAACTCCGGGAACCGGTTTGCCTCACAGGCAACGACGCGATAAAGCGCGAGTTGCTCATCAGACAGCAAATGGCGAAGATATTCGCGGCCTGCTTCCATGAGTCCTCGCTGATTCGCCTCACGGAACCACGCAAATCGTTGTGCAAGCACCTCATCGGAAGGGAGTTCCTCGGAAAGCAGGTGATCCGTACAAGCAGCAATCATTACCTTGTTGAAGAGTTCTTCCTTGTCGGCGAAATGACTGTAGATCGTCTTCACGGAAACGCCTGCGGATTTGGCGATCCCGTCCATCGACGCTCCCGCGAAGCCGTCCCGCAGAAAGTGCTCGCGCGCAGCAAGCACAATCGCGCGATCCTTCTCGGCGATCATGATTGCTTTTGATGTGTGCTTCACAGCCTGCGTCAAGTGTTTCTCTCCCGGCCACTTTAAAATACGAGAATTTCGTTGAATCTACAACCATCGTTTCCGCATCTAGGAAAACGTGCGTTGTAGCATCGGTCGAGTGGCGTCGCCACGGCCGGAACAAAGCAGGAGAAGAGATGAAGATTGGAATCATAGGAGCGGGCAACATCGGATCGGCACTTGCCGGTCACTTTCGGACACTGGGGCACAGCGTACTGATCGCAAACTCGCGTGGCCCGGAGACACTTTCTCAAGTCGTTCAAACGGCAGGCGCTGTTGCTGTTGCCATTCGAGATACCGCGAAAGGGGTGGATCTGCTGGTTATCACAATTCCCATGAAGAGCGTGCCGTCGCTTCCGAAAGATTTGCTTTCCCAACTACCTGCGTCATCGCCAATCATAGACACCGGAAATTACTATCCGCGCCGCGATGGCGTGATTCCTGAGATTGCAAGAGCAGCGATCGAGAGTGAGTGGACCTCTCGCGTGCTGGGCCGTCCGGTCATCAAGGCGTTTAACAACATTGTGGCCGACAGCCTGCTCCACAAAGCTCTTCCGAAGGGCGCGGAAGCTCGGATCGCGCTTCCGGTCTCAGGGGACGACCTCAAGTCGAAGCAACTGGTAACGGCTCTTCTAGACCAGATGGGTTTCGACGCTGTCGACGCCGGCCCGCTTTCCGAATCCTGGCGCTACCAACCTGGGACGCCGGCCTATTGTTCCGATCCAACGATTGAACAGTTGCCATCACTCCTGGAGCAAGCGAAACGAGACAAAGCACCGGGGAAACGGGATAAGGCAGCGAAGATCATGGCAAAACTGCCTCCTGGCTTTCCGCCGCAGGAACTAGTGCGGGTAGCGCGGTTTTCTGCTGGTCTGGATGCATTGAACCCGAGAAGCTGGATTGCAGTGTTGCGTCTGGGTTTCGCGGCTCTGGGCTTAATGTCGCGCCGCGGGTGCGGCAAATTAAAAACTTCATCTCTTTCGAATTGAGGACAAAATCATGCTGAAACTGAATAACCTCGCACTCTGTGCTCTTGCTCTTTTGCCTATAGCGCTTACCGCTCAGACGCCGGTGACGTCCGCAGTTCAAACCCAGACCGCCAACGGTCACCGCGCAGACGAGGCTGCGATTAAGCAGGTAATGGACCAGTATCATGCCGCGATCCTCGCTCATGATGGAACCGCTCTCTCCGGCTTGTTCTTGCCCGATGCTAATCTCTGGCTGAACGTTTTCACGGACTCCGCGTACGCTCGGGCGCAGTCAAAGTCAGCAACGGCCCAGAAAGTCCGTGTCAGCAATTATCGTGACTTCGCGAAGTTGGTCTCCACGACAACAAAAAGTTTCGACCCGGAACACAGCAACGTCGTGATCCACACGGATGGTACTATCGCGGCTGTTTATTTCGATTTTGTCTTCAACGTCGACGGGAAGGCCAACAACCGCGGTAGCGAGACCTGGCAACTGGTCAAAGCGGCTGATGGCTGGCGGATTGCCTCCATCATCTACTCGTCAGAACCGCCAACGCAGCAATAGAGACCGTCGACAAGACCCGATGCCTGATTTGTTCCAGATTGATGACCGCCGAGCCGTGGATGTGGCGATGTCTGACTTATGGCCCGACGGTCCTCCTTCTGTTCCACTGATGAATTCGCTCAAGATAAGCCGCGTGCTACGTCTTCGCAGTGCGGACGTCGCGGAGAGGGTGTATATGGCCTGGCGAGTCGCGTGCCCTGCTTTATTCGGCTGGGCGGGAACCGGCGATGAGGATGTCTACCAGTCTTCTGGCGCTTTGCTGCCAATCACCCCCGGAGCTCACATAAGAGACTCCGATCACCGCCCGAAGCAGATCGAAGGCGTCAACATCTCTTCGCACATCGCCGCTCTTTTTCGCGCGCTTCACCAACTCTTCGATTGCTCCTTGTATCAGGCTGCGAGAACCCTCATAGAGCCTGGAAGGGCCTCCGGCGACGCTGTTGAGAGCGGGCGCAATGATGTGTTTTGCCGCGATGTAATCGACGAACAGCAGCAACCAGGCGCGCAGGGACTCGATCGGAGACATCGCGGCGATGAACCCGCGCGCTGCCGCGGCCAACTTTTCCACCTCACTCCGATAGACCGCTTCGATCAGCGCATCCCGTGAAGGGAAATGGCGATACAAGGTACCGGCTCCGAGACCCGCCTGCTTCGCGATGTCGTCCAGACGGGTAGACGCGCCGTAGCGCGTAAAAGCCCCCTTCGCCACTTCGAGAATTCGCCCGCGGTTGCGCAGAGCATCCGTTCGCGGCTTTCGCTTGGCAGGTTGGGAATGTTTCTTCTTCATTTCCAAATTTTCCGCAACCGGAGACTATCTCCGATTATCTACTCACCCGGAGACTGTCTCCGCTTTAATCGGGGTGGCTGGTTTTCGTCAATTCGGGCCGTAAAGAGGTGAAGGAGATTCCTATGCGCGTTTTCGTGACAGGTGCGACAGGATTCATCGGTTCCAGGATTGTCCCGGAACTAATCAGCGCAGGCCACCAGGTGCTCGGTCTTGCTCGCAGCGATGGGGGCGCCCAGTCTCTGGCCGCAGTCGGCGCTGATGTCCATCGCGGCGATCTGGAAGACCTGGAGAGCCTCCGCAGCGGTGCAGCAGCAGCCGACGCCGTTATTCACACAGCTTTTCAGCGCTTTCAGCATTTCCGAGACGATTGGACGAGATTCGCGGAAAACTGCGAGTTGGACAAGCGCACTATCGAAGTCATCGGAGCCGTGCTCGAGGGCTCAAACCGCCCATTCATCGTCAGCTCAGGAGTCGGGGTCGCTCAGGGCCGCGCCGCCACCGAGGATGATCCACCGATTCCGCCTTCCGCCACGTATCCTCGCGCATCAGAGGCGACAGCCGTTGCGCTCATGGAGCGTGGACTGAACGCCTCGGTGATGCGTCTCCCGCAGGTTCACGACACGGTGAAACAAGGACTCATCACCCCGCGGATCGCTATAGCGCGTGCCAAGGGTGTCTCAGCATACGTGGACGATGGTCTCAATCGCTGGCCCGCCGCGCATGTGGTCGACGCTGCCCGTCTCTACAGACTTGCTCTCGAAAAAGGCACAGCAGGAGCCCGGTACAACGCGGTCGCCGAAGAGGGGGTGCCGTTGAAAGACATTGCCACCGTCGTCGGCCGCGGGCTGAACGTGCCGGTCGTTTCTATCTCACCGGAGCAGGCCCAAGAGCATTTCGGCTTTCTCGGGTTCTTCGCGGGGAGAGATGCTCAAGCGTCCAGTGCGCAGACCCGCGCAAAGCTGGGCTGGAACCCGACTGGTCCTGACCTTCTCACCGATCTTGGAAATATGCGTTACAAGCAGGCCTGAACAAAGGCGCAAGGACACTGCGCGCAAGCCAAACCCAACTCAGCCAATTTGAGAGGAATCAATATGAAGAAGACATGGTTTATCACAGGCGCTTCTCGCGGTTTCGGCCGCATCTGGGCCGAGGCCGCGCTCCAGCGCGGAGATAAGGTCACGGCCACCGCGCGAAAGCTGGAAGACATCGTGGACCTTAAAGAGCGCTTCGGGGATGCGGTCCTGCCAATGGCCCTCGACGTGACCAATTCAGAGCAGGTGTCCCAGGTCGTTCAGCAGGCGTTCAAGCATTTCAGCAGGTTGGATGTTCTTGTGAACAATGCCGGCACGAGCCTTTTCGCGGCTACAGAGGAGGCGAGCGACGAGCAGATCCGTGACTTGTTCGACGCGAACTACATCGGGATGGTTCGGGTGTTGCGATCGGCTCTGCCTCTGCTGCGGAAACAAGGGAGCGGACACATCCTCGGCGTTTCGAGCGGTCTTGGGATTACGGCGCTGCCGCTCATCGGCTTCTACTGTGCCACGAAATGGGCAGTGGAAGCTCTGCACGAGTCACTGGCGCAGGAGGTGAGACCCTTCGGCATCAAGGTGACGCTGGTTGAGCCTGGAGCTTATGCAACCGATTTCGGTAAATCCGCAGAGATCGCAGATGCTCTGGAGCCATACGTGGAGTTCAGGAAACAGTTTCTGACGCGTTTGGCCGGAATGGAACGGGGCGACCCAGAGGCGACCTCAGAAGCCGTCCTGAAGCTTGTGGACGTGGACGATCCAACCGCTGCGACTCGGACTAGGCAACTCGATTCTGCCGAGAGCACGCGCCGCGTATGCAGAGCGACTGGCCGAATGGGAAGCGTGGGAGGAAGTGTCGAATGCGGCCATGGGCGAACCGAAGAAATCGGCTACAGAGTGGATCGAGCAGCTGGCTTACGGAAGCCAGATCCGGCATGATGCTGCGGATGAGTCCGTTTTTGGAGCAGGCGAGACGAAATGATCAGAGCTCGTCAGCGATGCAAACTGGCGGGATAACTAACGCTGAGTATATAGCAAGCGTCGAAGGAGGTTGTATGGCAGACACTAAGACCCTTATTGAGCAGGCGTACTCCGCATTCAACAAGCGGGATATCGACGGTGCATTAGCACTTATGACGGGAGAAGTGAGCTGGCCCAAAGCTTCGGAGGGCGGCAGGGTTGTCGGAAAGGAAGAGATCCGCGCTTATTGGATTCGACAATGGGGTGAGTTCGATGGCCATGTTGAACCGCTGGCAGTAACCGAGGAAGATGGAGGCAGGATCCGGGTCAGAGTGCACCAGCTCGTCTGGAATCTTGAAGGGAATGTTCTTTCGGACAGCGAAGTTCTCCACATATTCACCATGAACAACGGTCTCATCGCAGCTATGGACCTCGGGGATGAGACCGATACAACGGGTCCGACTGCCGCATTCTCGCATCGATCCTAACTGGCAACCCACCATGGACCTGCGCTACAGAAATAGCTGCAGGGAACCTATCCATTGTCCACGCTCGGGAGCGGGTGAATGACTTATACAACCCGTCGCGAGTTCTTATCCTCACTGCTGTTCGCATCGGTCCAAAGCATCGTGCCCGCTTCGATGCAGGGCACGAGTAGCAGTAAGTCTTCCGCCGCAGTTCTCGACAAACGCGACTTCGGCCCTGTGCGGAACAAGATCCTTAACGAGATTGCGCGTGGAGCAGCTACTGGAGTAGCTGTCGCTGTCGCACACAATGGAAAGATTGTCTGGGAAGAGGGCTTGGATGGGCAAATCGCGAGGCATCCGTAAAGGCGACCTCTCGTACGCCGTTCAACCTGGCATCACTCACGAAACCCTTCACCACTACGACACTCATGACCTTGGTTGCAGAGGGCAAACTCTCTTTGGACGATCCCGCAAATAACCACCTCGCGAAAAGCAAGATAATTGGCGCGAACGGAAACGCGGATGCCGCAACAGTGCGGCGGCTAGGGGCGCACGTGAGTGGACTGCCCACGATGTTCGCAATGTTCGATCGCAATGAAGCGAATCTCGCTCCCAGTCCCGAGGCGCTCCTCACCGAATATGGAAGCCTCGCGTACCCGTCCTGGTCTTGTTATGAATACAGCAACGTTGGTTTTGCGGCGCTGAGTGCCATCGCATCGAACCTGACGGGAGTTGAGATCGGAACTTTAATGACGCAGAGCGTCCTGACACCACTTGGCCTCGACGACAGCTTCTTCGGCACCAGTGTTGCGCGGCTTCCAACGGGTGCGGTGCGATACGATTCCTCGGGAAACCCGATCCCGGACTACACAACTGCGACGCCCGCGTCCGGAGAACAGTACGCCAGCGCTCACGACCTCGCCCGATTCGCGATGTTTAACATGAAAAATCGTTATCGAGCGCGGATACTGGATGATCGCTGGATCGAAGAACTTCACAAACCGGTTTTCGTTGGCCCTTCGGGCGGCGCAATCACATTCGGCTGGTTTACCACACATCTGAAATCCGGCGAGCAAGTGATCTTCAAAGGCGGTGGCCAGCCAGGAGTAACTACGGACCTCTATATGGTTCCGTCTCAAAAACTTGCATGCCTGGTCTTGACCAACCGAACAGGCGGGAGAGAGCTATGTCTCAGCGTGTGCAACGAAATCCTCTCCAGCTATTTACCCGAATGGCGTCAGCTGGAGGAGACGGCTGGACCTTCTCCGTCGCCATTCGTAATCACATACAGCTTGGGCGGCCATTGGCAAGGAACCCTCACAAACGACGGTGCGAAGATGCAGGTACGGCTGAAGATCGAATCCTCCGACTCGGCCACGCTGCAACTTGACGACAAACCTGCGGAGAAGATCACCGAGATGCATTTAGAAGGGGTAGGGTTCACTTGCCATTGTGCCCCGCCTCGATCCCGGCGAAAGCAAGAGACCATCACTCTAAGATCAAGATGGAGGCCTGCCCCTGAATCGCATTGTTGCCTCGATCAGAAACTTCCGCGAGGATGCGCGCTTCGCCGTCAGGCAGTTCCGGCGCGCTCCAGCGTACGTCATCTTCACCATACTGGTTCTTGCCCTCGGCATCGGCACAGTCACGGCCATGTTCACTATCAGTTATGGCGTCCTGCTGAAGCCGTTGCCGTTTCGCGCTGACCGCCAGCTGTTTGAAGTCGTTGAGAGCACCGCCGAAGGCGACGAGGGTTTCGCGGCTTCCTACCCCGAGATCACGCAATGGCAGCAGGCAACCTCGGACATTGCCGATGTCGCATTTGCCTCGAATTATGTAAACATCATCGACGCTCCCGCCGGCGCAGAAATGATCTCCTCGGTGGCAGCCAGTCCCAACCTCTTTACTCTGCTGGGCGTCGAGCCAATCATAGGGCGCAGCTTCCTGCAGAACGAGCAGATCACAGACCATCCCAACGTCGTGCTGCTGAGTTACGACACCTGGCAGCGCAGTCTCGCAGGCGATCGCAAGGTATTGGGCAAAACCGTGCACATCGGCGCAACTCTGTACACCGTCATCGGAGTCATGCCCAAACAATTCCGCTATCCCTTGGGGGACACACGCGCGGAAGTCTGGGTCCCGCTCGAGCGCAGCGCCCTGGTCCCAAAGCTTGACGATCCCTATGGATCGCCTTGGCACCCGATTGTCCGCCTGCACGCCGGCGTCCGGCCCGAAGCGCTTGAAAGCTCGCTAGCACGTGTGCATTCGCAATTTGTGAAGAGCGAAACTCCCAACCGCATCCGTCTGCTGCGCCTCCACGATCAGCTGGTGCGCGAGGTCCAGCCCGCTCTTCTAGCTCTCGAGATAGCGGTGGCCATCGTCTGGCTCATCGCCTGCAGCAACGTGGCTGGCCTGCTTCTGGCGCGTGTTGTGGCGCGTCGCACTGAGATCGCGGTCCGCTCCGCGCTCGGAGCCGCCAGGCGCCGCATGGTCGCGCAGTTTCTCACCGAGTCGCTCTTGCTCAGCATCGCTGGGGCGGTCGGCGGGCTGGGAATTGCCGCCCTCATCCTGCGCATATTCCGCCACATGTTGGGCACCATGCTTCCCATGGCCCAGAACATTCATCTCGACTGGTCCATCTTTGCTGGCCTCGTCGTCCTCACCCTCCTCACAGCCCTCACCTTTGGTACCGCGCCCGCGCTCCTTGCTGCATGGGCAGGCACCGAAGCAGGCTTGAGGAACAGCGGCCGCAGCCAGACCGGCGATCGCCGGCACAACCGCGCGCGCGCCGTACTCCTCGTCAGCGAAGTCGCCCTGTCCATTGCACTGCTCATCGGCGCCGGGCTCATGATGCGCACCATGTACGCTCTGCGCCACGTTCCGCTGGGCTTCCGCACCGACCACCTCCTGGTCACCAGTCTGACCGCGCCCGGCGATCTTTATAAGGATCAGAACATAGGCGCCGCGGCCTGGCAGCCGCTCCTCGATGCGGTGCGCCAACTCCCCGGCGTCAAAGACGCGGCACTTTCCACAGTCATGCCGTTAAAGCACCCCGTCGAGTGGCAAACCATCGTTTACAAAACCAACTGGACCGAAGGCAATGTCGACGCCGTCGTCCGCGCCGCCTCTCCGGGGTTGATGGATGTGCTCGGCATACGCATGCACAGCGGCCGTTTCTTCAACTTGGGCGACACCCCCACCAGCATTCCGGTAGCAGTCGTCAATCGCATCTTTGTTGATCGATACCTCGGCGGGGGAGACGCGCTCGGCAAGCAGTTTCGATTTGGGCGCAAACCTACTACGGCAACGGTGATCGGAGTCACTGACGATATCCACCAGGACTCCCTCACCAATGCCAGTGTGCCCGAACTCTATCTCTGCATACCGCAGATAGCGCGCGATAATCCACTCTACTTGGCGATCGTCAGCAAATACATGGAGCTCGCCATCCGCACTGAAGTTGCCCCCGGCACCATGGTTGCTCAGTTGCGCCGCCAGATCGCTGAAGTCAATTCCCATCTCGCCATCGGCGAATTTTCCACCATGTCTGAAGCCGTGGAAGACTCCATCGGTGCGCAGAAACTGGCCGCCGGAGTCGTGGGGGTTTTTGGCGGCCTCGCACTGCTCATCACCCTCGTCGGTCTCTACGGGCTGCTCACCTACATGGTCGAACAGCGGACCCGGGAGATCGGCATTCGCATGGCCCTGGGCGCCGACCGCGCCGCCGTCATCAGTATGATCATGCGCCAGGCCCTGCTGCTCATGGCTCTCGGGGCCGCGGCCGGAGTTTGCATCGCTCTCTGGAGCAACCGGCTGCTTCATGCCTTCCTCTACGGTGTCACCGCATCCGACCCGTGGACTATCGCCCTGGCGCCCCTCGGGCTCGTCCTCTGCGGGTTGGCCGCCGCCGCCGTCCCCGCACGGCGCGCTGCCGGCTCGAACCCCGTCGACGCGCTCAGAGCAGAGTAAAACCGTCTCGTGCAGACACCTGTACTGCAGCTTGTCCAAAGGTTCAAGAGCATATTGCAATTTGCCGTCCAGGAATCGTCAATCGCGCATATGGCTCAGTCCACCAAACTTCCGAAACCGCGACCGATTTCGGCGATTGCTAAATTGCCAAGTTACTCACCAAGAGGAATTGAAGCAAGAACGCTCGTCGTGGGCAAAGGTCTGGGCAGAGATCGTTAGGGCAGAGGACGCGGGCCCATTAAGGGCCCAATAGGCATGACCAGGGGTGCCTTAGAGCGCCAAAAAAAAGCCATCCGTGACGCCTATTTTCAATTCGTTACCGTTTTCTTACGCCCAGTCACTGAAGAGGTCGCGGTTCGAGGCCGTCCTCCCCGTCAGCCAGGAGCAGGTATCGATCGTCAGCTTGTCCTCCTCGTGTAGTCGAATGGCAATGAGTCGGCGATGCTGGACTCACGTCGGATCGCAAATCCCGCAGGGACTGAGGGCCGAAACGCCCGCAGGGACCACTGGCAGTTTTGATGGCACTTCGCACCGGCATACCGTGCAGGACGCTGCGACCTCATGCAAATGCTCTGAGCTACTCAAGCTATTGAAATAAATGGCCGATCCGGGTCATTACGGCTGCTTGCGGGAGATTGCAGCGATCAACAATAGCTGCGCAGAACACATTTCGAGTCAGGTGCATTCAACCGGGCTCTGCCACCTCTCCGTCTGCTGAAGTCTCATGTTCTGAATAAGATGTAGCGGCAGAAATTTCGCGCTCTGTGGATTGCAGCATCGCCGGAGCTTATTGCTTTTGGTTCGGCTCCCCCTCTCCATCTATCGGTCTATCCGGTCCTAAGATCCCCGTTGATCAACCAGGCACCTTTCGACGGGCGCATTCGAAAAGTTCACTCCGTAGATGCCCTGAGATGCATCAGAGCACACGGACGTAGTACAACAATTGGTTGCAAAAAAACATCCATGACCCGGGAGGCAACATGTTCAGCCGATTTCGGCCGGGCGCAATGATCGGTCTGGCCGTCGCATCTTTCCTGCTTCTGCAATTCGCGCAGACAGCAAGCCCTCAGTTCATCTCCCAGCCCTGAGGAACCGGTGAGACTTCGGTCAGCCAGTAACGAAGCGATACCTTTTGGAGGCCGTATGAAGAAATACCCCGCAAGCCTTCTCGCGATCTGCGCGATGGCAATTATCTTCCTGAGCCTGAATACAACTGCGTTTGCGCAATTTCGCACCTCAATCCAAGGCACGGTCACCGATCCAAGCGGGGCAGTAATTCCCGGGGCGACCCTCACGCTCAAGAATCTCCAGACGAACCAAATCTCTACAAGCACCAGCAGCGACAGCGGCGTCTACAATTTCAACGCACTTCCGCCCGATCATTTCGACTTGACTGCGTCGAAAGACGGGTTCCAAAAGAAAGTCCTTACCGATTTGCAATTGATTCCAGAGCAGGCCAACTCAGTAAACCTGCAGATGTTACCTGGCGGCTCTACTGAAACTGTCACCGTTAATGCCGCTCAGATTCCGGCCCTCGATACCGAAACCGCGGACACTGCAACGTCCATCTCTGGCAACCAGATCGAACACATGCCTATTTATGAACGCGACCCCACCAGTCTCATTCGCCTGGCACCCGGAGCCCTGTCCGACGGTGCGCAGGCAGCCGGAGGCGGCGGATTTCAGGCTCCAGGTACTCAGACCGGAGCTTCATCGGGCGGGGGTGGCAACCTCGGACATTCCAGCAGTATTTTCGCCACTGAAAACGGCCCTTCGGCCAACGTGAACGGCGGCCAGTACGAGAATAACGGCTACACCATCGACGGTATCAGCACGGACAGTGCTGTCTGGGGCGGAGCTACGGTCATTACTCCAAGTCCGGAGTCGATCGGCGATCTCAAGATTGTTTCGAACGCCTACGACGCGGAGAATGGCCGCTTCGCGGGTGCCGTAGTCGAAATGATCACCAAGAGCGGAACAAACAATCTGCACGGTAGCTTCTTCTACCAGATCACCCGCCCTGGTCTGAATGCGTATCAGCGCTGGAATGGTCCGGGGTCCGCGCAGGCATTTAATCCCACAACCGGAGCCAAACTGACTCCCGCTGAGCGTGGTCTGCTCCGCGATGAGGACCGCTACAACCAGTGGGGTGGCAGCATCGGGGGGCCAATCTGGAAGAACAAGATATTTGCTTTCTTCGCGTACGAGAAGCAAGCGCAGACTATCGGGGCGACCGGCACCGAGTGGTATCCAACCTCCCAATTCAACGGGCTTGCGCCCTCGGGCAGCATTGCTTCCACATTTCTCGGCTTTCCAGGATCGGCTGTCGTAGGAACCGTGGTCGGCTCCACAACCTGCAACGCCTACGGACTCACTGAAGGCGTAAACTGCAGGACCATTGCCGGACAAGGCCTGAATCTCGGTTCGCCGCTGACCACGCCTCTAGGGACGCAGGACCTCACCTGGGTAAGTCCCGCCAATCCCGGCGTCGGCAGCGGCCTTTCGAATGTCCCCGATATTGCCCTGTACACAGTCAGCAACCCTACCACTACGAACTTTCAGCAATTCAACGGGCGCATGGATGGCCAAATTGGCAGCAAAGATCATGCCGCTTTTGTCATCTATTGGGTTCCAGCGAGCAAGACCAATTTGAACGGCGCTCTGGGTTATCAGCTGTTTCATCACGAGCAGATCAACGACGCCTTTTCGGGCATCTGGAATCACATTTTTTCACCAAACTTCTTGAACGAGGCCCGCGCCAATGCAGCGGGGTGGCGCTATAACGAACTGGCCACCAACCCTCAGGCTCCATTCGGACTACCCCAGACCCTCTGGTACAACAGTAACGGCCTGAACTTTGGCAACATCGCCCTCGGACAGCTCGGCGTGACCGCGCCTGGACATCTGAACCAATGGACTTACGGCTATAAAGACGTCGCCACCATGGTTCATGGCTCGCAGACCTGGAAGTTTGGGGGTGAAGCCACTAGGCTCTACTATCTGAACGACCCCATCGGCGCACCGAACTTCACCTTCTACAACATCTGGGATTTCCTGAATGATGCTCCGGAAGCCGAAGGCGGCCCGTTCCAGGCAACCACCGGTTTTCCCGGAGGGTTCCGCAACGATAACCGCCAGACTATCTGGGGCTTCTTCTTTCAGGATAACTGGAAGGCTCGTCCGAATCTGACCCTGACCGCAGGTCTTCGCTACTCTTACTTTGGACCGCTTAGTGATAAAGACAACAATATGGGCGTTCTCCGCTTCGGCAGCGACTCCAGTTTTCTCACCGGCATCACGATCAAACCCGGAATCAACGCATGGAACGCCCAAAAGCTCAACTTTGGACCACAGGTCGGCTTCAATTGGGCTCCGAACTATTACAACGGAAAGGTCGTCTGGCGCGGCGGTTTCGGCCTGAACTACAACCAGGAACAGATTGCCAACGCGAACGCCAACGACGGCAACCCGCCGGGAACTTCGTCTGTTCCCGGAACCAGCACCAGTCCGGCGAACATCAATCCGAATATTCTCTACGCGACTTCCTCAAGCCCAACGAATATCAATGGGTATCCGGCGAACCCGAGCGTGATTACAACATTTAACTCTGCCGGCCTGCCAACGGTGGGAGCCGCGAATCTGAGTGCACTGACTAACAATCTGCCTACACAGTATGTGTACCACTGGTCTCTTGAAGTACAAATGGATCTGTCGCATGGATGGGTGGGAACCCTCACCTATTTGGGCAGCTCCGGCAAGCACCTCTTGTTCGACTATGATGCAAACGGATACGGGACCACATTCGGTGCGCCGCTCAATCCTCTGGTCAATAGCGTCAATACCTTTGGCAATCAGGGCAAATCGAACAACAACATGATGATTGCCGACCTGAAGCATCAGTTCTTGCAAGGCTTCTCTGTGGAAGGGCAGTACACCTGGGCTCACAGCTTCGATACGAACTCCGGCCCGTATTTCCGCTCGCCCTATATTTACAATACCCAGTACGCCTACGGACAGTCGGACTACGACCTCAGAGATACTTTCAAGCTGTTTGGCATTTGGCAGCCGGTTGTCTTCCACGGCAATGACTGGAAAGAGAAGGTCGCTGGCGGATGGACGATCAGTGGCATCTTTACGTACCACACTGGCTTTGGGTGGACTCCGTACTATACGGCACCGCACCAGATCTATTGCAACCTTTGCAATTACGGGTTCTCGAGTTTGCGTCCCTCTTACAACGGCACCGGCGGCCGCAACTCAAGCAATAACGCGTTCAAGACGGGAAGCAACTTTACTAACCCCGGCACTGCAAACACCGGGACCAACAACGACCAGTTCTTCAACAATTACTTTTCGGTTCCGAACTACGCGAATGCCATCGCCGACAACCCTGGACAGTTCGCAACCGCATTCATCCCGCCGCCGGGAATCGGCCGCAACTCGATGCCGGGCCCAAACTACCGTGACTTGGATGGGAACCTCGCCAAAGCATTCGGTTTGCCCAGAATCCCGGGCATTGGAGAAGGCGCGAAGATCGAAATTCAGGCCAACTTCCTGAATATCTTTAATACGCTGAACATTAACCCCAGCAGCATTTCGACCAACATTGCAAACCCTGGACTTGGCCAGGCCTCAAGTGCACTTGGGTCCAGAATCATTACCTTCCAGGGGCGCTTCAGCTTCTAAGTCGAATTCCTGGACAGATTCCCGTTTCTGACCAGATTGCACAAACCTCCGATAGGGCCGGACTTACTCCGGCCCTTCTTTTCATCTGTGACATCATTTAAATTCATGCGCGAGACTCGCCACGACGTCGTCGTCATTGGAGCCGGACTCGCCGGACTCGCCGCCGCTCGCAGCCTTTGTGATGCTGGCCACAAAGTCATCCTCGTCGAGGCTCGCGACCGCATCGGCGGCCGCCTGCTGACCGTACGCGACTCATCGACGTATCTCCCCATCGAGCTCGGCGCCGAATTCGTCCACGGACGGCCGCCCGAACTCCTCGACCTGATCCATGAAGCCGGACTCACTCTTTACGAGCGCACGGGCGAATTCATCTGTTTCGAAAACGGCAAACTCGGCGACTGCGGATTTTTCGGTGAAGCCTTCGATCTGCTCGAAGACCTGCCAGCTTCGCCTGATATGACCTTCTCGGAATTTCTGGCGCAAAAGCACCTTCCCGAACACATCGCCATGCGGGCTAAGGCATATGTCGAAGGATTTAACGCCGCTGACGCCAATCGCATCGGTACGGCCGCTCTTCGCAGACAACAACAAGCGGAACACGAAATAGAGGGCGACTGCTCATTCCGGATCATCGAGGGCTACGACCGCCTGGCTGCCTATGTTCACGATCGTTTCCTCGCCGCCGGAGGGTTATTGCACCTGAAAACGCCGGTTGCCTCAATCAGTTGGCGTTCCGGCGAGGTGCGCGTTGCGACTTCCAATCCCGACATCCCTGAAGTCCACGCCGCACGCGCTGTCGTCGCTGTGCCTCTGGGCGTCCTTCAATCAGGCACGTTTCGCATTATTCCGGAACCGCAGGATTCAGTCTCTGCGGCGCGCAAACTCGCCATGGGCACAGCTGTGCGCATTTCGCTGGTCTTTCGTGAGCGCTTCTGGGAACCATCTTCGCCGAATCTCAGCTTCCTCTTCGCGCAGGAAAGCATGCCTCCCACCTGGTGGACCGCTGCGCCGAATGTATCTCCAACGTTGACCGGCTGGCTCGCCGGGCCGCGTGCTCTTCGCGTCCCGATCGGCGCAGCACTCCCAAGCGGCGGAGCCTTAAAAGACCAGGCACTTGCCACGCTCGCTACAATCTTCAAGCGCAACGATCTTCCCGCGCTGCTGACAAGCTTCCACACCCACGACTGGCAATCCGACCCGTACAGTCTTGGCGCATATAGCTATGCGCCCGCAGGAGCCCTCGGCGCCTCGGATGATCTCGCGGTGCCAGTCGAGAATACCCTCTACTTTGCCGGCGAGCACACTGATACCACCGGACACTGGGGAACCGTGCACGCCGCGCTGCGTTCCGGTCTCCGCGCCGCATCCCAAATCCTCGAATGACAGAAGGTCATCGCGTCCGGCGAATGGCACGCTAATCTTTTCTTTCATGTACACTTCGCATCGGTCAGAATTTCGCGTCCCGGAGCCCTCAGAAAATCAAGATGACTGGACAAAGATTCATCACCGCCCTCGCCATTCTCGTAACCGCTTACATTCCTGTCTCCGCTCAGACCATTGCCGCCACGCCGCCCATGGGCTGGAACAGTTGGAACCACTTCGCCGAAAAGGTGAATGACGCTGATGTGCGCGCCGCAGCCGACGCTCTTGTCTCCAGCGGCATGCGCGACGCCGGTTACATCTACGTCAACATCGACGACACCTGGCAGGGTGAACGCGACGCCTCCGGCGTCATCCACGCCAACAGCAGGTTCCCCGACATGAAGGCCCTCTCTGACTACGTTCATTCCAGGGGTCTCAAGATTGGCATCTACTCATCGCCCGGCCCCAAAACCTGCGCCGGCTACGCCGGTAGCTACGGGCACGAAGAGCAGGACGCGAAGACCTACGCTGAGTGGGGTATGGATTACCTCAAGTACGACCTCTGCAGCTTCGGTGAGCTTATGAAGAAGGAATCCGGCGGCGACCCCCAAAAGGCCTTCGCCATGCAAAAGGCCGCATACGAGAAGATGCATAAAGCGCTTGTGGCCACCGGGCGTCCCATCGTTTACAGCCTCTGCCAATACGGCTGGAACAACGTGTGGGAATGGGGCACCGAGGTCGGTGGCAACCTTTGGCGCACCACCGGAGACATCAACGACACTTACAGCCGCATGGTTGAAATAGGATTCTCACAGGCCGGCCTCGCCAAATACGCAGGTCCCGGTCATTGGAACGACCCCGACATGCTCGAAGTTGGCAACGGAGGCATGACCGAAGACCAGTACCGCACGCACATGACGCTCTGGGTCATCCTTGCTGCGCCCTTGCTCGCCGGCAACGACCTGAGCAAGATGTCGCCACCCACCCTTGCCATGCTGACTAATAAAGAGGTCATCGCTGTCGATCAGGATCCCCTCGGCAAACAGGGTGATCGCGTCTCTGCCGTCGGGCCGACCGAGATCTGGTCCAAGCCTCTAAGCAACGGAGCGCAAGCCGTCGCCCTCTTTAACCGTTCGGAAACGGAGAAGTCCATCAGTTTCCGCCCGCGTGACATCGGTTTCGCCAAGAGCTTTAAGCTCCGCGACCTTTGGCAGGGCAGGGAAGTCACTGCTACCGGAGACACCTATACAGCGACGGTTCCCGCTTACGGAGCCGTCTTACTGAAGGTAAGCCGCTAGATCAGTTCCTTTGCCATCCAGGTTGGGGCGAAGCGGACGTGATGGAGCCTGCCATCGATAACTTTCCCATTGTCCGCCTGCTCCGGTAGTGTCGAACCTAGCATGTCGCAACCTCATCAGGTGGCACCCAGCCTTTCCGAAGTCGACCCAGCGCGGATCATGCGCCGGGTCTTTTGGCGGCTCATCCCTTTTCTTTTCCTGCTTTACGTCTGTGCCTATCTCGACCGCGTCAACCTCAGCTTTGCCGCGCTCTCCATGCGCCGCGACCTGGGATTTTCCGGTACCGTCTATGGAGCCGGTGCCGGACTCTTCTTCATCAGCTACGCCCTCTTCGAAATCCCCGCTAACCTCGTCCTGTTGCGTCTCGGCCCGCGACGCTGGATCGCCATCATCATGGTCGCGTGGGGATTTCTCTCCACATCCATGGCCCTCGTCCACTCACCCGCCACTTTCTATATAGCTCGCTTCCTCCTCGGAGCAGCCGAAGCAGGATTCTTCCCCGGCATCATCCTCTGCCTCACCCGTTGGTTTCCGATTGCGCAGCGTGCCCGCGCCTTCGCGCTTTTCATCACCGCCGCCCCCGTCTCGGGAGTCATCGGCGCTCCTCTTTCCACTCTTCTGCTGCGCCTCGGTGGCATCGCTCATATTGCCGGGTGGAAGTGGCTCTTCCTCGGCGAAGGTCTGCCCTCGATCCTTCTTGGAATCACCGTCTTCTTTGTCATCACCGATCGTCCCGAGGAGGCTCCCTGGCTCTCGCCCTCTGAGCGCCAGTGGCTCATTGCCGAGGTCGATGCGCACTCACACCACGCCGCCACACATCTGTCGCATGCCTTCCGCAGCACCACCGTCTGGCTGCTTTCTTCCATCTATTTCGCGATGTCCGTCGGACTCTACGCCCTCAGTCTCTGGCTGCCTATCGTTATCAAGGGCATTACCCACGCCAGTGATCTCCGCGTCATCGGCCTCACCACCATTCCCTATGCGCTCGCTGCCGTGGCCATGCTTCTGGTCGCCCGCAGTTCCGATCGCTCCCGAGAGCGCAAGTGGCACCTCTGCGCCTGCCTCATCGCTGCCGCTCTGGGATTCATCGCCAGCGCCATTCCCGCTACCCCCGCCCTGTCGCTGGCTGCAATCTTCTTCTGTACGGCGGGCGTCTGGAGCGGGCTCGGGCCCTTTTGGTCTCTTCCCACCTACATTCTGCGCGGAACCGCCGCTGCCGCCGGCATCGCCTTCATCAACTCCGTCGGAGCCGTTGGCGGATTCACAGGACCCTACATCATGGGCATCGCCAGCGATCTCACCCACAGCTTCCGCGCCGCCCTCCTCGTCACCGGACTCGTCCTTGTCCTCGCCGCGCTCGTTGCCTCCCGCCTGAAGGCCCCTCAACGGCTATAGCTCCGGGCGCCAAATGCGTACGGCGTTATTTGCGCAGCGCGAGACGTGGCAGGATAGGATGCTTGAGAGCAGAACCATGGCCCAAATCCATCCAGTCGCAATCCTGACTCCGCTGGTCGTTGGCTGCGGCGCTGTCTTCTGTACGATTTTTATCCATGGGCTGGCGTTGATGTCGGCGGTGAACTTCTTTCGCTATGAGAGAAAAGTCGGCCGCGCTGGCAGAAAATTCCTAATCGATGTTGCAATTGTCGCCTTGGTATTGTCATTTGCCTTCCTGGCGCACCTGCTTGAGATCGCCCTCTGGGCAGGCTTATTCCTCATCTGTGGACAATTTCAGGACTTCGGAGCTGCGTACTACCACTCAGCGGTCAACTACACGACCTTGGGCTACGGCGACATAATTATGTCGCCCTCCTGGAAGTTGCTGGGTCCGCTGGAAGCAGCAGACGGAGCACTCATGTTCGGCGTATCGACCGCGATGATCTTCGCTGTGATTCAACGGTTGCTTCTGGAGAGGTACAAGGATCTAGACCGGTGAGCCCTTATCCCGGGGGCCTGAGGGCGTTTGGGATGTGCTGTGTGGCCGGTACTGGATTTTGCTTGGCGGGCCATGTCTGGGCCACGACGTCAAGTAAATGGTCGGGCACGATAAATAGCGGCGTACCTGCCGCGGATCGTCAGACTCCCGAAACGGCCTCCTCGCAACACTCCTAAGAAAATCCCAGGCTTTTCCTAAACCGCGCGGGGAGAAGGGAAGTTCGGCCCGAAGGCCATCCACTTCCACCAGACTGACATCAAAGCTCAGAGTATTTCAATCCCCGCTGTTCACCGGGAACTACCGGAATTTCCCAATCAATGGAGGAGAAGATGGCAGCTAAGAAGAAGAGCCCTGCGTTGCAGACGCTGATTGAAGGATTGCAGGAGGATCTCTCGCGTGAATACCAGGCAATTATTGCCTACACCGTCTATAGCAATGTACTGAAAGGCGCGCAGTGGATGAACATCGCCGCCGAACTGAAGCTGCACGCGGCGCAGGAGCTGCAGCACGCGATGATCATCGCCGACCAGCTCGACTATCTTGGAGCGGTCCCCAATGCGACGCCAAAGCAAGTGAAGCTCTCAGAGAAGGTCGAAGAAATGCTTCGCTTCGATCTCGACAATGAAACGGAAACCATCAAGGCCTATCGCAATCGTGTAAAACAGGCCGAAGGTGTGGGCCACTACGCTTTGGCCGAACAGATTCGCACTATCATCTCGCAGGAACAGGAACACCAGCACGATCTGGCGACGGCACTTGGCATCGACGTTCCCAACATTCTGGACGAGGGAGCCTAGCCCTCGTTTATCTCCCTTTCCGGAATTTCTCCCGGAATAGTAAACAATCGCATTCCTCGAAGTGCCGCATTTCCGCCTATGCTGCGCAAAGCTGTAAAATAAAGGTTGTGATGCAGCACGCTTCGCTCGATCAGGCATCGAGCGCGCGTTTTTTACACGCCATGCGCTGCCATCCGAATTTATATGAGCGCAACCAGGCTGGCACCACCTCCCTCCGAGAAACGATCCCAAAAGCAACCACCCTCACAGCGCGAACAGGCCCCCGAGCGGGTCTCCATTTTCAACGCCTTCCGCCGCTGGGGCTATTTGCAAGCCCAGCTCGACCCGCTCGACCAATACCTCTCGCCCGTGCGCGTGCCCGAGCTCGATCTCACCGGCCCCGATGCAGACGACGCATGCCGCATCTACGCCTCGACCATCGGCGCCGAGTTCATGCACATCCCCTTCGCCGACCGCCGCGATTGGCTCGCCGAACGTCTGGAAGCAGGACCGCCCTCGCTCGACAGCGGCGCGCAGCAGCACGTGCTTGACCTGCTCGCCCGCGCCGACGTGTTCGAGTCGGTCATCCAGTCGCGCTACCTCGGGACCAAGCGCTTCTCCCTTGAAGGCGTCACCGCGCTTCTGCCGTTCCTGGACGAGCTGCTCAACCGCTCTGCCGAACTCGGCGTTCAAACCTCAGTCATGGCCATGAGCCATCGTGGACGTCTCAGCGTGATGGTCAACACCCTCGGCAAGCCGGCTGCCGACATCTTCTCCAAGTTCGAAGACGTCAACCCGCGCAGCATTCTCGGCGGCGGCGACGTGAAATACCATGTCGGAGCCACTGGTGTCTTTCACGCCCGCAACGACGAGTGGGTCGCCCTGCATCTCGTCTCCAACCCCAGCCATCTTGAGGCCGTCGATCCCGTTGCCATGGGCCGCGCCCGCGCCAAGCAGACCCGTTGGGGCGCCGACGGCATCGACCGCGTCCTCCCCATTACCATTCACGGAGATGCCGCATTCGCCGGTCAGGGCATCTGGGCGGAGACTCTTAATCTTGCTGAAGTCGAGGGCTTCTCGGTCGGCGGAAGCATTCACATCATAGTCAACAACCTCATCGGCTTCACCGCCGAGCCCGACGAGTCCAATTCCTCGCGCTTCTCGTCTGATCTGGCCCGTCGCCTGCCCATCCCCATCTTCCACGTCAATGCCGAGGATCCCGCTGCTGTCGTGCGTGTCGCCGCGCTGGCTGCCGAATACCGCAACGCCTTCCACAGCGACGTGGTCATCGACCTCATCGGCTATCGGCGCCACGGGCACTCGGAAGTCGACGATCCCACCATCACCCAGCCGCTTCGCTACAACCGCATCAAGAGCCATCCGCCGCTCTCCGAGCTCTACGCGAAGCAACTGGGTGTCGATATTTCTTCCCGGGTGCGCGAACTTCAATCCGAATTCACCGAAGCGCAGAAGGCCGCCACCGCCATGCAGAAGATGCCGCATCTTTCGCGTCTTCCCGAGTACTGGTCTTCCTTCAAAGGCGGACCTTGGAAGGCCGAGTACGAGGTCGAAACCGGGCTCATCCGCGACCAGGTACAGACCATCTCCGATGGCCTCGCGTCCTATCCGGACGACTTTCACGTTCATCCCAAGATCAAAAAATTACTGGAACAGCGCGCGGAGATGGGCCAGGGCAAACGCCCCTTCGATTACGGCATGGCCGAGGCCGTTGCCTTCGGATCGCTCGCTATCGTCGGTACGCCCATCCGCTTCAGCGGACAGGACAGCCAGCGCGGCACCTTCAACCAGCGCCACTCCGTTCTCATCGACATCGAGAACGAGCAGCCCTGGATTCCGCTGTCCCATCTCTCACCTGACCAGGCCCCATTCGACATCTACAACTCCGTCCTCTCCGAAGCTGGCGTCCTCGGTTTCGAATACGGATACAGCCGCGACTATCCTGAAACGCTCGTCCTGTGGGAGGCGCAGTTCGGCGATTTCGCCAACGGCGCGCAGATCGTTATCGACCAGTTCATCTCCGCGGGCGAAGACAAGTGGGGCCTGCTAACCGGCATTGTCCTCCTGCTGCCCCACGGTTATGAGGGCCAGGGTCCCGAGCACTCCAGCGCGCGCATCGAGCGCTATCTCCAGCTCGCTGCGCACGACAACATTCAGGTCTGCCAGCCTTCCACTGCCGCGCAGTATTTCCACCTGCTGCGCCGCCAGGCGCTGCGCAAGTGGCGCAAGCCGCTCATCGTATTCACTCCCAAGAGTATGCTGCGTCATCCCGACGCCGTTTCTCCCATCGAGGACTTTACGCGACCGCATTTCCAGAACGTTCTGCCGGAAACCGGCATTGCCAGCGCAAAGCGCCTGCTCGTCTGCACCGGCAAGATCGGCCACGAACTGCGTGTCGAGCGCCAGAAGCGCGGCGACGGCACCACCGGCATCATCTTCCTCGAGCAGCTCTACCCGTGGCCGGAAGCCGAGCTTGCCGCGGCCATCGATGCGCATCCCGAGGCCCACGAAGTTATCTGGGTCCAGGAAGAGCCGGAGAACATGGGCGCGCTCTCGTACGCGTTGCCGCGTCTGCGCCGTCTGGCCAGCGACCGCCATGTACTTAGCATCAAGCGCTCTGCCGCCGCGAGCCCCGCAACCGGCTCAGCAAAGGCGCATGATATGGAGCAGAGGACGCTCATCGAACTTGCCCTCGGTCCTGGCCTGCAAGAAAAGGTCACGAAATAAAGTCAGGACAAAGGAAAAGCCCACATCCGAGACTGGATGTGGGCTTTTGAACGCTGATCGCCAGGTGTACCACGCCCCGGGGCCGGGACCTGGCTCCTGACGTTGCCTTAAATCAGAAATCCACCCTTAACGCGAGCTGCCCCGTCCGATTCCCGGCATTCTCCGCAGTCTGCGGAGCGCTCAGAACCCCGAACGTCGTCGTGTTGTCGATCTGCGTTGCCGGGGGAGCGAAGTTGGTGTGGTTGAGCACGTTGGTAAACGTGGACTCAAGCCGCACATGCACTCCCTCCGTCACCTTGAAGGCCTTGGCTAATCCCATGCTCACAGCTTCCGTCCCCGGTCCTTCGAGGATGCCCACACCGGCATTGCCAAACCGGCCTGCGCCCGCCGGCGTAGGTGAAAACGCCGCCGGATTGAAGTACCGCGCCCGCGATTGACCTTCGTGCAGATTGTTCGACACCTGATCCGGACGAAGAGACGCTCCACGGTTCACCACGTTCGTATTCGATTGGTCATAGGATGTGCTGATGCTCGGCGTCTGCCAGGGGCCCGTCTGCAGCAGAGTCACAGTGTTCAACTCCCATCCGCCCAGCAATGCATTTTTCCATCCGCCGTCGTTAAAGAACGCGCGACCCTCTCCAACCGGAAGCTGATACACCCCAGTCAACAGGAAGCGCTGCCGCCGCGTACCCTCCACATTGCCGTAGTCGCTGTTGACGTTAAAGCGATCGGCGATCGGAATACCGTAGTTCACCTCTCCTGCGAACGCCGTCGGAGTATCGCCCTGGTTATCGGCCAGATTCTTCGCCAGAGTGTAGCTCGCGTCGAAATACAAGCCATGCGAGTTCTTGTGGCTCCACTCCAGTTCCAGCGCGTCGTAGTTCGCCTTGCCCGCATTGAAGGTGCTCCACAGAGTAAACCAGTTCTGATACGGAGCCCGTGGATCGACATACGGGCTTGCCGCCGTCGTCTGGTATGGAGTCGTGCTCGCCGGAATCTGGTTCAGGTCCTCCGTAATGCTCAGCCGGTAGGTGTGCATGCCCACATAGCTTGCCCGAACGCTGTCGTTGTTGGTGACCTGCCGCTCCACCGTAAGGTTCCACTGGTTCGCCTGCGGATCGCGATAGTTTGGATCCACACCCTGATCCAGTCCGCCCCCGCCATACTGCACCGTACTGCTCGGTGGAGCAGTATTCGGGAACTGGACCAACGGCGTCCCTGCCGCAGTCGTCGTGTTCGTATAGGTGTGCAACGCCGACGTCGGATTGCCGCTGTTATTGAACGACAGAGGTCCGAGATTCGTAATCGTGAAGATGCCAAATCCGGCGCGCACTACGGTCTTCGTGTCGTTGAACGGCCGCCACGCAAGCGAAACCCTCGGCTGGAAATTGCCCTTGTAGGTATTCCGAAGCGACTGCGGCAGATGATCCTGGCTCGCCGTCAGATACCTGGTGCAGGGAAGAGCAGTGTAATTCAGATCACACGAGTTGAATGACTGCCGAAATGCGAGATTTGATGCCTCGATATTCTGCTGCGACAGATACGACGCCAGTTCATCCGGCACGACAATCGCGTTGTTCCGCTGATCGAAGTTCGCCAGGTTACCGCCATCCTCGTGGAATCCCGGCAGAATCTGCCACCGCAGCCCGTAGCTCAGCGTCAGCCGGCTCGTGACCTGATAAGTATCCTGTGCAAACACCGCATACTGCCACGCCGTTCCCGCCACATCCGGGCTCGACACCGCAAAGAACAGCGTAGTCGGCGCACCTTCAAGAAAATCTCCGAATGCATTGCCCGTGAACGTCGACTGAAACGTGAAGAGACCGAAGTCGTCAGAAGGCAGGAACGTCTCGATATCCGCATACCTCACCCGCCGCGCATCCAGCCCGGTCTTCAAGGCGTGCTTGCCAAGGCTGTAGCTTACGTTGTCGGTAAACTGCAAGGTCTTCGACTGTGTAACACCCGTCTTGTCCCGGCCGATCGGCGTAAATCCGGTACCCGCGCCGAAGTTGAACGTAGGAAACGCATGCGTGGTCGGATGCTGGCTGATGTTCACGCCCGTCAGGTCCAATTGCGAAAGCGCGTCAGCTCCTTCAATCGGGAAGCCCACATTCGTAATTACGTTTGTAAATCCAAACCGGAACTCGTTCAGCAGCCGCGGGCTGAAGGTGTATGTGTGGGACACCAGCAAGCTGCGGTTGTGCACGCTGTCCGAATCGTTCGGCAAAAACGGATTTGCATAGTCCTCGGTAATGTTCTTGCGGCTGAATCGCGCATAGGCTGTCTGTTTCTGAGAAATCGTCTCATCAATCCGTACGTCCGCCCCATCCGTCCGCGCCGGCGTCTGCTGAAAATTCTCGTAGTTAAAGTTCTGCTGACCGGCCACGTTCGGCAGCGGATAATAGGCCAACAACGCTGTCGCCGTAGGATTGATGCTGCCCGGCCCGATTACCGGCCCGCCAATCGCCGACAGGTCGCCGTTACGCTCTGCCTGCGTCGGCACCAGAAACTGTTCAGCCAGCGCCGTCGACCGCCGGTTGCCCTCGTAGTCCGCAAAGAAGAACGTCTTGCCGCGCCGGTCGAGAAGATGCGGAATCACCACCGGACCGCCGATTGATCCACCAAAGGTGTTGAAGTGCTTCGGAGCCTTGCCCGAGAACCCATACGGATCGGCGTCGAGGGCATCGTTCTGCAGATATTCAAAGAGGCTGCCGTGAAACTTATCCGTTCCTCCCTTGGTGGTGAAGGTCACATCGCCCACCTGCGAAAACTCCGCGCTGTTGTTGAATGAAGTTACCTTCACTGCCGCGATGCCTTCCAGGGAAGGATACGCATCCTGCAGCGCACCATTCTGCCTTACGTTGCTCGTCGAAATGCCATCGACGGAAAAGTTCACCATCGACGCGCTCGCCCCGCCCAGTGCGATATTGCCGGAGCTGTCCTGCTGCACGTTCGACGACACCTCCAACGACCCCAGGGGACTCGTGGTCGTTGCGCGATCGTTCAGGGGAAGCTGCGTAATCTGCAGGTTGTCCTTCGAATTGCTAAGCGTCGCATCTTCAGTATTGATCTGATATCCCGTAGCCGTGACAACCACCTGGGTCGACTCCACTGCCACCGTTAGCGTCACCGGAATTCGCAACGCCTGCCGCGCATCCAGCTGCGCATCCGGCACTACCGCCTTAGAAAAGCCATCATGCTCCACACTGATCGAGTAGTGCCCAGCCTTCAGGTTCTCGACTAAAAACTCCCCGGCATCAGTTGTTGTAGCGTTGCGAGTCAGATCTTGATCCAGAGAATGAACCGTCACCGTCGCACCGGGAATCACTGCGCCAGAGGCATCCTGTACCGTTCCCAGAATGGTCCCCATCGTGGATTGTGCGCACGCACAGCAAACGCTCGCGGCAAGCAGCGCAGCAAGGAACACCGCCGTCCGCCGCAGGCGCCTGCTGTAAGAGCCGCGTTTCTTTTGTTGCGTATCTGTTAGCGAAGGATGTTGGCTCCTTTTTTCTTCCGCCAGCAGCAACATGCTTTCAAGATGTAAGAGGAAGACAGTATGAGCAGCAATATCTGAATGAATATTTTGGGTCTTATATGAAGTGACCACGGATGACCTCCGCGGGGTATCCCCCGTCACTACTCAGGAGACCGTGCCAACCATATAGCTAGGCGAAAGTATTCATAAAGAACCCATAATCTTATGGATTCTTTACGTCGCCGCGTATCACATTTCGAATCCTCTTTCCCCTGTCAACAAAGGAAATTGCGCAGTGCGTGGATCGCGAGTAAAGTCATCGGCGAAGTGTTATCCGCGCATCATGCACACCCACGCTGCAGCAGAAAGAGGAAGAAAATCATGCAATCGATAAGAGTTCTGGCTATCCTGGCGATCGCTCTCACAACCTCAGGCGCAATCGCCCAAACCTCCGGAACCGCCCAGGGCGACCTGGACACTGACATCGCCTTGTTACGGTCGGATATTCAGGCTCAGAAGAACGACATCATCGCGCATAGCATGCAGTTCACTGACGCGCAGGCAAAAGCGTTCTGGCCGCTTTACCGCGACTACTCCCACCAGCAGCAGGTCATCGGAGACCAGCGGGTAAGCATTATCAAGGACTACGCCAGCCAATACGCCACCATGGATGACGCGAAGGCCGAGGTACTCATGGACCGCTGGCTAAATTACGATGAGGCGAAGACCAAGCTTCGTTCTACGTACTACCCTCAGTTCCGGGATGCGGTTGGCGCAAAGCAGGCGGTCAAGTTCTTCCAGATCGACCAGCGATTGAACTTGCTCATCGATCTAAAACTCGCCTCTGAGATTCCGATCGTTCAGTAATCGTGGCCACGCCGCGCAGCGCCGTACACGCTCACTCCCCCGAGCGTCCCTGAGTTCGCTGATCGCCCCTATCGACAGGCTCTGCTAAGCCCGCAAGATTTTCCGATCGGGCGCATACACCGGCGCCTTCGAACTTGAGGAGGCGCCCCCCGCTGGACCCGCAAAAATGGTCCTGCTTTTTCACCCGTTCCAGTGGGTCGCAATATGCACCACGAAGTGAGTTCCAAAGACCACCGCCGCCAGCAAAATCCCGACCGCCATCGGCCGTCTCTTTTGCCACAACTTCACCGTACCCACAACCAGCAGCGCCTCCAGCACAAGGGCGATCACCCATACCGGCCACGGCACGCCCTGGTGTTCAAGAGCGGGGAAGAAGCGGAATAACACCCCATGCACCCCAAACGCGCCTGCGGCCATAAGTGCTACCGCAATTAGAACTCCGAGTAGCACACCCGCCACCTTTATCGCCGTATCCTTCATCGTTGGTTCCTCCTCTCCACTCCTCATCCACACCCGCAGCCCATGCCTCGAAATCGACGCCATGCTTCCGATCGCCCACAATAGAGCCGCCCAATCGCTCTCGATAAAATCGAGCTCCCGCAGCATGGCGCTGGCCCACTCCCGGCATGGTGGCGGGGCATTGCGAACAATCGCCTCCAGCCATCTCACCGTCAGCCCGCGCAGTGTCGGCATTACCCCTCCGCCCCGCTCAGTTCCGTGCGTCTCGCGTTGAGCGGCCGCCCTTGCCGTTGCTCTCGCGCCAGTTGCAAGCCGTCCGGAGTCAGCCGGTACAAATGCCGCGGAGGCTTGCCCGCCTCATTCGTCTCCCACTCTGTCTCCAGCAGTCTCCGGTCGGCCAGCCGCATCAAGATCGGGTATAGGCTGCCTGACTTCAGCCCGGTCACCCGGCTGATGTCGTACCCGTACCTCCACAACCGCGGCTCCTCGAGAAAAACCTCCAGAACCTTCAGCGTTTGCGGTGACACTCTCAGCTTCATCGAGCATAAAGCTACATATGTAGACTTAGCACTGTCAAGCGAAAACTAATTCAATATCCACGGGTTCATTTACCTGAAGGCGCGATTTGCAGTGATTTCTGCCCACAAGTGCGCGTGCGCGCGCCCGAATCTTGCGTCTATCGAATGGAGCACGCAGCGTCGAGGTTTACGCCATGATCCGACTCTCAACCATCCGGAAGCCCTCGCCGAGACCCCGAGTCATCGCGCTCGCTGCTCTCGCCATCGGCTTCTCCACGGCCGCCGCTTTGGCGCTCGGAGCGCAGCAGCGGGAAAATTCGACTCCGACCGCAATCACCGCCTCTGCGGGCGACATGGGACACATGTCCGGCCACATGTACATGACGTCTCTCAGGTCTTTGCAGCCCGGCGATCAACAGAAGGCAGACGCAGTTGCGGCTGTCGCCAAAACGGCCATGGCGCCTTATCAGGATTACCGTAAGGCCCTCGCCGATGGCTATGAGATCTTTCTCCCCAACGTCCCTCAGGCCCAATATCACTTCACCCGGTACGACTACGGACTCGAGGCCCGCTTCCACTTCGATCCATCGAAGCCGACTTCGCTGCTCTACAAGAAGACCGCTGACGGCGGATACCAGCTTGTCGGAGCCATGTATACCGACCGCGTCGACGCCGGCGAGGATGAGCTCAACAGCCGCATTCCGTTGAGCGTTGCGCGCTGGCATCAGCACATCAATTTCTGCAAAGCTCCTGCCGGAGAGAAGTCCGCATATTTTGGTCCCGACGCGAAGTTCGGCCTGCGTGGTTCCATCACAACGAAGGAAGCGTGTGACGCCGCAGGCGGAGAATTTCATTCGCACTTATTCGGATGGATGGTCCACGTCTACCCCTACGAGTCCGACCCGAAGAAGGTTTGGTCCACCATGGATGATGACCAGGGGCACGACAACATGGATCACTCCGCTATGCCCGGCATGAACATGAATTGAAGTTTGCCGTCGGTCTGCGTGCCGCTGCAGTGTTTGAGGCGGCACAGCGATCCTGATCGGATTGCTATCAGCTTGCACTAAGCTCTGTCTCTGAGAGAAGATGCCAAGGCGTATTCCGATAGTTCTTGTGAGTTGGTTAATTGCGCGAACCTGGCTCGCGCTGCCTATGCTGCACAGTTTCCTCCTGGACAAACCAAGCTTGGACTGCTGGGGTCCAGCCACAACCTGGCCAACGGCCAGGCCCGCATCCAGACTCTCACCACCGGAATCAACGCCGCTGGCAACGACGCGGCGCGTCTCAATTCTTTGCAGACTTTCCTGGGCGACGCGCACAGCTTCAAGCCGAGGTCGCTTAAGCTGTTTATGGTCCAACAGCTTAATGTCGCCATTCGCCATCAGCCCGCCGGCAACATAACTCCGATGAACGCGCAAGCACAGGGCAATGCCCTCGTCAGTGGCATCCGCAATGGCACTCTCTAGCGGCAGTTTTACAACCCGCAAACTTCCGCCGCAATCCTCTTCAGTTCCGGCAGAACTCTGCCCAGCGGTGCGGCATCCGCATTCTCGCGCCCCAGTGCGAAATACACTTCACGATATAGTCCAAACAGCCGGTCATACACCCCTACCGCCGCCGGGTCCGGATCATACGTCGCATACTTCAGACACATCGCATCCTGCGCAGCCTCAATCGTCGGAAACGCTCCGGCCGCCAGCAGCGCGAAAATCCCCGACCCCAGGCTGGTCGGAATCCCCGCCGGTACCAGCACTGGTTTACCCAGCACATTCGCGTACACCTGGTTCAACACCTTGTTGTTTTGCGGAATCCCACCCGCGTTGATCACCCGTTCCACCGGCACTTCGAACTCCGCCATGCGCTCCAGAATGATCCGCGTGTGAAATGCCGTTCCTTCGATCGCCGCGAACAGTTCATCCTCTGCCGTATGAATCAGGTTCCATCCCAGTGTCACGCCGCCCAGCTCGGAATTCACCAGCACCGTACGGTCGCCGTTATCCCAGCTCAGCCGCAGGAGTCCTGTCTGTCCTGCGCGATACTGCTCCAGCCCCTTTGACAGCTCTGAGACCCTCGTCCCCGCCCGTCGCGCTATCGCCTCGAAGATATCGCCAGTCGCCGACAGCCCTGCCTCCACACCCGCGTACTGCGGATGGACGCTTCCCGGCACCACCCCGCATACGCCCGGCACCAGCGTCGTCTTCTTCTCCATCGCGATGATGCACGTTGACGTGCCCACCACGTTCACCACGTCACCCTCGCGGCATCCGGCGCCAATCGCGTCCCAGTGCGCGTCGAACGCACCCACGGGAATCGGAATGCCCGCCTTCAGCCCCATCTTCTCAGCCCATTGCGGAGACAAATGCCCGGCAATCTTGTCCGACGTCAGATACTCGCCTGCCAGCTTGTCGCGAATCCCATCGAACAGCGGGTCCAGCTTCGACAAAAACTGCTGCGGGGGCAGCCCGTCCCACTTCGGATTCCACAGCCACTTGTGACCCATTGCGCACACACTGCGTTTCACCTTGCTCGCATCGCTGATCCCCGCCAGCGTCCCGGCCACCATGTCGCAGTGCTCAAACGCCGTTACAAATCGTCCGCGCTTCTCCGGATTATGTCTCAGCCAGTGCAGCAGCTTCGCAAATCCCCACTCATGCGAATACACGCCTCCGCACCACTCAATCGCTTCCAGCTTCTCCCTGTGTGCCAGCTCCGTGATCTGCTGAGCCTCGACCTTGGCCCGGTGATCGCACCACAGGTAGTAGTCATCAAGAGGCTCAAGATTCGCGCCCACCGGGATCACGCTCGACCCCGTCGTATCAAGCGCAATCGCGCCGACTGCATCGCCTCCTATGCCGGCATCTGCGACTGCCTTGCGCATCGCTTTTACCAGCGCGTCCATCTGGACTGCGTGAGACTGCGTCGCATAGTCCGGGTCTTCACGTTTGCGCTTCAGCGGATACTCCGCGCTCGCCGTGCTCAACCGCCCGCGCTCGCTATCCAGCAGCGTCACACGCACGCTCAGCGTCCCGAAATCCACTCCTGCAACAATCGCCACTCTGGTACTCCCCGGCTATCAAAAGATAGCCATTCAGGTCAGTAAACGTTTTATCATCCACTCGCAACCAAAAGCTACCGGCCCCTTCCGCCAGTAGCCTTTTCGACGCCGAAGGCGCGTCCGCGCCCGGTTCGAATATTCGAACCGACGGACAGTTTTGGTCAGCTAATTCTCCTCGTGGTGGTGCATCTCCCAGCCCAAGTACCGGGTCGCCGCCTCGTACACCGGGCTCGCGACCTGAGAGAAATTCGCCGCCACATGATGCTCGAATCCCTTTTCGCAGATATACCGCAACAGCTTCTGCATCCTCGGAATCTTCACGACGCCCGCGCCGCCAAAGGTCTCCAGCGGATCGTTTGTGAACTCGCCCTCGCCAACATACCCGCGAATCTTGCCCGTGTAATCGTCAGTCGAGAAGCGCAGGTAGCTCATCGCACCAGCCTTCACCCGGCCTACGCACGTACCGAAGGTGTTCTCCTTGCCCACCGTCCCCGCGATGATCTCCTGGAAGTCCATCACAACATCGGCAAAGAAATGCTTAGGCAGGTTCGAGCAGTGGAAGCACACCGCCTTGTCCGGATCCTCGCCGTAGTTGTTGTTCCAATCCAGCAGCGCACTCGGAGTTTCCGAAGCCAGCGCCAGCCCATACATGCTCAGCACGCCCACCACGTCCACTTCGCATGCACTCGAGAAGAGGTTTTCGCTCATCATGCTCATGATGGTGCACGGCACCACACCGAAATACTCTTCCAGGGAAGTCCAGCACTGGATCGCGCTGATCGTGCAGTAAGTCTCCTTCATCCACCAGTCGATCACCGCGCCCAGTTTCGACATCTTGAGCAACGCAACTTCCGGAATTCCGTTCGTAGGAACGTATTTTTTGATAGCAGCCAGCTTGGCCTGCGTCGCCTCGTCCGTATCCTTCAACCGCGCAATGCGTCCGAGGACCTCCGAAAGATCGAGGGTTTCCACCGAAATACCAGCCCGTTCCAGCTGCTTTTCGCTGTAACGGACCGTATTGAAAGCCGCAGGCCGCGCCCCGATCGCACCGATACGCAGATTCCTGAAGCCGTTCACCACACGGCACACCGCAGAAAACCACGCCAGGTCTTTCTTGAACGCCTCCGAACTCGGCGAGACGGTATGCAGGGCCGTCAGCGAATAGGGAATGCCGTATTGCATCAGGTTGTTGCACGCCGACATCTTGCCGCAGAAGCTGTCCCGCCGGTGCGAGATCTTCATGGTCTCCGTGCGGTCGGGCGTTGCCTGCACCAGCACCGGAACTTTCAGACCCGACAGCCGGATCGCGTCGACAATCGTCCGCTCCTCGCCGAAATTGGGAAGCGTGATGATGATGCCGTCGATCTCCTCGCGGTGCTTCTTGAAAAGCTCCGCGCAGTGGCGTGCATCATCGGGTGTCTGCACCGCCCCATGCTGCGTCTGCTCCGGCGAAAGCACAATCGTCTTGTATCCGTTTGCATCGAGAACCTTGATGATCTCCTCGCGTCCCTCTTTTGCAAGGTGATGTGGAAAAAATCCGCGGCTGCCGACAATGACTCCATATGTGAGTTGCTTTTTCATATCTCCCCTGAAAGCCGATCGTTGATGCTGTTCCGAACGCCGGATTCCCACGTACCGATTGGTGGCCTGAGTTTCTAATCGCCGCTAATCTAACCGCGGTGTTTCTTTGGCCAGAACTTCACCGTGTATGACAGTCCGGCAATCCCCATCATCGCGCCCCACCATATCGGGGCGTGCAGATTGTTCAACACCGGCGGGTTCACCAGCGGGTGGCCCAGTTCCCACAAACCCTCAATGAAAACAATCACGCCATAAATCAGGAACAGCACGCCACCAAAAAACCAGATCGAAATCTCCTCGCGCACCGCTGCCTCCACCTACCAGAAAATTATGTTGAGAATCACAAACAGTACCGCGATTACGCCCGCCCACACAATCGGCTTCTGATACCAGTGGTCATCGTGCTCTTCGGGCAGTGGAACCACCCCGTAGACGAGTCCTTCCAACTCAGCGACAGGCTTGGGCTCCGTGGTATAGCTCACCACGACGGTTACAATTACGCACACCAGCCACGACCACAGTGCGCGATACATATCTTCTGCCAGCGCTTTTGCGTCGGGTGAGAGTGCCACGTAGCGCAGAGCCGAGGGATCGAGGTGAACCCACACAAACAGTCCGATCGCCGTGCACGTGCCCGCCAGCAGTCCCCAGAAGCCTCCGGCCTTCGTGGTCCGCTTCCACATCATACCGAGGATCACCGTCCCGAACAGCGGCGCAATAAAGAAGCTGAAGAGCCCCTGCACGTAATCCATAATGCTTGCCGCGTGCTGCACCAGGTACGCGGTGCCCACCGAGATCAGGACGCCAACAAACGTGCACCAGCGCCCCATCGCCACGTAGTGCGAGTCGGTGGCCTTCTTGTTCAGGAACGCGCCGTAGATGTCATACGTCCACACCGTAGAGAAGGCGCTCACATTGCCGGCCATGCCCGACATGAATCCGGCGATCAGCGCCGTCACGCCCAGCCCTAGCAGACCCGGCCCGCAGTAGCGCACCAGCATCAGCGGCAGAACCTCGTTGTAGCTGTGCTGGCCCGTCGCAACCGCCTGGGTCTCACCCACCAGGTGATAGGGAAGTACTGACAGCGCAAGCAACCCGGGCAGGATCACGATAAACGGCACCGCCATCTTGAATGCCGCGCCGATGATCGGAGCCAACCTAGCCGAGCGCAGATTGTTTGCAGCAAGCACGCGTTGCACGACCAAGAAGTCCGTGGTCCAGTATCCGCAACTGATCACTAGGGCGAGGCCGAAGACCAAGCCTGTCCAGTGAATGCCCATCGGATTCTGGTTGAAGTGCGCCGTCGTGCCCCACAGGTGGACATAATTCGAGCCCATCCGCTCACTGATCTGGTGTTTCAGATTGGTCCATCCGCCTGCTTCGATCAGACCCAGGATCGGCACCAGCAACGCGCCCAGCCAGATCAACAGGAATTGCAGAACCTCGTTATAAATCGCCGACCGCAGCCCGCCCAGCCCTACGTACAGAGCTACCGTGATCGATGACACCCAGATGCTGAAGTTCAAGTTCCACCCCAGAACCACTTTCATCACCAGTGCCATTGAGTACATGTTGATGCCGCTCATCAGCACTGTCATGAACGCGAAGCTCACCGCCGACAGCGCCCGCGCTCCGTCCCCATACCGCAGGTGCAGATACCCGGGGACCGAATTGACCTTCGAGATGTAATAGAACGGCATCATGATGATGCCGAGGAAGAGCATCGCCGGGATTGCGCCGATCCAATACCAATGCGTCGCCAGAATTCCGTACTGATACGCCGATCCCGCCCAGCCCATCAGTTCGAGCGACCCGAGGTTGGCAGAGACAAAACTCAGGCCTGCTATCCATGCCGTCATTTCCCGGCCCGCCATGAAGAACTCTTCGCTGGTATTTGCTGAGCCCTTCAGGTAGAAGCCGATGAAGATGACAATCGCAAAATAAATCACGATGACGGCGATATCGACTGAATTGAGGTGTGCCAGCGAGTGACCCGGCGCAGCAAAATAAGTGGAGAGCGCTCCAAAAAGTTGAGCCTGCATGTATGTTTGTTCCCTTGGTTATTACGAGATTCCTACACCCTGACCCCTGACGCCACACCGAATCCTCAACTACCTTGTTCCCGCGGCCCCGATCCCTGTTCTCTGTCCTTTTGCCCATACGTCGCCTTCGCGCCGTGTTTGCGAAAATAATGCCGGTCCAGCAACGCCTGCGATACTCCCTCGCACGCTGCGTTCAGAGTTGCCGTGTAATATCCCATCCGCGCTACCGCTTCCAGAACCACGGCGTTGTGCGCTGCGTCCATCGCTGTTTTGCCCCATGCAAACGGCGCATGCCCCCTCACCAGCACCCCCGGGACAGCAGACGGATTCAGCTCCTTGAATCTCCGCACAATCGCGTGACCCGTATTGAGCACGTAATCGCCGCCGATCTCCTCGTCCGTCAATTCATCCGTCAACGGAACCGGACCGTAAAAGTAATCCGCATGCGTCGTCCCGTATGCCGGAATCTCCCGCCCGGCTTGTGCCCACGCCGTGGCATACTCCGAGTGGGTATGCACCACGCCGCCGATAGCAGGGAACTCGCGATAGAGGAGCAGATGCGTTCCCAGGTCAGAAGAGGGCCGCAACGCGCCCTCGATGATCTTGCCATCCAGATCAGTGACCACAAGATCCGACGCTTTCATCGTCTCGTACGGCACCCCGCTCGGTTTGATCGCCACCAGCCCTGTTTTCCGATCGATTCCGCTCGCATTCCCGAAGGTGTAAAGCACCAGACCGCGCTTCACCAGCTCCAAGTTCGCTTCCAGGACCTCTTCCATGAGAGCGTTCAGCATTCCTCCATACCGCCTTCCTCACGAATAAGCATACTGCCACGTCGCTAAAGCGTTTTACTATCTTTAATCCCGGCAAACGTTTACTGGAACTTTGAACTTATGCGTTCTACACTGGCCAAGTCAAGTTGAAAGGCTGCTCGGGTGCCCACTAAAAAACGTCCTCGTCAAAGCAGGACTGAAAAGCGTCGTCTCGATATTCGCGATGTAGCCAAGCACGCGCGTGTTTCCATCGCCACCGTCTCCCGCACCATCAACCGCGTCCCTACGGTCGACAAGCAGCTCGCCGAGCGCGTCTGGAAAGCCATCGGTGAGCTCAATTACTTTCCCAACACCCAGGCTCGTGCCCTCGTCTCAGGACACACACGCCTGCTCGGCCTGCTGGTCTCCGAGATCACCAACCCGTTTTTCCCCGAGCTCATCGAGGGTTTCGAAGAAATCGCCGTCGCCCATGGTTACGAAATCCTCATCGGTTCCACCAACTACGATCTCGCCCGCATGACCACCTGCATCCGCCGCATGCTCGAGCGCCACGTCGAAGGCGTTGCCGTTATGACCTTCGGCATCGAGCAGCCCCTGCTCGAGGAGCTCAGTTCGCGTGACATCCCTATGGTCTTCGTCGATGCCGGGCCGCCCAGTCCGCTGGTTCGCGCCCTGGTCGTCGACTACCGCAAGGGAATCCACGAGGGCGTGCAGCATCTCGCTGCGCTCGGCCACCGCAACATCGCCTTTATCAGCGGGCCGCTCCGCCAGGGCTCTGCCCAGTCCCGCAAGATCGCCTTCATCGAGTCGATGGAAGAGATTGGTATCAACCCTAATCCCGAGTGGCTAATCGAGGGCGACCACACCCTCGAGGGCGGTGTGCGCGCCATGCAGCACCTGCTGTCGTTGTGCGAACAACCCACCGCTGTCATGTGTTCCAACGATATGACGGCAATCGGCGCTCTTCGCATTCTGACTCGCGCCGGACTCAAGGTTCCCCAAGACATGTCGGTTATCGGCTTCGACGACATCCATCTCGCCGAGTTCGTCTATCCGCCCCTTACCACTGTCCGAATGTCCCGCAAGGATCTGGCTCGCGGAGCCTTCGAGTCTCTTCGCTCGGTCGCCGAAAACGTCGAGCCATCGCAGGAGCACCACTTGACGATTCCCACGCGTCTCATTGTCCGCCAGTCCACTGGATACCCTCCCGGATCGCCGCTCAGCTCGCGTAACAGCGCTCAACCGCAGGCCAGCCGTTCTGCGCCGCGAAAGAAATCCGCGAAAAACGCCGGGTCCAGACCCGCAGAGTAGACCGGTTGCTTTCGCATCCGATCTTCGCGGTGTGAGAGATATAGCTAAGCAGTTCCCTGATCCTACGCTCTACTTTTCTTCACTGGCGGAGCCGGCGCATGGGGACGCGCCCTGCCCGTGGCGATTTCCAGGAAAGCATGCGCCGCCCGGGTCAGCGTCTTGTCTTTGCGATAGACCACCGCCAGCTCGCGGCTCAGCCGCACTCCGTCAACCTTTACGATCTGAAGTGCGCCCGCCTTTTCGTCCCCCAGCACATTGGTGCGCGGCAGAAACCCAACGCCCAGCCCGGCGACGATCAACCTCTTGAGCAGTTCGCTCGACTCCACTTCCATCGCCACTCGCGGCTGGACGTCATAGCTGCGGAAGAGGTCTTCGATCAGCTCCCGTTGACGTCCCTGCTTGGGCAGCAGCAGGGAATGCTGCAGAATCTCCGGAAACTTGACCGACTCCCGCTGCGCCAACGAATGGTTCTTCGGCGCAACCAGTACCACTTCGTCGCGATGAATAATATCCACCAGCAGCCGGGGATCCTTGAGCGGCAGAGATACCACCGCAAAATCCGCCTCGCGGCTCAGCACCGACTCGATCGAGCGCGCCCGGTCGGCTCTCACGATGCTCAACCCCACCCGCGTGTATTGCTGCTTGAACTGCGCAAAGACCGTGGGCAGCACGTACAGGCTCGTCGCCTCGTTCGCACT
>Ga0206838_10019_pt1 | contig 58733 bp, 54 predicted proteins | sample Alteio_BWOrgCont_26_FD_152879 | JGI IMG/M metagenome (GOLD analysis project Ga0206838, IMG submission 152879) | Enriched cells from forest soil in Barre Woods Harvard Forest LTER site, Petersham, Massachusetts, United States -... | ecosystem: Environmental > Terrestrial > Soil > Temperate forest >...
ACGCCAAGAAAGCTCGTTTGAGCCAGACCGAAACCATCATGCTGTACAACATGGTTCGCAACACCGCCGACCATCTCGTAGAAAACTTCCGCAACTACAAGTCCAACATCACCACTCTCAAGCTGGCCCAGGCAGACTTTGCCGATTTACAAGGCATGGTCAAAGACGCTAAGTCTGATGATCCTCGCAAGGCCATTGAAATGGAGTACACGCTCAGGCGCTCCGAGCGTGAACTGAACATGATCACCAGCGAAATGCGCAAATATCGCCAGACGCTCGTCGACCTGGCCGGCGTTGACGCCGTAGCCCAGCTGGACAAGGAGCTCGACCAAGAGACTGTAGCGATGGATCCCAGCGTCGAAGAGGCTATAAAAGAACAGGTTAATGCACCCGGTGATGTGAATATTCCTGCGAGTGCAATGGTGCAGCCAGGCGTTGCCGATACCGCAGTCGCTGCCAAAGAGGAGCCCGCCGCCGCCCACAAGGTGGCCACCAAAGGCGCGACTAGCGCGACGAAGTAACAACGGTTCCAATCCCATCCATTCTCGTCTCGGACTACTAACTCGATAGTTAGCGAGTACAATTGCAGGCGCTTTCTTTTCCCGAGCCCCTATAAGTCTGCAGAGGGTACCCAGATCATCTCCGAGTTGATACGTGCCAAGACCGTCATCGCCATAGTCGGTCCCACATGCACCGGCAAAACTGCCTTGAGCCTTCGCCTGGCGGAGCAGCTTGGGGCAGAAATAATCGGCTGCGACTCGCGAACTATATATAGGTTTATGGATGTGGGTACGGCAAAACCCTCGGAACAGGAACGGGGGCTGGCTCCGCACCATATGTTCGATGTGGTCGATCCGGATCAGAATTACACATGCGCACAGTACACGAATGACGCGAGCAAAATTATCGATGATTTGCACATTCGAGAAAGGGTGCCGATAGTATGTGGTGGAACGGGTCTATACGCTCGAGCTCTGCTGGAGGGGCTGAATATTCCGCCGGTTCCCCCTCAACCGGAATTGAGAGAGTCGCTCGCTCGATTCGCTGAAGAACACGGCAATGAGAAGCTGCACGATCGTTTGAAGGAACTTGATCCACAAAGTGGAAATCGCTTAAGCGTTAATGATCGATTTCGCGTCATTAGAGCCATTGAAGTATGCACTGTACTGGGTATGCCCTTTTCGCAAGCTGCCGGCAAAAAAGAGCCGCCATTCAATACTATATGGATCGGCCTGACGGTGGCGGATCGCTCTTATCTGAAAACGGCTATAGAGCAACGATTGCAGGCACAGCTGCGTGATGGACTGGTGGACGAAGTCGATCGCTTATACCATCGTTATGGATGTGCCCGGGCTCTGATGAACACGGTCAACTACAGGGAGTTCATCGATCATCGCATGGGTTTGTTTTCTTTCGAGCAGGCTCTCGAGGAGTGTAAGCGACACAGCTATCAGTTGGCGAGGCGTCAGATTATGTGGTTTAAGACAAACATCGCAATAAATTGGTTTACGATCGATAAGCTTTCTGGCGACGATATTTTTTCGCAGACGTGTGCGCTGCTGTCTTCCAAAACCATGAACTAATGACGGTTTCGAAGCTTCGATCTAATCGCTGCTCACCTGGCGAAAGTGGTTTTTTGTTAGATAAGTAACCAAAACATCGTGCAATTCTTCCTGTGGTGATGCCGTTTTTCATGTCTCAGCTCTTTACTCGAACCGATTCGGAGTTATACTGGTATAGGTTTATTCGATCCGATTCGATGCAATCATTTCAGCTATTCAACTCCTCCCATGCGCTTGTTGAACGTCCACTAAACGAACAAGATTCAAGTGAGCATGCATGTAGTTCGCCTTTATCATAACGGGCATACCGAAGGGGAGTGCGAGGTAGGATGAGACAAAGTAATAAAGCAAACGTGCACGAAGTGGCGCTGCCCTGGTCAGATGGTTCTCTTTCCGCAAGGCTGTGGGTCGTGGGAGAGCGCACCGTGGTGGGCGTGCCTGAGCTGGGCCTCCATTGTTATGGAGCATCTCAGACAGAAGCGGTTTTCAGACTGTTCACTTCGTTGTTGAAGTATTACCGCCAGCTCAAAACGTTCCGTCATCGATTGTCAGAGCGCGGGCTCGAGCACTTGGAGTTGCTCAGTGGTTGGGTGGCGCACATAGAAGATCGAATGAAAGCGCCATCAGTTTCAAATACTGTGCAAATGATCCGGCGCTAGAGCCGCTGTTCAGATTTAATATCCGTTTGATAAATTTCGCTCGCCGGCGCAAGTTTTGATTGAACTTTTTGGCGAGAACTTCCGTTTTATGAATGCGCGTTGATACACGTGTGCGTTGGTCATCCGGGAGAAGATTGTGTTGGCGAAAATTGCGGATCGGATATTATCGATAGTTTCGGTTTTCCTTCTTGGCCAAGCAAGTGCTTGGGCTCAAAGTGTCTCCGTAGACTCAGTAGACTCAATTGATTCAGATCGATCCGCTTCTGATTCAGCAGATCAATCCGGCATCGATTCTTCGCATTCGTCGCATCTGTCTGAGACCTCTCCAGCACAGCCATTCGAGAGGTCGTCTCATCTTTCGGACACCAGTTTCGCCCATCCCTTCGAGACAGGATCGGCGCATTCGTCCGACACCGATTCGGCGCCCCTCAGTTCATCTTCCTCCTTCCTGCCGTTCAAATATGTTGGCAATAACTCCTCAAGCAAGTTCCACAGACCATCTTGTGCGTTTGCTAAGTGTATTAGTCACAACCACCTCGTATATTTTCAACGTCGCTTCAACGCCATCGATGCAGGTTATCTGCCGTGTCGATACTGCCTGCCGCCTGATTGGAAATCGGTGCATCTTGTTGTTCTCGGACATTCGGGTAAGAATGAGAGCGGTAAGCCGAGCCAGACTAGTGAATCCGGACAGTAAGCTGGCTGACATAAGTTCAATATCGACGCTGCTTTTGGCTTGGCAGTTGATATACTAAAGAACGCGTCCTCAATATTTTTTTCCTCTACGTCTTGTGGAGAAGCGTTTTGGGCTCAGGTATTCACATGAAGGTCAAATCTCCAACCCAATCGAGAGATGCCGAGCTCACCAAGGCAAAAATTCTCGACGCGGCCGAAGAAGAGTTCGGTCAAGGCGGGCTTGCCGGTGCACGCACCGAAGCCATAGCTCAGCGCACTGGTGTAACCAAGGCGATGATTTACTATTATTTCGAGAGTAAAGAAGGGTTGTACGAAGCTGTTCTTGAACGCTGTTTTCAAGGACACATTCAAGCCTCCTCCGATCCAACATGGCACGAAGGTGATCCGGCTGAAAAACTGGAAGGACTGATTCGCCAGTTTCTAGCGCGCTCGGCTCAGAATCCCAATCTTCCCAACATCGTCGCCTACGAGGCCTTGCAAAACCAGGGAAAGTACTTCAAGCAAGTCGGTGTGCCTCAATACTACGAAACGATGGCCCGCATCCTTGAACGAGGCATGCAAATGGGCGTGTTTCGGCAAGTCGACGCTTATCATGCTTCAGTATCAATTGTCGGCGCCTGTGTTTTTTATTTTTGTTGTCGTGAAAACGTCAAGTTCTTGTGGGCAGACAAAGACATCATGAGCCCGGAGATGGTAGCTGCTCACATGGATGAAGCGGTGAATCTAATCATGCGCGGACTCATGATCTAATCTAAGTCGGAAACCTGAAGTTCTCGACCGAATCAAGCATCAGGCTCAAGAGCCATTGAGAGACCTTCGCTCTTCAGCAGCTCGTAATACAGCTCTGCGATCTCTTTCGGTCCGGTCCACACAAGAGCGACACCTTCACGATTTGCAGCAACAGAAATTTGATGGGCTTTGTCGCTCGACATGCCTGGTATATGACGTTTCAAGCGGGCTTCTATGAAGTCAATATCTTTCTGTGTTTGTCTGAGCAAAAGCAATTTGTAGTTTGGATGAGGCTGCGTCTCACCTATGTTTGTTTTCCGCTCCAGAACTTCTTGGCTCATCTCGTCGTGCAGATAAATATTTTCAGACTTTAGCTTAAGGAGTATATACCAGAAAACAGTAGTTACCCTAGTGGGCAACATAGGCAGATCCTTGGTATTGTTTCTGTAGGAATAGGTACCCACTGACAGCCTTTGCAAGACAGTGTGGTTTCCCTTGAGATGCTGCCGACGAGGCGGAGTTTCGAACCCTAGGTGACTGCTTGAAAGAGTAGAGGACTTTAGTGGCGTAACGGTCCCGAGGCGCTTAATTTGGAGAAGCGACAGGCAATATGAGTCTTGAAGAAGTACAACAGAATATGGCGGACGCGACGGGTTTGGTGGTAGACCGCAGCGTCTCCCCGCCAAAAGTGCTCGGGCAAACGTTCATGGTCTCTCGCAGCCGAGCGGTGACATGCGCCAGTGTCGTCTACAACTACTCCGAAGCTCCGTGGGCTTTGCAAATCAATTTCATTCATCCCAACGTGGCTCTGGGCGTTCGTTCTGTAGCGATTCATCCTGACTTTGATAAGAAGGCCGCTCGCAACTGGTATCTCGGACAAACCGGCAATCCCGGCGAGCAACTTGTACTCAACAACGACATCGCCACAATCACACTTGACACCCAGCTCAACGAAATGCCCTTGGACAGAATCGGTGAGCTCAACCGGGCTTTGTCATTGCCGTTCTCAAGTGCCGGTGTGGAATCTTCCGGAAATATAGCCGGCGATGAGTTTCTCAACATTCTGCGCGGTCTGGTGCAAGGAAAACGCGATGGATTGCTGACCGTCTTCGATGCCCGCAACATTCCTCTGGCAAGGTTGCAGCTGACTGGTGGAGCAATCAGCAAAGTTTATTACAGAGGTCTTCTGGGCGAACTGGCTTTCTTCGAGTTGGTCTATCGCAAGCCGGGTCTCGGATACGCATTCCAGACTGCCGGCGACTTCAACTGGGGCCAGGTCCGCGACATTACGGCGCCTGCAGATGCGCTTGTTCAAGAAGCGATGCGCCGAGCGGCCGAAATGCCTAACATCTTCGGTTTGCTTGGCGGTTCTGAGGCGCGCTATCAACAACGCATCGAAAACTATGACGCGGCCAGCATGGCTTCCGAAAGCATTCAGTGGTTTGCAGAGCGTCTTTGGAGCTGCATCGATGGCTACCTCACTCTCGATCAAATGTCGGAACGAGCTGGTGCTGATACATACACAGTGTTGCAAGCGATTCGCGAAATGGTCAACAAAGCCCAGGTTTCTCTGCGCAACGTCGCTCCATTCCATTACAACGGCGTACTCGGCACACCCCTAATTGCCCACACTGATTTTGAAGTTCACGCCTGGGATCCGCTTCAGGGCTTCTATCTTGATCCCGTGTCCGGGCGCCCAACCTGGCTGCAAGGCAACTTCTTCGGCGTAGCCAACGCGCTTCAACCGAAAAACATGTTGCACACCATACCGATTCCGATCGTGATACCAGGGGCGATGATCTTGAAAGACTACAAGATGATTGGTATCCACACTGGTGCCCATCCGCCCAAACCCGGTCAGCCTCTGCCTCCAGTCAAGACTTTCCAATACATGTGGATGGGAGCTTTGCTCGATATCGGCACCGGCAAGAAGAGCGGCGATCCAAGTGCCAGCGATACTTCTCTGGCAGCCCTGCGCACCAAATCTGCTGACGAACAGTTGACCGCAGCTCCGGCCTCGTTAGAGCGCTTCGAGTGCCCCAGCTGTCATGCCACCAACACCAAGGCCGGTCCATGTTTCAACTGCGGCACCCAGATCGATCCACCGGTTGTTGACGAAGACGCAGTTCCCAAATCGCAAACTGGGAAGTTGATGGCCGACCTCGAGGCAAAAACAAAGATTCCCCAAAAACAGCTTCTCATTCTGGGCGGCGGCGTCATAGCAATAATCATTGTCCTCATCGTTTCTATGTCTGGTGGCGGTGGTGGTGGCAGTGCTCCGCCTACCGTTTCTACCGATCAGTCTTCCGGGCATCCAAACTCCGAAAAGGCAATGAAATTGGCTGTCAAATACGCAGGTTTCAAGCCCACGGCTATTCCCGGATATTGGTACGAAGATACGACTGATCTCACCAAACCTGACTTCGAATCCTTTGGTGTCTACTCAGACCAGGCTAACCAAAAACTTCTCTTTGTCGTGATGCCGACTACAGCGCCGCTCGACAAGCTGAGAAATTTCATCGGTTTGCCTCCCTACGCTGATGTGTTCCGTGCCGATAGCGGCAATAACGATATAAAAGTAGATGAAAGCAGCCAGGTTCTCGGTAACGGATATTTCCACTGGTATGTCGGCAAGTACACCATGCAGCATCCTGCTGACGGTGAAGATCCTGCCACTATGATTCTTGTTGGTGCTTTCCCATCGCCTGAGACCGGTAAATCGATTCTAGTGGTGGGCAGAGCCCTTAAGTCGGGCGGTGTCTACGATTATAAGTCAGCATCGTATCTGATCGACCAGATGGCGAGCGACTACACCGCTCAAGGCAATGCCGATAGAACCAAGCAAAAGCCGAAGTCTGTCGATGAGGGCGAGAACAAGACGGCAAGCTCTGATAAGAAGGCCGAAGAGATGCCATTGGCGACGGACAAAGAGATCGATCAGTTCGCCGTTCAGCTGGCCGACGACATCCAGTCTAAACTCAAGGCCCCTGATGATGCCCAAGACGAGCTCAAGAAGAAGAAGCCAAAAGGGCTGAAGGCGACTATCAATGTGGGCATCAACACACAAGATGGGACCATCACCAAACTTGAAATTACTCATCCAGCCGAGATCGACTCAATAACTCAAGCATTGAGTAAAGCGATTAACTCGGCTGCTCCCTTCAAAGATGCGCCTCGAACAAAAGATGGCAGCATGAATGTGGAAGTGACAGTCAACAAAGACAAAGGGTCCAGTGATCTGAAGGTCACAGCTACCCGGAATTGATATTACTGAACGGGGCCCTGTCGGAAACCTGGCCGCCTCCTTGGCTGGACCCTGCTTTTTCTTGGCAAGAATGAAACAGGCGCTGGACTCAAGTAGCCAACAGCGCCTGTGCATTTTCGTTCTAATTGGCGGAGCAGGAGGGACTCGAACCCCCAACCCTTTCGGGCAGCCGCTTTCAAGGCGGTGTCTTCATCCAGCCAGGTCTGCTCCAACTGACAAGAAAACAGCGGTCGGATAGACAGCTATTCCTGTGATTTTACTACTGTTTGCCTCTCGGGCGTTTTCCGTTCACTTTTTTGCACTATATTAAAGGGCATGAAGAAGAGCCGTTTGGATCTGTTGGCAGTTGAGCGGGGGTTGTTTAGCACGCGCCAGATCGCTCAGACTGCCATCATGGACGGTGCCGTGCTCGTCAATGGCGAGAAAGTTACCAAGCCCGGTCTCAACATCAGGCTCGACGCCAACATCGAGCTCATCCCTGGTTTCAGCATTCCCAAATACGTCAGTCGGGGCGGGCTCAAATTAGAGAAGGGATTAGATGCTTTTGCCGTCGACGTCCAAGACAGAGTCTGCATCGATATCGGTGCATCCACAGGCGGGTTCACTGATTGTTTGCTTCAGCGCGGAGCCGGCAAAGTCTACGCTGTCGATGTCGGTTACGGGCAGATCGATTGGTCGCTGCGTCAAGATGCGCGAGTTGTCGTGATGGAGCGAGTGAATGCCAGGTATCTGAAACCGGAAGAGCTGTATGAGAGTGCAGAAACTGCCAGGGCGACGATGTTGGTAAGCGACGTGTCGTTTATCTCCCTGACCAAGATTCTCGAGCCAGCCATTTCATTTCTATCGTCTGACTCATCTGAATTAGTTCTGCTCATCAAACCTCAGTTCGAGGTAGGCAGAGAGTCGGTTGAGAAAGGCGGCGTCGTCACTTCTGCCCGAGCGCACGAGGGGGCGATAGAGACTGTCGTTCAATTTGCCCGTGCCCAAGGTCTTCGTCTGCAAGGATTGACCTATTCACCCTTGACGGGACCAGCCGGAAACATAGAATATCTAGTTCACTTCGCCAATTTCGGAGCCGATCAAGTAATCAGCGTCTCTGGCATAGTGAAAGAGGCGTTCCTAGAGCTGCGAAGCTAGTAATCTTTTCGATTACTTGGCTGCTGCTTTTTTGCTCTCCCGATGAGCGGTGGCGGAAACCGTTACGAACACAGTGTCTGCAAGTTTCTGGAAGACTATCTCGGGACGTTGTATATCGTAGTCTTTGAGTACTACGGGGAAAGTGCTCTTAATTTGAATGAGATCGCAGTCTTCGAATTTACCTTGGGTGGCACATACTTTGAGGAACGTAATGGTGACGGGAACCTCTTTTTTCATGGTCTTACCATGGAGGGAGAATTCGCCCTCGGCTTTGCCCTTTACCGTTACTTGATCCTTCAAAACAGTTGGTGTGGCGCTCAATGACTGCATCTTGAACACTGCTTTCGGAAACTTGTCGGTGTTGAGGAACTTGTCGCTGCGCATGTGCTCGTTTCTCAACTGAATTCCCGTATCGATGCTTGCGAGATCCACGGTGAAAGTAGCGGTGAGCGGTTGCTTGCTCAGGTCCATGGAGTCATCCAGCTCAACCGTTCCTTGAATCGAGTTTGTGTGCCCGACGATCAGCTCAATTGGCGCATCTGATGTGAAACTGACCACGTCTCTGTGTTTTGGATCGTCAACTGCAAACGTAATTGGTTTCGCTGAAACAGCGAGCCCGCTTCCGGCTGCAAGATTGAAACAGAAAACGGCGGCCCAGATTTTCAAGGCGCGATTTACAAGCATTGTTCGATACTCCTTAAGCTGACTTCGTGCTTCCCAAAAACAGTTGATTAGTTTGCAGATGCTCCACCAGTTCCAGAAAATCGGCAACGACTCTGGTGGGGTCGTCGTTGGCATTCATGGATACGGCCATGGAAATAAGCTCGGCGTAAGTCATTCTGGAGTCACGAGCGGTTTCGATGATTTTGGCTGCCACCGGCCCAACACTAAGGAAGCGGCAACCGTTGGTTTCAGGACTGCGAAAGACAACGACATCGCTCTCCCCTGGTTTCACCTTTGTCGGTTTATGCTTCGATGCCTCGATGCGCTCGGCGATGGCGATAATGGGGTACTGGTAATGCCGCATGATCATGGCTGGATTTACCACCGGACGATAGTTGGTGAAGTGCTCTGGTGATTCGAGATTGCCCAACTCGGACTTGGGCAAATCTTGATCTAGTTCCAGCTCCAGCAGCTCCATCTCGATCCACTCGTAGTCAGCCAATTCCGCCAAATAGGGAAAGCGTTTCCTCTCATCATCAAGGGAGTTTTCGACATATTTGGGGAATCGCTTTGCGGTTCGGTTCAAGTTGAAATGATTGGGTGGGCAGGTGTGGAGATAGTCATCGACAATTCCATCCCACTTTTTTCCCAACAGCTTGGCACACAGAGGAAATATCGACTTCATCACATCGTGATGACCGTAGTTGAGGAGATCGGCGTAGAGCTCCACTCCCCACTTGTCGATCTCATCAGCGATGAGATCGGGAACGTCCTTGTTGCTTCCCGCCAGAAAGTCTTCGCGCGCCTCCCGATTCATAAACAGGAGGGTCATCGTTTTTTCAATTTCACGCAGAGAGGACGGCGGCATGTTCTCTTCCTTTACTCTTCTCTTCTCGCCATTGCATGCCGGCGACTTCTGGCAGGGCTCGATCGCGATGTTGAAGCATCTGGGGGCGTGTCTCTTTGACGATTTTGCGGATTTCGCAGAGCTCGGAAAGAATCTCTTTGAACGCCGGGAAGTTCTGATCTCGTTCCAGCATCACGGCTTTGACGTCGGCGCGTTCGAGAACGTATCGCAGCAAGGCAAAAACCGGCTCTACTACGCTGGCGCCGTGTGTGTCGATGATGACATCGTTTTTATGACTGTGCCCGGCGATGTGAATTTGAACTGTGCGTTCCAGCGGGATCTGATTGAGAAACTCATACGGATCGAATCCGTGATTGACCGAGTTGACATAGATATTGTTCACATCGAGAAGCAAACCGCAGTCAGCCTTTTCGAGTACTTCGGCGAGAAACTGCGCCTCAGTCATCTCGTGTCCGGGCATCTGCATGTAAAAGGAGATATTTTCGATGAGAAGTGGTCTGCCCACTTGCTCTTGGGCCTGACGAGCCCGCTTTGCCACATGCTCCACCGCCTCATGCGAGAACGGCAGGGGCAGGAGATCGTGCATATAGGTGCCACCATAGCTGGTGAAACAGAGGTGATCGCTCCACCAGGGACTATCTACAGAGTCCAGGAGCTTGGAAATGGAGGTTATGTATTCCGGATTGAGCTCGTCAGTCGAGCCCAGCGATAAATTGATTCCATGTGAGACGAGGGGGAAAGCCCGGCGCGCTCTTTCGAGACGTTCACGAGCTGCCCCCCCGAGACCCATGTAGTTTTCAGGAACGAACTCGAGCCAGTCAATTTGATCGGCATTTTCGAACGTATTTCCAGCCAATTCACGGCGCAACCCTAAACCGACCCCCAGGTTGGGAAGTGATTTTTTGATGTCCGCAAATAGTCCAGTCATACGCGAGAGTTCAGGAATCCCGAAACAACGAAGACAAAACCAACTACTTGCTGGTGGAAGTAGCGTCTTTAGTTGTTGTGTCGGTTGATGTGGTTGTTGTCTTCTTGGTGTGCTTCTTCTTTGTGGTTGAAGCATCTTTGCCCTTGCAAGAGCTATCTTTGCCCTTGCAGGAAGCATCTTTGCCTTTGCAAGCGGCTTCCGAACCTTTCTCGGTTACGGAGTTGGTCTTAGCAACCTTGACACCTTTCTTTTCGGTGATGCTTTGGCCGTTGTCGGCGGCATAGGCTCCGCTGTGAAGAGCAAAACCAAGTGTCGCTACCAAGGCTGCTGCCAATTGTGCTTTTTGCATTCGTGTAGACCTCCTACATTGCTGTACGCACGGCCCGCAAATACTTCTACGGGCAGTAAAGCCCATGCTATCGGGCCAAAGTACAATCCAAGGAAGCACTGGGTAATTTGTCTGTAAAATGTGGCTGAGCTAACCTGTGCCTGAGTTTGAGGCAGAGATAACCCCTTAACATTGCTTAAGAAATGTCCAAATGGGCGACAATTCCCAGTCCTGGATGGCTCTGTCTGTCTGATAATTCGCAAGACGACTTTCTATTCCTATATATGGATTGTCTGGACAATTTTTTGCCGCATAATAATGCCGTTGTTTACTAATGGAGGTTTGATCATGGCGTTGCGCAGATTGGATCAATTGACAGCATTGATGACCGTGTTGGGAATTGCATCGGCAACTTCGATTGCTAGTGCAGCGGATTCGACAAAATCGAAAGATGGATCCGGATCCATGAAAGTGACGGAAACCAAAGCTGGTTCCAAGAGTGGTTCAGCCAGTGCCTGCGGAAAAGGCAGTTGTGGTACTGACGCCAAAGGCGCGGCCGCAGCCAAGTCCAAACACTCGAAAGCGAAAGCCAAAGCCGCTTCTGAGAGTTCGAAAACTTCGAAATAGTTGTTTACACCCACACCGCCAGTGGTGCGCTTGCCTAGAACGATCTTGTGACTCAGGCCCGATCCCTTGATGCCTTGAGACGGGCAAACTGATTCAACCGACTGGACTTACGGCTGATAAAACACCCCATCCAAAAGAAAGAGCCTCGGATTGCTCCGAGGCTCTTTTGCATTACTGCAACGAGAAGTTTAGCCTTCTCCGCCGCCTTCGCCGCCCATAGGGGTAGCTACCGGGGCTGTCGATTTGCGCTTGCCACCACGACGGGTTGCGCGCTTTTTCGTGCCTGCTTTCTTAGCGGCAGCTTTTTTGGGAGCGGCTTTGCGGGCGCCGGCCTTTTTAGCTGTCGTTTTGCGGGCGCCGGCTTTTTTAGGAGCGGCTTTGCGGGTTGTCTTTTTCGCGGCTGCTTTTTTAGGAGCGGCTTTGCGAGCTGTTGTTTTCCGCTTTTTGGCTGCTGCTTTTTTAGGAGCGGCTTTCTTCGTGGTCTTCTTTGCTACTGCGCGCTTCGCGGTCGACTTTTTCGCGGTTGCTTTGCGAGTAGTCTTCTTAGCGGCTGCTTTTTTAGGAGCAGCTTTTTTGGCGGCCGGCTTTTTAGCGGCGGCTTTTTTGGCGGCGGGCTTTTTGGCGCCAGCGGCCTTTTTGCGCTTCTTCGCGGCCTTTTTGGGTTTTGCGGCACCCATGGTCGCATTTTCGTCAGCCATCGCGGCCGCAGGATTTACCTTGCGGGCTCCGGCTTTCTTTTTCTTAGGTTTCGCTGCCATTATCTATCCTCCTAACGACATCTAGCACAGGCTGCTTTGGTTCCGAGCTACCCTTGCGGGAGTGGTCTCTGTTCCGTTATGTGTTGAAGCCTATGCCACCATTTTCATTTAGTAAGAGTACAAATTGCACTCTCATGATCACACCACACGAAAAATAGATTACTTTCTATTGGGAGAAATTGCAATATATGGATCACGACGGGTCGGTATCGAAATTTGCGATCCAAACGTTACTGCTGCGATCAATGCTCAATTGAAAATGCTGATGATAAGCTCGTTTCATTCGATCGTCGTTGCTGTTGATTGTCCTCATCGACCCCAATTTTGACCCCAAAAAAAATTTTTTCGCCGGGCAAAATTTTTTCTTTCGGGACAGTTTTTTCTCCCCTGAGGCCATTTCGATTCCGATTTCGATCCCATTTCGATCCTATTTCGGTTGAGTTGACGGATCTGGGATGCTGTGATTGAGATCCCCTGTTGGTGATCTCGGTGAAAATCCCACTGAAGCTGAAATCCGGGAACGATTGTGCTGCAAGCGTTCCTGGACTCAGGCTTGATTGGTGGACAACGTCCAACCGCTTAGATCGAATTCGATTCGATTCGCTTGCGAGAGCGAGCACTTTCTTTGACGTGTGGGTTCAGTCGAGGAGATCTATCGTGCTGAACGCGCAAAAGTTTCCAAGCTGGGAATGTGTCATCGATTTGAGAGATCTGAGAACAAGGTCGATCAATCGAGAAAATTCCGGAGTCTAAGCGCAAAAAATTGCTGTACCCGGAAAGTCAACCTGACACGGTGTTTTCGGGATCGCATCCTCCAGCTACTCGCCCCGGCGTCAAGTTCGATTTTTCTCCAAGGAGTGAGTTCGAATCCCTTCTAACATCAACGTGATCGGTAGTTGTGCGGCGATAGAGATCCAATTCGATTCCCCTGCCGACTTTTGCAGTTCCAACCAAACAGTGGGAATCATTTCCCCGGTCGCTCTCCAAATTTCTCATCCCTCTTTCTAGCGATGTCGATGTGGAAGTTTCGAGCCAGTATGCCCATTCCAGCGATTCTCACCAACAAACTGATCAGCATGTGCACGCCTTGGAAATTTTGATGGGAATTTTGGCAGGGAACCGGATGTACCCAAAAATTTTCCAGTGAGACGTTTGGTGAAACGTAATCTAATCAAATTCGTCCGAAAGGGGAAATTCCGAACCCAAATTGGAGCATTGCCGCTCGATCGCGGCAGCTAAGTTACTGCTTCAGGAGAACCGTCTCCCTGGTCCCAGAAGCCGCTCAGGCTGAGGTAAGGGCCGTGATGACCTCAGAGCTCGAAAGCAAGTCTACGTTCGCTCGACAAGAAGGTCTAAAAGGTGATTTGATTCATGATCGGTTCGAGCCGACGAATCCGAAGGCGGATCTGAATGCCTCGGCTTGAATCTGTTGAAGTTCACCGAAGTCGATGACGTCAAAATCGATCAGGCGCTCATACTCGCCGGGCAGTGTACAAGGGGCAGGATTGCGCCCGGGATTGTCCGTGCAGACAGCGATTGCGACTCCGGCCTTCTTGCAGCGAGTGAATACAGTTCTCAACTCGGTAAAATCTGTGAGCACTCCCGTCTGTCTGTAACTTGTCGGACAAACTTCCAGAGAAATCTGACGCTTCGCTAACTCTTTCAAATATTCCGGTTTATTCAGAGGAATGTGGATGCCATGTCCTATTCTGTCGAGTACGGGAAAGTACTGAGGGTAAACATTGTCGATGCTCGTCTCGCCCAGATGGCAGGTCGTTTTCAGCCCCACAGCTCTGGCCTTGCCGAGCAGTTTCACCCATATTTCCCACTTGTCCGAATTGATCTCAGGACCGGCGAGATCGATACCGACTACCGGGCCGATATTGTCTTTCGCGACCTTGAGAATGGCTTCATTGATTTTCAACGGTAACCGACGGTCGAGACACAAGATCTGCTTCACGATGATCGGATACTCGCTGGGACGCACATTGGCTGCGATAACCTCGACGATATCTTGCATTTGCCCAATTCGTTGGGCGGGGGTAAGGTTGTGGTCGGTACGGAAGTAAGGGCAATACCTGAGCTCTAAATATTGCAAGTTTTCGAAGGTCCAGGCGCCTCTGCAAAGTCGCAGGCAAAAATACGGCAGGTGTTCGATACTCTGAAGTTCCTCAACCAGGGTGTGAATCTTGACGAACTCTTCAAGACTGCGACAGGGTCGTGTGAACCAGTTGTAAAAGCCGTCGTAGTCCGGAAAGAACCCGAGGATTTTGTGGTCGTGCCTCTGCAGGAATTTGTAGATTATTCGAGGGTGTAATGCTCCCCCGAGATGTCGATGCAGATCTGCGTATAGTGCCATGGATTAGCCTCTTTGAGTGTGCAATTTTAACCGGTATCGCTCTCGGTGCCTAGACCTTCGCCTTTCTCAGTCGGGCGACATAACTGCGGTCGCCGGCCTGTTCAGTCAACTTTCCGTTGTCCATAAGTCCTGCCTGCTCCAGCCACTTTTCATATTCAGGACTGGGCCTGAGCGAGAACAACTCTCTTAAAGATGCGACATCGTGGAAACTGGTACTTTGATACGAGAGCATGACGTCGTCACCCATTGGCACTCCCATGAAGTAATTCACCCCGGCCGCTGTGAGTAAAACGGCCAGATTCTCCAGATCGTTCTGATCGGCGTCCATGTGATTTGTGTAACAAGCGTCAATACCCATAGGCACGCCCAATAGTTTGCCCATGAAGTGATCTTCGAGGCCGGCTCGGATCATCTGCCTGCCGTCGGCCAGGTATTCAGGACCGATGAAGCCACACACGTCATTGACCATGAACGGTTTGAACAAACGTGCCAGAGCGTAGCATCTCGCTTCCAGGGTTAGTTGGTCGGCATCGTAGTGACTGTAAGAGGAAAGTTCCGAACCTTGACCGGTCTCGAAGTACATGACCGAACCGCCGTTATTGTGGCAGAGCTTTTCGCCCAGCTCTTTCGCTTCAGCCAGCATCTTCATGTCGATGCCGAACGCTTTGTTTCCTTTTTCCGTTCCGGCAATACTTTGAAAGATGAGACCGGCGGGAGCGCCTTTCTCGATTGCCATCATCTGCGTTGTAACGTGGCTGAGGATACAGTTTTGGGCCGGCAGTTCCAGCTCCTGAATAACTCTGTGGGTGGCCTCGAGAAGACGCGCAACTGATTCGGCTGAATCGTAAACGGGGTTGATGCCGATCACGGCATCGCCAATTCCGTAGGAGATGCCGTCGAGAATGCTGTCGATGATTCCTGTGACCGAATCGGAAGGATGGTTGGGTTGTAGACGACTGCCGAGTACACCCGGCAAGCCGAGGGTCGTATTGGCACAAGAGATGACTGTGCACTTCTTCGCCGCCTTGACCAGATCGATTGTGGACATCAACTTCGTTACGGCAGCTGCCGCCTCACCGGTGAGACCGGCACGAATTTTTCCGACGTCATCGGAGCTGGTCTGGCCGGACAGGAGAAACTCTCTCAACTCCGACACGGTCCAAGATTTGATGCGATCGAATGAAACTGGATCGATCGACTCATCTACAGCTCGCGTCACTTCATCTTCTTCGGCGGCAACTATAGGATGGTCGCGCAGCTCCTTGATGGTTATGTCGGAAAGTATCTGCTTAGCTGCGACTCTTTCCAACTCAGATTGGGCCGACACGCCTGCGAGGGCATCGCCTGACTTGGTTTCATTTGCTTTAGACAGGACCTGTTTCAGTGATTCAAACTGAATATGTCGTCCGCCTAATTTGCATTTGTAGGCCATCTACTTATGTCTAGTTATGTCCGGGGGATATCGTGATAGTGTACCCTATGCACGTGCTAGAGATGACTCGGACGGACGATCGTTGAACGACTCCGAAAATCATACTGAGAAGAAAACGCGGGCTGCGTCCACGCCTGCGCGCATCGGTCTCTCCCACGTCGGTTGCCGTCCTAAAACTGTTGATTGGCTTAGATTTCGTTACGACCACGCCCTTGCGCGGGATGCTGTTCACAGCGAGCTCAGTGAGCAATTTCTCAAGCGGTTTGCTACCGTGCCGGTGGTTCAATCGACTGCGAGCGACCGCTCCAACTACATCCTCATGCCTCCGAAAGGAAAGCTTGTTGATCTTCGCACTCTTGAGGAGCTAACTCGGTCATGCCCGCATGGGCGAGACGTTCAGTTCATCATCAGTGATGGACTGTCGGCTAAAGCAGTGGAAGAAAACGCTGCCGATCTTCTCGCCATCTTGGAAGATGGTTTGCAGTTCGCTCAGATCACAACCGGCACTCCGATCATCGCCAGGTTCGCGCGTGTGGCAATTGGAGATCAGATCGCATATGCTCTCGGCGCGAAGTTAGTAATCAATTTGATTGGTGAACGACCGGGTCTCTCTTCTGCTTGCAGCATGAGTGCCTACTTAACTTACAATCCCGGTCCCCACACAATCAGTTCGGATAGAACCGTCGTCTCGAACATTCATTCCGGAGGAACGCCGGCTGTGGAAGCGGGCGCCTACATCTCTAAGCTGATTAAGTCGATTTTGAAAGCCAAACTGTCCGGAGTTGCTCTTCAGCAACTCTCTCAACAGTAGAAGACAAGAAAAGTCGCAGGAGCGAGTTCGTGCAGAGCATTCTCAGCGTTGGCATCGACATTGGTACGACGACCACGCACCTCATCGTCAGCAAGCTTGGATTTGCCAATGATTCCATTTTGAATCAGTCTCCCAGGCTGAGGGTCGCTGAAAAACAGATCGTGTACGAGGGGGAGATCCGATTCACTCCTTTGACTGAGGACGGTTGTATCGACTCAAAGCGTATTGCTCAACTGATTTCAAAAGAGTATTTAGCCGCCGGTATCGAACCGGCATCTGTTCAATCCGGAGCCGTGATTATTACAGGCGAGTCAGCCAAGCTTCGCAACGCCGAAGCGGTCGCCCGCGAGCTTTCCAGTTTCGCCGGAGATTTTGTCGTTGCCAGCGCCGGTCCGAATCTCGAAAGCATTTTGGCGGCAAGGGGTTCGGGTGCGTTCGAACGGTCTAGAGAGCAGGGCACAACTATCCTCAATATGGATATCGGTGGGGGAACGGTGAATGTCGCTGTCATCTCTTGTGGTGAACTCATTGATTCAGCTTGTTTGAGTGTCGGCGGACGAGCTTTGCGGATTAGTTCCCAAGGTCTGATCGAATCGATTACCGAATCGGGCGAGCGCTTGTTCAATGGCAATGGGAAGCGAGTGCAATCAGGTATGACCATCGACTGCGAAGAGCTTTTCTCTTTGGCTGATATGGAAGCAGAATGCATCATGTCCTTCATCTCCGGAGCTCATCATGCGCTCGTATCAACGACCGACCGGTTGCGCTGTGACTACAGGATCGATGAGATGTGTCTGACCGGAGGCGTATCCGAACTGATTAACAACAAAGCAACCGGTAAAGGAACCAGGTCCTCTAGCTCGCTAGAGGACCTGGTTCCATTTAACGATCTTGGTTTATGTCTTGCCACATCACTTCAGCGCAGACTTCAGGTAGGCGAGCTTCCTTACCGAATTCCTCAATCACCAATTAGGGCAACCGTAATCGGTGCGGGGATGCATTCATTGCAGGTGACTGGTTCCACCATTGATGTTTCGACTGTCGTACTGCCCTTAAAAAATGTCCCCATGGTTCATCTCGATCCGGGCAAAGACCTTGTCCGTCAACCTGATCGATTCTTCGATGATGTGCAAAATCAACTTCGACATAACGATATCGATTGGACGGCAACGCCAATTGCTCTATTCATCAAAGAGTTGCCCGAACTAAGCTATGAATATTTGAAGCAGCTGTCAATAGATCTGGCGGAAGCTCTACAGCGAGCCCGGGCGTGCCAACCATACATAATCGCCGTAGAAGACGATGTTGCGGCCGCGCTTGGGCTTTTGCTTCGTCAACGTTTACGCGATGCGAACATTCTCGTTATTGATGGAGTGGAGTCGAGTGACGGTGACTACATCGATTTAGGTAGGCCTATAGTGCATAGCCAACAGGGAGAGACATCTATAGCACTGCCAGTGGTGATCAAAAGTTTAGTTTTTAAGTGATTCCTGATCTGCCTCTTGAAACTGGCTCACACCCGCTCGCTATCTAACTTTTCCTTTTTGGTGAAACAATGGGTGGGATATAATGAGCATTGGCTGAACGCCATAGTTGAATAGCTAAGGAGCAATTACATGAAAAAGTCAATCTTACTAACGGTACTGGCCTCAGTCACGTTGGTTGCTACCATGCCGGCGTATGCTGCTAACAGCACAGCCAGTTCGTCTTCGGCCAATGGCGGCATGGGCGCGAAAATGAAAAACGGCGCCAAGGCAGTCGGCAACGGTATTATGTGGGGACCGAGAAAGATTGGTGCCGGCTTCAAAAAGATGTTCAAGAAGTCATAACGCTTACATATAAGCGACTCGAACAAGTAATTAAAAGGACGATGGATCATTCCATCGTCCTTTTGTTTCAAGGCACGAAGGAGCAATCCAGTTTCATCGCTTCTCTCAATCGTTCCAGATACTCTTCTCGGGAAACAAGAGAAGCGCCGAATGTGCGCAAATGGGATGTGGAAAACTGCGTGTCGAGGAGCTTGTAGTTGCGTTCTTTCATGCGTTGAACCAGAAACACCAGAGCAATTTTCGATGCATCCGTAGCTGTATGAAACATCGATTCACCCATGAAGGCGCCGCGCAAACACACGCCGTACAAGCCTCCCACAAGGACTCCGTCCATGTATGTTTCTACGGAATGAGCGAATCCGAGTTTGTGCAGATTGGTGTACGCTTCGATGATCGGTTCGGTAATCCATACCCCCGAGTCTGTGTTGCGTCGCGAGCACTGGCGAATCACTTGGTCCCAGGCACTGTTGATCCCGATCTCGAAGTTTCTCTGATTGTAGGTGCGCAATAAGCGCTTGGGAATGTGAAAATTGTCAAGATCGAATATGCAGCGCGGATTGGGCGAATACCACTTTATCTCTCCGGTTTCGTCTCCCATGGGAAAAATGCCGGAGGCGTATGCTCTTAGAAGAAGCTCCGGTGTTAGGTCGAAGTACATCGGTTTGAGCTTTGTGCCCTCAGTGATTTGCGTCAGACTTGTCCTGATCTTTTGGTGTCAGGCTGCGAACGTACGCGACGAGATCCTTCATGTCCTTTTGGCTGATTATCGCTTTAGAGAACGGTGGCATACCGGCTGAAGGAAAACCATGGCGCACGACTTGCTCAATCAGTGAGTCGTCTTTGTATTTCTCTTGAAACTTAGATCCCTTGATCGGCTTTGACGGCATGAGAGAGTTGTTGCCGCCCGGATGGCAACCGGAACAGTTCGAGCGCTCGAAGACTCTCTTGCCCCTTTGAATACTTTCTTCACTGCCCGATTCGGCAAAGGCGGCGGGGCTGGTACCCAGGAGCGACAGGAGGTTTGTGACCGTCAGGGCGATGGTCATGATCCCCAGAGGGCTGAGCCCTGCAACCGGTTCACTTCGACTTCTCATAAACGTTCCATATATAAGGGATTCCATTTTCCTCTTGAGAGGCAGACTGATCGATCAGGCGAAACCGTTCCTTATATACAGGAAAAAATGCGTCGCAGTCAAAGGTTGTCATCAGTTCAGTGATATACAGTGATTTGCAGTGGCCATGTTCAAGTCCGAGTTCGTATATCTGCGAGCCGCCCAGGAGGAAGATGTTATCAACCTTCTTTTCCTCGGCTGCCGCCAGGGCCTCATCCAGAGATGCGCAAACGATTACTGCTTCGGGATACTGCTGGTTGGGATTGCGTGTGAGAACGATATTGACACGGTCTGATAATGGGCGAAACTTTTCCGGCACCGAGTCCCAGGTTTTTCGCCCCATGATGACAGCGTTGTTTTTAGCCCCGATCGTGACTTTGCGAAAATACTTCATGTCGCCTTGCAGTCGCCATGGCAGTCCGTTGCGAATGCCGATGCCACGATTTTGATCGTGAGCAACGATCATGTCAAATGTTCTGGTCATGCTGGATCACACTGAAACTGGGAACTTGATGAAGCTCTGGTGGTTGTAGTTTACCAGTTTGAAATCTTCGTATTTCAGCTCGAACAAGGGTTTGTCGGCGATTTCCACAGTCGGCAACGGACCGGGCGTGCGTTGAAGTTGGGTCATCAAACCATCGAGATGATTCAAGTAAATATGAGCATCTCCGAAGGTGTGCGTGAAGATGCCGGGAGTTAAATTGCACTCTTTGGCGACCATCATCGTCAAAAGGGCGTAGCTGGCAATGTTGAAAGGCACTCCCAGAGCCATATCTGCTGAACGCTGATACAACTGGCAGTCGAGGCGGCCGTCGCCTCCCACGTAGAATTGGAACATCATGTGACAGGGTGGAAGGGCCATGTTTTCGATTTCAGCAACGTTCCAGGCGCTGACGATGATGCGGCGGGAGCGCGGATTGTTTTTGATCAAATCGATTACTTGTTTGATCTGATCTATATGATCTTTGTGATACTGCCCTGTTTTCTCGTCAAGAGTATAGCGTGGCCAACTGCGCCATTGAAATCCGTATATTGGACCCAGCTCACCATCTTCATTGGCCCAAGCGTCCCAGATAGGAGTGTGTTCAGTCAGATCGTCGTTGATGTTGGTGGAACCGCGCAAGAACCAGAGCAACTCACGCACGACTGCATCGAACTTGACTTTCTTGGTGGTGAGAAGAGGAAAACCTTCGCGCAAATCGTACTTGGCTTGCATGCCGAACACTGATATGGTGCCGGTTCCGGTGCGATCTTCTCGGCGCTCGCCGTTCTCGAGTATATACCTGACTAAGTCCAGATACTGCTTCATGTATATACCTCGCTTGAGTGCCGGTTGAGCCACCGGTGCGCCTTTGCCTGGTTATAAGTATAACTCTTGCGAATTGTTTCTTGCCCGGTTGTGGGGTTATGGCTCTTAACCTGCCCTTAGTGTCAAGGTTGCGATCATATACCCAGCTCGAAACGGAGCCAGGCATTAACGGGGAGTTGTGCGCCGGTATTTTCTAAATACCGGCGCGCACCATTTTTAGACCTAATTTAGGCTGATTTTCGCCTGTTCGCTTTCAGTTCCAGCTTGTGGACGCGACTGCGCAGACCGCTGGCGATCTTTTCGCTGGGACGCTCTCCTTTGCCCTCTTCCTCCAGCGATTCCGGTTTCACTGGTTCACCGAAGTAAACCTGGATCTTGGTAGGGCGGATCATGAACGCCCCAGGTGGAAGCGCTTCTCGTGCGCCTTTTATATACACAGGTATGACATCAATGTCGCTTTTTTCGAGCAACATACCGATGCCTGGTTTGAAGGGAAGCAGCTTGCCGTCCAATGTTCTCTCGCCTTCGGGAAACCAGGCCAGATTTCTGTGTTTCTTCAATACTGCGGATCCTAATGCCAAACTGCTTATCAGAGCCCGTTGCGCATCGATAGGTATGGTGCGAATCAAGCGACTCATGAATGTGTTGAATGGATTCGCGAAGGCGATTCCCGTCCAGCCGGCCCATTGTGTGTTCTCCAGAATCTCGAGTGGCAGAGCGCCGCAGATGGCGAATACATCGAGATAACTAGAGTGGTTGGGTGTGAAAACCACATTTCCTTTTTTAGGAATGTTTTCCAGTCCCACTGCTTCAATGTGGAATAAAAGTTTCGTCAAACCCAGGTTCAATCCGTACAATCCCGTCGATATAGCCCTCATGACGGGATTGAGTGGTTCCAGCCAGTGTTTCTGTTCATCAGTGAGAAACTTTGCTGGCTGCTCTATCGGTGAGCCCTTCACCAGTTTGCCCGATTTAGAGATCTCCGAGACTTCGGTGAGCAGATCGCGAATGGTTTCCACGCGCGAAATAGCGTCTTCGGTTAGTTCGACGCCGGTCACTTCTCGCATTTCGAGGGTGAGATTCATCCACTCCAGAGAATCGATATTGAGATCTAATTGCGGGCTTTTATCCAAATTCAAATCACCATCTGGGAAACGCTTCTTGAGCCACTCCCAAACCTCGTTTACTGTCGCCTCTTGCACCAACGCCTTGTCTTCAGCGGACATGGAAGACTCGCCACCGCCCTTCTTCTTGCCTTTCTCGGCGCCCTGTTTGGCTCTCTTATAACCTTCTTCCAGTTCGTGGCGCTTCACTTTCCCGAGACTTGTGCGGGGAAGCGGTTCTCTCGTAATGGCGAAGTCTGTAATTCGCATGTAGGTCGGCAGTTGTTTAGAAACAGAGCTAATCGTCTCCGATATTACTTTCTCTGCGTCTTTCTCTTTGGAACCTTTCAGCGACGCCACCACCAGCGCTACCAACTTCCGGTCGGCTTGGAGCACGGCGAACTCTTTGATTCCTGGGGCGCCGTCGAATTTGTCTTCGATGTCGTCAGGTTGAATTTTCTTGCCGCCTTCGAGAACCATGGTCGTGGACGCTCTGCCCGTTACATGCAGGTTGCCGAAGTGGAGAAATCCTAAATCGCCGGTTTTGAACCAACCATCAGCAGAGAAAGACTCTTCAGTCTTATCGGGTAGATCTTTGTAGCCTGAAAACACATTCGGTCCGCGAACCTCAATTTGTCCTTCGCGTTTGTCTTTCGGTTGCGAATTTTCGTCTTCGATTTTGGCAATGCGAACGTCGACGTTAGGAACCGGTTTGCCGACGCCTTGTACATCTCGATTCGACGGCATGCGTATTGTTAGAAGGGGCGCCGTTTCGGTCAAGCCGTATCCTATGGCAACATCCCACCCCAGACCTCTCAAGTTGGATGCGAGTTCGGGATCCAGCGGCGCTCCGCCGCAGCACATGAGCCTGAGTTTGGGAGCGAATTTTTTGTGGATGGGACGGAAGATGGTTCTGCCTACGTTCCAACTCGTCGTGTTCACCACTGCGCTGGAAAAACCGAGCAAAGCATGGAAGACGGCGGCACCGGATTTGGTCGCCGACAGTTTGCTGTCCACAGCGTTGAACAGGGCTCGCAGCAGGCGAGGAACGGCAATGATGACCGTAGCTTTACCGGCGTTGAGGGCGTGCATGATCTCGGGACCGGTGAGAGAGTGCGGAAGGATAATCTCCAACCCCATTCTCAATGGACCGAGAACGCCAAGATCCAGGGGATAGACGTGATAACACGGCAATGGCATGAGCACTTTGTCTTTTGGTTTCAAAAGACCCAAGTCCACTAGAACGGCATCCAATTGCATCATTATGTTGGCGTGGCTGAGGGGAACGCCTTTGGGCATACCCGTGGTTCCCGACGTATAGAAGAGAACGGCTGCGTCGTTTGGTGCGACCTGTTCCGGCTCTTTAGGTGTGTCTTTGAGATTTTGCCAGCTACGTTCATCATCTTGGGATTCCCGCTCCGATTCGAGCAAGACGAAGTGAATATGCTTGCGGGGAATGAGTTCGCGAATACGCGTCGCCGTCTTTTCGTCGGCGAAAATCCAACGGGCGGCGGAGTCGCGGGCTATATGTTCGAGAGACTCATCATCGTGACCTGAGTCGACTGGTACAGCGATTCCACCGGAGTAAAGAGTGGCGAAAAAGGAAACGATCCACTGAATCGAGTTAGGGGCAGAGATGATTGCTGTTTCCCCTGGGGTGAAACCTTGAGCGCGCATGCCAGCGGACATTCGGCGAATCTTATGGTACAGCTCGTCGTAACTGAGCTTGATCTCTTTCTTGTCAGCAAGAAAGTGACGAATCGCCAGCTTATTGCCGTTCTCCCTGAACGAATCAACAATAGATACGATGGTGCGGCGTGATTCCACTTTCTTGGGTGTATGTGTCTTGCTCATAGTCAGCCTTTGATTAGTTTGTTATTGAAACGTGGAAATGACGAGAAAAGTTCCCGCCTGTTACCGTTGCGGCTCAAGCTGAACTGAACTGCCAGACACCACACGACATGTAGGGCGGCGCCGCCGCGGTTGCATTCATCGTTCCGTTTACCGGAACTGGCATGATTTCGACCACGATCGGGCTGATGCGTGTCTACATGGTTCTGTATGAGGCTGATGCTTAGCGGATGATGGGATTGTACAAGGAGATTGGTTTGACGAATTTGTCGCCAGCCGGCCGAACAAACCAACTCGGTTCTAATTTCAATAGCGATCGGCTCATCTGGCAGACATCTTCTCCGGAATTTGCGGTCTCGCTCAGGTCTGGAAACACGTTCTGGTGATAGTTGTTATGCGCGTGCAGGTCTTTCCAGAACGTGGTCACTAGATATCGTGGTTCATCGTTCATGGCTTTGCTGAAGATTCCGGCGAGCATTCCTTCGCTCCAGCTCATACCCGGAATCCACACATCCTTTTCTACTGAAACAAAGTGGTCCTCTTTCTCTGCTCTGATTCGGCAGTCCGTCACGCGCAAGATCGCTGATTTCTCCAGGCATTCGAGCACGGCTTGAGACTCGTCCGGAAACGTTATTGAGGAATTGAACAAGGCGACCTCGATCATCTCGCGTTTGCGCTCTTGATAGCGGGCCAGCGCTGATTCACGTTCACGTTCCATGAATTTGACATAGGCTCGCACGCTTGACCAGAAGGTCAACGTACAGGCTTGTGGGTTGCTTGATTCGAGATTGAAACCGCCTATCTGTCCGCAAAATCCCTGTTGTTGCTGAAGAGGTGAACGCCCTACCTCGCCTACACTCAGGTAGTCGGGCATGTGATAAATCATCCACTCGATAATCAAGGCAGTCTCTCAACCTACGCTCAACCGCTCAACGGCATGCCTGTCTATTTAGATAATCAGACATCCAATTATTAGGCCGGAAACTCATCTTGAGTGTAAAAACTCACGGCTAGACTGGTGATCTCCCCACGCCCGCCGACCGCTGGCGCACTAACTATGGATGATGATCAACCTTATGGGTATGTATATCTACAGTTCCCAGCGTGAAAGTAGATTAAATTCCTGTGGATCCATTGAACTTTAAGGGCTCGTTTTACGTAGTTGAAGTAGGACCATCGCAGGAGTGACTCCGCTCATGTTCGAGAAAGCCCTTCTACCCCTCTCCCAAAAAATTATTGCTCTGACCTGTGTCGCTGGCCTTACGCTGGCGCAACTCCCTGCCTTTGCCGTCGAGCACGCCGCCGAAGTGCAAATGGACAGCGATCAAAAAATACTGCACCTCCTCAACCGACTCACATACGGACCTCGCCCGGGCGATGTCGATGACGTCAAAAAGATGGGCGTTGAACAATTCATTCAGCAGCAGTTGCATCCCGAGACGATTCAGATGCCTGAGGCTCTGAATTCCTATGTTGATGGGGTGGAGTCGATCAACAGCACCCCTAGTGACCTGTTTCGTCAATACAGCATAGTGGCGCTCAGGGCTAACAAAAACGTTGGTGGCAGAAAGCTCAGCGACGATGAGCGCAAAGACTTACAGAAAGAACAGGGCGATAACTACCGGAAGCTGTACAACGAGTCGGCTTCTGCCCGTTTGCGTCGAGCCGTCGAGAGTCCTCGCCAGCTTCAGGAGCTGATGGTCGACTTCTGGTTCAATCATTTCAACGTCTCCAATGACAAAGGTCTTGTCCATCTGTGGACAGGCGCATACGAGCAGCAGGCAATTCGTCCCTATGTATTCGGTCACTTCCGTGATCTCGTGGAAGCGACGGCGCACCATCCGGCCATGCTCTTCTATCTCGATAACTGGCAGAACACCAAACCAGGCGGAATACAATTTGCCGGGAGAGGCAAAGGGAGCAAGAACAATTTCGAAGGTTTGAATGAAAACTACGCCCGCGAACTTATGGAGTTGCATACGCTCGGCGTTGACGGTGGCTACACTCAGGCCGATGTCATCGCTCTGGCGAAAGTATTGACCGGGTTGGGGTTACCGCCCCAAAATCCCGCCCTTTTGCGGATAGGACAAGTTGAGATCGGGCGATTTGGATCTGCCTTCGCGCCTCAACGTCATGACTTCGGCGACAAAGTGTTGCTTGGCACCACGATTAGAGGAACGGGCGAGCCGGAGATCGAACAAGCTATCGATATTCTCTGCAAAGCTCCTGCCACCGCTCATCACATCAGTTATCAAATGGCTCAGTACTTCGTGTGCGATGAGCCTCCCAAGGCGCTCGTGGATCATCTCTCTGAGACGTATCTGCGCACCGATGGTGATATCAGAGCCATGCTCAACGACCTTTTCCACAGCCATGAGTTTTGGAATCCTAAATTCGCTAACTCCAAATTCAAGAGTCCATATCGATTCGTCATCTCTTCTCTAAGAGCTTCCAACGTAGCCTTGGCAGACTATAAACCCGTGCTCGGGTTTCTCCGCCAGCTCGGCATGCCGCTGTACGGCTGCTTGACGCCCGACGGATACAAAAACACTCAGACGGCTTGGCTCAGTCCTGATGCGCTCTTGCGCCGCATTCAATTCGCTACCGGTCTGGGCACCGGTAAGCTGCCCAACAACCCGCTCGATCCTCTCGACTATAAAGACGTGAGCACTTCGATGAACGGTTTGTTCAGCAACAACACTTTGACCGTGGTGGCGTCGGCGCCCGCCGGTTTGAAATCGTCCGTCCTTCTCGGCAGCCCTGAATTCATGAACTACTAGACACCAGGAGAACAATCATGGATCGTCGTCAATTTTTGCAATCTGCAGCTACTTTCTCTTTATCGATGCTGTTGCCAGGGGCTCAAGCGTGGGCTTTCAGCAACTCTCAACCGAGCAAGAACAAGCTGGTCGTGGTGATGTTGCGCGGAGCCGTCGATGGCTTGAACGTTGTCGTTCCCTACGGTGACTCGAGCTATTATCAAGCTCGTTCCGGCATCGCCGTGCAACCACCTGGTACCGCCGACGGTGCGCTTAATTTAAACGGCGATTTTGGATTGCATCCCTCTCTTGCTCCTCTCATGCCTTATTGGAACAGCAAATCAATGGCGTTTGTGACGTCATCAGGTTCTCCTGATGCCACCCGTTCCCACTTCGACGCCCAGGACTATATGGAAAGTGGTGTGCCCGGCGCCAAGCTCGTCACCACCGGTTGGATGAACCGGTTGATCACTTTACTGCCGGACAATCATTCGCCTGTAAGAGCTCTCAACTTCGGACCCACAATTCCCAGAATCTTGAGTGGACCCGGCACCGTCGCCAACGTCGAACTCGGTCCCCAGGGAACGAGACCGTTGGTAGTCGATAAGCCTGAAACCGAACATATTTTCGAGCAGCTGTACGGAAACCGCAACGACGCTCTCGGACAAGCATTCCGAGAGGGCATTCAAGCGCGGAAAACCATCTCCAAAGATCTCGAAGATGAAATGGAAATGGCCAACCGTGGCGCTCCTACGCCTGCGCAAAATCCCAATTTCGGCAAGAAATTGGCCCAACTGCTTACGAAAGACGACACTGTTCAAGTCGCATTCATCGCATTTGGTGGCTGGGACACTCACGTCAATCAAGGCAACGGCAAAGGCCAGCTTGCCAACAAACTTGCTCCCCTTGGTCAGGGACTGGCGGAATTCGCCGCCGGAATGGGATCCAAGTTCAACGACACGACTGTGGTCGTGATGTCGGAATTCGGGCGCACCGCCCATGAAAATGGAAACGGGGGAACCGATCACGGACACGGCAACAGCATGTGGTTGCTCGGTGGGAAAGTCAGGGGCGGGCAAATTTATGGCAAATATGACGGTCTAGCTACCGCTCGGCTGTACGAAGGCAGAGACTTGCCGGTTAACACCGACTTCCGTTCCGTTCTCAGTAGCGTTCTTCTTGCCCACATGGGCTTGAGCCAGGACCAGCTCGAGAAAATCTTCCCGAACTTCGTCAGCAGTCACTCAGACGTTGGAAACATAATCAACGCTTAAGTAGACGAGGACACGGCTCAGTTTTCGTAAAAGATAAAGCAACGGTGATCTCTTTGCGAGGCGCTCACTTCACCCTGGATAATTCAGGGATGAATAGATCAATATGGAGCGCTTGGCATGCTTACAGAGTTTCGCAATGAGGCTTTCACCGACTTTTCCGTTCCCGCCCATCAAGAGGCGATGAAAAATGCTTTGGCGAAAGTCAAGACTAAGCTGGGCAAGAAGTATCCACTCGTGATTGGTGGCAAGAAAATCGAGACGGACGATGTGATCGTTTCCACCAACCCCTCTGATCCCAAACAAGAGATCGCTCGCATCAGCAAAGCTACGAAGGATCATGCCGAACAGGCGATGCAAGCCGCCTTGACCGCCTTTGAAACGTGGCAAGACGTGCCGCCGCAGGAGCGTGCCAGATACCTCTTCAAAGCAGCTGCCGTCATGCGGGCGCGCAAGCACGAACTGTCTGCGTGGATGATCCTCGAGATCGGCAAGAACTGGGGCGAAGCTGATGGCGACGTGGCTGAAGCAATCGACTTTTGTGAGTTCTATGGCCGCGAGATGATGAGACTCAGTCAGCCGCAAGCCCTTACGGCTCTGCATGGTGAAGAGAACGATCTGCAATACATTCCCCTTGGCGTTGGTGTGGTAGTGCCACCATGGAATTTCCCACTCGCCATTCTCGTTGGCATGACGACGGCCGCTTTGGTTTCCGGTAACACCGTCATTTTGAAACCATCCAGCGAAACGCCGGCCATTGCCTTCAAGTTCATTGAAATCTTGGAAGAGTGTGGACTGCCCGGCGGCGTGGTGAACTTCCTTCCCGGTCCAGGGTCCTCCGTCGGAGACTATTTGATCACTCATGCCAAAACACGTTTCATCGCCTTCACCGGTTCGAAGGAAGTGGGATTGCGCATCAATGAATTGGCAGCCAAGACGCAGCCGGGACAGAAATGGATCAAGCGAGTGATTGCTGAGATGGGCGGTAAAGACTCCATCGTCGTAGATTCTGATGTTGACGTCGATACTGCTGTAGAAGGTGTTGCTACTAGTGCGTTTGGATTCGGGGGGCAGAAATGTTCCGCCTGTTCGCGAGCGATCGTGCACGCCGACATATACGACCAGTTCATCAAAAAGCTCAAAGATCGTGTCGGCAAGATGAAAGTCGGACCCAGCGAAGAGCGCGAAACCTACATGGGACCGGTGGCGTCGAAGTCTGCCTATGAAAGCATTCTCGAGTACATCGAGGTAGGCAAGAAAGAAGGGAAGTTGCTATGTGGTGGCTCCACCAATGGGCATCACGGTGGTTTCTTCATCGAGCCCACGGTTATTGAATCTGTGAAACCGGATGCCAGGATTTCCCAAGAAGAGATCTTCGGACCAGTGCTGGCCGTGATCAAGGCTAAGGATTGGACAGACGCTCTCCACATCGCCAACAACACTGAGTTCGGCCTCACGGGAGCGGTCTACTCGCGGAGCCGCCGCAACATCGAACAGGCTCGTAAAGAGTTTCACGTTGGAAACTTGTACCTCAACAGAAAGTGCACTGGCGCTCTGGTCGGGGTGCATCCGTTTGGCGGATTCAACATGAGTGGAACCGACTCCAAAGCTGGTGGCAAAGACTACTTGCTTCTGTTCACCCAAGCCAAGTCCGTCTCAGAAAGGTTTTAGTTGTGGCGCCGGTCACAACCGGAGCAACGGCTAATCTCTTCTCTGTTAAACTACTTTCGGGTAGTGTGACGTGATTAGACGGAACACATATCTCACGGCGACTTGGCTAGGAGGAAAAGATGGCTGAGACCATTCAACTTGTGAGACAGATTGCTGTAAGGGCAATCGTCACAGAAAACTTCAAAACCCAGGTCGGCAACGAGATCAACCGCAACTTACAACAGATTGACGCTGAGCTGCAACAACTCGAATTCAAGGGGAAACGAGCTGTATCTGATATCGAGAAACGATCGCAAGGCGGCAATGATGTCCGCCCGCAAATCGAAGCGATCAGACAGCAAGTCGAAACAGAGAAGGCGCGATTGATGCAGTTGAAGGAAGAGATGCAGGGGCAATTTCAGGCATTGAGTGAACTTCCTCTGGGCAGTGTAGTCACTCAGTTTACTGTCGAAAACCCAGTCGAAGTGCGCATCGGTGAAAATATCTTCCAAAGGCTGGAAGGTGGGGAGATTCTCGTTAAAGACGGAATCATCCAGGAAATCCGCATTTAATACAAACGCCGGAATTTTCACAAAATGAACACGCCTGAAAATCAAGCTTTTTACTTATGTATTTGGTATGAGTGAGTTGTGACCGAATTTCTAACGTCCCTCACGTGCTCTATATCGACTACATTTGGGAATATGATTCAATGAGTCCAGGAAAACTCCTGGAATGGCCCCGGAATCTCTGACAGCTTATCGGGAACGCCATTAGATGCGGGCAGGCAATGAGTCCGAGTTATCCAGATGCCAAAATCAGGCATTTCTTAAAAGGTGAATTTGTAAAACTGCCGTCGTTGGTGGTTGTTTTGCTTTGCGCCATTCAGATGGGCACATTTCCGAGTATCGCCAGTCCGCTCATCAAAGGCGCGACTTCGATGACCGTGCGATACAACAAAGAGGGACACAAGGTAAACCTCGCGAACACGCCCCTTTATCGACAGGCGCTTACTGAATTCGGCAAAGGGCAATACGGTCCGTCAGAACTGCATTTTGAGCAACTTGATAAAACGGGTTATTGCTGCGATATAGTCCATTACTACATCGCTCAATGCAACGACAATCTCAATCAAACAGAAGCTGCGGAGATGAATTATCAATGGGTTTCTGCATATAGCAAAGATCAAACGTTGGTCAGATATTCTATCTACGGCTATGAAAAACTGGAATATTATAACGATCACCGAGATTATGCCGGGCAAGGCAATAATTTCGACAGAGTAAAATCGAGTCCGGTCCGCATGAGAACACCGCCTCCGCCTTCTTATCGATTTGGCTGAGGCTCTTGCCGACGACGCTAGCTTGGTCGTGCGCCGAGCCAAAAGAGTTGATTTGAAAACAGAAGACCGCGACTGATGTCGCGGTCTCCGGTGTGGTGGCACCGATCGTGCAATGACCGATGCGCTGGTTTATTTAGTTATTTAGCCAAATAGTCCTTCAGTCGTGAAGTGACTTTTGATTGACGCAACGCTCTGAGCGCTTTCAGTTCGATCTGGCGGGTGCGCTCGCGCGTAATACCTACCATTTTTCCTACTTGCTCGAGAGTGCGTGGTTTACCGTCATTGAGACCGAAACGCAGCACGAGAACATCGCGCTCTCTTGGTGTCAGTGTCGACAACACGCCTCGAATATCAGCTGACATCAACGCGGCTTCGGTTGAGTCTTCCGGGCGAGTTGTGTTTTCGTCTTCAACCAATTCGGCGAGTGAATTATCGTCATCTTCTCCGTATGGCGTGTCGAGTGACAGCGGGAGCCGATTAGCGGCGAGCACGTCTTTCACTTTTTGCAAGCTTACGTCCATGCCTTTGGCCAATTCTTCCATTGTTGGTCTACGCCCAAGATCTTGCGACAGTTTTCGCGTTACTTTGCGCAGGTTATTGATTGTCTCAACCATGTGTACAGGAACACGGATGGTGCGCGACTTGTCGGCAAGGGCGCGGGTGATACCCTGGCGAATCCACCAGGTTGCGTAGGTCGAGAATTTGTATCCTCGTTCTGGATCGAATTTTTCCGCAGCCCGGATCAACCCGACGTTGCCTTCCTGGATCAAATCGAGGAACGGCAGCCCGCGTCCTTGATACTTCTTGGCCACGCTTACAACCAGGCGCAAATTAGATTGCACCAGTCTATGTTTGGCCTTCATGTCACCTTGACCAATTCTTCGCGCCAGCTCGATCTCTTCGCTTGCTGTTAGCAAGCGAATGCGGCCGATCGAGCGCAGATAGAACTGTACCGGATCTTCCGATCCACCTCCGGGTAGCCGAATTTTGGGACGACTTTCTTCGAATTCACCGAAATCTTCGTCTTCTGTTGTCGAAGAAACATCCCTATCTTCGCCCGAGAAGGTACCGAACCCCGGCATTAGTTCGTCCAGGCTCAGATCATCTTCTGCTAGTGATGGGTACTTTCTGGTCATATTTCCTACGGCTTTTCGCCGCTCTTTAGATTCCTTTTTTATTGGGTTCTGTTGGGTTGTTGTGTAAAAGGGACGGTAAAAGGAACTTTTCGGCCCTTTTGTCGGACCTCTTTTACATGTGTACGCAGAGTCCGCCTTACTATTAAGGCGGCGGCATCGGGTCTTGCTTTCACCACATAACAAACGACGCCTCTACTATTTAAATGTTCCTACCGGCAAGTCGTAAGCGGATTAACCCTAGTTTTTGGAAAACGGGCGCCCGTGACAGTTTGCCGTCTCGAAGACAACGGCTACGGAAGAGTTCCTATTAAATTGAAGGGCGGGCCCGAGAGTTAATAATGGCTACTTAAATCGCCCGTAACTGTGCAAGCCGCCAAATCCCAGGGAGTTGAAGCCAAGGTAGGTCAAAAGGGTCAGCAGTAGCCCCGCGACAGCTACTACAGACAGTTTTTCAGCGGAACACTCTCTGTGGATACGCAGATGGATGTATGCGGCATAGCTCAACCAGGTAACGAGCGCCATCGACTCTTTGGGATCCCACGACCAGTATGAGCCCCATGCAGCATTGGCCCAGAGTCCGCCTGTGATAATGCCGAAGGTGAGTAGGGGGAAACCGATGGTGACGCAGCGATAGCTCACGTCGTCATAGACTTCGCTCAATTTTTTGTTGGGATTCTGGCCCACTTTCTCCACTCGCAACCAGGAAACGATGGTGCCTAATAAGGAACCGCCGACGAAGAGGGCCTGCAGATACGGAGTTTCAACTGTAGTGAACGTTCCCAGGGCAACAGCGGTGCCGGCGGCGGCGACGGTGGCGGCCAGGCTCATGAGTGATTGCAAGCGGCGTGCATGCCACAGCTGGAGAAGTCCTGCCAAACCGGCAAGGAAGAATGTAGCGTAAGAGACGATGAGAGGCGGCACGTGAATCTGCCGCCAGTAACTCACCAGGGCTGGTACCAGAGGTGTGATGTCATGCTGATTGGTTGGCAGCCAACTTCCGTAGAGAAACATCGTCGCTGCCGTGAGACTGGCGAGCCAACCGAGTTGGCGGACACCGTAAGCCAGGGAGATGGCGAGATATCCGCCCATTGTCGCCCATGCGAACCAGAGAAGAGATTCGTATAGATTGGCCAGAGGAAATCGTCCTGCTTCAAAGCCGCGGGCGGCGATTGCGATGGTTAGCGAAGCAAATCCTAATGCCATGATTGCCGATCCGGCTTTCATCATCAACTCTTTGGAGCGTTTGACGCCATTCGCGCCCACGAACATCCAGAACGAGGCTATTGATGATAGACCCGCTGTATTCGTTAGTACCAGTTGAAAGTCGGACATTTTCTCTTCCTTTTGATCCTTTTGATCCTGTTGGGTTTGACCCTTTGATACTTTCTGTTTCAGTGATCCTTGTGGATCCTATTGCCTTTTGTTCTGATGGAAATATTGGTCCTTCTTCATCGTTTTACTTGAACAACATCGCTTTCCGGCACGGGCGATGCATGGCATCGCCCCTACAACAGGGACACCTCGGACAGTGCTGATGCCTCGGACAGTGGTGCGGTGGACAATGGTGCGGTGGACAGCTTGGGCACCAGTTTGTCCATGGCGCGTTCGAAACCGACTTTGGCTTTGTTCGAGCGCCCGCCGTATGATAGTTGCGAGTCGCTGACACAAGCCCAGACGGTGCGGTACGGCACCATTGCTAGTATCACGCCGCTGATGATGAAAGCAAAAGCGGCATAGGTTATAAATAGACCGGGATCGGATTTATACTGGAGACCAGTTGCTGGTATTACTTTCTCGAACTTGAAGTCGACGGCACCGAGTTTGGTGCTCTTGCCGGGCGCCAGCTCCATGATCATTCTCGGGCTCTGCCAATCTTGGCGTTTAGCAAATAGGCGCAAGGGCTCGGACTGGTTCTTTACCGAGAATATGAAAACAGTTCCGGCGTCCAGGGGCAGGAATGCGGCGAAGCGTTTGCCCATGGCGCGTAGCTGGAGAGCTCGTTTCATGCCGTTAAAACTGACGACGATTCTATCGAGCCCCCAGCTCGATTGGTAGATGTCGACGCCGTCAAAAGACAGCGGTTCGTTGACGGAGATCTCTTTCGTCTTCAGGACTCTGTCGTTGGCGTCCAGTACGGATAAGGTGCTGTACCACTGCTTGGCCTCACCGGTTGGGTAGTCTTCGCGCCGGGTGGCATCGACTCTTACGCGCCAGCTGGGCAGTTTGCCGATCCATAATTTGGAGTGCTCGGACTTTTCGAACGACATTATGTCGCCCAGGCGCACCGGTTGAAATCCCGTGAACCCCGTCCACGAGGTAATGGTCACGCCTACCAGCAAGGTAAGTAAACCGATGTGCGTTACAGTGGAAGCGAGCTTCGCGTATTTGCCGAACTCACCGGTCAGTTTCGTTCCCTGGGTTCGGACAACATAGCCATTCTTTCTCAACTCTTTAGCTAGTTTGTCCAGGCTCGAATTATTTTCGGCGCCGCTTGCCGGCGTAACTTCGACTTTGTGGAATACAGGCAAACGAGAGATTTCGTTGCTGCCAAGAAATGGGAGAACCTGTTTCAGAGACCGGGCTTTCGGGAAAACTCGCTGGCAGCTGCATGCCACCATATTTAGTGAAAGGACGCCGATCAACATGAGAAAGAACGGCGTATGAAAGATGTCTGCTATACCCCACTTGATGAGGTTAAACGCCATCTCGCCACCGAACTGCTCAATAACCTTTTCCTGACCGACTTGGGCTTCTTGTGGGCACCAAGCCCCCACCAGAACCGTGGCTGCAATGAGAGCGATGCTGGCGATCGTGATTTTTACTGATGCTGATCCGCGCCATATGCGCATGAGGACATCGGGTTTGGTTTCGGGGGTCTGAGAGCCGCCGGTGGGAAGTCCTGAATCAGGTTGATTCTTCAGATCGGAGCTTTGGTCGACTGGGGATGCCTGATTTGTCATTTCGCTTTCCTGGCCGGCGGATCGCCCGTTTCAGTAACTTGTCCTGCCACCATCATTCGCGCCAGATGATTTGCTTCCTCGAAGTTGCGTCGCTGAAGGGCGTGCAGTATCTCTTGCGATTCCGACAGGTCGAGGAGCAACTGTCGGTACGACTGGGGATCCGTATACGATTTCTCTTGGGCCGCGTTGGCGATTATCTCTTTCATGCGAGTGAGAAATAACGTGTAGCTGTCGATCTCACTGACAAACATCGCTTCGATGCGTTGAACGATTGCCTGTTCCAACTGATGACTGATTGCATCTGTGGAGACCGATATCTTCAGATGTCCCCGCTTGATCATGGAGGGGACTATGAAATCTGACTCGTCCGGCTTGTTCAGAATGTAGACCGGTACCTTCGCCTTGGTTGCTGCAGCCACCAATTGCTCACACTGAACAAAGTCGAATGAAAGAGCCAGTTGATAGTTTCCTTCGTTGAGGTTGTCTTCATCGCCGGCATCGAATGGGCGGCGAAGCAGGTTAACCCGATCTCCATAAGTGACGACTGTTTCTGACAGCTCTTTCACCATATGTGGTGAGACGATGTCGACTTTGGCGCCGAATTCCATCAACATCTCTGTTGTTGAAAGAGCGTAACTGCTGCCGCCACAAATGAGTACTCGTTTCCCATGCAAGTTAATGTTGATGGGAAAGAAGTTTTTGCTTGTGGTTCCCGGACGACCGTGCGACATAAACTTAGCTCGTTCGCGTCAAAACGTAATCTACTAGACCTTCGAGAGAATCACGGAAGCGGCTTGGACGCAGCTTGAGTAACTGTTGTTTGCTTGACTGGGCGTATTTCTGGCACACAGCGATTGTCGCTTCGACACCGCCATTGGCGCGAATTATTTCCAGGGCTTCGTTGGTGCCTTCTTCAGTGGCGATGCCGCGGGACCGAATCAGCTCTTTCAAACGAAGCGCCGGTCCGTCGTTTCTTTCCAGAACCGAAAGCGCCGGAGCCGTAACCAATCCACCTTGCAGATCGCTGCCTGCCGGTTTCCCTAATTTTTCGGTATTGCTGGTGACATCGAGAAGGTCATCGACAATCTGGAAGCAGATCCCCAGGTTCATGCCGTACTCTTTCAGGGCGGTGACGACGTCGTCGCTGCAGCCGTTTAAGATGGCTCCGCTGTGGCTGCCGGCGGCGAACAAAGAGGCTGTCTTGCAAACCGATTTGCGAATGTACGCGTCCCAATCAACTTCGCATGAATACTGGCTGCGCATCTGTCGAATTTCTCCGGCACACAGGTCCCCCAGCACTTGTCCGTATATTCCAACAATGACCGGGTTCATGATGCGGGCTAAACAGATGGATGCCTGAGCGAAGAGTAGATCTCCCAGAAGAACTGCCAGGCGATCGTTCCACTTGCGGTTCACAGTTTGTTTGCCGCGGCGCACGGCGGCTCCGTCGATGACGTCGTCATGGACCAGGCTGGCCGTATGAATTGTCTCGGTTAAAACAGCGAGGACGATGTGAAGCCGGCTGAACTCGGTTTGGACCGGTTGAGTAGCCCGTGACGCTAAAAGAGTAATGCCGGTGCGGATACGCTTTCCGCCCGCCTGAAACACTTGGGCGAGCAAGTCGGCGACAAACGGATTGTCGTCGATCAAATTGGTTTCGAGCAGCTCCTCGGCGGCGGCGATGTCGGATGCCACTGGCTCCAGAATCGCTGTCAGATCTGAGTTGCTGCTAACGTTGGTTGTAATCGAACTTGAGGCTGTGCTCATGTAATCCCGGTTGTCATCTGGCTTGCTAAGCTTTTCACACCAGCCATTTCAAGTCAATGTCATCTGCGGAGCCTATTACAGAAGAAATTTATTAGTTTGCGTAAGCAGTAGACTGGTGCGATTTGGTGGGCTATTCTAAGCATCAATGTTGCAAGAGCTTAAACGAGACGTTATTAATGGCAAGAGGGCGTTGAACGACGCGATAACTACAGCGTTGCCATTGTTTCACAACAAGATTTCCGAACACAAAGTCGCCTACCTTGTCAATGAGTACCAGGGATATCAGAACGACGCTCTCGATTTCTATAAGCGTCGCACCAAAGATTACCCCGCCTACCGCATTGTCGACGGCCAGATGAAGGTCATGATGACTGCTACCGGCGAGCTCGCCGAAATCAAGCATCCACTCGCCAAAGAACCGCAGCTATTCATATCAGCCCCTATCGCCTGGGTGGAAGAATCGTCGCACCTGGGTATCGATCCGACCATGGTGGAAATGGGTGAGCTGGGCAAATTGCCCAATGGGCTCTTCGTTTGTGTGACTTCTCGCAACGCTATGCAGCGAATTGTCGACGTTGTCCGCCAAAGTTTGCTCAGTTTCATCGACGAAGCTGAGATGGCGCAGCCCAACTGATAATTTTTTTTGCCTTGATGACATCGTATCCAATCGACTAACCTTCTGACGTCGGTCATTCAATTATTTGTGGGAGCACAAGGGTGCAAGGACTACTTCATAACAGCCTGGCAGGGCAAGTTCATATCTCCACGGCAGCCATGAGCTCGGCTACTCCCAAGGTTCACAGCATCATCAAGCAGCAGTTCACTGTGTACGAAACGGATATCTTTTTGGCATCCTTTCCCAGATCGGGCACGACCTGGGCCCGATTCTTAATAGCCAACCTGCTGGTTCCCCAAACCGTGATCAGCTTTCGAAACATCGAAGATTACGTGTTTAGCTGGAACAAAGATTGGCGAGACCTGGCGATGTACAGACATCCTCGGGTGATGAAATCCCACTGGACCGCTTTCGATAATTTTCCCCGCTTCGTTTATTTTGTTAGAGACGGCAGAGACGTAATGGTTTCGCTGTACAACGCTATTAGGACATTGAAAGAGCCCTCCCTGACCTTCTCTGAGTTTCTTGACCGACAGCTTGTTTCCCGCCAGCCCACCATAGGGCGTTGGCATGAGCATGTGGAGTTGGCCATCAAAGTTTGCCGGTTTCGTCCTCCAACCGACTATCTCGTCCTCCAGTTCGAGCGAATTGTGACCAATCCCATGCAACAAGCAAGAAAGTTGGCCAACTTCTGTGGCATCAGATTTACGGAAGAAGAGCTTCAGATCGCCGTCGAGAAGTGCAATTTCGCAAATCTTCAAGCGGTCGAGAGACAGTTCGGTCCCGAAAATTTGCAGGCACCATACACCTTTTTCCGGCAGGGCACTTTCGGCCAATGGAAGTCAGTTTTCTCCGAGGCCGATCTCAAACTGTTCAACAGTGTCGCCGGTGATACCAATAAGAAACTAGGGTACGTCTAGGGTTATTTAGAAGAATGAGACTCTGAGTCGCTCTCCGTGCAATGTTTACAGGGCGGGTAGGCCCGCCGGTACTCGGGCTGCTTCAGGTAGTCGCCCGGATTGTATTTCCAGAACTGGGAGACGTTGTTGTAAGTGTGAAGGATTGAGTTTTCCGGCGTGCCGCCCACTTCTTCCACTCTGCGAATGTAGATGTTCTCGATCGGATTGCCGTATTCATCGAGTTTAAGAGGACCGCGTGGGGCGGTACTGATCTCTACTTTTTTCAAAGCATTGAGAAATTTTTCTTTGTTTTCCACATCGCCATTGATTGATTTTACGGCGTGTTCGATCACCAGCCCTGATGTGTAACCGCCCTCAGCGGCCCAGGAGGCATTGGTGTGATATTTAGCTTTGTAGGCATTGAGGAACTGTTTGTTCGCAGCATTGGTCGATGTGAAGGCGTAGTTCTGACAACTGATGCCTCCCAGAGCATCTTTGCCTACTGCCTTGATCACGGCTTCGTCGAAGTTGACTCCTGAACCGATCAAAGTCATCTTGCCTTTCAGGCTTCTGAACTGGGGAAGAAACTTCATGGCTGGATTTATAGTCGTGCAGACGAAGACGGCATCGACGTCGTTGCGGAGTTGCTTGATGTACTCAGTGAAGTCGGTGACCTCTAGAGGTGTCCAAACTTTCTGGACAATTTGGCCGCCCGCGTCTTCAAATGTTTTGTGGAATCCGCCTATCGATTCCCAACAAAAGGGGAAATTTTGGCCGATGGTGGCAATTCTCTTGTAACCGAGTGTTTTGAACGCATATTCGCCGAACGGCATGGTGAGTTGACTGGCGCTGTACCCGCTTCTTACGAGCCACTCATGCCTTTTGTTCTTGGTCAAATCGTCAGCGCCGGCGATGGCAAGGACCACGGGAATCTGACTCTTGTCGATGTGTGGAGCGATGGCGTAGGCAATGTTCGACAATACTATACCGTCAACAACATTGACTTTGCTCTTGTTTATCAGGCTGTCGAGCTTGGCGATGCCTGTAGTCGGATCGCCGGCGTCGTCTTCGACCACTATTTCGAATTTTCGTTTACCGATTTCATGATGAACTTCATCTGCCCAGAGGTTCAATCCGTTCACCAGGTCTTTTCCTGCTGCAGAACCGACTCCGGTCAGAGAAGACAGGACTCCGATCTTGATGGGAGTATCAGCTTCTTTTGTCGTGTTTTGAGGTAGTGCCGGGCTGCAGGCAACCAGTGATGCACTCGTAACGGAAATAGCTAAAGCTAGGGTTTTTGAGGTTTCCAAAAGTCGGCTGGGCGAGCTTTGTCTTTTCATTTTGTACCTGTCTTATCTGGTGTTTTCGCCCAGTTACTGAGATTGTGAACCCAATCATTTTATTCCCTTTATCAATTTACATCGCTTGGAGATTGCTACTGTTGGGTTAAATGCTCACCTTCATATAAAGAATTGTGGCGACAAAATTGCCCAGCTTATTCCACAGAGGGAGACGCCATTATTGATTGGGTTGCCAGGGGACGGCGTCACTAATGCCCAACCAGAGGATCGCTGCCATAATTGCCCTTATTTACGCGGAGTTGTGAACATGGAAGAAGGTCCAGAACCGCAAGAGCTCATGGAAAATGTCGAGCAACGCCAAGAAGATGCCGAGCACAAAGAGCACTCCGGCGCCAAAGCGGCTGCGCACCGTTCGCGGTGCGCCATTACCGCCTCGATTCTTGCTGTTGCTGCCGCCATCGGCTCGTTGATGTCTGGTCATGCCGCCAACGAAGCGATTCTAAGGCAGTCCGCGGCCACCGATCAGTGGGCGTACTATCAGGCCGTTAGTACCAAAGGGCACATGTACGAGGCCAGTAAATCCATTGTCGAAGCTCTTACGGCTGGGGATGAGGCTGCCACCAAGAGAGCTTCTGCCGCAATAGCAGCGATGGATAAATCGGCAAAAAAATATGATGACCAGAAAGGCGATATAAAGAAGGAAGCGCAGAAGTGCTCTGATGAGAGCAATTCCAAGTTTGGCGAGCACCAGAAGCTATCATACGCAGTGGCGTGTTTTCAGATAGGCATTGTTTTAGCGTCGGTGTCCATACTTATAACGGGTGGCTGGCTTTTTTATGGAAGCCTGGGCATGGGCGGCGCCGGACTGATCTTCATGGTTCTGGCGTTTATGTGATTGCTGGAAAAAGTGAATCTCTTTTTTGCCTACTCGTGATAACCCATCACGACCAGAATACATGGACCACCATGGATGACGTTAAGCCCAGCGGCCTGGGCTCGTTCGACTGCGGCTCGACTCTCTGCTCCCGGCTGCATCCAGATATTTTTTATGCCGGCTTTGATGGCGTCTTCGACGACTTTCTCAGTCACCGTTGGTGGTGTTATGACCGATACTGACTCAACCTTTTCCGGCAAGGAAATCAGATCGGGATAGGCTGTATTTCCCATGACCGTGGGCACTTTGGGATTTATGGGAAAAGCCTTCTTGCCGTGAGCGAGATAGTTGCGGTAGACCTTGTGTCCGTATTTGTGAGTGTCATCACTGGCTCCCACCACGGCGTATGATGGAGCTGCCAGAAATTTGTCAATCTGTTCATCGAGAGCGTCCAAGAAGCCACCTACATTGCTGATCTCAACCTTATCGTATCATTCTGGATGGGCGTAGGGAGCCAGTATAAGATCTTGCTTTGGAACTGCTCGGTTGTGAATGGCTTGCTCAGATAATCGTCCATACCCGCTTCCAGGCACTGGCGCCGGTCACCCAGCATGGCTCGAGCGGTAACGGCAATAATGGGAACGTGGCGACCGCTCAGCGACTCGAATCGGCGAATGCGGCGGGTGCAGTCCAACCCATCGAGCACCTTATCATCTCCCCGAGGAATGGACCAATTCATGAGAACCAGCCAGAACTGGTGATGAGGGGTCAAGAGTGACAGCGCCTCAGAGGGTGTGGGAACGATCTTTACATTTAACCCCAAATGCTCGCACAAGTGCTTAAGCACTTTCTGTTCTATGGGATGATCTTCAACGGCCAGTACGAGAGGCTTGTTCATATCGTGCAATCTTTCAATTGTGGACATTTTTTCTCGCAGTCAACTTTCAAGGTAATCGAGTAGGACTGCTCGAACTCGAGCACACCCGCTTCACCTAACCAAGAAATTGACTGGTTCGTCTATTCAATTGCCAGTTACCTATTTAAGGCAATTAGTAGAGGTTTGTCAACCCGGTTGTAGACTATCGGTTACACAAGAGTATGGGAGAATTTCTAATGAGCGCCGCCAAAACAGCTCCAGCCCAAGCCACTTCTTTCAAGCTGGACGAAATTCAAACGGCTCTGAAAGAGCTTCATCTGGACGGATGGCTTTTCTATTTCTTTCGCGATAACGACTCGCTCGCGCGCAGTATTCTCAAGTTTCCCGAAATCCATTCCACTCGTCGTTGGTTTTATTTCATACCTAAGGAAGGCGAGCCCCAGAAGCTGGTCCACCGCATTGAAATGGGACAGTTGGATCACCTGCCGGGAAACCGCATTGTCTATCTGGGATGGCGTGAGCTCGAGCAGAGCCTGCTCTGCGTGCTCAAAGGCGCCAAGAAAATCGCCATGCAGTATTCGCCGCGCAATTCAGTGCCATACATCTCCAGGGTCGACGCGGGAACGGTTGAGCTAGTGGAGAGCAATGGCGCCAAAGTTGTATCGTCGGCTGATCTGGTTCAGCTATTCGAGGCCCGTTGGAGTGAGGAGCAGTTCCAAGGCCATCTCCAGTCTGTCGAATCTTTGAGAAAAATCGTTTTCGAAGGCTTTGCCGAGATCAAGCGCTGCATCGAGTCGGGCGTTGCCATTGACGAATACGTCATTCAGCAATTTATCGTCCAAGCCTACGAACGATACGGAATGGAAAGCGATTCACCACCCATAGTGGCAGTGAACGGCAATGCCGGCAACCCCCATTATCAGCCCACCGAAACCGTACACAAGCCCATCAGTAAGGGCGACTTCGTTCTCTTCGATATCTGGGCCAAACTCAAGAATCCGAAAGATGCTGTCTATGCGGATATCACATGGACTGGGTTTGTCGGAGATTCAGTTCCCCAAAAATACGAAGACATCTTCCAAATCGTTGCCGGCGCTCGTGATGCCGCCGTTGAGTACGTGAAAGAGGCTCGCCAGCGCGGACAGTCCATCAAAGGCAGCGAGGTTGATGACGTTTCTCGCAATTTCATCGCCTCCCGCGGCTACGGCGAATTTTTCGTGCACCGCACAGGCCATTCCATCGGTGCCGAACATGTCCACGGCAACGGCGCCAACATCGACAATCTGGAGACCTCCGACGATCGCACCCTCATCTCCCGCACCGCCTTCTCAATCGAACCAGGCATCTACCTGGAAGAGTTTGGCGTGCGCAGCGAGATCGACGTCTATCTCTGCGATGATGAGGTCATTGTCGGCGGCCAACCAATTCAGACCACCGTCATTCCCATTTTAGCCAGCTAGCCCTTATAAAAAATATATGGAACAAACCGGGCTGTGATTCGTTCTTACCATTTGGGCACATTAAGAATTAGGCGCCGTGGATGTTTGCGGCTGGGTCAGCGATATAATGTCCGCTTTGGCGAGCGACCGCCCGGGCAAGGAGTCCGTCTATGAGTCGATTTTCGCTCAGTTCGATAAGCCGTTGCCGGTGGAACATTCTCGACCTCATTAACATAGTTGGACGAGACGCCGTTCCCACGTACATTTTCGCCGATGTCGACGTCAGTTTGCTCGAGCGCCTTCGTGGTCAATACGCCAAACATGGAAGAACGATTCCGCTAACCGCCCTTTTGATCAAGGCTATCAGTATCGCTCAGCGGTCACATCCTGAGAGTCGAGCTTTTGGTTTACCCTTTGGAAAACGCGGCAATCCTACTGAAGTAGTGGCCGGTTTCACTGTCGAACGGTTGGTCGGTGACGCCGCCAACCCTGCGGTTTTTGTTGGTGCCATCGAAGATGCAGACCATAAACCGGTAGAAGAGATCAGTTCCGAACTGACTTTATACGAAAAGGCAGATATGGGTGATATTTGCCTGTTGCGCCAACAGCAGCAATTCAGCAACATGCCCTGGCTCCTTCGCCAACTATGTTTGTGGTTCGGAGTGCGTAGCGCTAAAACACGTGCCAATCGCTTGAGACCCACCTTCATGTTGAGCTGTGTCGGCAAGTTCGGCTCCAAGCTTTTGATTCCGCCCTCGATCACCACGTCTGCTTTTGGAGTAGGCTGTGTGGAAGAGCGCGCCGTCGTCAAGGAAGGCAAGGTTGAAATTCGGCCGATGCTCAGTCTTGCTCTCAATTTCGATCACAGCGTCATTGATGGGGCACCAGCGGCACGGTTTCTCAAAGACGTATGCGACCTTATCGAGACAGGCATAGCCCGCTACGTTCCTGAGCTGGTGGACGAGCCCAGCGAAGCAGTTTCTACTCTGGCGCCGGTCTAAGTAAGCTGAATACTCAAGACTTGCCTACACGGATGGAGCGCAATTTCATAAGCCAGTTTCAAAGGCTAAGTGGAATCAAAGGCGCCTGTCTGAGCCAAACTGATTCTCTGACGGAGTTCGTATCCGGCTATCAGGCTCCGTGGATGAACGGTGTCCTGGTGTCCAGTGGGAGCCACGCCGATCTCAATAACCTGATTGCCTCGACTTTGAGCAAATATGCCTGCCCCATGGTCTGGAGGGTTGGTGTATTGAGCAGTGAACCGCAACGATTGAAAGAGGCATTGACAGCCAGTGGTCTCTATCCTCTAAATAGAGAACCAGGAATGGTGCTCGATCGAAAGCGATTTTCCTATTCGCAGCCTCTGCCGGAGTTCACAGTCGAGGTTGTGCAGACGCAGGAGCAGGTGAATGACTATCTGATCCCATTTGCTGACGCGTACGATCTTCCCCAAGAGGTCGTCGAACACTTTCGTCAGTTCATGATGACACAGGTAGAGGGCTCAACTTCCCAAGCCTGGTTCACAGGCTACGTTGAAGACGTTCCTGTCAGCACGACTTACTATCTAACCGACAATGAAGTAACAATGATCTACGCAGTCGGCACTCTGTCCAAATTTCGAAACCGTGGCTATGCTCGTCGCACCATGGAGGCAGCCATCAAGCACGCCTGGCAACATTTTGATGCTCCCATTGCCCTCTATTCTTCTGCAATGGGGCACTCACTCTACGCAAGCATGGGCTTTGAAGATGTATGCTTTGTCGAGCAATACATCTATACACCGCTAGTGGTTGAGAGCTAATCTTTTTGAGAACCGAGACTGTGGCTTGATTCAGCCCCGTCGTTCAAGGCGGTGGACTCATGAAGGCATGGCACTCCGCGCTCTTCCAAAAGCCGTTTCAATTCGGGTACGCTCGCTTGGGCCGCGCTCTCTCCTGCGGCGACGGCGGTTTTCAAATCGCTGGTTTTGGTTGATATCAGCCCGATTCCGTTGACCGGTGGATGAATGACTATGTCGGCGGTATGACGCTGTTGCTCATCCACTCTGGCTAAATGCAAGGTCATGACCCGGTGAGCGACGCTGCCGCTTTCTTTGAATGAGTTTATGGAAACTGGCTCGAACTGCTCGTCTACGTCAACGGCCACGACTATGTCGGCACCTAATTGGCGCGCCTCGGTCACGGGCAGATTGGCCGTAACGCCGCCATCAACGAAAAGACGGCCGTCGATGAGAACCGGTTTGCGCAATACTGGTACGGCGGAACTGGCTTGAATCGTCCGTCCGAACTCTCCCTTAGTGACGGTGTAGACTTTGCCGTCCAAAAGGTTGAGGGCGACGGCGGCAAACGGAGTTCTGAACTGACTTATTTCATGACCGTCTTTAGGAAGGCAGTTATCGACAAACTTGGCAAACCGCCCCCCGGCATACATGCCGTCCAGGCGCTTTACTCCAACCAGACGAGGAATATCGAAAATTGGCGTTACCACAATCCGCACCGCCAGTGGTACCGTGAGGAAAGCCCGCATCAAGCCGCCTTTGATGAATCTCTCTTCGATGGAAGGAACCGGAACACCGGCGGCATAAAGACCCCCAACCACAGAGCCCATGCTTGTTCCCACGACCAGATCTATAGGTATGCCTTCGCGCTCTAACACCTTCAAAACGCCTACGTGAGCGGCGCCTCTGGCGCCCCCGCCGCCCAAAACCAGAGCGACGCTGGCTCTGTGTCCGGGTAAGTTGCGCAGGCGCTCTCTGATACTATCAGCAGTGTCACCGCTGGCGGGAACGGATGTCTCGACCAGGGCTGCGGCATCGACTGTTCCGGCTTTGCTTTGCGATCCCGTGCCGGCCACCGACGCCGTTGCCGGGCATGACGCTGCCATCAGGGACAAGAGTACAGCTTTCCAGAGGCGTCTAGAGGGCTCTACCGACGCCGTCTCCATCTATGTCCAGATCCATTGCATTCTGGACGGCACATGCACACCCAGTTTCACCAGGCTGTCATCTATCGAGACGTTGTTTTTGTGAGCGTGATCGAGAATGGCTACGGCTTGTTCGTTGGAGATGAATCCTTCTCGCAGCATCGAGTAACATCTCAGAGTCGTGTACAGCAAAGGTTCGGTAACAATGCCGGCGCCGAGCAGTTTTTTGCCCAGGCGGATTGAACTTTGTTCTTCTTCGCCTCCGCTGGAGAGAAGGGCTTCGGCGGTAGCCAATCCGGCTTTTTCGAGAAGTTCAGCCATCGGCATAGGCGGCGGCGTTAGCTGCGGCGGTGGTTGCAGTTCGGCAACGGCCTGATAGACGGACACCTGACGGCTGCGTACCTGTCTTAGTGCTTCTGCCGCCTGGTAGGCTCGCAAACTATCGTTGGAGACTAAGTCTTGCAGATATACGGCTGCTTCCAAAAGGGCCTGGGTAACGTGACCCTGCTCCAGCAAAATTTGTCCGAACTGCTTCTCTTTGACGATTTCAATTTCCAGACATTCGAGCATATCGCTCTCACCCAGAAAGCCGGACATCTGGCACAGTTCGCCAATCTTGACTGTTTGCCCACTCGGCTCTCTAAAGAGCCCGAGTTCGAAGAGAGCTTGTTCGATTGTGACGCGGCGACGTCCCACTGTTTGAAGGGCTTGTACCGCCTGGGCTTTTGTGATTTTGCCGTCGCGCACCAAAATCTGCGCGTTCAGGGCGGAAAGCATCATCCAACTGGATAGATCGCGGTTGATGACGAGCATGTGACCCAACTGCATATGCGCTTCTGATGCCCGACTTACCGTACGACCCAGCTGTTCTTGGTTAATCATGTTTGCATCGAGCAACAGTCTGGTCAGATCATTGGCTATGGTCGCCACAGTCATCGTTTTCTTGTGCACTGCACCCAAAACGTTGATCGCTTCTTCGAGATCAATATGATTTTGCTTGGCGAACCGGAGCGCTTTCACGGCTGTGTCGATGGAAATCTTCCCTTCTTTGATCAATTCCTGGGCTTGCATAATCGATCTCAGCGAGTGCTCGGAGGTGTGCCCGAGCATGATTAGCGCCCGTTCGAGGGGAACGTTCATGGTTTTCGCGCTTTTGGATGCTTCGTCGAGGTGCTCAGCACCAACAGTATTAGTGCCGGTCAAGAGAATCGATAGAGTATCCGAGAATTTCTTTTGTGGTTCAGCCATTGGGGATCTTTACAAAGAGAATCTGTACGTCATTATGACTTATTTCTTGCCCAGGAATCAGTCGCTTCTAGCAATCCGGCAGTTTAAACGTGCGCTATGTCAAGGGTTCCGTTCTGCCAAGTGTGGCCTGTAGTTTCGGCTCGGTGAACGACTCTAGTATGCAAAGATGGTTGGCGACGATCTGATAAGTCTGGATATGTATCGGTTATCGTGCCAAGGCCATGATTTCCGGAATTCTGTGCATAGCGGCCCAGCAGTATTTGAGTGACAGCTCTTTTGAACCCTTCAGCCTTCTAATAGAGATTCCTTGTCCGGACTCAGGCTTCGAGGGTTTTGCAGCCCGCTGTTATACAATTCTCAGTCTGGCTAGAAACTAGACTGCTGTTGACAGCGGCGGTCAATGCTGTTGCAGAGGTGATTCATGGGCGAACCAGGATACTATCGTTATCCGACAATTCATGGCGACACCATTGTCTTTGCTTGTGAAGACGACCTCTGGACCGTGTCCACTGGCGGCGGGGTGGCTCGCCGTCTCACCGCCGGCCATGGTGAATGCGGTATGCCGCGGTTTTCTCCGGATGGATCTCTTGTCGCTTTCGTCGGCCGTGACGAAGGACATCCGGAGGTCTTCGTTATTCCTGCCGCCGGAGGCGTTGCCGAGCGCCTGACATATATGGGCGGCGCCACGCTCAATGTGTGCGGCTGGAGTCAAGACGGCAAAGAGATATTCTTCACTTCCGAGGCGCGATCGCCGTTCTTCAAACACAGCGAGGCTTTCGCTGTGAGCATTGGTGGTGGACTGCCGCGCCCGCTGGAATTAGGCCATGTTCAATCACTCTCTTTGGGCGCCAACAACAAGTGCGCCATCGGGCGCAATAACAACGATCCTGCCAGATGGAAGCGTTATCGCGGTGGTACCGCCGGTGAGATCTGGGTCGATGCAAAGGGCAAAGGGGAGTTCGTCAAGCTGGAGCCGATATCCGGCAACCTCGTTCTACCGATGTGGCTGAAAGACAGGGTGTACTTCCTTTCCGATCACAACGGCACCGGCAACTTGTTCTCATGCCGGCCCACTGGCGATGACCTTAAGCAGCACACCCATCACACCGACTATTTCGTCAGATTTCCATCTACCGATGGAAGGCGAATTGTTTATTCAGCCGGCGCCGAAATATTCCTCCTCGATCCTCTGCATGAAAGCAGGGGCGTGGAGATCCAGAGCCCGGCCGGAACCCAGCAGGTGGCTAGACGATTTGTCGAAGCCAGAGACTACCTGGAGCACTTTTCCTTGCATCCGCGCGGCGAGTCCTTGGCGTTGATTGCCCGAGGGCAACCGTTGACCATGGGGAATTGGGAAGGAGCCGTAATTCAGCATGGCTCCGGCAGTCGGGTACGATACCGGGCGGCTGAGTGGTTACCCGACGGCGAGCGCTTTGTAGTTCTTTCCGATGCCTCTGGAAGAGAGCGGTTGGAGATTCACCGCGCCGATCAAAACGAGGCGCCCGTTGTCATAGACGGCGATTTAGGGCGGGTTATCGAAATGCGGGTCGCTCCCACTCCCGCATCGAATATGGTGGCGTTGAGCAACCACCGGCAAGAGTTGCTCATTATCGATTTGAAGACCAAGAAGATCCGCGAACTGGATTGCAGTCAAGCGGATCGAATCAGTGGATTGACCTGGTCGGCTGATGGACGCTGGCTAGCCTACAGCTATCCTCTCAGGCAATCGACCAGCATCATTCGCATCGCCGATTGCAAAAGCGGCACCATTCATGACGTTACCGACGAAGTCAGTCGAGACTTCTCGCCTTCGTTCGATCCGGAAGGGCGCTACCTCTACTTCCTGGGTGGGCGCGATTATCATCCGGTGTATGACACTCTGCAATTTGATCTCGGTTTTCCCGCCAGCGTGCGACCGTTTGTTATCGTCTTGAGGAAAGATGTTCCCTCTCCCTTCCTGCAAAAGCCGCGCCCGCTTGTTGGCGGCGATTCAGACAAATCGCAGGATAGGAACAAAGTCGCTGCCGCCAAGGGAAAAGACGGCCAAGAAGTGAGTAAATCGACAAGTAAATCGGAATCTAAATCGGAATCGAAATCAATAGATATTGATTTCGACGGCATCCATCGCCGTGTTCTCGGATTTCCCATGAGCCCGGGTAGATACGTGCAGCTGGTGGCATCCAAAGGGCGTATTCTGGTAAACCGTTTGGCTGTTAAAGGTATCGGCCCGGGATACAACTTCTATGCCGAAGGGGACGAAGGCGGTGTCGTTTACTCCTATCTCTTCGAAGAAGGGCGTATGGCACCTCTTCTCAAGGATGTGGTGTGGATGAGAATGGCCGCTGATAACCAGACCCTCGTCTATAAATCGAGGAACCGGTTGCGCGTGGTCGACGCCCAAATGCCGTTGCCGCCCGAAGGCGCCGATGCCCCGGCCCCGTCTGGTAGCGGCCGAAAATCCGGATGGATCGATCTGGGACGGGCTCAGACTCTGGTGCAACCGCAGCAAGAGTGGCACCAGATGTATGAAGAGGCCTGGCGCCTCCAAAGAGACCAATTCTGGGATGAGCGCATGTCCGACATAAATTGGAATCTCGTGCACGATCGGTACGCTGCCTTGCTCAAGCGCGTTCGTACTCGCAGCGAACTGTCCGATATCATCTGGGAGATGCAGGGCGAGCTTGGCACATCACACGCGTACGAAGTAGGCGGTGACCACCGGATCTCACCCCAGTACTATCGAGGATTTCTTGGCGCTGACTTCGTCTTCGACGCTAAGGCTAAGGGCTACCGTGTCACAAAGATACTGCGTGGCTTCTCCTGGAGCCAGGAAAATGACTCACCGCTGGCGGTGCCCGGGGTTGATGTGATGGAAGGCGATGTCATACTTGCAGTCGATGGCAGAGGCGTTTCGCCGGACTGTACCATCGATGAACTTCTCATCAACAAAGCAGATCGAGAGGTTAATCTCACTATCGTCAACAAGAAGACCGGACGCAGAAATGTGGTGGTCCGAACCCTGCGAAGCGAGGCGGCATTGCGCTATCGCGTTTGGGTAGAGGGCAACCGTGAATACGTTCATGAGCGGACGCAAGGGCGGGTGGGCTACGTTCACATTCCTGATATGGGCCCCATGGGATATGCCGAATTCCACTTCAGTTATCTCTCCGAAGTTCATCGCGACGCTCTCATAATCGATGCTCGCTACAACAGAGGTGGGCACGTCTCGCCCCTGCTTTTGGAGAAGCTATCGCGAAAACGAGTGGGATACGATGTCTCGCGCTGGGGCTTGCCTGAGCCCTATCCACCTGAATCAGTGGCGGGACCGATGGTTTGTTTGACCAATCAATTTGCCGGATCGGACGGAGATATTTTTAGTCACTGCTTCAAGCTGTACCAACTTGGTCCTCTGGTGGGCAAGCGCACCTGGGGTGGTGTCATCGGCATTCATCCGCGCCATCGCCTGGTTGACGGAACCGTGACCACTCAACCGGAATTCTCTTTCTGGTTCAAAGACGTCGGTTGGCGTGTCGAGAACTACGGTACTGATCCTGACCATGATGTTGATATTCGTCCCCAAGATTATATGCAGGGACGGGATCCTCAAATGGAGAAGGCTCTCTCCCTGATCATGCGTGAACTGAGCAAAAACCCTGTCAATCTGCCTGATTTCGCGGACAAGCCAAGCCTGCCCTTGCCGCATCAACTCAAAGTGGCTGGCGGTAAAAAGAAAGCGAATTAGACGGCTCTTTGCGGCAGCAGCTTTTGCACTCGGCTCGAGAGCTCTTTCAGCTGAAATGGCTTCTTCAAATAGTCTGACGCACCCGCGTGAAGCCCAGTGTCTCGCTCGGCGGCACTGTCATTGCCACTGAGCATCAAGATCGGTGTGGTACCACCGGCGGAGCGAAAGAGTTTGCAGACTTCGATGCCTGAAAGTTCGGGAATGTGCCAGTCGAGAATAATGATGTCGAAGGCATCGAAGCGCAGCTGCTCGACTGCTTCCGTCCCGGTTGCGGCTGTCTCCACGTTGTGCTTCTGAAAGTTCAGCCACTGGCATACGGTTTCAGACAAACATTGATCGTCTTCGACGAGAAGAATTTTTGCCATTTGCCCTCAGCTAGCTCTGTTAGCTACAACGATGCGGTCTCGTCCCGCTTCTTTGCCCGCGTAGAGTCGCTCATCTGCGACCTTCACCAATGCCTCTAGCGTATCACCATCATCTGGGAACGTGGCAAGCCCAGCCGTAAAAGTGACACCGAACTTTTCCCCGTGATCGCCTTCGAACCGAACCCCGCGAAGCTCTTCGAGAAAGCGAGCCAGCGCCCCTTCCGTCGTTCTCTGGCTTTCGTGCCGAAGGGCGACAATGAACTCTTCTCCGCCCCAACGTCCGCGAATGTCTTCAACCCGGAAGCGCCGTTTCAAGAGCTGGCCGAAGTGGGCGAGAACTCTGTCGCCGGCAAGATGTCCATACGTGTCGTTGATCGATTTAAACTTGTCCACGTCCAGCAAGGCGATGGTGAAAGCGAGCCCGTGTCTGACGGCCTCACCAATCAAGCTCTTCGCTTGCTCCATGAATGCGCGTCTCAACAATAACCCAGTGAGCATGTCTTTGTCGGCTCTCTCTCTGAGCAATCGAGCTCTGTCCAATCGAACTTTGACCCGAGTGAGGAGCTCGACAGTGGCGACCGGCTTCGGCAGGTAATCGTCGCCACCGGCATCGAATGCGGCTAGCCGCGCATCCAACTCGGTTTCACCGGTAAGAAAGAGAATGGGCGTGTCTTGCCAGCGCGGCGCCGCTCTAAGCAGGCGGCACACCTCGAACCCCGAGACGGTTGGCATCATCACATCCAGAAGAACCAGGTCGGGAACGAAAGCTTCCATGGCTTGCATTACAACCGTGGGATCGCTGACATATCTAACGAGCATGCCCTCGTGTCCGAGAGTTTCGATAATTAAGGTCGCGAAATCGGGATCATCGTCGACGATGAGAACTCTTGGACGTCCTCCCTGACGCACTGCCAGCAGATATTCGATCCCATCTTTGAGGGCATCAGGTTCCAGAGGGCTGTTGAGGAAAAGCGACGCTCCTGTATGCGCCGCTGTAATTCGATCGGGCAAGTGAGCTGATTGGGTGATGAATCCCAGAGGAAGAGACTCATTGCCGGTGGTTCCCCGTATCTCTCTGGCGAGATCGGCTGTGGCGCTCTCGTCGTCGTGGAAATTGATATCAATGAGCACAGCATCAAGGGCCGTGTGACTGGCTTTCTCTACTGCCTCGGCTGCGCTCGACGCGATGATTTTGATGGGAAAATTGCCTGACGCCAGAGAACGCTGATGCTCGTGTTCATCGCCATTATCACCGGAGCCGATGAATAGAACTTTGGCCATCGCCGACTCATCGCAAGACTGGGTGACTGAGATAGGTGTAGCAGAAGAGGTGTCCGTAGCTAAGGCAGTGTTGGAGGGTCTGACAGCCGGCGCCGTATTGTGCACGACAGCCTCGGCGCACAGGTGTAAGCTGTCGAACAGCTCGCCTGCCTTATCCCAAGTTCCTGGTTTAACAGTGCCATCTTGGTGGGCCAGGGCGAGGAATTTCTCCAGGCGTAAAGCGGCGCCAGCCAGATCGCTCATGCCGCAAGTTCCGCTTGTTCCTTTGAGATTGTGGGCCAGTCTTTGAGCTTCTTTGACAAAGGCGACGTTGTTTGGCTGTTCTCTCCCTAAAACAACAAGATCGGATAGGACTGCCATTCTCCCAGGCAGTCCTTCTCGAAACCTCTCGCTCATTGCCGCTACGGCTTGTCTCTCTAACTCTTGCCCCACATTGAGATCGATGGATGACTGATTCAAAAGTCCGTCGAGCTGCGCTCCCAGGAATAATGGCTTGATGGGACGATGAACGACCAATGCCACGCCGTACTCTTTGGTCAGTAACTGATAGATCTCAGCTGCTCGCCATTGATTCGAGATAAAAACAATTTTGGCGCCTTGGCATGCAGACTTGAGTTTGGCGATGAAACCGATGCCGTCGATATCGCTGAGTTGCTCTCCGACAACAACCATATCGAACGACTGCTGTTTGCAATAGTCGATGGCCGCATGCCCGTCAGACGTGCGTTTGATGCTGTGGGCTCGGCTTTCTAAAGTCGAGGATATCATTGACGCAGTCTGTTCGTCTGCGTCAGCAATCAGAATAGTCTTGCTAGACTTGCCCATGTTTATCTGGCGATCGGTGCTGAGTTAATTATGACCGCTCAGCCGAGATTTCAACCACCATTTTCATATCTATTTCTTCTCGTCCAGCTTGAGCGCTGCTGAATTTATGCAATATCGAAGGTGGGTGGGAGCGGGACCATCGTCGAAAACGTGACCCAGATGGGCGCCGCAATGACTGCAGGTGACTTCGGTTCGAACCATGCCGTGGCTGCCATCGGTCAACGCGTCTACGTTTTCTTTGTGCATAGGTTGCCAAAAGCTCGGCCAGCCGGTGCCTGAGTCAAACTTGGCCTGGGAATTGAACAGTTCGGCGCCGCAGCAAACACACCTATAGACGCCTTGGCTGTGGCAGTTCCAGTACTGTCCGGTGAAGGCTGGCTCAGTTCCTTTCTCTCGGGTAACCTGATACTGCTCAGGTGTAAGCTCTTTCTTCCACTCACTCTCAGTTTTAACGACTTTGTTTGGCATATGCCGGCTTGCCTCGCTTGTGCTTGTTCGAGATGAAACTGTTTGTCCCAAAGACGCAGGAGAAGAGGCTGAAACCAGGGAAAGGGCAAGCACTAAATAGGCTGCAGCCACTTTCCATGGGCTGGCGGATGCATCGATTTCCATAGCGTTCCCCAGTTGCGGTTGCCTATAAATTATGCCACAGAGCCAGGTCTCAATGCCTGAAGTTGCCACAACCGAATCAGAGCCGAATCAGAGCCGAACAAGAACCTGATCAAAAACGTTTTCGGCTGTGTCTGATTCGGGAATTCCCAATGAAGCCGTCGTTTTGTCAGATGGGATCTTGCTGCGCTGCCATTTGTGATTCATAATGCGATAAGAGTCATAAAAGGAGTCCGGTGTGAGCAACGACAGTAAAGAGTCCAGTTGCTGCGGAAGCAAGATTGGAACGGCTCTTTCTCGAGCACTCAAATTTGTCTTGCGGCAACTTCCGTTTGTCAGAAAGCGAGAAGAGCGTGCGCACGTGAGCGCATTCCTCAGTAAGCTCGAGGGCGTAGCTGAGGCTGATCAACAAAAACACGCTGTCACTGAGCCTCCCCCTGTGGAGCATCCCACCAAGTTGACCCAGCCGGAAGAGTGATCCCGGTCCGCTTCATCCAAACAATATTAGGAGTCGAGATTAGGGGACGAGAACCGACGCACCGGTGGTTCGACCGTGGCGCAGATCTTCCAATGCTTGATTCGCATCGGTAAGTTTGTATCTGTTTACTTTCGGCTTGATCTTGGCTTTAGCGGCCAGATCGAGAAACTCGACGCCGTCTTGTCGGGTCAGATTTGCGACCGAACAAATCTTTCGTTCGCCCCATAGCAAATCGTATGAGAATTCGGGAATGGGGCTCATGTGGATGCCACCGCAAACAACTGTTCCGCCTTTCTCTACGGCCTTCAAGGCTTGGGGAATCAGCCCTCCGACCGGCGCAAAGATTATTGCTGCATCCAACAGCTCTGGTGGCAAGTCCTCAGATGCTCCGGCCCAGACGCATCCCAACTCCCTCGCGAACTTCTGCCCATCTTCATCTCCCGATCTTGTGAAGGCGTAGACTTTCCTTCCCTGGTAGATGGCTGCTTGGGTGATGACGCTTGCGGCAGCGCCGAATCCATACATGCCTATACTCTGCGCCTCGCCGGCTGCTTTGAGGGAGCGCCAGCCGATCAATCCGGCGCACAAAAGAGGGGCTGCCTGTTCCGCATCAAGGGCGGACTCCGGCATGGGAAAGCAGAACCGCGCATCGGCTTTGGTTTGCTGGGCGTAGCCACCATCAATTTGATATCCGGTGAATCTGGCTTCTGAGCACAAATTCTCTCTATTACTCAAACAGAATTTGCATTTACCGCACGTCCAGCCTAGCCAGGGGACGCCTACGCGCTGACCAATCTCCAAATCGCGTACATCGTTTCCGTAAGCTTTCACTCGCCCGACGATCTCGTGTCCGAGAACCAACGGCAATTTAGGCTGGGTCAAGTCGCCGTCGATAACATGCAAGTCAGTTCTGCAAACAGCACAGGCTTCAACCTCAATGAGCACTTCCCCTTTTCCGGCTTCAGGCGCGGGCAGCTGTTCTGCTACGAGCGAAGATTTGGACTTATGGAGAACCATTGCTTGCACAAGATCATTCCTCGTATTGGAACTATTCCTGTTGATCTTGGGAGGGATAGTCTCCTGCTTTGACGTCAACGCTTGTGAGATTGTTGTTGCGGTTTACCAGGAAGGTGATTGTTTCGCCGGGTTTGTGCTTACGCACGATGTCTTGAATCTCTGTTCCGGAACCAATGGGTTTTCCATCGACTTTCTGGATCACGTCGCCGTGCTCCAATCCTGCTTTATCGGCTGGTCCACCTTCAGCTGTCTTGGCGATGATTACTCCCTTGGTATCGGCCGGCAACCCGAGCGCTTTAGCAAGCTTGCCGTCCAGGCTCTGCATAACGATGCCGACATAGGCGCGGGGAATGCTGCCATGGGCGAGAAGTTGATCTCCAGTTTCTTTGGCTACATCTATTGGAATCGCAAATCCGATGTTTTGAGCATCAGGTCGAATGGCGGTGTTGATTCCGATCACTTCGCCGTGGATGTTGAGCAGTGGTCCGCCGGAGTTGCCGTGGTTGATGGCGGCGTCGGTTTGGATCAATTGAACTTCGTTCACTTCCGAGAGTGAGCGGTTAAGGGCGCTCACAATGCCCATTGTCACTGAGTGATCGAGACCCATGGGGCTGCCGATGGCGATAACCCAGTCACCGGGACGCAGGTTTTTACTCGTGCCTAATTTTGCTGCCGGCAAGCCTGTCGCATCGATTTTTACAATAGCGAGATCTGTGAACTTGTCTCGCCCAACGACCTTGCCGTCAAATGATCTCTTGTCGGCAAGAGTTACTTTGATATTCTGAGCGGTGCCGACGACATGATTGTTAGTGAGGATGTAACCATCTTGTCTGTAGATCATGCCTGAGCCGGAAGCTCTTTGCTCCATCTTTCTCTGCGGGGGGTACTGCCCCATGCCACCGCCTTGTCCGAAAAAGAATTCGAGTCCACCAAAAGGCATTCCTAAGAAAGGCGAGTCGGAAATGGTGACACTACGTCTGGTGTCGATGTTAACGACGCTGGCGTTGGCTTTGGCGGCAATATCAGCGATGGTATTTTCGCCTATCGCCATGCCGGCGCCGGCAAGAAGTTTGGGGGCAACTACCTCTGTGGTGCCGGCTGACGTAGTCAGTGAGGTTGAACTTCCCGGCCAAAACATATGTCCGGCGACGAAAGTTCCGGATATGATAAGCCCGATGGCCATGCCGCCAAGCCAAGGTCCAATCTTTCCACTCTGGTTTCTCACGCGCTGTTTATCCTTCGATTGCTACCGAACAACTCCAGTGTATTCAACCAGCGAGACTCTCGCCCAAAAATACAGCTTTCGTTAACCTCATTCATCGTTATTCATCCCGCAGAGGAGCTGGTTCCCCATCTCTCTGCACGCGTACGCCGGTGACTGCTTTACAAAGGTAGATCTCCGCTTTTTTTCCAGTTTTGCCCTCGTAATCGGGAACAATCTTTCCGGCGTAATCGTCCAGTGCCGCCTCTTCCATGACGGAAACCGTGCAGCCACCGAATCCGGCACCAGTCATGCGAGAGCCGTAAGTGCCTGGGTGTTGCTTGGTCAGTTCCACCAGGAGATCTGATTCCGGACAACTAACTTCGAATTCGCGGCTCAGAGAATAGTGTGATGCGTACATAAGCTGCCCAAGCCGCACTAAATCACCTTTCTCGAGGGCTTCAACCGACTCGAGAACCCGCTCGTTTTCTGTTATGACGTGGCCGCATCTTCTGGCAATGTCATCAGGCAGTTTGCTGGCGCACCGTTTGAAGTCAGCCAGGGTGACATCGCGAAGGCTGCTCAATTTTCTTTCCAGAAGCGAACCGATGCGGTCAGTGCCGGTTTCGCACGTTTCTCTGCGTCTATTGTATTCACTGTCAACCAGACCTCGTCTTACGCCGGAGTTGGTTATTACCAACCTCGCCCCTTGATTCGCCAGAGGAAGGGGCACTTGGGTTGTGGACAGGCTTCGACAGTCGATGAGCAAGGCGGCGTCGGCTTTGCATAAGGCGGATGCAAATTGATCCATAATGCCGCACTTCAGACCGATGAAATTGTTCTCTGCTTTCTGAGAGAGAAGCGCCAGTGTCTTCTTGTCCAAGTCAAGAGATGAGATGGTGGCGCAGAGGGCGGCGACGGCGAGCTCGTACGCGGCAGATGAACTGAGTCCTGCCCCTTGAGGAAGATCTCCATCAATTACTGCTTCGAAGCCGCTTAAGTCATAACCGGCCTCGAGCATGGTTGAGAGAACACCGCGATAGTAGTTGCACCACTGCTTGTCCGATCTCTCAATGTTTGTGAGAGAAACGCGGTCTTCTTCCTGGTAGTTTGTCGAGTAGATGACGACCTGCCGGTCAAGTCGGCGCCTGGCTGCAATAGTAATGTATCTGTCAATAGCGACTGGGAGAACGAACCCTTCATTGTAGTCAGTGTGTTCGCCGATCAAATTGACTCTTCCCGGCGCCTGCACGATAACGTTAGCGATCCCGGCAAAATGGCGCTGGAACTCTGTGGTGGCTCTGCAACCTTGAGTCTCTTCAGTCTTCATCTTCAACCCAGATCATGCCAATTGATTTGTCGTCGAATGCTACTACTCCACCGTCGAAGGTGGCATCGGAGATGGCCATCCACGATGGGCCAACGGCGGTGATAGGACTCGTTTCTTGCCAGCCGCTGTGCCAGGTGCCGTTGGTGAAAAATCTAGAGCCTTTCGAAAATAAACGAACAAATTGATTTGCGATAGCCTCGGCTTCAGATGCCGGCATTGCCTCTAGTTTGTAGGCCAGGTCTTTTGCGAGAATGGACTCAAGCGCCAAACAAGCGGTGTCTCGGTCGACCTCAATCCACTCTTTGCCAATCTTTCTAAAGCCACGGGCCGATATATATTCATCGAGCATTCCCGTCACTCCCGTCATATTGGTATCGGTTTCTTGCCCTCGTTCGCCGAGGTGGAAATGAACCGAGCCCGCCTCGCGTCTTTGCAGCCGGGACTTCAAGTCTGTAGTCGCTCTTTCATCCATTCGTCTAAGCATAAACTCTCCCCGAAGAGGGGGCAAGAAACCTCCTTCCTGTTTTCATCCATTTCTTTTTCCCATCAGACTGATTCCGTTTGGTACTGCCGGCTGCCAGGTAGCGACGGAGCTTGCGCTGCTAGAATGCATTGTTATCGAGTCGCCCGCATGTTGTCATTCGTCCGGCGATTTAGGAGGCGACTGTACATTTATGTTTAGCGGCGGTCCCCCAGTCCACTTGATGTGGTCGAATGTTTTCAACCCGGACAAGCCTCGGGTGAAGAAGCCGGTCAACTGGTCAAGAATCGGAGCTTTATTCCGCCCGTATTGGAAAG
>Ga0206838_10021_pt1 | contig 57853 bp, 58 predicted proteins | sample Alteio_BWOrgCont_26_FD_152879 | JGI IMG/M metagenome (GOLD analysis project Ga0206838, IMG submission 152879) | Enriched cells from forest soil in Barre Woods Harvard Forest LTER site, Petersham, Massachusetts, United States -... | ecosystem: Environmental > Terrestrial > Soil > Temperate forest >...
CTCATTATATTTGCTTATCTGCTTACCCCTGGGTTTGAAATGTTGGAATTTGTGCCATTGGGATTATTTGTGTTGGGGCTGTTGGGATTGGTGTAAGGGTTCATTGTATTATTATTAGGCATATTTGGATTGGGATTGGTACCAGGGACGCCAGTGTTACCGGGGGTTACGCCTGTGGGGGGAGGAGTTCCTGCGGCGCCTGTGGTACCTGCAGCGCCTGTAGTGCCGGCTGCGCCCGTAGTGCCAGCAGCGCCTGTGGTTCCTGCTGCGCCCGTGGTACCAGCAGCGCCTGTGGTTCCTGCTGCGCCTGTAGTGCCCGCAGCTCCTGTAGTCCCAGCAGCGCCCGTCGCCCCGGTACCAGAAGCACCTACGGCACCGGCTCCAACTGCAGCATTAATTACAGGGACATTCATCATGATAATGATAAATAGAGCTAATTTTAGATATTTTTCCATGGGGACCTCCTTCTGGGTAAGCCATAGAAATTAGCAAGTTAGAAAAAAAAGAAGAGTCAAAGCCAGAACAAAGAGGCTTGCAAAAGAGGCTCTTGGGCGACCTTAGTTTTTGGTATAACCAAGTCATGATGTACAGCACTGTCAGCTCTATCCTTACCGGTCTTTTTTTAGGGCAAATCCCGAATTATCCGCGGAATACGCCAGAAGACATTGAGCAGTTTATCAATAACGTGAATCCAGAGCGTCCCTTAGGGTTGGTTGTGAGTGTGGTCGAGCCCGATGAGTTAACCAGTGATGCCTATGACGGGGTCACCGTGGTCACGCCAGACGATTGGAAAAAAAGAGCTGTCCCCAACATTCAATTGGACATGCGAGATTTTTCGGCGGACGTGGACTTATCGGCTAGCGTGCAAGCCGTATTGGCCATGCGCCAATGTATCCTCGAAGGAAAAGCAGTCTATGTGCATTGCAAGGCAGGTCGCGCCAGAAGCGCGATGTTGTGTGCTGTCTATATGGTGCTTTTCGAAACGGACCCAGAAACAGGCGCTAAGTATACCCTCGAGAAGGCAATCGCAACCTTGGTTGCTGCTCGACCGCAAGTCGATGTGTGCGGAGCAAAAAAAGCAACTGCTGCTCAAATTATCGCAGCCGCTCAGAAAACCTTGGCGACGTACGAAGAAAAACCCAGCGAAGCAAAAGGCGTCGATCAGTCTTTGAAATCACAAGTAATCAAAGGCAAAATTCTAAAACTCCCGGCCTTGGAAGCATTAAAAAAATATGGTGAGCAAGTGAATACACATTATTTTAAAACCTCTCACCGTACCCAGTGCGTGTTGGATATTCTAGCGCTGATTGCAAAGCCCAACAGTGAAGAATGGTTCTATGCGCTACGGAATGCGGCGGGTCCCTTTAAAGAGCTGCTGGCAGCAAAACCCAATCATGCGGAAAAAAATGACCAAACGACCCGCGAAGAGTTGGTGACAGATCTTCAAAAGGCAGTCCTTGCTTGTTTAGAAGGCGACTGCGGGCTTACATTCACCTCCTCCAGTCGATTGCAGTCGCCGGGATAAAAAGGAGGGCAGTAAAGAAAACATCTGTCATCCCGACATGTTTTTAGTCGGGATCTAGCGCCTACAGCAGGCCTAGAAAAGTCACTGGATCCCGACTAAAAACGTGTTGGGATGACAACGAATAATTATAATAAATGATACCTTCGATTGATGCATTATACTAAAACGAAATAACGAGTAGATTCCGATGGCTTTCCCCAGAACATTTTATAAAAAAACAAAAAATATTAGTGTGCGACGCACTGCAACACCAACGGGCGTGCTCTCAACGCCGACAGATCTTATCAGTAGCCCACGCCCCTGGCTGACGGTGGAGGAAAAGCTCGCCACAGAAGAAGTGCAGAAAAAAACGCTTATTTTTGCCGATCACTTGTTTCACCGCCGTGATCGTGAAGAACAAAAGTTAATCATGAAACGATTAAGATCGGCAAAAAACGAAGGATTTTGTGTTTTAGTGCAATGGCCAGACTCGCAGCTGAAGGAATGGGATGGCAGGTCTGTGCCAAGGAATTATTGCTTGGACCTGAATCAATATAACCCCGAAGTGATGAGTGGCCGCGCTTGGACTGAACGACAACTTTCCGCAGAGAATATCGTTGTTTTAGACTACTGGGGAATGAATGAATTGCTCGGGCAAGCACGACATACCTTGAACGGGGCATCTTTTGTTGAACACCCTGGCGATTTTAGAAAGCTAGTATCTTCGGCCACGGAAAGCGGATTTCAGATAAAATTTCCACGTCAACCCGAAGGCTGTGCCCGTGAATTTTTCAAGCAGATCGCTGAAAGTAAAAATTCACTGCCTGTCCATCAATTTAAAGAGTTTGAATTTGTGGAGTCGAAGACAACGTTGGACGATGTAGCGGTTCTTTATAAAATCATGCCGACCATCGAAAAATTGAAATTAACGTATGCGGGTGATCAGGATAGAATAGACTTGGAACGTTTCGTAAAAGGCATCCCACCCGAAGCTCTTCAACAATTAAAAGAACTTCATTTTTGTGGATCAGTGCCCCTTCATCCGGACTTTACGTTGGATGATGTGATGGGCTTGCTAAAATTACTCCCTTCTTTAGAGCGGGTCCTCCTTGCTTTGTCGGGTAACTTTGTCTCCTCGGTCTTTTTTCGGGGGTTAAAGGTCAATGCGGCAGGTCAAATAAAAGAATTACATTTTGAAAAGCCGGTTCGTTTTGGTGGTGAGGATTTGGTTGCTCTTTTTAAAGCAATGCCCAATCTTGAAGTCCTTGGACCCCTCCTTATCAATGATATGCAAGCGGTTGCGCATGCATCGATTCACATGCCGCACCTCAAAAAAATAGAACTTTGGACTGGAGAAACAGCGCTCGCAGATCTCTATTGTTGGCAAGCCATTGCTCCGGCAGCGAGGATATCGATACGGTTGGCAGATATTGAAGAATTCACGCAGAAGCAGAGGCCTCTCCTTTCGTTTAAAGAAATTACTTTGCGTTTTCCACGTGATCAGGCTCGTTTTGTTCAATTGCTAAAGACGATGCCTCGCTTGGAGAGGATAAAAATATTGGGCAACGTTGTAGGGTCATTTTCTTTTTTTGATTCCATCGACTTCCAACAGTTGAAAGCAATAGACGTTCGACGTACGGGTATGGATAAGAAAGATGTGGTTTCTATATTAAAAGCAGCCCCATTCTTGGAAGAAATTGATTTTTCATATTGTGATATACCAAATATCACCTCTGTTTTTAAGGTTATGAGTATTCAAGAAAATCTTAGAAATTTGAAAGTCATTAAAGTAAGCTCTATTGAAGAGGTTTTTGCTGAGAATCGGCGACAACTTTACGCTTCTTTATTCAACAGCCAGTTAACAGCTATTTTTGAAGTGTCACCCGCGCTTCGCGAGCTTGAAATTTCCCAACCCCGTTATCGTGTCCCCGGCGCGGATCCATACCCATGTGCGCCATTATTTCGTACATTTGAGATGTTAAATCCGCGGCAATTCGCTCACCTGCGTATATTAAAAATAACCGGACTCCGTAAAGGGATAACGCCATTGACTGTCCCGGGGATAAGGGCTTTATTGGCCGCAGCGCCTTGTTTAGAGGAAATCAGTTTTGACGGTAGTCGGGTGACGATTGTGCTTGCACAAACACCTGGAACGGAATGGGTACGACCACTCGAAAGGCATGAACGTGTACGACTGATGGAAATAGGTTTCCCGCAAGAAACCGTGGATTCTGCCTCTCTCTCTTTAGAACAGAAGGGCAGCGTCCATGCTCCCGCTGTAGAGCAGTATGGAATGTCTGAGATCCAATCCTTTACGCAAGATCATTTTGATACACAATGTGATCCACAGAAAAAGCTAAATTTCATAGAGTATTTCCCGGGAGTTGCGCCGCACAGTTATCGGCATCGCGTTTGGTCACCCCATTTAGATACGTGTGAGGGCCCCGGGGATTTCAAGCCTGCCGATTTTAAAGCGATTGCGATCGATGAAATGGAGGAGACGGAACGACGTCATTATATTTGTCACCCGGGTCGCAGGCAAACGAAGGTCGAGGAAGGTGCAGTCATTCTTTTGCCTTCACTCGATGCCGAGGAGCGCTTATTGAATCTCCGGGTACTGGATGCCAATGGAAGACTGATGGATCCTCAAAAAATAAAACTAGAATATAGTCATAGCACCCAGTTTTATCGCCTGGTGCTGCCGGAGGCAGGCAAATATCATCTGCGTTTTGAAGTGGCTGTTCCCGCGCCGGGCTTTGCTCAGGAAAGACCTGCTCCTCCGGTCGTAATCGATGATATGGTGAGAAAATACAACGCCTACCAGATCGGGGAGAATGCGCCGAATAGAACATTTACCACCTTGCGAGAATTCGCAAAATATATACAAGAGAATGCGACAGGCAGCTGCTGGCAGCGTTGTGTTGCTGCCTATGAAGAGCTGGAAGCCAAGGAGGAATTTACTGGCAAGGTGCGCATTGTGGTGAATGCGGTGCATGCGTTTCTCGAAGTCCGGACGAAGGGAGAGACGGATCCCATCGAACGATGGTATCCCTTCGATTTAGGGGGTTATCCCGCTAAGCTTGAGAGATTGTCAGAGACCACAGAAACCGCACCGCCCAGGCGTCCATTGCCAGAGTCGGCCCTGTCATTTCCGATGACTGAAAAACCGATGACAAAACTGTTAGAGCAAAAAAAACCCGGCTTGGTTTTGTCTCCATCCAGTATTGCCTCTCAAGTCTTTTATGCGACTCTTCATCAATCCTCTTCGTCGGGCGATGTTTTTATTGCCCATATGCCTGAAAGTTTAAGTGTGAGCGCGCCCGGCATGACCGAGGCAGGTGAAGTGAAAGAAGCTTATACGGATCTGAAGCGTTGGTTAGGAGCCCACGCCTGTAAAGCCGGCACGATTGTGGTCGATATTCGAGAGTTCAATGCGACTGAACTTTCCCAGTTAAATGATTTTCTCGATGGGAACATTGAAAAACAGAAACTGCCCGCACACATCCGTGTGATTTTGCTGGATGACCCGGGCCGGGGCTATTATGGGCCTGATTTCCGTCGGCGCGTCCCCTATAAATCAACAGCCATTTCAACGACGAGTGCAGTGTTGCTGCCAACGAAACCGCCCCTTTTAGAGAAAGAAGAAAAGTCGATTGTTGAAATTGATTTATATCATTCCCACTATTGGCAATTGAATCTCCTTGGCAACTGGCAGATCAAAGAAGAGAAAGAAGGGGGTGCCTTATCGTTTCAATGGAAGCGAGGCAGCTTACTGCAAGCACTGGCTTCTGAAAAAAAGCATATCATTTTTAAAAATCCTCCTTTAGACGATTCACGCTTCACAAGTTTTATCGGTGAATTGCAAGGTTTGCGACAACTGCACTGGGCTGACCAAACACAAACGGTGCCCGGGGATGTGCGCTTTTATCAAACCACAGGCTATGACTGGCAGCTGCTTCGCCAAGGTGCCCGTCTGCTCAGTTTAAATTCGGAATCTCCCACCGGCATGCCGGTTTTAAGTGATGCGAATATTATTTCCTTTATCAATGATCCTCGTTACGGGTTTTCGGCCAAGACGAATCAGATGGAGAGTAAAGATTCCTATCTGACAGTTTGTCAACAACAAGGAAAAACGCTGGATCTTGTCTGCTCGCCAGGGCTCTCGAGCGGAAGTTTAGCGCAGTTGATGGCGGCGGCACAACATCGTGGCGTCCCCGTGCGTATTTTTACGCCCGATGCCAGTCAGATTCCAGAAGGCTCGCCTTTGCTGGATCTATTTTCGGGCCACCGTGCGGAAGAGAAAGAGAGCGCAACCTGGGTCAGTCCGAGTCTTTGTTTTCAATTGGTCGACGATGTTTATTTTTACGCCCGTCGTGCTTTGGCTGACAGTAAGCCGCCGGCAACCTGTTTTGATCTTTCTGCTCTTGAAGCAACGGAGCTCGGGCGTTTCCCTGTCATGGATAAAGCGCTGCAGGAAGAATTTTTGAAAACAGGCAAATTAAAAATGCAGGCGCCATTTTCAGCGATTATAGAAAAACTAAAAAAGGGTGAAACCGTTATTTTATATGGAAAAATTCCCCCACATCTTTATGAACCATTGACCGCAATGTTACTGGGTTCTGTTGAAGGCGTCCCCTTGACAGGAAAACTGCTCGTGATTGTGCCTCCGGAAGAAGCGCGTGTCGTCAAGGCCATGAGTGGTCAGAGCCTGCAACCGATGTTCGCGTCACATGCGGATAAAATCGAGTTGCTACAAGAAATGTATCCGGTGGAAAGTAAAGAATTTAAAATCGGCCCTGAAAAATCACACTTTGCTGCGTTGGAACGCAGTTGCTTGAAGTGCCATTTGGAGACGGGACTGCAATCACTTGTGTCAGCGGAAACACAGACACTGAGTGATGAAAAGCGCGCGCATGAAGTGGATGCAGTGCGTTTACACAACACAGAGCACGCTTTAGCGTTAAATCCTTGGGTGATGATCGAGGGGGCTACCGGTATTGGTAAAACCTATTTTTTAGAAACAGTACTACCGGCTTCGAAGAAAGAGACACCGGTAGCAGATTTTAAAACATGGCTGACAACAAAACCCGCTGAAGGGAAACACCTCACGTTAGTGATGGATGAGGCGAGCTTTCTGAGCCAGCTCAGTGGTGAAGGAGAGAATTTTCTGGAGCGCTTTAAAGGCTTGCAAGGCAAGCCCCCCGGCTTTTTATGGAAGGGTGTTTATTACCCACTGACTGCGCAGCATAAAGTGATTTTCACTTTTAACCCTGCCACGTATGGCGCTGGACGGAGCACCCGCGGCTTTTTGACCGAACATGCGCTGCCCCTTACGTTTCACCGGTTGCCGGATTATTATGTCCGCGCGCGCATGATTGCACCCTTGTTTAAGGCAGCCCTGCCGGAGCCATTTGCGCAACATCCCGACTGGCTTTCAGACCCTTTGATTCATGTCTATCGGTGGATCACTGAAAACAATCCCCAGGCGAGCTTGATCACGCCGCGGGAAATCAAAGCCATGGTCCTTCTGATTTGCAGTCAGGTCAAAAAAGATCGCCTTCAATCATCACCCGATCGCTTAGAAATTTTAGCCGCTGAAGCGGCCTACTTTGTTGGCAGACAAACCCTGATGGATTCACCGCAATTGTTAGCGCAATTCGACGCTCATTTCAAACCGACGAAATCCATATTAAATAGAAAACGCGTCCCCTCTATTTATGAAGACCGCCGTGAAGCGTATTTGGCGGTCATGCATTTGCTGGATATGCGAAATTATTTACTGGAATCAAAAGATTCTTTGACCGACATGGGTCTCGGCGGCATTGTATTGGAAGGGGGCGCAGGCATTGGTAAAAGCTATTTTGTTGATGCGATGACCACCGATCTTGAGAAGCGCGGCGAAAAAGTCTATCGCATTTCAGCAACGACGCCTTATTCTGAAAAAGAAAGAATCTTACGACAAGCCTTTGCGGAAGGTGCGATTGTGGTTGCGGATGAAATGAATACCAGCTTATGGCCAAATAAACTGCTGAATAATTTTCTGATGGGCCTGGATGAAAACAACAAGCCTGCTAAAAAGCCCGGTTTCATGCTGATTGCCACTCAAAATCCGCCATCGTTTTTAGGACGGTCAGAAGAAGACCCTGCCTTGCGGCGGCGTCTGATAAAATTGAAGTTAGACTGGGCAGTGCGTAAAGAAATAGAGAAGACCATGAGTCCTTCCGAAGTGAGTGGAACTTTATTTTCAACGACCACACCTGTAAAAGCAACACCAACCCTTATGCGAATACCCGATAATGAGCAGGAAAAACAATTGCAAGAAAGTCGCGAAAAAAAGGGTCAAGCACCTACCGGCACTTGACCCTTTCATGATTGCTTAGCGATTTTCTTCTTCATTTTCTTTGAATTGATGATGGCTCAGGAACTCATTAATTTCTTTTTCTGCTTGGTCTTTTTGATAGCCATACAATTCCTGCAGCTTGCCTTGTAAAATTTCGCGGCTGCCATTTATTTTTGTGACATCATTGTCTGTGATTTTACCCCATTGCAGCTTCACTTTACCTTTCAGCTCTTCCCAATGACCTTTAATAATGTCTTTGTTCATAAACACCTCCAAAGTTAAATTATTATCTAAACAATATATTTAAACTATTATATCGTATAAAGAAGGAAGTCAGATTATTGAATACCAAAAACAGCGAGAAATTGTACTTTTAAGGCCCATTAAAGGGGTGAAGTATCAACTTGTTACTTTACACCTTAGCTTTAGCGAATGCGGTGTGGCTGGCGAACACGGTGGATAATTATTATTCGCTGAAATTGTTGTCTCTTCGAAAGTTATTATTACAAGCCGGTGGAAGACATGAAGAATTTCTCGGAAAAATACATAGTGCATGATTACGACTTACTTCCGCGGTCTGTCATCCCGACACGCTTTTAGTCGGGACCCAGTGCCTTTAAGCAGCGCTACAAAGGCACTGGGTCCCGACTAAAAGCGTGTCGGGATGACAGGCGAAGAGATGACAAGGAAGCGGTTACATTGGCATTGCGCACTTTTTAGAAATGCTTTTACATGTTTTGTTGACGCGTTGTTAAAAAAACACACCCAACGTTAATCAGATCTCATAACATATTCAATTTCTGTAATTTTTTCCACGCAGGAGTGTTGATTTTCAACCCCCTGACGCCTTTTATTGCAATAAATCACTGATTCAAATATTAGCAAGTCCCTACACAAATCCTCATGAAACTTGACTCCATGCCCATTCAATGAGAAGTTAAGAATACCGACTGAGGTGCTGCACTCAAAACGGAAGCCTTGCTCTCTCACATGATGTGATGCCTTTAAGACAGATCTGTGATTTTGAAATTCAATTGAATGGAGAAGATTATGAAAAAAATCATTTTAATATCCTGTTGTCTGTTGTTATCCAGTTGCAGTAACGTGAGCAGAACATACACCCCAAGCGGCCAGCCGGCATATACCATCAACTGCTCCGGCACGAAGGGTGCGTGGGATAAGTGTTTTCAGGCAGCCGGCCGACTCTGTGACAAGCGGGGGTATAAAATTTTAGACAAGTCGAGTGAAGATACTGTGAATGCAAAGATGACTTCAGATGGCTTTGTTGCAACAAAATCCAACGAGAGAACGATGTTAATTTCTTGCGGGAGATAACTCTCTATCACGTATAAAGAGTAACCGTTGATCGTTTATTCGAATAGATGCCGCTAATTAGAATATGCATGCCTGTCTTTTTGTGTGAACGGTAGACGTGCGCAAATGAATCCACAGAAGACGGGCGTCGCATTTTCATTGACTAAAAACTATGAAACGACATTTATCTCTATATCTATTGATTTTATCTTGTGTCTGTTTGCTGCTCTTGGCGTCCCGGGCGAATAGCGCGCAGCCGCAGCTGCAAGTGATGCTCAAGGGCGTTGACACAGACATTTTGAATAACATTCAAATTTCTTTGCAGGCGGAGGAGAAGAAATTTAACTCTCCGTTATCTGCTGCAGAGGTCACAGCGTTTTTTAAACAATCAAAAAAAAGAATAGCCGAAGCCATTGCTCCCTATGGCTATTTTAATCCTCACATGACAGCGCATCTCTATACAACCCAAACCGGTTGGCTCGCGAGTTATACAATTGAACTGGGTCAACCGGTGCGGGTGCGGACAATAAGCCTCCAGTTGCAGGGGGAAGGCGCCGATGACCCTCGGCTGCAGGCCTATCTTCAAAAGCTTCCCATTCATGCGGGCGAGGTGTTTGAAAGTAAAAAATACGACGCGATGAAAGAAAAACTTTATGAAATAGCCAATGCGCAAGGATATATTAAAGCCCACTTTCGTCAGGCGCAGATTTTTGTTGATCGAAAAAAGTTAACAGCAGACATTCTTCTTATTTTTAATACGCAGCAACGCTATTATTTTGGTTCCCTCATTTTTAATGAAACGCGCTATGATCCTGCTTTTTTAGCTCGTTTTAATATCTTTCGCCCAAGAGAGCCATTTTCAAGTGACGCACTGATTCAATATCAGCAAGAGATGAATGATTCCTCGTATTTCAATCAAGTGTTGGTAATCCCTCAATTAGAAAAGATCGAGGATCATCACATCCCTCTCCAGGTTTCCGTTGTGCCACCGAAGGCGCGTCGCTATTATCTGGGTCTGGGCTATGGCAGTTTTACAGGGCCTCGCTTAAGCACCGGCATTCACTTCAATCGTGTGAACGGCATGGGCCACGCGGCGGACCTGCAATTTAAGTTATCTTCCGTGCTAACCGGGTTTGCAGCTAAATACTTTATTCCCGGACGGCAGCCTCTTTATGAACAATGGTCGATGGGTTATGACCATCAAAAATTTAAACCGAAAAACGGGGACAGTTTTTCCCGCTCGCTTTCCTTCGGCTATCAATACAAGAAGACACCCTGGGCGATAGGTGGCAATGTCAATTATCTGATTGAGAGATACACCGCTAATAATTCTCCTTTCAATACCAGTGAGCTATTGTACCCACGCTTATCCCTTTCCTATGTGAAAGCAGATAATGTGATTTTACCTACCGAAGGGAAATCCATGAACGTACTTCTGCAAGGTGCTTCAAAGGCCTTTTTTTCCTCTACAAGCTTTATGCAAGGTGATCTGAAGGGCAAATATTTTTATAAACCCTTCTCCTATGGCAATTTTATATTGCGCGGGGAATTGGGCTACACGGTAGTGCACGATTTGAGTGATTTACCGCTGAGCATGCGGTTTTTTACAGGCGGTGTTAGTACCTTGCGGGGCTATCCGGACAGTTCGATTGGCCCGGGGCGCTACTTGGAATTAGGAAGCATTGAATATCAACACCACGTGACTGAAAATTGGCTCATCGCCTTTTTTTATGATGTGGGGACAGCGACGAATACATTGGGAACGCCTTTAAATAAGGGCGATGGTGTCGGCCTCATTTATAGGTCCGTGATTGGTCCTATTCGGCTTTATTTGGCCACCGCACTGAGTAAGCCAAACCGTCCTTACCAAGTTGAATTTAGCATGGGGCCTGAATTTTGATGAATAAAACCCTCCTTCGTTTGCTAGGTGTGATTGGCCTGATTTTCTGCCTCGGCTATTTTGTTTTGGCAACCGAGGTGGGCCTGACCTTGCTCGTTGATGTAGGGCGCTGCTTTGTCCCCGGCCAGCTGACTGTTCATGCGCTAGGGGGCAGCGTGCTCTCCGGCGTGCGCTTTCAAGATCTGCATTATCAAGATCAGGAAAACAATATAGCGATCCAAACCTTCAACAGCCGCTGGCAACTGCAAATGCCATTGACACGCCCCTTGCTCGTTATTAAGAAGGTGGAGATCAAAAATGCAGCGATCAAGCTAGCATTCAACTCAAGGCCTCGCGAAAAACAAGAATGGTCATTTTCAAAGTATTGGCGATTATTACAATATTTCCGTTTAAACCAGATTCAGCTGACGCATATTCAAGTCTTTCATGGGCAGGAGTTAGTTATTTATTTCAAGCAATTGTATTGCGGGCAAGCAGCGCTAAATAACTATGCAGTGCTCGTGCAGGGAATCGTGAATCATCAGTCCCTGTGGGGCGGTGGCAGACTCTATTTCAAAGAAGGCTACCCCTTTTTTGATAAAGTCGAACTGCATTATGGCGAGTCCAGTTTGTCTCTTCAGGGAAAGCTTGCTGAACAGTGGAATTTGCAAACCCGCCTGACGATTCCACAATTAAAAACGCTTCTACCCGAAGCCAAGGGGTTTCTATCATTGCAAAGCAATCTCAGCGGCACCCCGCAACATCCTCAGCTTGACGTGACGGTGGAAACCCATCAGTTGCAAGTGGCTGATCATTCGTTCGCCCTTCCTAAGATCGCAATGCATGCGAATGCTTATTTAAATAATGCGAGCTCGCTACTCCATTGGCGTGTCGACTTTGATTCAAAAAATAAAATTGTAGCACACCTGACTCTCCCGCCTTTAAAGGCATTCTCAGCGCTTTCTCAGCCTATTCAAGGGGCAGGGGTAGTCTCGCTTCTCGATTTAACCGCATTCAATTCTTGGCTTCTGGATCGTTCCTATGGGCTTTCTATTCTTCAAGGCAAACTGACGGGCTCATTTCAAATCGAAGGCTCATTGAATCATCCGATTCTTAATTATGATTTCCTGCTAACGGGTGGGGCAATATCACTAAACGAGCTCAGGATGCGCATATCGGATCTCAATGTAAGGGCTTCACAACAGGCGGGTCAAGAGATAAAGCTAGACGGCCGTTTTAAGCTGGGTCAAGGACGTGGCCTGCTCCAAGGAACAATGAATCTGCTGGCACCGTACCCGTCCGCGCGTTTAAGCCTGATTGGAGACAATCTAGTCTATAAAACAGACGATTATCAGATCACTGCCTCACCGCATTTACAGTTAAACTTAAGTGATAAGACCCTGCATATCGAAGGTGATTTACGGATTCCCACCGCAAGCATTCATCGTAAAGACTGGACCTCTGGCGTTGTTTTGCCTTCAGAAATTGTTTTTGTTGATGCACAAAAAAGCGCAAGCACAAGTCTGTATGACAATCTCGCATTGAAGATGAAATTGGTGATATCAAATAAAGTTGATATTCAGTATGAAAACTTAAATGCTGAATTAAAAGGCGCCCTTTTTATCACCAGTACCCCCGGAAATTCACCGATTGTCACAGGAGAATTATATACCTTAAAAGGGCGTTATCGCGTGTATGGGCGACAACTGGATATTCAAAAAGGTCGCTTCATCTATGCTGGAAATTTACTCAGCAATCCGGGACTGGATATTCGCGCGACCCAAAAAATAAAAACGATCGACAGCAATAATCTGATGGACACTTCACAGTCGGTGGGAGTTTTAGTGCGTGGAACTTTAAATAAACCGGTTGTTTCGTTATTTTCGGATCCTTCGGGTTTGAGTCAGGGCGATATTTTGTCGTATTTAATCTTGGGCCGGCCACAATCAGAAGCCTCTGAAGGAGCAAGTCTGGCTCTGTTAAGCGCTGCGTCCAGTATGGCGGGTGGTGAGGACTCGGAAGGATTGACCGAAAAGCTGCAAAATAAGCTACATCTGAATGATTTAAGCATTGGCAGCACCGCGTATGTCAATCCCTCAACCGGACTCGCACAACAGTCAACAACTGCAAATGTAGGCAAAAACTTCGGTTCGAAAATTTCCTTGCATTATAGTATTGGTTTATTCGATCCGGTCTCGATCATTCGCATCCGTTATAAACTCCATAAATATTTTGTATTGCAATCAGAGACCAGCAGCTTAGAGAATGCCGGTGATTTGCTTTATCAAATTGAAAGTGCGGATTAAGAGCACCGATAAAAAATTCCTTGAAATAATTTTATTTACCGAAGATATCTAAAGAAATTAAGCTATTTTAGCCTATAAAAATGCTAAAAACTTCATTCTAAAAATAATAAATTAAATAATGAATTGAACATTCTTTCAAAATGCGGCACAATATAGTGGTTATATAGAATGTTTAAATATGAAGTTCATCAATGTTGTATTGTAACGTTTTTACTTTAAGTCAAAGGAGAAAACCATGTTAAAAAAATCACTGAAGTCTGTTGCTTTAGGGTTTATAACGGTTGCCTTATTAACAGGCTGCGCTACTTCACAAAGATCCGAAAGCACGGGTCAATATGTGGATAGCAGTGTAATCACCACCAAGGTAAAGTCAAAGATTTTAGCGGATGACTTGGTGCATGGGTTTCCCATTACAGTAAAAACCTACAAAAACACGGTGCAGCTGAGCGGCTTTGTGAATACAGAGCAACAAAAAGAAAGAGCCGAGAGCATTGCAAAATCCGTGAAAGGCGTTGCAAGAGTGGAAGATGCCTTGATCGTAAAAAATTAAGGAGTTCAAAATCACATTTTAACTACGAAATGTGATCGAGAATTCACTGGATGAACTGTTCGAAATATTGGGCGCTTTACTTTCCACACTGTAAAGTGCCCAATCATTTTTATACCTTCCGCTTTACCCATGTGGCCGCATTGGATTTTGTAAGGGCTCCTCTAATGAGGGGGAATCCTGTGTATTTTCTTGTGAGTCTTTTTTTGATTCTTTTTGCCGCAATGGCGATTGATTCTCATGTAACTCTACATATATTTACTCAAAAAAAATTGATCAAGCATTTGTCGAACGATATTTAATGGCAATCCCATCACAGAATAAAAGCAACCGTCAATACGCGAAATAAACTGACCAATATAGCTTTGAATGCCATACCCACCGGCTTTATCTTTATAATTCCCAGTGGCAAGATAATGCCGAATATCTTCATCAGTCATTTCAGAAAAAGTAACGCAGGTTGTGCTAGTCTCTATCTTTTTATACTGTTCATAATACAAGCCAATACTCGTAATCACTTGATGGGTTTTTCCTGAGTATTGTCTTAACATATGAAATGCGTCTTCTTCATCCTGTGGCTTACCTAAAATCTTGCCGCCTAAAACAACTTCGGTATCAGCACATAAAACAGGTAGCAAAGGGAGTTTTTTAGTAATGAGGGTGTTCCATGCCGTATGCAGTTTCTCTTGAGTAATACGTTTAGAATAGTCATCCGGTGTTTCATTGGGTTTGACGACTTCAGGTAGGTCCACAGCCAATACCTCGAATGGAATTTCCATGAGTTGCAATAGTTCTTTGCGTCTGGGACTTTTGGAGGCTAAGTAAATTTTCATGTTCAGTGATCACCGATAAATATCTCTAGGGAGTGCGTGCTGTAAACGAGCCACAAGCGCCAAATGATTATATACTTTTTCACACCTTGACGTCTCCTCTTGTGCTACAATATATCAATAAATGCTGCAGGGATGAAGATGCTCAAATGGCAAAATATGGTAAAAGTGTGGGAAAGGATGTCGAAAAAGAAATGCATGCTTATAAAAAAGGGAAAGCCCATAGCGGAAAAGCCAAGAAGCCCGTGAAAAGCAAAAAGCAAGCCATCGCGATTGCTTTATCGAAAGCTCGAAAAAAGGGTAAAAAAGTACCTAAAAAAAAGAATAAATAGACTGAGCGTGTTTTTTCTTCGGGTTTGAAATCAATCCGTAGCTAATCAATCTGTCATCCCGACATGTTCCTCGTCGGGATCCAGCGTCTTTCTAGTGCTGCTTAAAAGCAGGTGCTAGATCCCGACTAAATAAATGTCGGGATGACAACGATCCCGTTAAGAAAACTTACCGTATTAAAGTTCGCAAGTTAGAAGAGGGCCTGTCATAGCGTTAGGATCAACTCTGGGGAGAGGAATTTCTCGAATTTTTTATCACGGGTTAATACTAAGTTTTTTAGGAATAGTCTAGGGTTTTTGGGAAGGCTAACTTAGTTACACTAAATCCAGTTACTCAACTTTATAGGAGAACTCTGATGAAAGACAATCAACAAGACAAAAACTTGAACAACAAAAAACAAGATGAAGAAAACGCACTCAACAAAAACCGCAATGATCAGGATAAAGGTCAGAACCGAGACACTCGTTCTGAACAAAATCCTAGCTACGAAAAAACCCCACGCTAATGCAAGCACCGCTATAAAGCCACCCTTTATAGCGGTTTGGTTTATACTGCCAATATAAAATCAAGAGGAAGAAATTATGATCAATTCACCAGATTCGGAAGCACAGAAGGAGCTCCCCAATACGCAATCGCCACGAGATCCCAGTACTCTTCCGGGGCGAGATCCCATGAAAGATCCTGCTGAAAATCCTAGAGATCCACAAAGTGATCCCTCGAACCCACCTTACCATGACGAAGTGAAGTAAGGGTTTTTATTTGTTACTCAAGAAGTAGAGAGAGAAAAGCATTGGCAAGGCCTGTGTTTTAGCACACTCGCGTGTTTTCTATAATGCTGTCATTGCGAGCGAGAGCGAAGCAACCCAGGCTTTATTGCCACTTCACAAGAATTAAAGCGAGTGGCAATAAAACCTGGGTTGCTTCGCTCTCGCTCGCAATGACGAAAGGTTTTAGTGAAAGGCCATGAGATCACGAGTCCTCATTGTCCTAAACCGGCCAAATCACACGGAGGATCACAACCATTGAATAAAGATTGCCAAAATTTAAATGACTATTCGGATAAGTGCTTGCATTTCCAAGGCCTGTCTTGCCCCAATTCATATACCGGTAATCTAAAGCCAGAATAGGTGAATAAGCCGCGATGCTAAACGGATGCTGAAAATGCCCCCGTTGATGTGTTCTGGGAGGAGCTGCCGCATTTTCATGATGGATATTCCACAGTATTGCTGTCCATAAAACACTTTATCGAATGACTTAATATATGTAAAATATATAATAACACTATTGGTCATAGGTTATTTCTATGCTTCCATCCGCCGCAGAATTGGAATATTTTCTAGAAGTATCCCATTCATTAAATTTATCTCGGGCCGCAGAAAGACTGGGGATTAGTCAGCCTTCTCTGAGTTTGGCAATCAAACGGCTAGAGCAAACGATAGGCGCCGCGCTTTTCATCCGACACAAACACGGTGTTTCGCTGACTCAGGCCGGAAAACAATTGCTGTTGCATGCAAGACAATTACTGCAGTATTGGGAAGGCACCAAAGCCAAAGCGCTTGCCTCACAACAAGAAATACAAGGCCATTTTATCCTGGGCTGCAATTCTATTATTGCTATTTATATGGTGTCGGCCTTTTTGCCCGATTTGTTAGAGAGTTATCCACAACTCGAAATACAATTGCAACACGATATTTCTCAAAAAATCACTGAGCAAGTCATCAATCTCAGTATTGATATTGGGATTGTGATAAATCCTGTTAAACATCCTGATCTTATTATTCGCAAACTGGGGATTGATGAAACAAGCTTTTGGGTTGGCCCCGGCAATCGAAAAATTCAGGATATCAATTTTGAAAAAGCAGTTGTTGTATGCAACCCGGCTTCCATACAGACACAGGCCTTATTGATGCAATGTAAAAAGAGGGGTATAAATTTTAACCGTCTTATGACTACAGAAAGCATGGAGGTCGCTGCTAACTTCACTTTCAGGGGCTGCGGCATCGGAATACTGCCTGCACGAGTAGCAAAGACATTGTATCCTAATCAATTAAATCCTGTCCCTAAGATGCCAGTCTATGCGGACGAACTGTGTTTGGTTTACCGAAATGAAAATCGCAATATCAAAGCGATTCAGGCTATTGCTACTGCTGTTCAAGCACTTCAGAATACTGAATAGTTCTATACTGTTTCAGATAAATACCTTGGTAAAAATCACCAAGGTATTTATCTGAAGATTATTAAATCCATTTGTATATATGCTGCGCACAAGCAAAGCTTGTGCTTGCACTTAGAGGGGAGAATCGCGATTCTCCCCTCTGAAGATCTATAGATGAAGGGCATGGTCAAGCCTCAACTTGCGAATTCTACTTTTCGGATTATACTTGTAGACTTTGATTGAAAGGAATGCCGTTATTATGTTTGGTTCGTTTGAATTATCACCCCGTCAACAGAAAACACTCGGCATTGTTGTTATTCCCACTGCTGGCCATATTACCCCTGTCATCGGCTTGGCGAATGAGGCTAAAGGTGACGATCCTAATTTGATAGTCGTGATCGTGTTGACCAGTTGGGATGGTTATAAAATGCAGCCAAAAGACCAACAAGCATTGCTAAAAGCCTGTGATCGGTTGGTTATTTTAGAAAGCAAAACAATAACAAACAGGCGCGATATTTTTGGCCGTGCGTCAGAGTTACTCCCGAGTGTGATCAACGCCTTGCGGGGCTGTGATTATATTCTTTATGATTTCATGGCGCCGGAAGGTTATATCGCCGCTAAACATTTAGGGCTGGCCCCTTTTTGTATAGAGCCTTCATTTGTTGGAAAGTTAGATGATCATTCAAAGGAATATCAGGAAGAAATGAAGTCTTGCCAACGCCATCTTGTGGAAGTGCGTGACAAGTATGGAGTGGATTTAACCGGGCGTTTAAGGTTAACTGACGGTGTAGTGTCTGTTGTCGCAGAAAAATATATTTTACTTTCTTATAAAAATTTAATTTATGCCGGAGAGTTTTCTCAGAATCCAGACGAAATTAAAAAACAAAGTTATTTTATGCGTCCGACACGTTTAAAAGAGCCTGCGCTTGGGAGCGCTTTGTCTTTTGTTAAAACCACCGATAAAAAAATCATTTATTTCTCTTTGGGTACGATTGCTTCCGGGCCTGTATGGGATATTTTAGATAAAAATAGCTTTCGTGATTTTGTGCGGTTTATCTATCGTTCTTTAATACAGCTTGCTGAGAAAAGGAACGATTTCATCTTGATCATTTCTTCGGGCAGAAATCCGGAAGATATTCTAGGTAAAGACTATACGCTCCCTGACAATGTCCATATCTTTGAATCGCTGCCTCAAAGAGAACTGCTGTGTTATGCAAGCGTATTTTTCACCCACGCGGGGAACAATAGCTTGAATGAAGGGATTGACGCAGAAGTGGGGATGGTTTTTCTTCCCCTGATGTTTGACCAACATCAAGCTGCGGCGGCTGCCGCTCGATTAGATCTGGGCGTTGCATTTTTGCATTCACCGGAAGAATCTAAAGGAGAGGAATCCGTGGTGAAGTTTACCTCCGATCAATACTATCGAACTCCCTTTCGCCCAGGAAAGATCGATGAAGCGATGAGGACCTTCGAAAAAACGATTGATCACATCCTTAAAAAAAATTATGCCGCCAATTTTGTAGCAGTAAAAAATGGTATGCGTTATACCTTTAAAGACCTAGGCAGATTGCTAGAAGAAAAAGTAGTAGTCGAAAATAAAAAACAGCCTATACAAACCGGACCATTTTTCAGTCGCGGGTTCAGTCGTTCCTGTTCCGACCCCATTGGTTTAAATCCCAAAAACTATCGCCCAGGCTTGAAATAAAAAGAAGCAGTTCAAACAGCGCAGGACTGATGTTAACCCCTTTTTAGGGGTTTATCGTTAGAAGTGCGAGAGTGGCTGATTTAACATAACCCCATCTGGCCTGCGGTTATGTCCTTGTAGCATTTTGAAGCATTTATGTTATAGTAGCGCCATATTGGGCTACAACTCAAGGCCTATAAAACTCAAAGCGCCGTAATGAAAACCGGGGTTCTGGACCTAGTGTGGTGTAAATGCCAATTTAGAAATTCACATTCCTATCGATCATAGAGGAGTTACTAATGGGTGTTCAATTCTTTGTCACGCAGAGTGGGAAACGCTTAGTTTTTAATGAAGTTAAAGAGCCTGCTTCAGGCGTGTCTCAGTTTTCACTAGATATACAAGGTAGTAATGGCCGAAATATCACTGGCATGTGGGTGCGTGGCAAAATCCTTGTACAAATGAAAGTGGTTGCTCAGTGCATTCAAGACGGTAATCCTCAATTAATAATGCAAGAGCTTTTAAATTTACAAAAAGAATTAATTCAAAATGGCGGGTATACTGCTTTAGGTATAGCCAATACAGTGAAGGAAATATTAGCCGATGACCTACAGGTTGCAAGAACCTGCCTTTCTAATTTAAAGCAGGTCAAACAGGAATGGGACCATCGGTTAGGAAAGCTAGATCAGATCGTGGGGCAGAGTGAACGGGTTCCGGGGTCAATACAGAAATTTCAGATGAGTGGGGATACGAATAGGGATTTGACTATCTATAAGGAGGTTATTCAGATCATAGAACAACTGATACAGGGATTAACGGATTTTCTTTCTGCCAAAAATACAAAAGATGATTCCTCAGTACCGGGCGCGACTCCGCGATTATTGCCGTCTCAGCAGCCTCATAGTCAAGATGATAGTTCAGTATCTTATGGTAGCAGTAATGCTTTACGAAGAAGGTAATCTAAATTACAAGCAATGAAGCGCATCTAAAATGTGTGACGGAGAGACAGCGTTTCACTTCATTTGATACACGCTCCCGTCTTTAGGGGTAAATAACTAAAAGCACGGGAGAAGTGTTATCTCAGCGGCAATTTTTTTACAACAGGCAACGCCATCATCGTTCATTTCATGTTTCTAGATTACCTTTAGCCGTTGTGTAGTTTTCTCCTCTGGTAATGCTTGAATCTGTTTTAGAACGGATTGAGCCGCGAAAAGAACAGATGGATTACGACTTTGGTATACTTGCTGCGTTATTGATTTGGTGGCAAGAATGGCATTCACCGATTGGCATAAAGCGATGAATGCTCCAAGGGGGCAATCCGCTTGGAGCAATTCCACAAAACTATACAATAAAAAAGCCCAGCCAACACACAGCATTACTTTGGAAGAAGCATTTTGCGAAATATCCGTTTTTTTGTCTGAGAAAAAGGTGCGAAGCCCAGCATCGCATTTGGATAATAATTCAAGCTGAGTAGAATTAAAGCTCACTTGTTCCTGGGAAAACCACTCGGCAATTGTAGTAAACGGGTTCGCAAGTTTGACGATATTTTCTATGGATATCGGGTCCGCTTGAAGCTCTGCCTGCCTTAAGTGATTCACGAATGCTTGATACAATTTTCCCATATTCTCAAAAAGCGCATGATGGGATCGGTGGATTTTATAAATAGCGGATCGCAAAGCAATGAAGGCTTGATCAACCGTGCTTGGTGGTTGGGGTTGGGGCTTCGGGTGTGTTAGAAAATCTTTTGCTTCTTGAGCTATATCGCAGAGAGTATAGTTTACCTGGCCAGTCGTGTCTGGAGCGAGAGGAGCATTATGTTTTGAAGTATTATATAAAATAACTAAGGAATTCTCTTGCTGCAGTGCTCCGAAAGACTGCACGGTGTCTTTTGAGCTTGATGAAGGAAGAATGGTTGTTAACATCTTTTTTAGTGTTTCAGGTGTCAGGGGTTCTGTGTGGCGCTTGAGTTGTTTATCGAGCTCCACACAGAGTTGATGATAGCGCTTTAACGTGCAGGAGACGGCAGCCGTTTCTGGAATGGGCTTTCGTGATTGCGGATCAGAAGAATGATTGGTGGCAACAAAATAGGGCTCTGAATGCTTTACTTCATCATCAGAACTTTCAAGGCCACGAAAAACATATAATGGCGAGGGGCCTTGTGCTTTGGGGAGCGGTAAAATCTCAAAGATACCACCACCTTGCGGATCCAATACAACTAAAAGATGCGGAGAGGCTGGGGGGTGTGTGTTTAAATAGGTTTTAATTTCAGCAATTGTAGCACAATGTTTCGCGAGTTCAGCAATCAATGAAAATTGTGGATTACCGCCGGGTTGGGGATAAGTGTCCATGGTGCTGCTTCTTCCCGACTCGTGTAATCCGATCAGCAGGCCTTTATCATTGCAAACGGTGAGACTTCCTGGCAGGAATGGCAGAGTCCAAGAAAAAACGACTTGGGGTTTATTTTTATGCATTCCGGAGGGCATGGTGATACGCGTTAAGTGATTGGCGAAAATGTCTAAGGTAAACCAATCCAGGTTGTGAGTAGCAGCATGAAGTTTAGGAAGGTAGGCTGAGCTACAGCCTTGACTTAGAAAGTGTTGATCTAATTTTCCAGGATCCATGCCTTTAATAATGTCGCACAGATAAAGGGTTGCTACGGTGTCTTCCTCGGTCATATAAGGTAAATGCAGCAAAGAAGAAGAGCGCTGTTGGTTGTAAAGGCGAATGTAGCCATTGACCTTTTTTTGAAAGAAGTACATGTGTTCGTGAAGCGGCGTATCCATATTGAAGCCTCTGCGCCGCACTTCTTTATTGATGTGTTTTTTGACATCGGTGAGTAAGGAAGGACAAGCAAAAAGCGCGAGAAGAAATTGGAATTGTAAAAATTCTAAATTAAAATCAACGTACAAAGCGCCCATCAACTCACCCAAGGCATCTCCAACGATGTGAGAGCTTGAATCGAAAATTTTGATATGCGGCATGCCTTCCTCATTGCTTAAAGAGGCAAGCACTTCGCCAGTGGAAGAAAGATAATCCTCTGGAGCGCGATCACTCGATAGTTTTCGTGGGGCGACATTCAAAAGGCGGCTGAATTCTAGCCAAAGCCCAGGCAGAAAAAAAGATAAAAATGCGATAGAGGATAAATCTATTTTATATTTAAAAAGTGAGAGGAAAAATCGCAGTAAAGAGGTGGAAGCGATGCCTAGTGAGGTCCCGGGGTAATGTCGAATCACTTCTTGAGGCAGTGCTTTTGGAGCCAAAGTCCGTCTTCTTTGTGCTGCAATCTCCGTTGCTGTCAATTTTGCTGGTTTTCGTTTTTCTTCAGCCGACGTATGACTTTGCATTGTCTATTTTCCTCCATGAGCTTCCGGGTATTTATTTGTGCTGGGATATAACGATTTTCGTATCTTCTCGCTGCCATGAAGAGCATGACAAAGTCCTGTGAAGTGGTATTTTAGGGATTATAAGGTAATTGTCAATGAGTAAAGGTGCGAGCTGAAGGGAATTTCCGTCCGTGGAAAGGCGAGCGAATAATCGTATCAATAAAATGACGATCAGGGAATACCGGTGTGCAATATGCCACGAGCCAGATTGTCGCTGAAATTAAATTGTCATATTTAACTGGCTTGCCGGTGCATCTGGGGCTGAAAAAATAAGATTGGACGCAGAAAATTGTTTTTCTTCATGAAGGCAGTTGCCGTGTTTCAAGATATTTTTTAGGATCTGCATTGTAAGCTCTTTAATTTTTTCGGCGTTATTTTCGTTAACAAGCTTATCCGGATGAGCAAAGCAAAGATCCAGCTTTCCTCCTGCTTGTGCCGCGTAAATTGCCATAATTTTAGCGCCGTAACGCTTACTGGAACAAAAATAAAAATTCTTTAATTGTAATTCAGCATAGTCTTTTCTATTTATAAAATCCCTACTTCCAAGGCTGGAAACGCCAATTCCACTCGAAAATTGCGGCTTCGTGCTCAGTGTTGCACTGCTCATGATGGCCACCTTCCATGAGGAGGGTATAAAATTTGCCGGATAAATAACGGGCATATATTTTAAAAGATTTTCTCTATAGAGTTGAGCAAGATCCCAAGTCGTATCAGTATTTTTGACTGGAATACGGATTTTTACACCTGCAACATAGCACCCTAAATGATCGCCGTCGGTTACATTTTTGGAGAAGTTTTGACGGACGCTAACAGGTGTATCAATTGTTTCAATGATTAAATTTCCAAAAACTTGACGAGTTGCCTGCAAAAGTGCTGCGGTCAGCAGAGCAGTCAATGTTGTTTTGTTTTTACGGCATTGCGAAATTAATTGGCAAAGCTCTTCATGAGTAAAATGAGCAAAGGAAAGCTTGGTATGGCGAGCAGAAAATAATAGCGGACCACTCTCATGCATCCGACATTTCTTCTGATGAGGCCCTTCTGGAAAAATAGTAGCCCAGACTTCATCCAGTATGTGTTTTACAAGATATCGAGTCCAATTGGTTTGAGGAGTCACAAAATCCTCATGTGCTTTTAAAAATGGCATTTCTAAATAGGGCTCAGCGACTCGATTATAAATATTCATGAACTGTTCCATAAAGATTGCTATGGAGATTCCATCGAGGATGCAATGATGTGCTTTTAAAAGAATGTCGTGCGTGCCATCTCGATCATGATTTTCCATTACTATTATTTCCCATAAAAAATTTGAATCCTGAGGGAATGGCAAATCGAGTATTTTCTCTAAGTGCTGTTTTGAGCTTTCATCATTTGTTTTATTTAGAATAAGCAAGGGAAGTGTTGGCTGACTAGAAGAAGAATGCTCAATTGAAGATATTCCATTTTCTTCTGAAATTGTAGCGCGTAGCAAAGGGTGGGTGCTCATTAATTTCTTTAATGTTTCCTCAACGTTTTTTAAATGGAGGGTTCCGGTAACCTGCAGAATCGCTCCGACATTGCTAGCGCCCGCTGATTTTTTATATCTATTATGCAGGACTGTTTCAGTAAATCCGAGATACCGTTTTTTTGAGTTCACAAAAGGGGAGGTCCTATTGGATGGGGTTGTCATATATTCCCCGACAAATATTGAAAATAGTGCCATCACTATTGTTGATGGCGTGCTAAAACTGTACCATCGAGTTGTTGCTAATGACATAAAAAATAAAAAGTAGCTTTTCCTTGAAAGGGTGTTACCTGAGATGAAATTGTAAAATGAACTCTGTTTTCTACTTTCCATTATCACTCCTTGTAATTTAAAAAATTCGCAATTCCATTTATTTTTTGAATGATAATCGATCACATGTGGAATTTCAAACAATTCTTGTAGCCCATTATCAAATGGATTTGGCTGTTAGGAAATTGAAAGGATGTCTATGAGTCACACACGATAGATGCCAAAAGCCGTGATACAGAATCAAAAGCAGTCAAAGTTTATGAAGGCACCCTGGGAGAAGCATGTCCTTCAGATGGCAGATGGTTACCTCGCCCCCTTCAGCAGATCGTTATGGGTTATTTAGCAAACCATGTTGATGTCAATCCCAAACGGTATACCCGGAAACGACGTGACGCATTTACGTTATTTGAAACACCTTTTGCCGGAAAAGCAGAGATTGCCGATCAAATTGCCAGGTATATTCTGGCGGGTGAAAGAAGCAAAGCTCTCTCTTTAATACGGGACAATCCTTCCTGTCATGAATGCATCGCTGGGGCCAGTGATGACCTTGGAAGATACGCCGAAGGCACACCCTTAGGTCTTGCAGCCGCGGCGGGCAACCCTGAGTTGGTGACCGGAATTATTTGCTGTTTTTTTACTGATGGGGCGAGGCAGTCATTTTGGAAAGAGATTAAAATTCATCGGGAATTTTTGAAAGATCATATACCTCAGACAGCCCATGTCGGGGTACATGATGGGGTATATGATCCAGGCCACCCACAGGCGGCTAATCTTAAGTGGGCATTTCTGCACTTAATGCGTGATACTGTTCTTTGAGAAAAATTCTTTCACCGCATTCATTGAACGTTTAATATCTGATTGTGACAAATCCAAATGAGTAACTAATCTTACGAAGCCTTTCTTGTTGGGTTTTGAAGGCCAGATGATGCCTTTGTCCAACAGGTGCTTTTGGAGTGCAGTATAGTTATTTTTCACCCTTACAAATAATATATTTGTTTGAAGAGAGGCGAGGTCAACTTCAAGGTCTGGCAAGGTGGAAAGCTCTTGAGCTAGGAAAAGTGCATTATCATGATCTTCCACTAGCCGTTCTATATTATGCTCTAGTGCGTAGATGCCTGCGGCAGCAATAATTCCAGCCTGTCTCATGCCGCCCCCCAGCATTTTACGCCAATGCCTCGCTTCACGAATAAACGCTTTACTACCACAGAGTAAAGAGCCAATGGGAGAACCTAAACCTTTTGAAAGACAAATAGAGATTGAATCAAAATGTTGGCTGATCGTTTTTATAGGAACTCCCAGTTTTATGCAGGCGTGAAATACACGCGCGCCATCGAGATGGGCCGCAAGCTTTTTTTTCCTGCAAAATGGTTTGACCTGATTTAGGTAATCTAAGCTCAAGACTTTTCCATTATTCGTGTTTTCAAGACACAGGAGCTTGGTTCTTGCATGGTGATCATCGATCGGCTTGATAGCCATATCAACTTTTTGTAGGTCGAGGCTGCCGTCTGCTTCAAAGTCCAGTGGCTGGGGCTGGATACTTCCCAGGACAGCCGCTCCACCCCCCTCCCACATATAAGTATGGGCTGTTTGTCCAACAACATACTCATCGCCTCGTTGACAGTGAGACATGATACCCATGAGATTAGTCATTGTACCGGATGGAGCAAAAACAGCTGATTCCATTCCAGACATTGCTGCTATTTTTTCTTCGATTTTAATAACGGTAGGATCATCACCAAAGACATCATCGCCTAGTTCTGCTTTCAGCATAGCAGAGAGCATATTTTTACTTGGTTTTGTTACTGTATCGCTTCTGAAATCGATCATAAATAAACCCTAAAATTAATTTGTGGTTGAATGGAGGAAATAGGTTGAATTGAAATAGAATTGAGTAGATACCCCTCAGGGGTGATAGTGGGATCAAAAATAGGATGATTTTCTTTTGAGTGGAATAAGATATTTTTAAAATCTGATTTTTGAGGTGGCTCATCATAGTAATTACCGAATTCTCACTGTTCTCCAATGTTAATATAGTGGCTGTATCGGCCATTTTCAAGGGGTTCATGAGCTATGCGTCCGTTCATGACCAGAGTTGTTGTGTGCCAACGGGGCTTGATTATATAAGCTATACTTTAGACGAATGTAGTCTAGAGGAGATGTCACCCGATGGCAGTTTATCCAATCAAAAATCCAGAAGGTCTAATGCTATATACAAGTCAACTGGATTCCATTGAAAACGTGCGAACGGCAATTAGGCGCGAAATCAACGCATTAGATGAAAAATTATTAACCGGGGATTTATCCCAAAAAAGTGAGTTGGAAGAGCGTAAATCCCAGTTAGAAAAATGCCATGAAAGTCGAAGTGCATGCTTTGCCTTAATTGAAACAGAAATTGCAGAATTCAATAAAAAGGCGGAATCAAAAACAGCGCAGGCTGAAAAAAATGTGATAACACCATTCATGAGACGCTGGTGGCCTGTTTCGTTTGGTCTAGGGCTAATTCTTCAGCAAACAGTCGATGTTTCGGCGGCTATCTTAGGGAAGTTATTACTACCTATCAATTTTGCTATTGATGGCCTGCGATCAATATGGGATTTTTATCATACTTGGCGTGATAAGACTTTAGCGCAACGGAAAACAAAGTTAACCACCCTTGCATTTAACATTGCGGCATTAATCGCCGCTTCTATTGTATTTGGGTTGGCTGTTACCAATCCCTTTGCTTTGCCTAGCATCTTTATGGGTATTATACTTATGGGGGTGTATCAATCAGGCTATTCGCGTTACGAAACTGCTTCTCTTATTTCAGAGGAGATAAAAATGATTCAATCCCTAGAACAAAACAGGGATGAATTGAAAAAATTAGAAGACAAATCCGAACAAACGCCATGGGTGTGAGATTTACTGCGAGCTATCATGACTTTATTCCTTTATTTTCTTCTACACTGCTTCTATATGAATTCTACCGCGATTGGATACTCTCTAAAAATCCTATATTCATCAACTGGGCCCACTAGGATTTGAACCTAGGACCAAGGGATTATGTGTCCGACACCTAAGCGAATCACCATTCTCATCAAGAGGGCGACAGCGCCAGGCCTTAGCATCCTCTAGCATAGCACAGCATCTGTGATCGTCGTAATCAAATATCGTGATATCTCTGTCCCATACAGTTCTTGTAAGTGTGCTTGAATGTCCCGAACCGTCATCCCTTTTGAGTAAAGCGATAAAATATTATCATCCAATCCCGCCAAGCGGCTTTGACGTTTCTCAAAAAGCGGTCGTCATTGCGAACGCGAGTGAAGCAATCCAGGCTTTATTGCTGCTTCATAAAATTAAAGCGGGTAGAATTTGAGATTTGTTATTTAAGCGAGGGGCAATAAAACCTGGATTGCTTCACTCGCGTTCGCAATGACGGCGGTAGGTTGTTTTTTATTTTTTGTGAAGACTCGTAAAAATACGGTAATCCAGTGATGACTGTATTGCCAGTCTGGATTACCGTATAGAATAATACCGCGGACTATTTCATCAACACATCATGAGAACATCTTACTTGGGAAGCGATCAGAAAACATAATGGAAACCTCTTCATCGTCGAATACATGTCTGTGACTATAAATATTTTTTCTACATGACAATGCAACAATCTTTTATTCTAGGATCATTATCTTCTTCCAGAGATTTTTCTTCTAGTTTTATAGTCTCTGTTTGTTGAGTCTTAAAAAAAGTGGGGGAACTTACATCAGAAAACAGCACTTTTTTAGTATTCCGAGGCTCCCTGGGCTGCTGCTTATTCGAATAGTTAGACTCCCAGGCAATTATTGCATGTCTATTTTTTCGCTTTTGTTCCGCATCTCGTTCATATTTCTCATATTCCTTCACCTTCTTAAAAAAATTCGCAAATATTTTCTCATTTAGCTCTTTCATCTTCTTTTTTTGACGTTCTCTACTGTTCATGATTTTCTCATCCTTAAAAGGAAAATAAGTCTATTTCAGCGCTATTTTTGTTCCTTATTCGTTTTTAAGTAGTTATAGAAAGTTGGTCGACTCACCTGGAAATTTTGCAAATCTCAGACACGGCACCTCTGAATATAAAGCTGAGGGCGAGAAGCATGACTAATGAAAACCACCAAGCGCCGCTCGACACGGCATTCAGTCTAAAACAAACCAGCAGTAATCATACATCAAAAGAAAATCAGGCTAAAGGTGGTTTAATAATAGAAATATAATTATTTTTTGGCATTGAAATAATTGTACATATAATTTACTGTTAATCAGCAAATAGACAATCTGCGGGGTGAGACAATGTATTCTTTACGCAAGCGCACAGGGGGAGCATCTTTGTTCGAATCAAAATCGACCGCAGAAGCTAAAAGCAGTGATACCGAATCAAATGCAGTCAAAGTTTATGAAGGCAGCCTGGGAGAAGCATGGCCTTCAGATGGCAAATGGTTACCTCGCCCTCTTCAGCAGATCGTGATGAGTTATTTAGCAAACCATGTTGATGTCAATCCCAAACGGTATACCCGGAAACAACTTGACGCATTTACGTTATTTGAAACACCTTTTGCCGGGAAAGCAGAGATTGCCGGTCAAATTGCCAGGCATATTCTGGCGGGTGAAAGAAGCAAAGCTCTCTCTTTAATACGGGATAATCCTTTCTGTCATGAATGCATCGCTGGGGCCCGTGACGACTTTGGAAGATACGCCGAAGGAACACCCTTAGGTCTTGCAGCCGCGGCGGGTAACCCTGAGTTGGTGCGGGAGATCAGAGGTTTGCTTTCTGAAGAAAAAGCCAATGCGCAATTGCATGCGCAATTTCCTCCTGGTTGGGAAGCTGAAACAAAAGAAAGGATGAACCGTTACAGAAATGCAGCAATTGAATTTACAAAAGGATTAAAAGCGGAAGGGGAATTACCTAGAAGCTTGTCTTTTGCAGAAGCTATAGGGAAGCGCAAAAAAATCATACGTGATTATAGAATGTCGTTCAGGCCCAAACCGGATGATCCGGCCATTACAACAGGTTTGATTGTGGATCCGCTGATGTATCCGGAGATTCGCTATCTATTTTTATCGAGTCAGGATAATCTTGGCGGTTGGGGCAGTCCTGAAGTCAGATTACTTTGGGGTGTTGGTTTTCAGTCACTTCTTGGCGCAGGCCCTGCAGTACTGGGGCAAATTCTAATCGATGGCGCCGGCGGATATGATAGTCCTGGTTATATCCCGCCAGAGAATTTAACATTTGAAGATGGGGCGCATTTTTTCAAGTCGGATCCTGATACCGGATTGGGTGCTACATACGTGGTAGATTTCTCGGGCATGAAATCTGGCGCGTGTGAGCGGGAGGTGTGCGATAGCAGCGTGTGGCCGCCGCGCCGCTCGTACGATTTTTGGAAAGCGTATGTCGAGCAACAGTATCAATATTGCCAAGCTTATGCAGCTTCCGGCCAGACAGTGAATCACGACGGAGGCGTCCCGCGAGATCTCAGTTGCAATCCATAGGCAATAGCTGCAGCTTGAGAGTCCCAGCAGGTTTGAATAACTAGGTTTAGTTCAGCCAATCAAGACCTCGCATTGATCGCAGTGTAAACTTCTTTTGTCCCTTCATATTTCTGACTACCTTGTCATCGAAACATAAAATAAACTGCACCTACCATACAAAGACCGGCCCATAGAAAATTCCATGACAACTCTTGGCGCATGTAAAGGATTGCAAAAGGCACAAATACGGAAAGCGTGATTATTTCCTGTAATATTTTGAGCTGAGCTAGGCTAATTTCACCGCTATTAAAGCCGATACGATTTGCGGGAACCTGAAATAGATACTCAAAAAAGGCTATTCCCCAGCTCACCAATACAGCAATCCATAGTGCCTTATGGTTAAGATTTTTTAGGTGAGCGTACCAAGCAAAAGTCATGAAGGTGTTTGAGCAGATAAGTAGCAGTATGGTATAGGCGTAGGTCGATATCATTTATCATCTCTCAGTCCATTGATGCAGATGAATATTATTATATGCTGAACCTTGATAGGCACTACTAAATGTTTTGCTATTTGTTGCTGTTTGTTATCTCTGAGTGCCCCAGGAGTGCCCTATTTTGGGGTTTATAGTGCAAAATTCGGTGCAATTTTATCGGCATTTTACATCTATTGTTCAAAGACTTGGGTTAACTAGGACTTGAACCTAGGACCAAGGGATTATGAGTCCTAGCGAGTAGGTGTTTATCGGTGTTGATTGATGTTGTTAATATACATGAAAAATTATAAAAAACAATAGATTACAAAAGTTGCGCATTTATCAGTGTTGACTTATATTCCACAAGATATTCTAAATCGGGTTACAAATCGGTTACAAATTTTTGTGGGGTCTAAATCATGGCAAAGGTGAAATTAACCGCCGGACGGATTGAAAAATTTCAATGCGAGCCAGGAAAGAGTCAGGCTTTTCTATGGTGCATCGAAGCGCCAGGGTTGGGGGTGCGGGCGACGGCTAACTCTAAAGACAAGCGCTATATCTTTCAAGCCAAGGTTAAAAACCAGACTATGCGGGTAACGATTGGCAAAGTCAGTGCTTGGAGCATCCCTGAAGCTCAAGCAGAAGCGCGTAGGCTGCAAATCTTAGTTGACCAAGGGTTTGACCCTCGAAAAGTAAAAGCAGATAAAGAGGCAGCTAGAGAGGCTGAGGCTGTAGCAATAGCAGTTAAAGAAGCCCGTGAATCAGTAACCTTAGGTACTGCTTGGGCTGCGTATATTGCCGAAAGAAAGCCCTATTGGTCAGAGATACACTACCACGACCATGTTCGCGCCATGCAAGCTGGGGGTGTTAAGCGTACAAGAAGCAATAAAGAGTTTACTGAGCCAGGAATTCTTACACGCCTCTCTTCTAAACGGCTGGTGGAGCTTACTTCGGATGTAATTGAAGATTGGTCCAAAGAAGAAGCAACCAAAAGACCTGCTCGAGCGCGGCTGACGCTGCGTTTGTTAAAGGCTTTTCTATTCTGGTGCGCAAGGCACCCTGAGTATAAAGAAATCATTAAGGAAAACCCTGCCAAGAGTAAAAAAGCCCGTGAATACCTGGGCAAGCCAAAGCCAAAAAATGATGTATTGCAACGTGAGCAGTTGGAGGCATGGTTTTCTGCGGTGCAACAGGGCGGCAATCTTATAATAAGCGCGTACTTGCAAACTTTGCTTTTAATCGGCTCTCGCCGCGAAGAATTGGCCACTTTGCGTTGGCAGGATGTGGATTTTCAATGGAATAGCATCACCATCCGAGACAAAGTGGAAGGTCTGCGCGTTATTCCACTAACTCCTTATGTTTCTCATTTGTTGTCGGCGCTTCCGAGAAGGAACGAATGGGTTTTTTCTAGTTCAACTTCTTCGTCTGGAAGGTTGGCTGACCCACGTATTGCCCACAATAAAGCGTGTGCCATTGCTGGAATAGAGCTAATCAGTCTGCACGGGCTGAGAAGAAGCTTTGCCTCTCTGTGCGAATGGACAGAGACGCCTGCTGGTATCGCTGCTCAAATCCAAGGCCATGCTCCGCAGGGGGTGCGAGAGCAAAATTATATTCGCCGTCCCTTGGACCTGTTGCGTGCATGGCACACCAAATTTGAAACCTGGATATTAAAAGAGGCTAAAATAGAATTTCACCAAGAAAAAAGAGGCTTGAAAGTAGTGGCCTGAGATTAGACTTCTCCGGCTAAGAGTAGAGATACCTGGTGTTTCAAGTCTTCAATAACCATTTTATATGCTGGGAGCTCAGGTAATAGAGGTCCCAGCCATTGTTCCCATGTTTTCTCAACCAAAGACAGCAAGTGATTAGTAAAAAAATTATCTCCATTAGTATATGTCACATTACGCACCTGGCATTTCTTTTGGAGTAATGCGGGAATTTCAGAGAGTTTTAATTGATTTTTATAGGTGTTAAAAATACGCCAGAGGTCATAGTAATCTCGTGCTCGTGACCTTACCCAGCCCTTTCTTTCAAGCAACTGTAGATTTTGCAAAATGGCTCGAAGTTTTTCTGCGATGATTTCTTCTAGAGAATAAACTTGTAGTTTAGCATCGAGTGATTCTTCATATTCATGAATGACTGGACGCTCCACGGCGGGGGTGACAAGTTGTTCGTCGATGGTGATTTCCACCATAATATGTGTTTGTGGCTGCCTGTGCCAAGGAAACCGCCCATGTATATCAAAAGATTCTTGTCCTCGAGGATGTGGGTTGCGCTCAACATGGCGCTCACAAATAATTTCCATAGGTGCGTAAGCATCTAATAGTTTTACTGCTTGGGAGCAGGCTTTTTGCATAGCGTTAGCCATGTCAATGCCCGTTGGTACACCTTCAATGCCGGTGAAGTCGAGGTCTTCTGAAAATCTGTAATTTCCAAAATAACATTTTTTTAGCGCTGTGCCGCCTTTGAAAACAAGGGTATCTTGCAGAATTTTAACCTGGGATATGCCTGCCAATATCCAAGATAGCAAATAATCTCTTTCTACCACCTCCCAAGCAAGGCCACTGTGATTTCTTTTTTCTAATAGCCGATTGCGTAATGATTTCATTTTTATTTTCCTGGTAAGTTGACCTGAACCATCCACTGTTTATTACAAGGACCTCGTCGGGGTGAGGTTGGGTCTAATGCACGGTATCCTTTGATGGGCGCTGCTAATAAAGGTTGAAGCACTTCAGGGTTTTCTCCCTGGTGCTCTAGAATCCAGCCTAATCTTTTGATTGTGGAGGTATCAAGTTTTAACGCATATTCTATGATTTTCTGAATGTCTAACTGTTTGCTATTTTTTTCAAAAGCATAAAGTACCTCAGAGAATCCCCCGCAATATTGTGGAGCCATGAGACAATCAAGCAATGTTCTCTCTTTGTCTGTGATATTCACCTTAGAGTCGTTTATCCATACTGTCTCAATCCCAAAAAATCGGTTTGATTTTGTATGAATAAATTGATAAGTAGTCTCATGAATCCGAAGCGCTTTACCAGCATGATTTGGCGCACGTGCTGGCGTGAGAATAAAGACTATTCTAGGTGTTTGCTCAGTGAGTCCATGATAATTTAATGCCGACCAATGACTGATGGCAGCAGGTTGAATGAGCGCCATAGCGATTTCAAATTCATGCAGTGGCGCGATGCCTGGCATAGAACTCGATAGAGAATATAGACCTTTCCTTAACCGAATAATCCATCCTGCTTTTGTCAGATGGTGTAGGGCTTGACGTAAATATTCCTTCGAGATGCCAACGGTGGGCGCTAAGTCCTTTGCTTGGTCAGCATTAAAAATAACCATCCCTTCCTCGGCAATCTTTCTAATGAGCTCGATTCCCGACGTTGAGTGTATAAGAGGGCGGTTTGCCATAGGCTTCTCTAAGGACCAATATTATTATAAAGTATAACTCAATAGTTCGACAATATCAAACAACCATTAACTTAAGTATAATTTATAGCTTTGGCTCCAGGGATTGAGGGGTCCAGCTAACAATGTGACAAGATTAGGTATTTTACTATAAAATAGTTATCATCTGAAGATAACTGTTTAGCTAGAGCAGGATAAACATGAAAACTATTAAAATTGGCATCATGCCTCAAAAAGAAATACGCGAAAGGACCTTGGCTATTGCCAGTGGCAAATATAAGCCAAAGCCGGATGAGCCTAAAATTTGGTTCACGTCTATTCGCTCACTGGCTGAAGTATTGAGTGACTCTAATCAAGCTCTTTTACAAGTGATAACTGAAAAAAAGCCTGCATCAATACGTGAACTAGCAGAAATGACAGGAAGACAATCAAGTAATTTATCCAGGACGTTAAAGAAGTTATCGTCTTATGGTTTTGTGAGGCTTGAAAAAACAAACAAGACAATATGCCCAGTAGCTAATGCAACCCGATTTAATGTCATTTTTGGAGAACATTGAAAAAATCATGCTGTGAGCAAGTAATTTCAGCTTAATACGTGATTGCTTTTGCATAAAATCAAACACCAAACTAGCTCGACGGGGCGAAAGCGGAAACCTTCAACCGCCCGTTTGGTGTCCTATTTTGAAGAGCGTTAATGTAAGGAGACGCGAATGAGTAAAAGAAATGAAGCTGGTGATTTAATTTGGCTTGAAGAAGCATTTGCAAAAGGAGTCATAGATGAGCTTTCAGCCTCCTGCTGTTTGGCGGGGCTGCCTGAAGCTGATGTAAAAATTAAACCAGTGCCACTTAACCGTCTCCACTGGTCAGATATTGAAACTCCAATAGTGAGTAAGATATTTGAGATGGTTACAACTTGGCCTAATTTGACGAGACTTAAACCGCTTCTCTGGTATATCGAACAGGCGGTTACTAAAACTACGCCCCACGTCAATTTCGATTTACTTTTGCCTAAATGTGTCGAAAACGAATATCGTAAAAAGGAGTGCATTGATAATTATCCTAAGCTTGCCATGAAGCTTGGCTTGATAGACACATCAGCAGCCTTTAAAAAGAAAAAGACGCAGTTGGCGGATGATGACTGGATAATAAACGCCAGAAAAATAGATGAAGAATTACATGCTGAAAAAAAGGGCTTAAGTAAAGAAAAAAAGGCCAAGGCTGTCGAAACTGAAATGAAAAATAGGCATAAGAAAAAGCAAAAAGGCATGACAAAGCGCGGCGGGAAGGAAGTCCCATCCTGGCAGTCGATACTTCGCCACGCGCTCTAATTTCAAATAGTAAATAATCAGGCATTCATTTAGGCAAACAGGCATTCGCGAATGCCTGTTTTTCAATCCTTCGCAAACCCGCATCAGATAAGGCTTTCAGCGTTTTTTGCTTTTCTTAAAATGAGTCACTTGCGGCACTTGAATGCTCGCTTACCTTGAAAGTATCGAATAATTTTGGAGATTTCGATATGAAAAATGATGTAAGCGAATATATCTCGTTAGACATGGAAATACGCCCAAGAATACCTACACGGCCCGCCGCTTTTTATTTATGTAAAAAGCCGCAAACGCTACGTTCCTGGGCTTGTTTTGAAGATGGTCCAATTAAGCCAATAAGAATTCATGGCCGACTATTTTGGTCAACCGATGAAATCCGCAACCTCTTAAAAGGACCCTTCTATGAAAAAGACCCGGAATAGCCTGCAAGCATCAACCGGGTCTCGGCAACTTTCACTTCTGCCTGAACCCAACTTTATTGCAAAATGGCCGCCAAGGAATACCCATACAGCTATAGCGCTTTCAATGCTACTTCCAGGGGAAATGGTATCTCATCCTGATTTTCAAAGTCAGACTTCCTCCTGGCGACTTGCTGCCTATATTCATGAGCTTCGCAAATTGGGCTGGCCTGTACAAACAGTTGAGGTAAGGCATTGTTCAATAAGAAGGCCCCTAAATCGTCATATTCGCCGATATTATCTTCCGCAAGATTTTCTTGAGATGTTAAGGAAGCTGGGAGGGCATAATGATTAATTTATTCCGCGCTGTTAGTGCCTTGAATTCTCTTGATCCATCTTGCCATCGGGAGGATTGGGTCAAGATTGGAATGGCTGCTAAGTCTGCTGGTTTGTCTTTTGAAGATTTTCATACATGGAGCAAATATGGTGTAAATTATTCTAAGGAAAAGGACTGTAAAGCCGCCTGGAATTCGTTTAAAAAATCAGGCGGCATAACGGAAAGAACACTCTTTGGCATGGCAGTGTCAAAAGGTTGGCAAAATCGCGCCAGAGAGGGCTTTAACAATGGAAAAGTTCGGCCAGAAAGCAATGCTTGTCAAAATGCGAAAGAGGCACATAGGCTGCCTAATGAGTCTACAAACCTAACTGCATTTGATGTTTGGGAGAGGTGTTTACCAGCCCCAGCAATCCATGACTACATATTGCGCAAGCATGGCAAGCCTCATGGGTTACGTTATTATCCCTCAACCGAGCCGCCCCTTGAAATTTGTGGTGCTTATCTAGCAGATTACTTAGTGGTGCCCTGCTGGAGTGGTGATGAACTACAAACTTTGCAATTTATTCCGCCGACTAAAGGCGGTGACAAGTTAAACCTGAAGGGTGCACCATTTAATGATGGTTATTTCACCGTAGGAGTGATAACCGACCTAATTTATATCTGTGAAGGCATAGGCCAAGCATGGGCAGCCAATAAAGCTTCTGGGCATGGTGCAGTGGTGTGTTTTGGTTCCGGTCGAATACTGAGAGTAGCAAAAATATTGCGCGCACAATATCCTGTCGCTCGTTTGGTGATAGTGCCTGACCGCGGAAAAGAAAAACAAGCTGCTGAGATTGCTGCCGCTGTTGATGGGCAATGGATTAAGTTGCCACAAGACAAGCCAGAAAATTATGATGTAAATGATTATCTTTTGGAGCATGGGGAAAAAGCTTTAAGCGACCTCTTGGCGCATCCTTTTATTGAGATGCCATTGAGCGTGATATTTGCGGATGAGTTGCCTGATGACTTTACGCCGCCCGATGAATTAGTAGAGGGTGTGCTGGTTGCTGGAGATGGTAGCATTCTTTATGGCGACTCTAACAGCGGAAAGACTTTTTTTGTAATTGATTTAGCCTGTGCGGTAGCGCGAGGTGTGGACTGGATGGGACGGAAAACTGAGCCTGGCCTTGTAATTTATCTGGCGGCAGAATCTCCTGCTTCAGTGCGGAGACGTTTACAGGCATATCAGAAGCATCATAATGTTCGAGTTAAGAATTTTGCCATTGTGCAAAGCCCTATTGACTTATTTGATGGTGAATCCGATACCGACTTAGTAATTCAGGCGGTTCGTTTGCTTGAGAAACAGTACGGGCAAAAAGCTCGGCTAATAGTTGGCGACACACTTGCTCGCTTGAGTGCAGGTGCAAATGAATGCGCAGGGCAAGATATGGGGCTGGTAGTGCGTCATTTTGACCGTATTCGCAATGAATGCGATGCGCATTTTATGTTGATTCACCATAGTGGAAAAAATGCTGCTGCGGGTGCGCGTGGATGGAGTGGTGTCCGCGCTGCTGTTGATACCGAAATTGAAGTGACAGACTCGCCAGCCGGGCGATGTGCTGAGATTACAAAACAACGTGACCTAGGCACTAAGGGCACACGTATTGGCTTTAAGCTTGAAGTAGTGCCTCTTGGGGAAACCAAATGGGGAGCTCCTGCAACAAGCTGTGTGGTTGTTTCTGCTGGTGCTCCTGATAAAAATACCTCAAAAAGATTAAGTGAAATCGCTGGCGCAATTATTGAATATCTGAGTACTACTAAAAGTGCAGTTAAAAAGACTGAATTAGTAAAACATTTCAAGGATAGGTATTCATCTAGTGCCATTTATCGAGAGCTCCAAAAATTAGTTAAGCAAGAGCAGGTTAGCGATTCTTGCGGGTATGTAAGGTACTTGGTGCCAACTGGTGCTAATTAGTGCCAAACACTAATCAGCACTAAGGTAAAGTAGTGCCAATTGGTGCCGAGTACTTTAGTACGGCACCAGTCGGCACTAACCTTGAGTTATGTATTGGGGAATAAGTTAATTAAATGAAGTCCTAAACACGCGCGCGTCATGGGGTCTGGGGGTGATAGTTAATATAGTTTCTGAATTTCTACACATATAACGCGCGCGCACGCGTCATGGGGTTTGGAATTAAAAAGGAGAATTGAATGGCTGCGGTGTACATAAGCAAGAATGGGGAAGTTAAAATTTCTCTCTTTTGTAATGACCCTCGAACACCTAGAAAGGCTAGGGGGACTTGTAAGGCTAAGACCCGTAGTGGTGCACCATGCAAGGCGCCATCGGTGTGGAACAAGGTAGCAGACAAGCCGCGGAATGGTAGATGTAAATTGCATGGTGGTTTGTCCACTGGTCCCAGAACAGACCAAGGGAAAGAGGCCATCAGGGAAAGCAATCGACGGAGGGTATATGGAAACCAAAATTTTACCCCCAAGAGGTAGGCCAGCTAAGTTCACTGACACTGTGATTGAAGCCATCCTGCAAGGCATTCGTAATGGGCTGACATTAAAGGCTGCTTGTAAGGGCGCTGGTATTTCATATAGCACTTTGGCGGCATGGGTATATCGTGGCAAGGTTGCAAGAAGAAACGGCGTAGAAAACAAATTTACGGCCTTACAGGAGAAAATTGATGCTGTGAATACAGCCGTTTGGCTTGAGCGGAGGAATGGATTCTATGGACGGTTGAAGCCACGTGATTATCGCTATGGCTGGACAAAGGGATAGTCAATTGAATATATTAATCAATGGGTTAAAAAAAGCATATTAGGCGGCCTACCCCCGCCAGGAGTTGTATTATTTGTGGACAAAAGTATCGAAAAAATATAAAATGTGCTATTAAGTGTTTAACAATACGTTTTTAAAAGAGGCTCGTTTATGTCTGGCAGACTTTCATTTGAAGAGAACAGTGAAACAGGGACTTTTCAGCAAGTTCTTTTGTATTTAAGTTCGGATGGTAAATCTTTCGAAGTTTATTTGCGTGTTAATGACCCTGCCACCGGATTTTTTAAAAAATGTTCTGCAAGTGACTCAATTCAGCCTATTTTTAAAGAAGCCCTTATTTGTAAGACCCATCAAAATGCTTGGGATATATTAGCTAGAATTAAATCAAATGAAAATAATTGCCAAGCCAGCATATCAAATATTCTCCATGTAAATAATACAAAATACGGTCATGCCTTATTTATTGGTTTTGGCATGTTTAAAGGTGCCGCCCATGGTTGTTCATATGATGAGATGTTAGCTTTTTTGCAGCAAGTTGATAAAAATGAATGCCGAAAAGTGCATGTCACTAGCCAATACTCAAGTAAATTAGATGGACAGTCTACGGTTTATACTCAAGGTCTCTTTAATGAGACCGTAGCTTTACTCTCTGGGAACCGTAAAATTTTTGCGAACTTCAGAGCTTGGTGGAATAATGACGGGATATTATTTGCCGATACAAGAGCTCTTTTAGCTGGAAAAAGACCTTTTATGGCAAATACCAGGAATTATTTTTTTAGTCCCAAGGTTCACATTGAAGAAAGGTCAGAGTGTATGAGTGAATTGCATCATCATAGGTCACACACTGTTTAAAATTTTAATCTAAAAGGCTGAATGGATATGGATGAGCTCCCTTAACCTTCTGCTACCTTTAAAATCATCTCTCTGTGTTGGTTTTGAACTTTTTCCGCTTTAATATTGGGGATTCGCGATAATTTTAGTGATTGAGCTATCTTACTCATTAATAATTCCATGGTTTCAATAATTTCTTTTAGGTCGGTATAGGTGAGTTTAATGTTTTCAAAATGTTCTTCTGGATATTGATAAGCATCAGTGTGCGCATAAACTTTATTTCTTAATTTATTTATAGTGTCATTATGTTCAGTCAGTAAATTACGATATAGCTGCTCAATGCCATTATATTCAGGGTTAGCTTCGCATGAGTTAACAAGGTCAATAAGATGAATGGCTTTATGGTGTTTGTCAAAGAATTTATGAATCTGAATTAAAAGTGTTTGGGATAATATTACTTTTTCTGCTTGCGCTAATTCGTAAAACTTCTTTTTAAACGCGGCTAATTCAGCATCCGGAATTGGGGATGTGTCTAGTTCAATATTCTGGTATAGCTTAAAGCAATATGATGCGCGGGCTAATTGCTCATCAAGTTGATGATATTGTGCTGGTATCGATAATTTTTGTTTTTCTGTCATGCTTGTCCGTTGTGAGTTTTAGCTATCTATCCCATTAAATTTTTTATTGCTTTCTTTTGCTATTAGCCAATTGTAGTGTAGAGATAGACCGTCAAGGTCTGGGAATAAAAATTTGCGGTTTATTCCGTATAGGTTAAGCTCTTCGAGAATATTGGCTTTAGCAGACCTGCCTATAATGATGGTTTTTAATTGTTGACCCTTGAATGGGGGTGGTAAGCGGCCTGGTGTGAGATTTGATTTTGCGTCAGGGTGAAATGTGAAGCATGGCCCTTGATTTACTAAGCGCGGATTTATTATGCGTGGAATATAGCCAACTATGTTTTCATATTTATTAATAGGGTTTTTTTCTGGGGTGCAAATACACTGAGTGGGGTAATAACAATAAATGGCCCCATCTTCGTTTGATAATTGCGCACAAGCAAAATACATGGCAACTAGAGGGTTGTTTGTCCAATCTAATAGGTTGGTAGCGAGGCCATGGTGTTGAGCTAGCGCCATTCTTTCCCAAATGCTATCAGGGAAATTTGGGGTATATGCTATAGCTTCTCGGCACCAAGCTTGTAGCCTATGGGTATAATGGTCGCTGATATAATGCGGCTCCCTTCCCGCTTTGGGGATTAGAGGCCAAGACTTATCTGCTTGCCCTCTATACATCCACCCGCCGACCCAATGCCTTGATTGGAATTTAATAGCAATCTTCTGCAATTCCCCTACAGAGGAAATTCTATAATTTAAAACGTCATCTGATATGTCTATCGCTTTTTGCTTGACGAGAATGGCCATTTTGTTGATTCATCCGTGACCCTGCATTTAATAATTATTGCACAATAATTTCAAAAAGGGATTAGCTGAATTGAGTAAATCGGGTTACAAACTGGTTACAAATTCAGGAGGCGCCTTGTTTGGCGCTTTATTGAGCTGGTTAAGTTATTGATTTTACAATGGGCCCACTAGGACTTGAACCTAGGACCAAGGGATTATGAGATATACGCAAACTATAGTCTACAATTTTTAACAACAGATTACATTAATGAAATCAATGAAATAGGGCGGTACTTTCGCTGTGGTAAAATGTAATTAGTGGCCGTTTTTTATGGTCAAGTGTCCCAGGAGTGTCCCAGAGTCACAGCTTTAACATACTGGAGATTCTAATGTCTAACAATGAAAAAAAAGATAATAGGGAAGGATCATCGGTTGAAGGGGACATCCTAGAGGAAGGTGCTCGAATAGAAAAATTGCATGATAATGTTTATAGGTTTGTTATGCCTATTACATTAGCTATAAATGCAGGTGCGGTTCTAGCTTTGGCCTCCTTTTTTACTGATCCTGATAAGGTAAATGCAATTCCCGATGTAATTAAATATGCAACGCTTGTATTTCTATTGGGGGCATTTTTTGGTGTCTGTTCATTTGTTTTTGAATACCTAGCGATATTTTTTTCCCTTAAAATATATACCGATAGTTTTTTTGGCGATTTCGGAGAAAGTTGGGTTAAAAAATATTACGAAGAACATGGAAATTATTTTCCAGGGATAAAGACAAGGATCACACGCACACTTAATGCAAGGTTAATTAATGCAGCATTAGCATTTGCTTGTTGTTTTATTGGAATTTTTCTAATAGCGATATTCCTTTTAAAAAATACCTGTTTAATTTATTGTGTTGGAATATTTTTGCTTTTTTATATTTTCGCGATCGCGTGCTATTTATATAACTCATTAAATCATAAAAATTAGAAGAGCATTATAAGGCGTCTATCGAAGAACTCAGTAACATGATCACTGTATGATGACCCAAGAGAGCTGCCCCAAATCTGTTGACTGAGGCAGTTTTATTCAGTGAAGTTTATCCAGACAATGTTTTTGATTCTAGGTTATTTTTATTTTCAAGAAACCAGTTCATACCTTTCTCTGTAAGACAAAACAAAAGATCATTCTGGGGGTGTTGCCAAATCATTTCTATTTTTTTGAGTTGCGTGAACGCTATTGAAATTTGAAGACTGTCGTTGAAGCCAATTTCTTGAAGATGTTCATCAATATTGTTTTTAATAATTTGACCATCTTGTCCGTTGTAATGATTGCGCATCATGTAGGAAAGGATGGCAATTTCATAGTTGGAGAATTGTTCGTTTAACGCGTTCATCGTGTAAGCCCCTTAAGTGAAATTAGTAAGACCCTCCATGCGGTTAATTTGTATCCTTTGAGGCTGTATATGATATATAAATAATCAAGCATTGCAACAAAAAAATGCCTCTTATTAGGTGTGGCCTGATTAGGTGTCATTAAGATTTACTTGAGTAATGGACAAAAGACACCCAAATTTAGTGAAAATCGGCAAGAAAATCAGGGAAATGCGAAAGTTAAAAGGCTTTTCGCAGGAAGGGTTTGCTGCTGAAGCGGAATTGGGGCGTACCTATTTCGGCAGAGTAGAAAGAGGGGAGCAAAATCTATCCATTCAAAATCTTATTCGGATAGCCCTTACCTTAAAAGTTGAAATCGGAAAGCTCCTGCCATCCCTGCGTGAACTTAAAATGCCACCCTCTCTCAAGCAAGATCAATGAGCCGAACTCAAATGTCCGACTTATCAATTGAAGCTTATTACAAACTAATACATTCTATTTCCGGTCGAAAAGGTGGCATCAGCCTCGCAGTAGGCTTTAAAGTCCCTGCATAAACTAATCCATCAATTGTCTCAATAATACTTAAATGATGTATGTTTATATTTTTATTTCTGTCGATTTTAATTCCGAATGGACCAGACAATACACGATCATCGAACGGCGAATATTCTTTACAACTATCAGGTGCCTCATACATCAATTCAACTTGCTCACCGTCGATTATGCAAAACTTTTCAAGCGTGATCTTAAGGTCGTAATCCCCATCAACACAGAGCACATCTCCTTTTAGCTCATATTCAAGGTCGCTTACTGAAATCTCTTTTGCTATAAAATGCTTATGCCTGAAATCGATTTCATACCATCCTTCATCAGTAAGAAACTCCTTAAAGAGAGCAGATTGTATTTCAGCTTTCATCAAATTCCATTTTTCACACTGAGCCTGTATGTCTTCTGTATGTTGAAAGATTTTGAGGAAGTCTAACTGCTGATGAAAGGGCATTTGAGAGCTATTCTCGAACGGGGTTTCAAATAGTATTTTTTTAGGCGTGCTATTTTCCAAAGAGCTTTTTTCTTCTTTAACTGGCTTGGACTCTTCCAGAGCATTGAGATAGTGCCTGAAATTACAAAACCCGTATTTTTTTGAAATCTCATCAAGGGCTTCGGAATGTGACATGCCGAGACTCTTTTTTAACTTTTTTGCTTCTTGTTTAAGAAACGTTGGAGAAACTAAGATAGCCATATAAACCTCATTTTTGCCCAACAATGCTTATGTCGTCTGCGCCAAAACATTTTTGAGCATGTTAAGTTTATATGAAATAGAGAATGGTAACATTCAATGGCAGTACTCGAGTGCAAGCTTCAGAAGCAGACGTTTGGTTCCTGCCCAACCGTTCAAGGATGTTATCCATTTAAATATTTTGTGTCAAGCAACGCCGTGGGGGAACTTTTCCAAATTACTATCAGCGATGGTACGCAGCCTTTTCTTAAAAATCGCCATTAGATGTAAGGCATTTCTTATCTCTGCCCCGCGAAGTCCGTGCTTATAAGCGTTCATCTTGCTTTTCGCCTTTCCTCGCTCTGTTCTCGCTCCCGCAGATTTTTTCCACGGCTTCCAATTGTGAATTGATCTTGATTGGCGCAATCGTCTCTCTTGAGTCCATTGGCTCATACGGCACCCCCAATAGTTCGTTTGCAGGTTTAGCCACCCCCGCATCAACAGCCTGAAGCGAGTTGTTCACTTGTTGATTAATCGCTAGGTTTTGTTGCTGAACAACGGTTTTCTGCTGTGGCCGCTTTAGATCACCCAAAACAGCCAGCGTTTGACGGCACTGATTTTGAGCTCTTAATGCAATGTTTGAGTACATCTCTATACTAGGATAGTAATCATCAGCAGCCATTTTAGTGATCATCCGATGGAAAATGGCGTTAAGGGTTTGTGCTTGCGTCATCAACATGCTTTCCACATTATTAACATCGCCACTCAAGACCTCATCTACTTGTTTTTGAAGATTATCAGCCAAGGTCTTAATTTCAGTTTTGTTCATATGAATATCGTTAATTGAGAGAGCTGCGGTCTTTACGTTATTTGTATAAATTTGTGCTCTCTTAATTGCGAGCCTTTCCTTTTCATCCATTTCAATTTGGCTTGCTGTTTCGACTATCTGCTTATCCGACATAAACTTCCTCCCTGTTACTGATGTTTGAATATTCAACAAATTCAACTGGTCTTTGTTTTTCGTGATTTAGGTATTGGAGAGATCCTGGATCAAACCACAGACCAATTTTCCCTTCCCATTCTCCATTTCTCTGCTTGTCGCATATCCATAGGGTATCGCATTGCTTTAGCTGTTCTTGTTGCTTCTGATCAAGAGGGATGTTCTGAGACTGGAGTCTTTTTGTCTCCTCTTTGGCTTTATTCCGCCAGATACAAAAGCAATTATCGGCCATGTCCGAAATTGCCCCTGTTCCTTTATTGTCGAGCTTCCCTGGGGGTGAGCACTCGTCCCCGCTTTTTCGTGGGTGTACAACCAAATGAACGTGGCAATTGTGTTCGTTTTTAAAATCACATATTTCTTCCATAAAAGACTTCTGTGCCTTGTAATCGTCCTCAGCGATATCCAGTTTCATAAAAGAATCGATGACGAACATATCAATGCCATAGCGCCGCCGGGCATATCGAAATACCTCTAATAAACGTTTACTTTTTGCTGTCCCTACCAGATCGAACAGCCATAAGCTATTGCCATACCAATCGTGAATCGCTTGAATATATTCCTTGGTTGGCAGGGCGAGACCAGCGGCCTGGCGGGTTAAACGCATCAATAGGCGTTTTGGCTTTAGCTCAAGACTTGCAATACAAACGCGGACATTCTGTTTAATTGCATGTAGGACAATCTGGCCTAACGCCTGACTCTTTCCGTGCCCATTAATCCCTGTCCACACTGACAGCTCATCGGGTCGAAATAAAATCTTGCCATGCGACTTCTCCCACGGTGGAGATAGGCCAATAATTGCGCCTGGAAGTGGATAAAATTCATTAACAACTTGCTCGACAAATGTGCTGGCACGCTTCAATTCTTCGGGGTCAAGCGTCCGTGCAGCTTTGAATGCTTCTTCAATTGTTTTGGTAGAAATCCCAGCTTTCAAACATTCATTGGCATCTTTGTGCGGTAGCTCAACGATACGACAACGATGCCGACCCAGCCGCTCCACCAATTCGGCAACAGCGGCCCAGCCAGCTTCATCCATGTCAAAGCAAAGATTGATTTCGTCATAGGCGGCCAGGCGATCAAACTCATATTCAAGCCACTTGTGTTTATCACCCTTACCACCCCCAAACGGAACTGAAAGAGCCGGAACACCGTATTGGTATAGGCTCATAGCATCAATTTCCCCTTCACACAGCGTAATGGTGCGCCCGTGAGCTGGAATAAGATGCCAGCCAAATAAGCTCGGTTCGCAGTTAGGTTCCACCCTTATCTGCTTCTTTTCCCCTGGGCGATCAAGTGATAAATATTTAATCAAGATTAAATCGCCATTTCGCCAGTAAGGGAAAACAATTTCTCTATCATGCTGACTGACTTTAAAGGCATTGATTGTTTCTGGGGTCAACTTTCTCTCATTGACGAGATACTCCATAACGGCTGAGGCCATAGGTAGAATAGTTAAATTTTTTTGCGAAGGCCTAGCGAATTTAAAAGGCCTATGGGCCTCAAATACAGGCGCAGAGATACCCAGGAAGGCCGCGGCTTCATTTTTCGCCTCTAATAGCGTTAAATTGCGCGTGACAGCCCACAAGTCTAGGAGATCGCCGCCGTCACCACTTGCAAAGTCTGCCCATATCCCGGCCTTTTCCCCCTGTAGTCGCACCCCCAGAGACCGACCTGATTCGCCATTGGTGTTACCAACACGCCATTCATTGCCTTCCCGCTTCCCGTTGGGGAGTAAATGCCTGGCGACTTCTTCGGCGCGTTGTGCCAGAAGCTTTGCTATTTCACTGAAATTCATTTTCATTGTCTTCTCCTTAGATAGCGCCTTTCAGGCAATCCATTGATAGACTTTCTTGGAGTCGATTAAGTGGAGGCGCGATCGCATTGGCAATAAAACGATCAATATGAGCGGCGTCCCGAAGAATCAAACCGATATCATCGTATCTCTGGCCGCGATCATTCTGGCCTTGGTTAAATGGAGTGTTAAAACACCCATCGATAGCTTGTTTAAGCTGGCCCAAGGTATAACCCAGATTTAAAGCCTCACCAATCGCGCGCTGGCGCTTTTTATCCAGCTTCGCGCTCGGATGACCCATTACGGTCTGCCAATGCTTAAAAACCTCGTGAATGTCGTTTAATGGAGAATCAGAGCGGGGTGAAGTTTCAACTTCACAGGTTTCTTTTTCCAATCCATTCGACTCCATTCCATTCCTATCCGTGGTCGAGCCATCGCCAACTGCTTTTAGAGAAGTCACCGATGCTTCTGAGAGGTCTCGCGGAAAGCTTGTCAAATTTCTAGCATCTTTCAATTCAGGCAACGGGAGGGGGTGGCGGTAGGTGGGTTTATCGATCCTTTGATGCTTCCCCCAACCTGTGACAATCCAATAGCTTTGACCATCCACAACATACCCATATATTAATTTATTATGAATGAGCTCTGTGATCCACTGGCTAATATTTTCAGTAGTAAAAGAATCGCCAGGAAAAACTTTGGCCTTGAGTCGCATCAAAGAAGCAGGATGGACTCCGTGGTCGTCACAGAAATTCCAAAGCCCGATAAATAGAAGCCTTGCTTGGGGCGAGCAGGCCATAACCTGCCCGCTCGTCCAGAATTCTGGTTTAATAGTCCTTATTCTTGACATTGGTTTTCCTCCTCTATTTCTTTGAGAAATGAATCTTTCACGATGCCTAGCTCGCGTATAAATAAACCTTTATATAGGAGCTTGGAAGCAAGCCCCTGTTTACGCAAATGATAAGGAAGATATGGATTAGCTGAATATCGAGAGCCCAATTTAAAGCCCTCGTAGATCAAGCTAATACGCCGGAGAGTTTGCTCAATTAAGGGGGGTAGTTTATGTTCTCTCATGGCTCACCTCGCTTTTCAGCACATACAAACCCACGCGATGAATCACACCATTTGAGTCTGGTGCCTTGATCCAGTGCATGTCGATTTTATGTCCTTTCTGACGTAGCTCCATAATTCGCCCACTTGGATGAAGGACGCCAAGCTCTTCTCGGGCTTCCATCGTAGATAACCTGGGGCATTTAGAAAAATGCTCCAAGATTCGCGTCCTTTGCGATGAAGCTGAGTTGCTATAGTTACGTTGATTTTTGGTGGAATTGCTCAATCCATCTAAAGCTGCGAGGATTGGGCTTTTCTTTTCTGTAGTCATAATTACCTCCCTCCCTGCGTAGCAACCCAGCTTTCAAAAGCAACAGAGTCGATCAAAATCTTTCGACCAATGCGCCTCACGCATCGCTCAAATCCGTTAGCCTTCTCGTGAAAAATAAGCCATCGAATTGAGCTCTCGGTAAAAGCTGGATAATGGGAAGGAAACTGCTTAACTGTTAGATAACGTCCTGGTACACTATTGGTTGCTGTAGTCATAGAAAATCCCTTTTAAGTGATTGATCACTCCCATTGAACTAAATTGACAAAACGCAAAAAATCCTCCTGGCGAAAGTTTTTATGCGTCCAAGGCTAGGGCGGATTAACATTATGATTTTTAAAGAGGATTTAGCTTGCATAGCTAAAAAATTAATTTCGACATGAACGAATTGCCTATGTCGAAATTCGTTCATGTCGAAAATTTATTTATTTTTCTTCAGATATTTTTTTAGGACGTCATCATCCTCTATATATCTGGCTGTTTGGCGTACTTGACTGTCCGGTATGATTTTCATAGCTGCGGCTCTTCCTGCGATAAAATTTGCTGATCTACCCTCATTTGACTGAGCTATTTTCAAAAGAGCCGGCTTTAATTTTTCTTTCTTCTCTTGGGCCATTTCCTGTCTTGTTTTTCCTGATAACCTACCGCTTTTTTGGGCTGCTTTACTTCGTTGATTGGTTTTGGATGTTTTAGTTAGTTCTTTTGCTTGAAGTTCGGTAGCAATGGTTTGGGTGATGAAATGATTCTTTAAAAAGTCGAAATCCATTTTTGTTAATAGGAGGTTCTCAAGCCCCAGGGTTGCTGCAGAGGGTGTCAACATAAAGTACTCTAATTTTTTATCCAACTCTTCTGATCGAGGCCTTGGGCGAATCAGATCTTTAAAATCTTCAGGGATAGTATCGAAAACGTTTCCTTGGTATTCCCAACTGAATATTTCAGGTTCGCCAATTAACATCTTTCTTTTGACCAATTGACGTATTTTGATTGCCACCGGTTTGCTTAAGATTAGTTTGTCCACAACTGATATTATATCAGCGCCTAAATCCCAGTGAGCGGAGAGGAAGCAGTGACCGACAGCAATCGCAGCAGGGCTATCGCTGCTAGCTTCGCAAGCATGAACCGACTTTGAGTTTAGGTAAATTATGGGATGTATGAGTTTTTCTCTCGTATAACTCCCAATTATGCCGACTGTTAATCCACGTCCCCCTAAAAAAGCTAAAATTTCTTCAATTGTATAATATTTCTTCTCTACCATGAGAGGCTATCCTTTATTTAAAAATTTTCTGGTTCATGCTTGCTACAACTTTGCTGACGTGTGCATCAGACAAATGGGCGTATCGTTTTACCATCTGGAGCGTTTTGTGGCCCAAAATTTCGGCAATTTCAGCAAGGCTAGCACCATTCATTGCTAGGTAGGAGGCACAGGAGTGGCGAAGGTCATGCCATTTGAAATCAGTGATCTCTGCACGTCTTAAGGCATTTTCCCAGGGGGTTCGAATATCGATAGGGTCTTTAAGATTTTTCCCTGGAAAAACCAGATCACAATTCACGCGCCGTATTTTCGAGTGCCCTTTCATTAGCTCGAGAGCATAGCCAGCAAGGGGTAATATGCGTCGCTCCCCATTTTTGGTTATATGGAGCGTAATGATGTTACGGGTAAAATCAACGTCTTGCCAGTGAAGGCCCAGTACCTCCATGCGGCGACCACCTGTGGAAAGAGCCAGTACCACAGCAATGTAAAGGTATGGGCTTTCACTTTCTTTGCAGGCTGCTAGGAGTCGGGAGCGCTCGTCATCGGATAAAAAGCGCACACGCCCTCGAGGTTCTTTGGGTTTGGTAACTTTCCGCATGGGGGTGTCATCGAGCCAGCCCCATTCTTTTACCGCTATGGTGAACACATGGGACAGTGCAGCCATATAGCGTACGACAGTTGAGGGGGAGCGCAGGCCGCCGCGATTGGTAGTGCCTCGTGCTAATTTGTCTCGGTGTTCTGCTATTACCGCTGGTGAAACATCAGCGAGCGTGTACTTTCCAAGCTCATTTTTCCACCAAACTAGGTGAAGGGTTCTATTTTTTATGTTCTTAGGTTTATGGGGAAGAATATCTTGAGTGTAGCGATCAATCATTTCACCAAGAGTCCTGCGCTTAGCCTCTGTAGTTTTAAAGTGTCGTCCTTCACGGATTGCTGATTCTGTTTGCTGTGCCCACCGTTTTGCATCGGTTAGGCGCTCAAAGGAAGCATTTTGTTCAGGGAAACCTTTTAGCCTAACTTTGACTCGGAAAATTGTATTACCGTCTTTGCTCTTTCTTTTCTCAATGCTTGCCATCTCAAAAGCCATTTGTGATTATGAATGGCGAGAGGTTACAGTATTTGCCAACTAATGGCAACATAGGATATATAATCCCATGTAAAAAATAACTAGTCTTTTGATTGATATGATTTTTATTTATTGCTAATCTTCTCATGGGACATTTAAGGGACATTCAAAAGAAAAATTTGGCAAAAATAGACTAATAATTGATCAATCTAGTAATAGGATAGAAAATGGCATTTAAAAACTCTGGTCGATATTCGGTTCCCACTGATGAGGACTTTGAGCCAGATTCAAACAATGAAGTGATCAAAAATTATCTAGGCATAAAGTCGAAAGAAGTCATGGATGAAATTGAGCAAAGCGAATTGAAGCGCACGGAATTAGAGGTGGTGAAGATATTTGCAAGAGATCATCAGTTCACGGCAGAGGATATTTGTAATATCCATGAACTCTGGTTGGGCGATGTTTATCCGATGGCAGGGAAATATAGAACGGTAACCATGGAAAAAGATGGTTTTCCATTTGCTGCTTCAGGGCAGATAGAAAAATTGATGGGGATTTTGGAAGAAGATTACTTAAAAAAGTACACACCTTGCCGCTTTGATGATTCTACTCAATTGGCTTATGCGTTGGGCGTAGTTCATGTGGAGTTGATTTTGATTCACCCTTTTCGTGAGGGTAATGGCAGAACAGCTCGCTTGTTAGCTGATTTGATGGCTGCTCAAGCCAATATGCCGCCATTAAATTATCAGGAAATTGAAGTTGAAAATCCAGAAGGGTTTGAGCAGTATATTAAAGCTATTCATGCTGGCGCTGGAGAAAGAGATTATTCGCTGATACAGGATATTTTTGCTATTTTGCTACAGCAGTCCGTTTAACAAGATATATTTTCTTGCCTTCTCTTCGAGGGATTTCAATGTGTTCACTTTTAGAACGGCCAACAACCTTGATGCCCTCTACGCCGCCTGAGGTTCTTACAGAGCGATCAATAAGCTTCTGCCTCATGGCAGGGTCTTTTAAATAGGGGTTAGTTTCAATCAATGATTTAGTTTTCATACTATAATTATAGCAGTATTAGTAGCGTAAGTAACTTTCTATTTTCTAAATAATGTGAAATATATCTAATAAAATCATTAACATGTAGGCAAAGGATGAAATTGAGGTGTATATAATGAAATTTAAACTTAAAAGTAATATCCCCTCCGGATTTTTATTGCTAAAGCTTCGTGGGGCTGTGGAGAATTTAAAAGAGTCTCTCACGACAACAGATCGCGCTTTTATTTTAAGAAGACGAATTGAGCTTTCAGAGCTTGTTAGCAGTGTGGGGGTGCTGGACCCTTCTTTGTCTTATAATGACTCCACCGTATCTCATCGCTTATCTTCCAATTTAGGCCAGGTGTTAATTATTGCAAAAGCTATCCTGCACGACGCTTCTTCACGCCTTGCTCAATGCCTTGTTTCGCTATAATAGATTTGGTTAATTTTCTCAGCTTTTGTTGATAATTTGATTTTGTTGCATGTAGGGCTATGGCCCATAAATGATGCTGATATGCTGTTTTTCCATTGGCAGCCACAATGTTTAGGCCACAGATTTTCTCTTTGAAGTGATCTAGCTCGGGTTTTTTAAGCTTTCTTCTGTATTGTTTGGCTAATTGAAGGGAGCCAATAATTTTATTTTTCAAAGCAAAAAACTCTCTGAATTTTTTATCAACGAACTCAGTCCATTTTGATGGTTTATTTAAACGGGTAGAGTATTGGCGAACGGGGGTTGCCTGGTTAACTACTTTATATTCGAGTTTTATCTCGCAGTCCTTACCTTTGTGGAGAGTTTCGATTTCGTCAAAAAACTCCTTCACAGCTTGTTCTGCTTCCTTTTTAAATAAATTGAAATTTTGCGAGTTAAGCGTTTTTAAAGTGGGGCCAGCTCGCAAGTTAAAATTGCCATCAATTATCATGTAACTAATAGATTTTTCGTTAGACCCGTTCCAATGAAAAGCGGCTACTATGCTCATGATTGCCACCCTCTTGAGAGATTATTTATAAGTATAGCTCTGGATTTAGAAGGTCATATTATGCGGTGGTTATTTGGCGTTTACTGTCCCAGGAGTGTCCCATTTGCTTATTTTTAGAGATTTTCCGAGATGATTTTATTTCACTTTTACTAAATGTATTCAAAGACTTGGGCCCACTAGGACTTGAACCTAGGACCAAGGGATTATGAGTCCCCTGCTCTAACCAACTGAGCTATGGGCCCAAAAATGGGGATATTCAAAAACACCTGAAGTATATAAAGAAGTAAGACCAGTTTCCAGCAGACTTTAACAAATCCACCCCCTCCCTCCTCAGAAAGGGGGTGTCTCACATCCTATTCCTGTTCTTCCAAGAAACTCCTCAACAACTCCGATCTCGACGGATGCCGCAATTTCCGCAGCGCCTTCGCCTCAATCTGACGAATACGTTCTCGAGTCACATCAAACTGCTTCCCCACTTCCTCCAGGGTATGGTCCGTATTCATATCAATCCCAAACCGCATCCGCAGCACCTTCGCCTCTCGCGGCGTCAGTGAGCCCAAAATGCGTCGGATCGACTCATTCAAACTGCTACTCGTCGCCGCATCAATCGGCGAAATGGTGTTCAAATCCTCGATGAAATCCCCCAAATGGCTGTCTTCATCATCCCCAATCGGCGTCTCCATCGAAATGGGTTCTTTCGCAATCTTCAACACCTTCCGGATTTTATCCTCCGGCAAGCTCATCTGCTTGCTTAACTCTTCCGGCGTTGCTTCCGTCCCGCTCGACTGCAAAATTTGCCGAGAAATGCGATTCAGCTTATTAATCGTTTCAATCATATGCACCGGAATACGAATCGTACGCGCCTGGTCAGCAATAGAGCGCGTGATCGCCTGTCGAATCCACCAGGTGGCATAGGTTGAGAACTTATAACCCCGTTGATATTCAAACTTATCAACCGCCTTCATTAAACCAATATTGCCTTCCTGAATCAAATCCAAGAATTGCAACCCACGGTTGGTATACTTTTTAGCAATGGAAATCACCAAACGTAAATTCGCTTCGACCATTTCCTTTTTAGCGCGGCGGGCCTTGGCTTCACCAATGGACAGACGGCGGTTCACTTCTTTAATTTCGCCGATGGTCATTTTCATCTGCTCTTGCAGGGCGACCAATTTCTTCTGCGGGCGTTCAATTTCCACCTGATACTTCATCAGGGAGTCATAATGACTCTTGCCTTTGTGCTGCGCAGTCCAGTTGAGGTTGGTTTCATTGCCAACAAAGGTGGAAATGAACAATTTGCGCGGCATTTTGCACTTGTTAACACAGAGGTCGATGATGGCGCGTTCTTGAGCGCGGATCTCATCGAGCAGGCTGCGCATTTTTTTGGAAAGCTTGTTGAATTGACGTGGAGAAAGTTTGATTTCCATGAAATACTTGGCCAAGTCTTCGCGGCGGGCCAAGGTTTTTTTATGTGTGGCGCCCAGCTTTTTTTCCGAGGCGATAGTGGCGGTGTAACGCACGCGTAACTCGGTGAAACGTTCGCGCGCTACTTCAGGGTCGAGGCCGGCTTCTTCATCAAAAATATCTTCACCCCCTTCACCCCCTTCTTCATCTTCCTCTTCTACCCCTTCTTTGACCGCTTCTTTCCCATCATGCCCATCTTTTGCTACAGGCCCTTTAGCGACTACGACGGGCTTCACTTCTTTCGCCTTCACCTCTTTCGGTTTCAGGTCTTTCGCTTTGATAACTTTTTCAGCGTCAGGATCTTCTTCATCTTCGTCAGTAATATCGGGCTCGATGTAGCCGGCAATCACATCGCTTAAGCGAATTTCGCCTCTTTCAACACGATCGTAGTCGTTTAATACCTCAGCAATCATTTGTGGCTGAGAAGCGAGGGTGGTCAGCATTTGATTAATGCCTTCCTCGATGCGCTTCGCAATGGCAATTTCGCCTTCGCGGGACAGCAGTTCCACGCTACCCATTTCACGCATGTACATCCGCACCGGGTCGGTGGTGCGGCCGAGCTCGTCAGCAATGACAGCGGTTTCTTCCGCTGCGGCGGCGGCTTCCGAAACCTCACCGGAGGGCGAGATCATCAGTTCATCGGCATTGGGCGCGCCTTCGGAAATTTGAATGCCCATATCGTTGATCATGGTGATGACATCATCAATTTTCTCGGAGGAGTCGCCACCCACGTCAGTGGGAAGGAATTCATTCACTTCTGTATAGGTGAGGTAGCCTTGCTCTTTACCACGAGCAATTAAATCTTTTAAACGCGAGCGACGAGATTCTTGAGTCATAGGTATCCGCTATCTGTGTTGTTTATAAGGGCCGGCTGAACCTATTATTATAGCCAATATTGGGCCACATTGCCTAGTTTTTAGTGGATGGGTTTTTATTCGCAAGCCACGGGTGGACTAGGCTGGGGGGTTCTCCGGGTTTTTATTAAAAATCAATTCATTAAGAGCCATTTCCTCTTCAGCGCTGAGCATCCCCAGCAGCCGTTTCTTATCGAGCAAGCGTTGCACCGCCTGGTTATTGGCTTGTTTCCGCAGTTGCTGCAGGGCGCCGAGAAACTCCGCTTTCAGGCCCAGCTTCGGGATAGAGAGTTCCTGTTGGGCCAAGGTGGCAATCCATTTCTCCTCTTCCTGCCCACGCAGCAACTCAAAAAGGAGGGCTGCGTTCAACTGCGGGTGCTCACCCGCCAGGCCGACAATTTTGTTAAAGAGGGTATTGCCGGGGGTGTCATCAAGCGGGAGGGGTTCTGTTATAAATTGCGCCAGCTCCGGATGCTGGACCAGCAGGGCAAGGGCATGGCGTAGCAAGGAGGAGCGTTGTTGTTTCATCGGCGCGCGGGCCGGTGCTTTCGCCGCGGCTTGGGGTGCTGCGCTGTTGCCACCGGTTGGCAGCGTATGTAGCGGTGTGCCGGTTTTCCGTTCTAACTCATCCAGCAAGGCTTGCCTGAAAATACCGTTTTCGGGCAGGGTCTTGATATAGTCCAAGGCCGCTTTAATAAAGCGAGCTTTACCGTCAATGGTGGTCGGGTCGATGTCCTGGGTCAGCGTCTGGAAAAAATATTGAGAAAGGGTGGACGCTTCTTGAATACGTTTTTCAAAGGCCGGTTTTCCTTCCCGGCGGACCAAGCTGTCCGGATCGTCGCCTTCCGGCAAAAACATAAAACGAAATTGCACCGTGTCGGGGATGACGGGCAGCAAGACTTCCAAGGCGCGCCAGGCAGCGCGGCGGCCGGCGTTGTCGCCATCAAAACAGAATACAATTTCAGAGGTGTAGCGGAATAAGGTCTGCACATGGTAAGCAGTGGTTGCTGTGCCGAGCGTTGCGACGGCATAGGTCAGTCCCTGCTGGTAGAGGGAGAGCATGTCCATATACCCTTCAACAATGAGCAGCCGTGGCAATTGACGATTCACCTTGAGGACTTGATAGAGGCCATAGAGCTCGTGTCCTTTTTGAAACAGGGCGGTTTCCGGTGAATTTAAATATTTGGGCTCGCTTTGGTCGAGCACACGGCCGCCAAAGCCTATGTAGCGGCCACGACGGTCTTGAATGGGGAAGAGGATGCGGTCACGAAAGCGGTCGTAGGAGCGGCCGTCTTTTTGGTTGATAACACCGATTTCTTGGAGTTCTTTCACACCCTGTGGGGTTTTGCCAAACAGGTGGAGGAGGGCATCGCCACGCGGTGAATAGCCCAGATTAAATGTTTTGATGATCTCCTCAGAAAGTCCGCGTTTCTGAAAATACTCTTTGGCCGCCGGCGCCTGCGCCAGCTGGGCGTTGTAAAAGGTGGCGACTTTTTCCAAGATGCTATAGAGGTGCTGCAGTGACAAAGTTTTTTCTTGGCTCTTGGAATGAGGAACGGCGAGGCCGAGTTGTCGGGCCAGGGTTTCAACCGCTTCGGGGAAGTTTAGGCGGTCATGGTTCATCAAGAAGTCGATGGCGTTGCCGTGAGCGCCGCAGCCAAAGCAATAATAAAACTGCTTGGTTTGGCTGACGGAAAAGGAAGCGCTTTTTTCATTGTGAAAGGGACAGCAGGCGAAAAAGTTGCTGCCGGTCTTTTTGCGTAGTGGAATGCGGGTGTCGACCAAGTTGACCAGGTCGGTTCTTTGTAAAACGAGCTCCAGAAACTCCTTGGGGATATGCTCGGCCATGGGAATTAGCTAAGCGCTGTTAAACAATCTTTTACCTTATTGCTCACCTGCGTCATCTCGGCCCGCCCCTGAATTTTAATTTTCAAAAGGGTCATGACCTTCCCCATGTCGCGCGCCGAGGTGGCGCCGGCTTCCAAAATGGTCGCTGTAATCAGGGCATCCAGCTCGGTGGGGGTGAGTGGGGTGGGTAGATATTGCTGAATGATGCGAATTTCTTCTTGTTCTTTGGCCGCTAATTCTGCGCGCCCGCCGCTTTCATATTGGGCGATGGATTCGCGACGTTGTTTGACCATTTTTTCCAGGATGGAGATGATCTGCTCATCGCTCAAGGTGATTCTTTCATCCACTTCGCGTTGCTTCAGTGCGGCCAGGATAAGACGGATGGTGCCCAGGCGCTCTTTCTCTTGAGAGCGCATGGCGGTCTTCATATCTTCCGATATTTTTGCCTTCAAATTCGACATAGCTGCATCCCTTATCTGATATCCTGCCGCAAAGCTGCTGTAGGTGGTGTTTTACTTGGACTGCGGTTGACGATCTCTTTCCAATGCTAACCGCTCACGCAAGAGCTTTTTCTGGTAGCGTTTTACGGCAGCCGCTTTTTTGCGCTTGCGCTTCCAGGTGGGCTTTTCATAGTATTCATGGCGTCTCAGATCCGATAGAATACCGGCTTTCTCGCATAGACGCTTGAAACGTCTCAGGCTGAGCTCAAAATTTTCATTTTCTCTAATACGAACGCTTGGCATGTTGGGTATGTGTCTCCATTAATATTAAAAGATATTATACGAACGGGGCTAGATTCTAATGGTAAATCACAAGAAAAGCAAAGCAATGCTTGTTTTGGGCATCGAGACTTCCTGCGATGAGACGGGGATCGCCCTCTACGATGCGACGCGCGGCTTGATAGCACACAAATTACACAGCCAGGTGGACCTGCATACACCCTATGGCGGGGTGGTGCCGGAATTGGCTTCTCGTGACCATATTCGCCGGATTATGCCCCTCGTGGCCGAAACCCTGGCCGAGGCCGGCGTGGCCCCTGTAGAGATCCAGGGAGTGGCTTATACGGCCGGTCCTGGCCTGATTGGGGCTTTATTGGTGGGGGCCACGGTGGGCCGCACCTTGGGCTGGGCTTGGCGAGTGCCAACGGTCGGGGTGCACCATCTGGAAGGGCATTTATTGGCCCCGCTCTTAGAAACACCCGCACCCGCTTATCCCTTTTTAGCCTTGCTGGTTTCCGGCGGTCATACCCTGCTGATTGAGGTGGGCGGCTTGGGTCAGTACCGCATTTTAGGGGAAACCATGGATGATGCCGTCGGCGAGGCTTTTGACAAAACGGCCAAGCTCCTAGGGTTGGGCTATCCCGGCGGGGCTGCTTTGGCCCGGTTGGCCGAAAGGGGGCAGCCCGGGCGCTTTGTATTTCCGCGGCCCATGGTGGATCGCCCCGGCCTCGATTTTAGCTTTAGTGGCCTCAAGACCTATGCCCTCCGCGTGTCCGAGCAACAAGTTCTGGATGAGCAAACCAAGGCGGATATTGCTCTGGCTTTTCAAACAGCAGCGGTAGCAACCTTGGAGCTGAAATGCCGGCGGGCTTTGCGAGCGGTGGGCTTAAAGCGTTTGGTGGTGGCCGGCGGTGTGGGAGCGAATCACGCCTTGCGTATCGCTTTGCAAGAAATGACGCAAAAAGAAGAGGCTGAAGTCTATTTCCCCCGCATGGAATTTTGCACCGACAATGGTGCCATGATCGCCTTCGCCGGCTGCCAACGCTTATTGGCCGGCCAGCACGACCCTTTAGAAATTCAAGTCCACCCGCGCTGGTCTTTAGAAGATTTGTAGAGGCACAAAGTGGCCAAGTCCTGGTTTTTTACAATCCCAGCAAAATGGCCGCCATCCAGGGGAAGACCACCGTCGCGTCGCTTTGAATAATTTGATAGTAGCTCTGCGTTGATAGTTTATCCCAGGTGATTTTCTCTTTGCCGCCGGCGCCCGAGTAGGAGCCGTAAGACATGGGCGAAGAGCCGATTTCAATAAAGCCGGCCCAATCACGGACTTTGGGGAGCTGCAAGTCATGCTTTAAGGAAGGCACCACGCAGATCGGGAAGTCGCCGGCAATGCCGCCGCCCAACTGCAGGTAAGCCACGGGGCTTTTTTTAGAGTTTTCCATGTACCAATCAT
>Ga0206838_10015_pt2 | contig 53401 bp, 28 predicted proteins | sample Alteio_BWOrgCont_26_FD_152879 | JGI IMG/M metagenome (GOLD analysis project Ga0206838, IMG submission 152879) | Enriched cells from forest soil in Barre Woods Harvard Forest LTER site, Petersham, Massachusetts, United States -... | ecosystem: Environmental > Terrestrial > Soil > Temperate forest >...
GTGCAAGCAGCCGGCACCGTCAGCCTCGCTGAGAATACGGGCAATTCCAACATTGATATTTCCGGCTCCTTAAAATCCACCGGCGCCAATGCGGTTTCGATCACACCCCATGGAACAGGCTTGATTAATTTAGCGGCCTTGGTGCAATCGGCTGGCGGTCCCATCAGCTTCAATGGCCCTGTCGCTGTCACTAGCAATGCCACCGTGGACGCTGGCAATGGCACGCTTACCTTTGCCAGCACTGTCAGTGGCGCTGGCAAAACCTTGACGCTGCAAAACAATACCGCTGCCACGGGCACTGTGACCTTCAACGGCAATGTCACTCTTGATAATCTGCTTACCTTTGCACAACCCTATGCCGTCATCATGAACGGCCAGAGCAATAGCTTCACCTCTGCCATTACCTTCAACAACACCAATGGTGTGACCCTCGGCAACAGCGCGCTGGCGGCCTTCAACTTTGATGCCGGCCTCACCAGCACCAGCAGCACGACTACCACCGCCGGCACCTTCAGCACCACCAATGCTGGCCTGACTTTCGGCGCCCTGTCACTGGCGGCTGATACGAGCTTCAGCACGGGCACAGGCGCTATCCGCTTGGGAACGCTCACCGGTGGGTTTAATCTGGCTTCGACTTCCTCCACCAACACCGTCACCTTCAACGGCCAAGTCGGCAGCAGCGGCACACCGCTCAGCAGCCTCACGATTGGCGGTGCGACGACCTTCAACAGTGGCGTGGGTGCAGTCTACACCAGTGGCAACCAAACCTATGGTGGCACCGTGACTTTAAATGACGACACCGCTTTCTACGGCGCCAACTTGGCTTTCAATGGGGCCGGCGTCAGTATCGATGGCCAAAGCGGGCAAAACCTCACCCTCAACACCAACGGCAGCAGTGCGATTGCCGCTACGATCAGTGCACAAATCAATAATGTGAATTTGAATGCGACCAACGGCTATACCGGCAGTTTATTATTATCGGCAGCCAATCAGTACACTGGTGATACCACGGTGAGTGCGGGCACGCTGATCGTGGACAACAACGCGGCGCTCAGCAGCGGTCATGTATTCTTGAATAACAGCACTCTGCAAGCAAACAGCAATGGTATTGCATTAAACAACGACTACACCATTGGTAGTGGCAGCAGCATTGGCGGCAGCCACACGCTCACCTTGAGTGGCAATGGCGCAGTGAACGCTTTGCTCACCAATGCAAACACGGCCACAACCACTTTGAGTGGTAGTTTAAGCGGCGCAGGCAATCTCTTACAAAACAGCACCGGCACTTTGGCCTTGCTGAATAGCAACACCGGCTTCAGTGGCACGACAACGGTCAGCAACGGTACCCTCGAAGTGGACAATAACAATGCGCTGGGGAGTGGCTCATTGTTCTTAAGCGGCGGCACCTTAACAACCACCGCCAGTGGCACAGACCTCAGCAATGACTTCACTGTTTCGAGCAGCAGCACGATCGGCGGCGGGCAAAATCTCACCTTGAGCGGCAATGGCACGCTGAACGCTTTGCTGACCAACACGAATACCGCCGCAACCACCCTGGACAACGTGAGCGGCAGCACGGGCAGCCTCTTGCAAAATAGCACCGGCACCTTGATCTTGCCGAACAGCAACAGCAGCTATAGCGGCACGACCACGCTCAGCAATGGGAGTTTGGAAGTGGATGACAATGCCGCTTTGGGCACGGGCGCTCTGGTCATCAATGGCGGGACACTGCTCACCACCGTGAGTGGGACGACGATTAACAATGCCTTTACCGTCTCCGGTAACGGCAGCATTGGTGGCAGCCAAAATATCACGCTGAGCGGCAACGGCAGCTTGAATGCCCTGCTCACCAATAGCAATACCGCGACGACCACCCTCAGCAGCAGCTTGAATGGCGCAGGCGGTCTCGCGCAAAACGGCACCGGCACCTTGATTTTACCGAACAGCAACAGTAGCTATAGCGGCACGACCACGCTCAGCAATGGCACACTGCAAATCAATGACAATGCGGCTCTTGGCACCGGCGCTTTGGTCATCAACGGCGGAACGCTCAGCACCGCCGTCAGTGGCACAACAATCAACAATGACTTCACCGTCTCCGGCAGCGGCGGCAGCCTGGGTGGCAGTCAAAATCTCACCCTGAGTGGCAACGGCACACTCAACGCTTTACTCACCAATACGAATACAGCCACCACCACCTTGAGCGGTCATTTCAGTGGCAGTGGCAATCTCGCACAAAATAGCCTTGGCACCTTGATCCTGCCAAACAGTAACACTGGCTATAATGGTACCGTCACGCTCAGCAATGGCACACTTGAAATTGATGACAACCAGGCGCTCAGCAATGGTTCATTGGTGCTAAATGGCGGGACGTTAACAACGGCCATGAACGGCACAGACATCAGCAATGACTTCACAGTCGCGGCTGCCAGCAGTATCGGCGGCAGCCAAAACCTCACCCTGAGCGGCAATGGCACCTTGAATGCCCTACTCACGAATGCAAACACCGCGACGACCACCCTCAGCGGCAGCTTGAGTGGCTCTGCCGGCGGCCTCCTGCAAAACAGCACGGGCACCTTGATTCTGGCAAACAACACCACGGGCTTCACTGGCACGACCACCCTCAGCAACGGCACCTTGGAAGTCGATAATAACGCAGCCCTGGGCACCGGTTCCTTGGCCCTGAATGGTGGAACCTTACTGACTACCGTGAATGGCACCACACTCGGCAATGCTTTCTCCGTCTCCGGCAGCGGTGCAACCCTGGGCGGCAACCAAAGCCTGACGCTGAATGGCAATGGTACTCTCAACAACACTCTGACGGTGAGTAACACCAGCCAGACCACCTTCGGCGGCGATCTCAGCGGCGTAGGCGCTTTCATTGAAAATGCTCCGAATGGCACTGTCATTTTCTCCGGCAACAATAGCTACACCGGCACGACGACTGTCACGCAGGGTCTGTTGAATCTTACCAGCGCGCAAGCTCTCGGCTCCGCAACGACCTACACTGCCGGCGTCACCGTGGCCTCCGGTGCAGAACTCAAAGTCACGAACGTGGCACTGGCCGCACCGACACCGCTTTCCATCAGCGGACAAGGCATTAGCAGCGCCGGCGCTCTGGTGGGCAGTGGCACCGCCAGTGAGTCGACGGGCGCAATTACATTGGCAAATGATGCCACCATCGGCACTCTCAGTGCCGCGGATGTCTTCAACATCAACGGCACCCTCAATGGCGCTCACGCCCTGACCTTGGCAGGACCCGGCACTCTGAACCTCAACAATACGCTCGGCAACAGCACCGCGCTGACCACCCTCATCGCCAACAACAGTTTGACTGCGCTTGGCATCAATACCAACGCCATCACCACCGCTGGGGCTCAAAGCTACAACAGCCCTGTCATTTTCAATGCCAGTAGTCTGACCACCTTGACGACAGCAAACAGCAATGTGACCTTTGGCAGCACGGTGGAGGGTCCGCAAGGCGTGACGATCGCTTCCGGTAGCGGTACCGTCACCTTTAGCAGTACCGTCGGCACGGGCACGGCCCTCGCGAGCTTGAGCAGCACAGGCAGCGGCATTGTCACCTTCTCGGGCGCTGTCGGGAGCACCAGTCAACGCTTAGGCAGTGTCAACATCAACGGCCCCATTCATCTGAACGGTGGCGCCGTCTATACCAGTGGAACACAAAACTATAGTGGCGCCATGATTCTGGGCGCAGATACCACACTGGATTCTGGCAATGGCAATCTTAGCTTGAGCAGCGTCGACAGTCTGACCTCTGCCAGCTTAACGCTGAATACCGGCACCGGCACATTGAACTTAAATAGCGACCTGGGCAGTAACACCGCCTTAAACAATTTCACCGCGACGACGAGCGGCACCAGCAATGATTTGACGCTGACAAACAATGTGACGGCCACTGGCAACATCACTCTGAGTGCGGGTGGCGCCATCCTCTTGAATGGCGGCACACTGAATGCAGACGGCACAGTGACTCTCACCGGCGGCAACGGATCTGTTTCTGAAGCCAGCAGCAGTGTGATCAACAGCAGCTTGCTGACCGTCAATGCGGCCACCGGCATCGCGCTTAACAATGCCAATACCGTCTCAAGCTTCAATGCAACCAATACCACCAGCGGCAATATTTCATTCAGCAACACGGGTGCCTTGGATATCACGGGAATCAATCAACCGGTGGGGAATTTAACAATTGATAATGACGGCGCGCTCACGCAAAGCGGGGCTGTGATTGTCAATGGCAGTGGCACCACAGCTACTTTTGCAGTGGGCGCGACCCACGACCTGACGCTTACGCAAAGCGGTAATCAATTTACCAATCTCGCGATTACCAATGCCAACAACGTGAGTATCGATGCCAACGGCAATCTCAACATGGCGGCCTCGACTGTGTCGGGTCACTTGAGTCTTCAGACCACGGGCAACCTGACGCAAACTGGAAGCTTAACCGTCAGCGGCACGTCGAACTTGAACGGCGGCACGCAGATTGGATTCACACAAAATAATAATTTGAGCGGCAACGTTACCTTGAGCAGCGGCGGCAATGCGAGCCTTAGCAATGTCGGGAGCCTGACCCTCGATCCATCTACCATCGGCGGCAATCTGATCATCGCACTCAGCGGCAGCAATGCCAGCCTGCAGCAGACCGGCGCACTCACCGTCAGCGGCACCTCTAACTTCACCGCAGGCTCAGGCACAGCAAGCATTGATTTGGCGACCAACGGCAGCAATAACAGCTTCGGCGGCGCCGTCACTCTTGTTAATAATGGTAGCGGTGGTGTGCAATTGACGAATAATGGCGCTCTGACCCTGAATGGTGCCACCTTGAGTGCCGGCAACCTCACTCTGAACGCCAATGGAACAGAGACTATCACCGGTGATATTTCGGTCGGCGGCGCAGGCACCATTGCACTCTCGGCCTTCGGTGCGACCAGTGATTTACTTGTCCAGGCAAATGTCAGTAGCACTTCGGGGAACATCACTGCCACTGCAGGCCGCAACCTCACCCTGAATGGCGGTAATATTTCGACCACGGGGAATGTCTCTTTGACTGCAAGCACTGGCGCCCTCAGCGAACAAACGTCTGCGAGCATCAATAAAATCAGCGCCAATCTCTTGACGACACATTCAAGCCAGGGAACCACTTTCAACAATGCCAATACACTGGCTTTCTTTAATGGAAACAACAGCAGCAGCGGCGACCTGTCCTTGACGAACACTTCAGACCCCAGCACCTTCAGTATCACCGGCGTCAGCCAAAATGCGAGCAATGGCAACATCATTATCACCAATACCGGCGCTTTGATCGTTAGCGGTGCTGTCAGTTCCAATGGTGGTGATATTTATATCTCCACACTCTCTCCCGATAGCGCTGCGCGTGTTCTCACCACGAATGCCAATATTACCACCAATGGCGGCAATCTCTCCCTGAGCGCGACCAACCCCAATGCCATCGCATCGGCCTTAGTTGTGAATAGCATACTGAACACAACACCGGGCAGTGGCGGCACCTTGACCTCGGGTGGCGGCGTTGAGCTGAACGTGACACCTGTCGTGGGCGCTGGCAATATTACACTGAGCGCCGGTAGCGGTCTCGACATTCTGATCGGCACCATTAATCTCACGGTGAACACAGTCTTCTCTGCACCTCGCTTTGTGGTCGTCGAAGGCGCTCTCACTTCCAATTTGAACGTCAATTTGTCGCTCATCGGTGATAACACCCTCTCGGGAACCGGTGGCGTCTTAGTCACTCCGGCGGGCTCGATTGCGAGTGGCGGCAACTTAAGCCTGGTCGGCTCCAACTTGGCGGGCTTGGATGGACTCTATGGCACCTCGGGTGTCGACGCGAATGCTGGCATTCAAATCCAAAGTGGCGCCAGCGTGCAAGCAGCCGGCACCGTCAGCCTCGCTGAGAATACGGGCAATTCCAACATTGATATTTCCGGCTCCTTAAAATCCACCGGCGCCAATGCGGTTTCGATCACACCCCATGGAACAGGCTTGATTAATTTAGCGGCCTTGGTGCAATCGGCTGGCGGTCCCATCAGCTTCAATGGCCCTGTCGCTGTCACTAGCAATGCCACCGTGGACGCTGGCAATGGCACGCTTACCTTTGCCAGCACTGTCAGTGGCGCTGGCAAAACCTTGACGCTGCAAAACAATACCGCTGCCACGGGCACTGTGACCTTCAACGGCAATGTCACTCTTGATAATCTGCTTACCTTTGCACAACCCTATGCCGTCATCATGAACGGCCAGAGCAATAGCTTCACCTCTGCCATTACCTTCAACAACACCAATGGTGTGACCCTCGGCAACAGCGCGCTGGCGGCCTTCAACTTTGATGCCGGCCTCACCAGCACCAGCAGCACGACTACCACCGCCGGCACCTTCAGCACCACCAATGCTGGCCTGACTTTCGGCGCCCTGTCACTGGCGGCTGATACGAGCTTCAGCACGGGCACAGGCGCTATCCGCTTGGGAACGCTCACCGGTGGGTTTAATCTGGCTTCGACTTCCTCCACCAACACCGTCACCTTCAACGGCCAAGTCGGCAGCAGCGGCACACCGCTCAGCAGCCTCACGATTGGCGGTGCGACGACCTTCAACAGTGGCGTGGGTGCAGTCTACACCAGTGGCAACCAAACCTATGGTGGCACCGTGACTTTAAATGACGACACCGCTTTCTACGGCGCCAACTTGGCTTTCAATGGGGCCGGCGTCAGTATCGATGGCCAAAGCGGGCAAAACCTCACCCTCAACACCAACGGCAGCAGTGCGATTGCCGCTACGATCAGTGCACAAATCAATAATGTGAATTTGAATGCGACCAACGGCTATACCGGCAGTTTATTATTATCGGCAGCCAATCAGTACACTGGTGATACCACGGTGAGTGCGGGCACGCTGATCGTGGACAACAACGCGGCGCTCAGCAGCGGTCATGTATTCTTGAATAACAGCACTCTGCAAGCAAACAGCAATGGTATTGCATTAAACAACGACTACACCATTGGTAGTGGCAGCAGCATTGGCGGCAGCCACACGCTCACCTTGAGTGGCAATGGCGCAGTGAACGCTTTGCTCACCAATGCAAACACGGCCACAACCACTTTGAGTGGTAGTTTAAGCGGCGCAGGCAATCTCTTACAAAACAGCACCGGCACTTTGGCCTTGCTGAATAGCAACACCGGCTTCAGTGGCACGACAACGGTCAGCAACGGTACCCTCGAAGTGGACAATAACAATGCGCTGGGGAGTGGCTCATTGTTCTTAAGCGGCGGCACCTTAACAACCACCGCCAGTGGCACAGACCTCAGCAATGACTTCACTGTTTCGAGCAGCAGCACGATCGGCGGCGGGCAAAATCTCACCTTGAGCGGCAATGGCACGCTGAACGCTTTGCTGACCAACACGAATACCGCCGCAACCACCCTGGACAACGTGAGCGGCAGCACGGGCAGCCTCTTGCAAAATAGCACCGGCACCTTGATCTTGCCGAACAGCAACAGCAGCTATAGCGGCACGACCACGCTCAGCAATGGGAGTTTGGAAGTGGATGACAATGCCGCTTTGGGCACGGGCGCTCTGGTCATCAATGGCGGGACACTGCTCACCACCGTGAGTGGGACGACGATTAACAATGCCTTTACCGTCTCCGGCAACGGCAGCATTGGTGGCAGCCAAAATATCACGCTGAGCGGCAACGGCACACTCAACAACAACCTCACCGTGACCAACACCAGCCAAACCACTTTGGCTGGCAATCTCAGCGGTCTCGGCGCTCTCATCGAAAATGCTGCCAACGGCACTCTCATTCTCTCTGGCAACAATAGCTACACCGGCACAACTACAGTCACACAGGGCTTATTAAAGCTTACCAGCGTTCAAGCCCTCGGCTCCGCGACCACTTACACCGCCGGAGTCACCGTGTCCTCTGGTGCTGAACTCCAACTCAGCAATGTTGCTCTGGCCGCGCTCACACCGCTTTCTCTCAGCGGACAAGGCATCAGCAGCGCCGGCGCTCTGGTGGGCAGCGGCACCGCCAGCTGGTCGACGGGCGCGATTACCTTGGCGAATGATGCCACCATCGGCACCCTCAATCCCGCCGATGTCTTTAGCATCAACGGCACCGTCAATGGCAGCCAAGCCCTGACCTTGGCCGGACCCGGAACTCTGAATCTCAACAACACGCTCGGCAACAGCACTGCGCTCACTGCTCTCACGGTGAACAACAGCTTAACGGCGCTCGGCATTCATACCACCGCCATCACGACCGCCGGCAATCAAGTCTACAACAGCCCCATCACCTTCACTGCTGGCAGTCCGACAACCTTGACGACCACCGCTAACAGCAGCAATGGCAGTGTGACCTTTGGCAGCACTGTGAATGGCCCGCAAGGCGTGACCATCACGTCGGGCAGCGGGGCGGTGACCTTCAGCAACGCCGTTGGCACGACCACGGCGCTCGCCAGTTTAAACAGCACCGGCAGTGGCACCGTCACTTTCTCGGGCGCTGTTGGCAGCAGCAGTCAACGCTTAGGCAGTGTCAATATCAACGGCCCCATCGATCTGAATGGCGGCGCCGTCTACACCAGTGGCACCCAGAACTATAGTGGCGCCATGATTCTGGGCACGGACACCACACTGGATTCTGGCAATGGCAACCTCAGCTTGAGCAGCGTCGACAGTCTGACGTCTGCCAGCCTCACACTGAGTACCGGTAGCGGCACGCTGGCTTTGAATGGCAACATCGGCAGCAGCACTCCCTTGAACAACTTCGTCGTCACCACCACGGGTGCTAGCAATAACCTGACGCTGGCAAACAACGTAACGGTCACTGGCAATATCAACCTCAGCACTGGCGGCGCCCTTCTCTTGAATGGTGGCACACTGAATGCCGATGGGGATGTGACCCTCACGAGTGGCAGCGGATCCGTTTCACAAGCAGGGAGCAGCCTGATCAACAGCACTTTGTTAACGGTCAACGCGGCCACCGGTATCGCACTCAACAATGCCAATACCGTCTCCAGCTTCAATGCAACGAACACCACCAGCGGCAATGCCTCTTTCAGCAATACCGGCGCACTGGATATCACGGGCATCACCCAGTCCGTCGGCAATTTAACAATCACTAACAATGGCGCGATCACACAAAGTGGCGCAATACTTGTCAATGGCAGTGGGGCAACGGCGACTTTTGCAGCGGGCACGGGTAATGACTTGACGCTCACGCAAGCCGGCAATCAATTCACTCATCTTGCGATTACCAGTGGCAATAACGTGAGTATCGATGCCAGCGGCAATCTCAACATGAGCACCGCGACTGTTTCAGGGAATTTAAGTCTGCTGGCTACTGGCAATCTGACGCAAAGTGGTATTCTCACGGTCAGCGGCACGTCGAACTTGAGTGCGGGCGCGCAGCTTGCACTGACGCAGAACAATCTTCTGAGTGGCGCAGTCACCCTGCAAAACAGCGGTAATAACAATGTGAGCTTGAATAACAGCCTCGCTCTTCTCTTCGATAATGTCACCGTCGGCTCCGGCACGCTGAGCGTGAGTGGTCTTGGCATCTCACAAAATCCCGGCACCAGCATCACACAAGCCGCCGGCGCCGGTGCAGTCTCTCTCAATGCAGGCACGGGCACCATCGACTTGACCAATGCGGGTAATACCTTGTTCGGCGCAGTCTCGCTGATAAACAGCGGGACCTCGAGTGTCGCCCTCACCAATAGCGTTGCCCTGACCTTGGGCACCTCTACTGTGGGTAGCGGCACTCTTTCCATTACTGCGGGTGGCTCCATCACACAAACGGGAGTCATTACGCAAGCGGCGGGCGCAGGCACGGTGACCTTGGGCTCGACGGCGGCTTCCTCCGATATTTCTTTAAGCAGCTTTGCGAATGATTTCAGCGGCACACTCACCCTCAGCAATGCGGCCAATGTCCGTGACCTTGCCTTGCGCAATATCGATAATGCTGCCAGCTTGCCCAGCAATCTCAGCAGCCTCAACAATCTGCGCAATCTCACGATTGATTTCGATAATGCCGCAGTCAACCTGCCCGCAACGACTTTGACCAACAGCGGCAATCTCTCCATCATCGCCGGCGGCAACATCACGCAAAGCGGCGCGCTCATTGTCCCGGGAACCGCGAGCTTCAATGCCGGTGCACATGTGATTAGCTTAGCGAACAGCGGCAATCTCTTCAGCGGCGCTGTCACCCTGCAAAATAGCGGCAACAATAATGTCAGCGTGAATGACAGTGGCGCCTTGCTCTTGAACAATGTCACTGTCGGCTCCGGCACACTCAGTTTGAGTGGCCTCGGCGTCTCACAAAATCCCAGCACCAGCATCACGCAAGCCGCCGGTGCCGGCGCAGTCTCTATCAATGCCAATACTGGCGCCATCACCCTGGCCAATACTGGCAACACCTTGTTCGGCGCAGTCTCGCTGACAAACAGCGGGACCTCAAGTGTCGCCCTCACCAATAGCGCTGCCCTGACCTTGGGCACCTCTACTGTGGGTAGCGGCACTCTTTCTATTACCGCAGGCGGCTCCATCACACAAACCGGAGCCTTTACGCAAGCAGCGGGCGCAGGCACAGTAATCTTCGCCTCAACCGCAGTTTCCTCTGATATTTCTTTAGGCAGCTTTGCCAATGACTTCAGCGGCGCGCTCACCCTCGGTAATCCGACCAACATCCGCGATCTCGCCTTGCGCAATATTGATAATGCAGCCAGTTTGCCCAGCAATCTCAGCAGCCTCAGCAATCTGCGCAATCTCACGATTGCTTTCGATAATGCCGCAGTCAACCTGCCCACAACGACTTTGACCAACAGCGGCAATCTCTCCATCATCGCCGGCGGCAACATCACGCAAAGCGGCGCGCTCATCGTCCCGGGAACCGCGAGCTTCAATGCCGGTGCGCATGTGATTAGCTTAGCGAACAGCGGCAATCTCTTCAGTGGCGCTGTCACCCTGCAAAATAGCGGCAACAATAATGTCAGCGTGAATGACAGCGGCGCCTTGCTCTTGAACAATGTCACTGTCGGCTCTGGCACACTCAGCTTGAGTGGCCTCGGTGTCGCACAAAATCCCAGCACCAGCATCACGCAAGCCGTCGGTGCCGGCGCAGTCTCAATCAATGCCAATACTGGCGCCATCAACTTGGCCAATGCTGGCAACACCTTGTTCGGCGCAGTCTCGCTGACAAACAGCGGGACCTCGAGTGTCGCCCTCACCAATAGCGCTGCCCTGACCTTGGGTACCTCTACTGTGGGTAGCGGCACTCTTTCTATTACCGCAGGCGGCTCCATCACACAAACCGGGGCCTTTACGCAAGCAGCGGGCGCAGGCACAGTAACCTTCGCCTCAACCGCAGCTTTCTCTGATGTTTCATTAGGCAGTTTTGCCAATGACTTCAGTGGCACGCTCGCCCTCGGTAATCCGACCAACATCCGCGATCTCGCCTTGCGCAATATTGATAACGCAGCCAGTTTACCCAGCAATCTCAGCAGCCTCAGCAATCTGCGTAATCTCACGATTGCTTTCGATAATGCCGCGGTCAACCTGCCCGCAACGACTTTGACGAATAGCGGGAACCTTTCTGTCACCGCGGGTGGCACTATTACACAAAGCGGCGTGCTCACCGTTCCAGGAACCGCGAGCTTCAATGCCGGCGCGCATGGAATAACCTTAGCGAACAGCGGCAATCTTTTGAGTGGGGCGGTCATCTTGCAAAACAGTGGCAATAATAATGTCAGTTTACGCAACAGTATCGCGCTGCTCTTAGGAAATGTCACCGTCGGCTCCGGCACACTCAGCTTGAACGGCCTGGGTGTTTCACAAAACACGGGCACCAGCATCACACAAACTGCCGGTGCCGGCACAGTCACCCTCAATGGAAATACCGGCGCCATCAACTTGGCGAATACCGGCAACACCCTGTTCGGCGCAGTCTCGCTGACAAACAGCGGGACCTCGAGTGTCGCCCTCACCAATAGCCTTGCCCTGACCTTGGGCACCTCTACTGTGGGTAGCGGCACTCTTTCTATTACCGCAGGCGGCTCCATCACACAAACCGGGGCCTTCACGCAAGCAGCAGGCGCAGGCGCTGTGACCTTGGGTTCAACCGTTGCCACCTCCGATATTTCATTCAGCAGCTTTGCGAATGATTTCAGTGGCACACTCACCCTCAGCAATGCAGCCAATATCCGTGATCTCGCCTTGCGCAATATCGACAGTGCCGCGACCTTGCCCAGCAATCTCAGCAGTCTGAGCAATCTGCGCAATCTCACCATTGATTTCGACAATGCCGCCGTGAGCTTCCCCACCACCACACTGACCAACAGCGGCAATCTCTCCGTTATCGCCGGTGGCACCATCACGCAAAGCGGCGCACTGCTTGTCCCGGGAACCGCGAACTTCAATGCGGGAGCGCATCTGATTAATTTAGCAAACAGCGGCAATCTCTTCAGTGGCGCAGTCACCCTGCAAAATAGCGGCAATAATAATGTCAGTGTGAATGACAGCGGCGCCTTGCTCTTAAATAATGTCACGGTCGGCTCCGGCACGCTCAGCTTGAGTGGTCTCGGTGTCTCGCAAAATGCGAGCACCAGCATCACGCAAGCCGCCGGTGCCGGCGCAGTCTCCATCAATGCCGGCACGGGTGCCATCAACTTGGCCAATGCCGGCAACACCCTGTTCGGCGCAGTCTCGCTGACAAATAGCGGGACCTCGAGTGTCGCCCTCACCAATAGCGCTGCCCTGACCTTGGGCACCTCTACTGTGGGTAGCGGCACTCTTTCTATTACCGCAGGCGGCTCCATCACACAAACCGGGGCCTTCACGCAAGCAGCAGGCGCAGGCGCTGTGACCTTGGGTTCAACCGTTGCCGCCTCTGATATTTCATTCAGCAGCTTTGCCAATGACTTCAGCGGCGCACTCACCCTCAGCAATGCGGCCAATGTCCGCGATCTTGCCTTGCGCAATATCGATAGCGCTGCGACCTTGCCCAGCAATCTCAGCAGCCTGAGCAATCTGCGCAATCTCACCATTGATTTCGACAATGCCGCTGTGAGCTTCCCCACCACCACACTGACCAACAGCGGCAATCTCTCTGTTATCGCCGGCGGCAACATCACGCAAAGCGGCGCGCTCACCGTTCCTGGCACAACCAGCTTCAACGCCGGTATAAACAATCTCACCTTCACGCAAGCAAGCAATCACTTCGCAGGCGTCGTGACGATCGTCAATGCCAACAATGCCAGCCTAACCAATAACGGCGCCCTGATTCTCGGCAACACTTCCGCCGCCACCAGCATCACCTTGAATGCCAATGGCGCCATTTCACAATCCGGCAGCCTCTCGACACCCACCCTGTCCGTCACATCAACAGGAGGGACGACACTGTCCGGCGCAAATACCGTCAACAACTTTAGCGCAACGAACAATACCAGCGGCAATATTCTGTTTGATAACACCGCTGCGCTCTTAACCCTGACTGGCATCTCGCAAAATAGCAGCGGCACGATCACAGTGAACAATACCGGCGCCATGACCACCAGTGGCACGATTACCTCAAACGGTGGCAATGTCAGCCTCAGCACGCTCTCACCCGATTCCCTGGAACGCAATCTCACTGTCAATGGCAACATAACAACCGGGGGTGGCTCTATTACACTGAACGCCGCCAATCCCGCTGGCACCGCCTTGCCTTTGATCATTACCAGCGCCTTGAATACCTCTCCCGGCAGCGGCGGCACACTGACCGTGCAAGGTGGCACCAATCTCGGCGGCTCCATCACCATTGGCGCCGGCAATATCACTTTAAATGGCAATGGCCTCGACCTGTTGTTGAATAGCTTTAATGCCAATGCCAACACCACCTTCTCCAGCAGTCGCTTCCTCGTGATTAACGGCGCCATCACTGGCACTGTCGGCAGCAATTTAAGCTTCATCGGCGATCAAAGTCTCAGCGGCACAGGCGGTGTTTTGATCACCGGAACTGGCTCGATTAGCAGCGGTGGCGATCTCACCATCCAAGGCTCCAACCTCAGCGGCCTGAATGGTCAATATGGAACTTCGGGTGTCGACTCCAATGCCGGCATTCAAATCCAAAATGGCGCTTCCGTACAAGCCGCGGGCAACCTCACTGTGACCGAAGGAACGGGCTCCTCTAATCTAGTGCTTGAACCCAACACCAGCTTACAAACCACCGGTGCAGGCACCCTCAGCCTCACACCGGCCGGCAGCGGTACGATTCAACTGGCAGGCAATCTGCTCTCAAACGGCGGCACCGTCAATCTCAACGGCCCGGTTAACTTAAATGCGAATGTCTCGATCAGCGGTGGCACCATTCATTTAAACAATAATCTCACTGGCGGTGCGCAGACTCTCACCCTGAATGGCAACTCGCCGACCAGCAACCTCTTCACTCTGAGCAATAGCATCAGCTTTAATACACCGAGCACGGGCAACATCATCATCAATGGCATGAATGGCGCCACGAACAGCTTACAAATCTCGACCACGGATGCGAACCTCGCCTGGAATATTCCTGCAAGCGACAGTGGAACGGTGCTTGGCAGCTCGTTTGGCGCCAACTTCAATCACCTGCAGAATTTGACCGGCAATAGCGGCAGCAATCCCTTTGTCTTTGGCGTCAATGGACAACTTAGCGGCAGTGTTTCAGGCGGGGCCGGCTCTACGACAACGCTGGATTACAGCGCCTGGTCTAGTGCTTTGACGGCAACTTTTAGCAATGCCAACAGCGGCACCATGACTAGCAATGTTGGAACTATTAATGGCTTTAATAACATTTCCTCTATCAGTACCAATGGCACAAGCAACAATACCCTGCTGCTGCCCAATCAAGCCAATGCGCTGGTCATCAACGGCACGCAGCAAGGGAACCTGAACAGTTTGGGCTTTAATGGCTTCACCACCTTCCAAAGCACCAGCGGCAATGACCAAGTGAATTTCACTGTTCCCGTGACCTATCCCACCACAACGCCAGGACCGGCGATTGTCAACGGCGTGACCTTGGAGTTTGTGAACTTCAGTCCCAGCCAATTTACGCCCTCACCGAACCCCACACCGCCGCCACCGCCACCGCCGACGCCCTCGAATCCGAGCGTAACGCCCGCCCAGAACACGGCCGTCAACCAAGTGATGTCACAAGTCTTCTATCTGCAAACCGGCGCCGATCCGAACAATTATAATTCTGCGTCTTTTGGCAGCCCGGAGAACAGCAATGATTGGCAAGAATGGCAGGATGTCATGCTGAGGCAAATTTATGGGCTCCCAGCGTCCTCGGATAGTTATCTTTATATTAACTTCGCTATTCCGCCGGTGGATGAAAGCGTCAACGCCACTGACACCAGCTCGAGTGATCAGGGGAATGGGAATTACGACGATGATGAAAGACGCAAACAGAAACAGAGGCATAAAAAAGTCAGTAACTTATATAATACCCGGCGGGTTTCACCCCGAGAGATCCTGCAGCAAGCTTTGCATTATCAACCCCTGCAAACGACTGACCATTTCCTAAACACCCTGAAGAAGTTCGCACAATCCTCATTTTAAAACGAATCCTCCTCCCTCCACGCTTTTGGTGGAGGGAGGGGCTAGGGGCATAAGCGCTAACTTAAAAAGAGACCTTCAATTTGAGGCCTCCTTTTATGACCCCTCATTAAAAGCCGCCGTCATTGCGAACGCGAGTGAAGCAATCCAGGCTTTATTGCCGCTTCATAAGAATTAAAGCGGGTAGAAGTTGAGATTTGTTTTTTTAAGCGAGGGGCAATAAAACCTGGATTGCTTCACTCGCGTTCGCAATGACGGCGGTAGGTTGTTTTTTATTTTTTGTGAAGACTCGTAAAAATACGGTAATCCAGATTCTTGCCAATTAGCTGGCAACATCCTTAATAAAGCTTGCCAATCCTCATTGGCTGTCATATCCTCCACCGCACATCTCCTTGTATACTTTTAGCGCAGCATACAAGAATGAAGCCTACCGTCTATTTCCTTAAGTTAGCGCTTATGGGGGCTAGGAGTGGGCGGTATTATTATTAATATTAACACCCCCTATCCCTAACCTTTTCCTCCACCAAAAGCGTGGAGGAAAGGGGACTCTCGAACCAAAAGGGAGGAGATGTTGGAGCCGGAATATTCAGTGCAGGTTTTTTCGATTTACTTTACCCCTGTTCCTCGTATAATACCCCCCTTTCTTTTCAGATCAGAGAGGAGACTTTCCATGCCAGATGAAGCAGATCTTGCCACTGAACAACAGAGTTCGGAACTTTCACGTGCCATCAACCGCATTCGAAAAAGCGCCACTGCTGGCAAAGGCAGCAAAACCTGCAACGATTGTGGTGAAGAAATCCCAGAAGCACGACGTGATTTAGGCTTTCGTTTTTGCATTGGCTGCGCGGAGACGCGGGAGCGTAAGCAGTCATTGTTTGCGGATGATTAGGAACCTACGGGTGGTTGGATTGTATTAAAATCTCCCACCCTTGCTGCATAAAATTACAAAATTGCTCACTATAAGCACAAATATTGTCTTCCGTTCTTAAATATTGTACTCTGTCTTGATTATCTCTCTCGTAGCAATGTATAAAATTACGCGTTTAGACTATTTCGATTAAAAAAATGATGTGATTGAAGCATTACAAGATACGGCCCCTAGTATTTTAAGATTATTTTAATCTTCAGCGTTTACACTGTATCCATATCATTGAGTAAAAAAAGCGAGAAAACTTTATGGCAGACAACAGACAAATAGTGGCAACGGGGGTGGCAACGGGGGTCTCGACAGTTTTGAGCTCCCCTCATTCTCCCACTCCAACTCCAACACTCACATCTACTCGCGAAGAGAGCAAAATAGCTGTCAAGCAATATCCTGAAATGGAAGCTTACATAGAGCTTTTTACACAAATGACCGCTGGGCTCAAACCACAGCTGAATCCCTATGAGCATTGGCAATCAGACTCCACCCTCCGGGGTAGCCGCATTTTAAAAATTGCTTCTCAAACCCCTTTTTATACGGGGACTAGTCGAATCAAAACCGTCACTTTAGCGATGTTAAAGGAAGAGCCATACAATAAATTTTATAAAATGATCAAGGGCTATCTCTCTGAGCATGCCTCTCCCAAAAAAGGCATCGTTCTACCGACGATCAAACAATTGTCAGAATTCATTTTGGACGGCATGGCCTATATCTTTGTGTCCATTGAAATTGAGTTTAGGAATGATCCCAAGTCGAGAATAGCTCATTATAAAATCATGAGAGACCTGTGCGAGGATATCATTGCTGCCGATAAATGGAGTATGGAGTACCAGAGTTGGAGAAGTTTATTTTTAACGGATTATGGCTCTTATTTCAGTTGCTTTATCCATGAGCTTAGCTTGAAGCTGAGTGACCAACTCAAAGCGGCACCCGTTGAAATAAAATCGGAAGAAGTTGCCGACCAAGCGCGGCGGCTTGCAGATCATCTCAAAAATGCACTGGCAACCTCCAAGGAAATGTTACTTCGGTTAATATCGAACGAGGAAATTCCTCCAGGACTTTTTCACAACGACGGGACCATCGATGCATTCAAAAATCAAGACTATACTTATTTTATAAACAGCGACGCCATTCCAAACAAGATCAAACTTTTTGTGAGAAATAAAGAGCGCTATGAATTTATCAAGGAGCAATTAATTTCATCTCAGCACGAAAAAACCATGCGTCAAATTGATGATTTAGCAAATACCTCCTCACAACAGAGCGTTCACCAACGCCTATGGATGAAGCCAGAAGCGCCAGAACATGCAAAACCAGCACTGCCCGAGGCAAGAGAATATAAACTCCGCGAATACAAGCCGCACTCGCGCCCGACGACTGTGGCAACAGTGGCGACAACAAAAAACCCATCTACTCAAATATTCACCCTCCAAGAAAACGCCCTCCAAGCTGAATATTTTAATTTTCTTAACAGAAAAAAAATAACGCTTTTCGCTTACCTCCAGCACAGTGTTCCCGAACAATTCCAAAAAGCCTTGAGAACGACCTCTACAAAGAACAGCGTTACTCAAGCCAAGCATGACAAAGCAAGCGCCTTGGTTTTTCTCATCATGGATCTCTGTGACATCATTGATCTGCTTGAAAAAAACAGCATTCTTGCCCAAAGTATCTATGAATATATTAGCCAACACCGTCTCCTTGGCGAATTGATGATTGACAGTGATCTTCAAACGCTGGAAACCGATTTACACTTTGTCAGCAACGAAATCAGATCGACTTACACTGAGATTCTTCGAAAAAGCTTTGATTTACGAATAGAGATCAAAGAGCTGAACAATTCCCAATGGGGCCTCAATGTGAACGTGATCCTGAAAGACGTCCGCACTGTGCTGGATATCTTTGATGACGCCGTGCCGTTGCTCTTGAATATGAAGAAATCTCTCACCCTGCAACATAAATATGAGAATTTCATGAAAATGATCGTCCAGAAGAGACGCATCGCCTTAACACAATCAGTCTTTTTCGGCATCCCACGCTCCAAAGCTTTTTTTGAAGACTCCTTTGAAATACTAACCTCTCTCCTCTATCAAGGGGCACAGTTCCAAAAGCAATTAGCCTTCCCAGGCCAGCAAAATAATGATTTTTATCTGCAAGCAATCGTTGCTCAATCTCAGCGCTCTCTCGTGCCCACGAAAAGCGGCTCGCACGCAATAGACAAGCTTAGCGTTGCAGACTTCTTTACCGCTAAACTGGAAAAATTTGGACTTCACTTAAGCCTGCAAGAAATCATTCAAGGCGGGCGCATTTATGAAGAAGACAGTGGAGAACTTTATTTACAAATTCAAGAAATACAGATCCCGCTCGAGGAAGACGCACGGGATTGGATTATCGCTCAGCGAAACCACGGACGGCGCGTGGTACAACCTTCTTCTACAACGGAATCTCATGCTTCCTATGTCCAAAATGGCGCGGGCAACTTCTATCAATCCTCTCTCCCAGCACACAAAAAACAGCTCCAAGATACCATAAACATCATCAGACAAACGCTTCCGCGATTGAATCGCCGTGAGGACACCTCCGCAAAAATTTTCCGCTGGTGGCTGCCTCTTGCCATTTCCATCATTGGACTCCCCCTCTTGCTTGGAGTGGGACTCTACCTCCTGTGGACGCTAAAAGCGACCCGAAAAGACTTAGCGCAGTATGAATCATTTCAAAATACTCTGACGACCCATGAACGAGAGCTTGAGAGTATTCTTCAATTTGAACAGGCCCAAGAAAGGCCTGCCATCACGCTCGAAGAAGACAAACAGACACAAAATACGCACTTGCCACCCGCACATACTCAGGCAACGCCCACTGATGCGCCTAGCAGTCAACCTGGCGTTGCAGTCAGTCCTGAAATGAAGACTCATCGCCCGCCGCTAACCCCTGAACCCACAACCCCGGGCGCCACACCACCTTTATCGACTTCTACACATATCCTCTTCTCTTCCAGAACACCTTCAGTCGAGTTGTTAGCGTTGCAAAGTCTCCCTGAACCCCAAATCACTTCAGCCGATGAAAAGGTTCCAGCGTCAGAGCTATCTCGCTGTGCAACTTCTATCAAAGGACTGATACCGAAGGACAAAATCACGAACCTATTCAAATGCAAAAACATTGGAGATCTTAAGGAACAACTTGATTTCTACTTAAAGCAAGTCACAACAAACAAAATCATTCTGCAGAGGCCCGAATATCAACAATCCATTTATGACAGCGTTATCGCATCGTTTTTGGTTGCTAAGGAGATGCAGCAGTTCACACACTGGCTCCTCATAGCAACAGCAAAGTCCTTTCAAGTCCAATCACAATCGCTTACAAACGAAAGCGCCAACAATGCATTAAACGCCGCAATCAATAAATTAAAAAAGGCATGTGAGAAATTTGATAATCAAGAATTATCAAACACTTTAGAGATGGCCTACGATCAGGATCAAACACTGAAAGTTTACAAAAACCCTGCTGTAAAAGCATTCATCATCACATTAGCCAAGGAGGCAATACATCCCCAGAACACCCCGCAAACATTACCAGCATTCCGCGCCAGGTAAACAAAGGACAGGCTACCCCTCACTGTCATCCCGACATGCTTCTAGTCAGGATCCAGTGCCGTAGAGCAGGGCTAGAAAAGGCACTGGATCCCGACTAAAAACGTGTCGGGATGACAGTGAAGCGAAAGCCACTAACACAGAATCATTGACAGCCCCTCATTTAGACCTCCGACCACCGATCTGGTATAATAAAAGTCAGAACCCTAAAAAAGACTAAACACGGACGCCATGTCGAACCAAGATTACCACAACACGATCCACGAACTATCCGAGGCCATCGTCAAAGCGCAGAAGCCCATTCGCATCCTCGATGCTTTGAAATGGAATGCCGAGATCAAAGAGGCTTTTTTCAAAAGTCGCTTTAAAAAACTGCCACAGGTGACCAAAGAGTTCTATCAAGAAAAAGATCCCCTGGAATACGACCCCCGAAAAAAAGTGGCGGAATTCCGCGAAATTGAGCGTAGCATTCGGCGGCATCTCGGGCAATACAGTGGCGTGGGCAGCATCATGCAGCGCATGTGCCATGAATATTGCCGGGTCATTGAAATGTTGCAGGCTCGCGGCACTTCGAAGTTCACCGAAATCTCCCAAGAGCTGTACGGCAGCGCGGAAGATGCCTTTCACGCCGGCGCGCCCACCCTCAAAGACCTGGCCCACCTCGTGACCACCACCCTCAATCACATTGAGGACAAGGTCATTACCACCGCCGATGAAAAGAAATTTTCTAGCGAAGAAACGGTCGAAATCTTAAGCAAAAAGCTGGAACACTATTTCACCGACCATGCGGTGCGCGTCGAGCTGAGCGATGGCATCATTGCCGACGCCTCGGCTGGTGCAGAGCGCATCAAAATTCATTCCGGACTCTATTTTAGCCAGCGCGAAATTCGCATTTTAGAAATTCATGAAGGTTGGGTTCACTTAGGCACAACCTTGAATGGCTTGACGCAGCCCATTTGCACTTTCCTGAGCAAGGGCCCGCCCTCTTCGACCATCACCCAGGAAGGCTTGGGGATTATTACCGAGATCTTCACCTTCTCTTCTTACCCCACCCGCGTGAAGCGTTTGACCAACCGCATTATCGCAGTCAACATGGCCGAAGACGGCGCCAATTTTCTGGACGTTTTCAATTTCTACCGCGAGCAGGGCATGGATGAGGACAGCAGCTACAGCGCCACCACTCGCGTCTTCCGCGGCAGCACACCGGATGGCGGGCCCTTCACCAAGGATTTGTCCTATAGCAAAGGCTTTATCTTAATCTACAACTACATCCGCCTCGCCGTGCAACGCGGCTTGCTGAAGCAAATTCCCATGCTTTTCCTCGGCAAAACCACCCTTGAAGATTTGCACATTCTCTCCGATTTGGTGGACGAAGGCATTGTGACACCCCCTAAATTCATGCCGCCGCAATTCAAAGACATGGCAGCCTTGAGCGCCTGGATGTGCTACTCCTTGTTCTTAAACCGCCTGAACTTGCAACAGCTGGCCATTGATTTTAAATCGATGTTGCAATAAGCCTGCGCAAGGAAACCTGGAAAAATAATTTTACTTGGATAATAATCAAGCAGGTTATTTGGCCAGGGAAAGCAGAATATCTATGTTTACTATGAGAGAAAGCGGTAGCGCGGTTACAAGACAGGCCCATGAAGCTCTTACTCTAAAAGCCACCTTCTTGGAAAAAGTCTTAGAATTATCAGACTTTCCAGCGAAAAAAGAAGAAACTCAGAAATTTTTAACCCTCTTAATCTCCTCGATGGCAAAGAAAGACCTGCATCTCTTACTTAGGATATTTCACCCCTATCTCCTAGGGAGTTCGGAGGTGGACCAAATTCTGCGTGGCTATTCTCTTTTCCATCTGCTCTTTCTTTATTGTGGAAATAATCCTAGCCAAATCGAGATCATGATGCAGATCATGGAGGGCATCGTAAAAAAAGCGGATGCGCTTTTAGTCAGCGAAACCTTGTTAGACATCCCCAATTACAAGGATCCCGAAGAAACGCGTCTCCTGGATTTGGCAAGAAAGGCGGGATATGACTTTGCGCTCCGTTCTTCAAAGTTGCAACCGCGCACCATTCATCTGCAAAGCCAGTATAAGGGTTTATTTTACCAAGTCCTGGGCCCCGACGAAAAACCCAAGAATGCCGTGATTCTGTGGCAGAATTTGCCCTCTGATTTTGCACACGACAAAACAATTGTCTCCTCTTTTCAAAATAAACGCCACTATGGCCCGCACATCTTGAAGGTCACGCAACAAGAAGGGCATACGGTCACTCCCTTTGTGGATCTACTGGCACGTAAATTTGTTGGCATTTCCCCCACACAGCTGAACCGCTTTCGGCCGGAAGCGATCCAAAAAGTCAAAGAATTGCTCGCCGCTTCCAGTTATCACGGTGAAATTGACGCCTTCCAGTGGGCGGTCCAATTCGCACAAGAGCCCCTGAAAATCCAGGGCTCTTTAAAGTTTTATGCGCAATTTATCCCGCAAACACTCAAAGACTTAACCCCGCACACGGAACATTTTTGGCTGCAGCGACTGCCTCCCTTGCTGGATGCTGTTTCTGCGGGCCATGCTCCTGAGAAAGAAGAAAACTTGAATCACTTGTATGTTTTTCTAAGCCGCATTCATTGGCTACGCTATACTGCCCGCCAGAGCTGCAGCGATTACACAGCCTATCAAAAATATTTTCAAGCCGTTTCCCTGGATAAGCTTGATCCTCTCCGTCCAGCAGACCTGCTATTCCTCGAAGAATGTTATTTGCAAGAAAAATCCCGGCCGACATCTAAATCGTTGTCAGGACAATGCCAACCCGACGAAGAAAAAGTACAACAAGAAGCACATCGTTTGCAATGCACGTATAAACAATTCAGGTTCCTGCATGCGGCTGTGACGCAAGGAAGTGTGCAGGCTCGAGAAAAAGCCAAAGCTCTGCTCCACGAAACCCTCTGCGTCGAATTCAAACGTGCGGAGGGAGAGGAAAAAGCGACACACGACTCGCAAGAATTATTAGAAGCCTTGCAGCAAGCAATCACGATCCTCGGGCAACAGTCTTTTGATGCAGGCTTAAAACACTTCACTCGCTACCTGGAAAGAAGAAAAACGGAGACGAGGCGGTATGGGTGTCTGAGCTTTTTCTTTGGCTATTCCCAAGCAGACTATGAGCAGCGGGCCAGTTGGGGTCAGCAATTAGCGGGGGCTAAAACCGAAGCGCATAAAGAAAAAATATTGAAGACAGCACTGCAGACCTTGGGAATTACGCGCAGTTTCCGGAAAACCAGCAAAACATCAAACACGACCTGGAAAAAAACTGCCAGCTCGTTTTAAGCAAAGCCTTTAGCAAGCTTGATCTCGTCACCCGTGAAGAATTCGATGTGCAAACCAAGGTTTTGGCCCGTACCCGCAAGAAATTGGAAGAACTTGAAAAAATCCTCAAAACCCTGGAAAAGAAGAAGCAGAAATGATAACCCCTCCCGCGCCGACTTCTTTCACAGAAAAGGATTTTGAAATCCTCGCTCGCAAAGTCGTGCACGAAGGTATTTTCCGCTATGTAAAATACGAACTGCGCCACAAATTGTTCAAAGGCGGCTGGACCCCCGTCCTCCAACGCGAAGTGGTGGAAAGAACCTCCGCCGCCGGTATCCTCCCCTACGATCCCATTCTCGACCGCGTCGTGCTAATCTCCCAGTTCCGTGTGGGCGCCATCAGCCACCTCACCACCCCTCCGAGCAGTGCCAAAACCAGCCCGTGGCTACTGGAAATTGTGGCTGGCATCCTTGGTCATGAAGAAAAACCAGAGGCAGTCGCCCTGCGCGAAGCCCAGGAAGAAGCCGGGTGTCGCATACTTGAACTTTATCCCATTCACGATTATTTTGTCAGCCCGGGTGGCAGCAATGAATATATTCATCTCTACTGTGGCCGCATTGATGCCAGTCATTTGAGTGCCAACCATGGTCTGGAAGAAGAAAACGAGGACATTTTCGCCCTCATACTCCCGGTCGATGAAGCCTTTGAATGGCTGCGTCAGGGTAAAATTAAAACGGCACCGGCCTTGATGGCCTTGCAATGGCTGCAAATAAATCGTAACTTCTTACGCGATTTTTGGTTCAAGAAAAACACCTTGTCAGGATGAGACAACAACTGGACTTAAACGAATGACAACAAAATCCAAGCAAAATTACACCTCTGAAGCAATTGAGGTCTTAAGCGGGTTGGAGCCGGTAAGACGCCGACCCGGCATGTACACCGACACCACCAATCCCAATCACTTGGCGCACGAAGCCATTGATAATAGCGTTGACGAAGCGATGGAAGGCCACGCTTCCCGCATTGATGTGGTCTTCTATAAAGACGGTTCCCTGGAAGTCACCGACAACGGCCGCGGCATGCCTGTCGACCTTCACCCCGGCGAAAAAGTATCCGGCGTGGAACTCATTCTGACTCGCTTGCACAGCGGCGCGAAATTTTCCAATAAACAATACCGTTTTTCTGGCGGCTTGCATGGCGTTGGCATTTCCGTGGTCAATGCCCTCTCGAAACGCCTGGAAGTGAAAATCAAACGCGACGGCAAACTCTATAGCATTGCCTTTGCCCACGGCAATAAAATCTCCAAGCTAGAATCCACTAAATTGCCTCCGCTGCCCAAAGGCCAACCCGCGGAAACCGGCACGAGCATCCGCTTTTGGCCCGAGGATAAATACTTCGATTCCGCACGCTTTGCCATCAAGCAATTAAAGCATACCCTCCGCGCCAAAGCCGTCCTCTGCCCCGGCCTGCATGTGACCTTCTACGATGAACACAATAAAGAAAAAGAAGAATGGCATTACGAAGCTGGCCTCACGCATTATCTTCTCGAGTCCATTGGCAAAGCAGCGCATATTCCCGAAGAACCCTTTGTGGGCTCTTTCGCCGGCAACACTGAAATGGCCGATTGGGCAGTGCTCTGGCTACCGGAAAAAAGTGAAGTGTTGGGCGAAAGCTATGTCAACCTGGTGCCCACACCACAAGGCGGCACCCATGTCAGCGGCCTGCGACTCGGACTGCTCGAAGCCCTGCGCGAATTCTGCGAATACCGCAACCTCTTGCCCCGCGGCATCAAGCTCACACCCGATGACCTCTGGGAGCAATGCGCGCATATTATTTCCGTCAAATTACAGGAACCCCAGTTCTCAGGACAAACTAAAGAACGTCTTTCCTCACGTGAATGTTCTGCCTTCGTCTCCGGCGTTGTGAAAGACGCCTTCAGTCTCTGGCTCAACCAACATGTCAACGAAGCCGAAGCGATTGCCAATCTCGCCATTGCCAACGCCGAGAAACGCTTGAAGGCTTCCCAGATCGTCGTGCGAAAAAAAGTGACCTCCGGCCCGGCCTTGCCCGGCAAATTGGTCGACTGTTCGCAGCAAGACCCGGAGCTCTGTGAACTCTTTTTAGTGGAAGGCGACTCCGCCGGCGGCTCTGCCAAACAAGCGCGTAGCCGTGAGTTCCAAGCCATTCTGCCGTTGCGCGGCAAGATCTTAAACACCTGGGAAGTGCCCTCCACGGAAATTTTTGCCTCGCAAACGATTCATGACATTGCCATTGCTATCGGTGCCGAACCCAATTCCCCTGACTTGAAAGGGCTGCGTTATGGCAAGATTTGCATTCTAGCCGACGCCGACTCCGACGGCTCGCACATTGCCACCTTGCTCTGCGCACTCTTCACCAAACATTTTCGCCCGCTGGTCGAAGCCGGCCATGTGTATGTGGCCATGCCGCCGCTCTTCCGCATCGACCACGGCAAAGAAGTCTATTACGCGCTCGATGAAGCGGAGAAACAAGGCATTCTCGACCGCCTGGCGGCTGAACATAAAAAGAGTAAGCCCAATATTCTGCGCTTCAAAGGCTTGGGCGAAATGAATCCTATGCAGCTGCGTGAAACCACCATGGATCCCAATACTCGGCGCCTCATTCAACTGGTGCTGAAGTCCCAAGACAAGGCGGATGAAATGCTCGACATGCTGCTTTCCAAAAAACGTGCCTCGGACCGCAAGAGTTGGCTTGAAGGCAAAGGCAATCTGGCAGAGGTTTAAACGCTATGAAAGAAAAAATAAAAAACGGCTATAACATTGAACGCGTGCCAATGCGCGACTACACCGAGAAGGCCTATCTCGACTATTCCATGTATGTCATCCTCGACCGCGCGCTGCCCCACATCGCTGACGGCTTGAAGCCGGTGCAAAGACGCATTGTCTATGCCATGTCCGAGCTCGGCCTGAAAGTCACCTCCAAATTTAAAAAATCGGTGCGCACCATCGGTGATGTCATCGGCAAATACCATCCCCATGGCGATATGGCCTGCTATGAAGCCCTGGTGCTAATGGCACAACCGTTTTCCTATCGCTATCCCTTAATTGAAGGACAAGGGAATTTTGGCTCCGAGGACGATCCCAAGTCCTTCGCCGCCATGCGTTACACCGAGGCACGTCTTTCCGCCTATGCGGAAGTGTTATTGGCGGAATTGGAAGCCGGCACCGTTGAATGGGTGCCTAACTTCGATGGCACCCTGCGTGAACCGGCACTGCTGCCGGCGCGGTTGCCCAATCTTCTTTTGAATGGCACGACGGGCATTGCCGTCGGCATGGCCACGGATATTCCACCGCACAACCTTGGCGAAGTGGTCGATGCCCTGATTCACTTGATCGACAATCCCCAGGCCACACTCAGCGAAATCTGCAAAATCATTCCCGGCCCAGATTTCCCTACACAAGCGGAAATCATCACCCCGCGCAAAGAAATTACCCAGATGTATAAAACCGGCAACGGTGCGGTGCGCATGCGGGCGGTCTACGCCGTTGAGAATGATGAAATCATTATCACGGCCTTGCCCTATCAAGTCTCGGGAGCCAAGGTATTGTCACAAATCGCCGACCAAATGCAGGCCAAGAAACTTCCCATGGTCTCGGATTTGCGCGATGAATCCGATCATGAAAACCCGACCCGTTTGGTGATTGTGCCCCGCTCCAATCGCGTGGACATCGAACCACTCATGGACCACCTCTTTGCCACCACCGACTTGCAAAGTAATTATCGCATCAACCTCAACATCATCGGCACCAATGGGCGCCCGCAGGTCAAGAATTTATTGGCCATCTTAGACGAGTGGCTGGAATACCGCACGGAGACGGTGCGTCTGCGCCTGCAGCACCGTTTGTCCATCGTGCAGAAGCGCTTGCACATTCTCGACGGTTTATTGATTGTCTACATGGACCTCGATGAAGTCATCCGCATCATTCGTCGTGAGGATGAGCCCAAGGCCGTGCTCATGAAAAAATTCAAGCTCTCGGAAGAGCAGGTGGAAGCCATCTTAGAAACCAAACTGCGTCATTTAGCGCGTCTGGAAGAACAAAAGATTAAAGGCGAACAAAAAGAATTGAAAAACGAAATGGAAGAAATCGAACACACGCTCAGTAGCGCGCAGCGCATCCGCAAATTAATTCGCAGCGAGTTGGAAACCGATGCCAAACGTTTCCGCGATCCACGCCGCTCACCGCTCGTGGAACGCAAAGAAGCACAGCAAATGAGTGTGGAAGAAATCATTCCCGCCGAACCCATGACGGTCATTCTCTCCAGCAAAGGCTGGGTGCGCGCCGCCAAAGGCTACGAACTCGATCCCACGACTTTGAGCTTTAAAGCTGGCGACCGTTTCCAAGCCGCCGCCCAAGGCCGCAGCAACCAACTCGCCACCTTCTTGGATTCCACAGGGCGCGCCTACTCAATTCCAACCCACACGCTACCTTCGGCCCGCGGCCAGGGCGACCCCTTAAGCAGCCGCGTCAATCCGCCACCCGGCGCAGAATTTATGGGTGTGCTTCTCGGCGATGCAGAGCAGCTCTGCCTTCTGGCCTCCGAAGCCGGCTATGGCTTCGTTGCCAAACTCAACGATCTCTATGCTCGTAATCGCAATGGTAAGATTGTGCTGTCCTTGCCGCACCAATCCAAGCCGCTTTCTCCTAAGCCGGTCCAGGATTTGGAGAAGTCTTTCTTAGCAGCAGTTTTGAATTCGGGCCATCTGGTGATTTTCCCTTTGAAAGAATTGCCCATGCTGGCCAAAGGCAAGGGTAATAAGATCATCAGTATTGCGGGTGATAAAGTGGCTAGTCGTGAAGAATTGCTGGTCGATGTTGCGGTGCTGCCTGAAAAGCAGGTGCTCGTCATTCAGACGGAAAATAAAACGTATGAATTAGTGCCTGAAGAGTGGAAAAACTACCTTGCGGAACGCGGTCGCCGTGGACTGAAGTTGCCTCCCAAATGGCGAAGTGTGGTGAGTTTGAGTGCGAAGGAAGAGAAGCATTAGACGCTTTCGTTTTTTTACCGCCCACCCCTAACCCCCATAAGCGCTAACTTAAAAGGAGACCTTCAATTTGAGGCCTCCTTTTATAACCCCTCATTAAAAGCGGTCGTCATTGCGAACGCGAGTGAAGCAATCCAGGCTTTATTGCTGCTTCATAAGAATTAAAGCGGGTAGAATTTGAGATTTGTTTTTTTAAGCGAGGGGCAATAAAACCTGGATTGCTTCACTCGCGTTCGCAATGACGGCGGCAGGTTGTTTTTTATTTTTTGTGAAGACTCGTAAAAATACGGTAATCCAGATTCTTGCCAATCCTCATTGGCTGTCATATCCTCCACCGCACATCTCCTTGTATACTTTTAGCGCAGCATACAAGAATGAAGCCTACCGTCTATTTCCTTAAGTTAGCGCTTATGGGGGTTAGGGGTGGGAGGTGAAGATCTAAAACTCAATCACCCTCTCAAAAACATTAAGGCACATAGGTCTCTGAACCAAACCGTCTGGCGTGTTTCTTCTGATAACGCAGCAGCTGAATGGGCGTCTGTGGAGGAGGATCCAGCGGGATAATAACCGCATTGTCGTTCACATAAGGCGAAATCACATTCGGCCACCCAAAAATGTAAATACTGCTGTTGCCATCCGCTGCGGCAAAAGCGCGATCACCCGCTGTCGTGTTGATGTGAGACCATTCGCGCGTCCGCGCATAGGTATATTGGCTTTGCAAATGGCTGCCAGCAAAGGTTGAGGTGCCCCGTGCGTCGATATAAAGCGTTTTGGTCTGCCCCGCCAAGCCCACAAAGGCTTTATCTCGGGTATAAATATAAACATCTTTACTCTTTACTGCATAAAGATAAACAGATGCATTCCCATTAGCAGTCAATTGCTGCAAATTAGCCACGCCTTTGATACCAATCTTGCCACTGCCCCCGGCCCAAATGGAAAGTGCATTGGTATCAGCACCGATAATATTAATATTGCCACTACCGGTATGATGAATGGAGGCCACCCCCACCCGGCCACAAAGATTCATAGACCCACTGCCGCTGGAGTCGATTTTTAAGGAAGGCGTGTAAACACCCAAGAGAGTGACATCGCCACTCCCCGACTGGTCGATTTGTTTCACATTAATTCTGCCAGTTAGAATAAGATCGCCGCTGCCGGACGCCGTCAGACTTAGCGGATTCGCCCGCACAAAACGCCCCTCTACCTTACCACTCCCCCGGTGAACCAAACCCTGCAAGTTATGTATGGCAATACGGACAATCACATGTCGGGGATCTTTGACCTCAGCACGATGCACATCCAGTACATGGTCTTTGACCTCCACCACAACTTGGCGTAGCTCTTCATTGGGACCCTGAATATAGACGGAATTATGTGCAAAACGCCCGTCAATTTGCACTTCGAAGTCCCCATCGACATGGATTTGTGTAAAATCGGGGACGCGTACCATCATCGTGCTAATGGCATCCCCATAGGGTGCACTGCGGTTTGCGCGCTCCACCGCATTCGGCGTGCCAAACCAGAGCCAATTATCGGCATGTTTTCGCCACTGCATCGGGTCTTGGTCAACCTGGGCCGACCAGTTTTCCTGAAGGAGATTATTTTGGACTTGAGATTGTACAAAATCGTGGGTATGGCTCACACAGCCAACAATTGAAAAACAGTTTAGCGCCAGGGCAATCTTCAACATTAAATGCAATCTTTTCATCCACAGCACCCAAAGTTATTGGCCGGCAAGGAAAGCACTTCTTTCTATCCTCTGTCTATGAAACTACCATATATCTAGGGTATTATAAATACCGTATAATGAAGGCACCGGACGTGCTTACATGGGAAACCTATGCCCCGACTGGATTTACAAGCCGCACATGAATATTGGAAAAACTACGACGACCCGATGATCTATCGTGTTGTTTCCTTCATGGAAACCGCCGAGCCCTGGACCTTGGATGGTGACCCCACCTTGGAACAAGCCATTAATAGCTTGGGTGAAGCGCTGGATCGTGTCTCCAAATTTGAGCTGAGCAAAGAAGACCGTTTCATTATGCTTTGCGCACATATCAAAACTTCCCGGATTTTGCGCTTGTTACAAGCCATTGACACCATCGACCCCGGCTCGGCTTCTAAATTGCTAATGTATGCGGAAGAGAATAATACGCCCGAGAATCAAATGGCGAATCTTTTTTTGAGAAGAAATATTGTCTTTGAACGCTTGCGACTCCTGGCAAGAGTGTTTGCGGTGGAGCGCTTTGAATTGGTCTTAAAAGCCTTGGAACAAGAGCATATTTAAGAAATATCTGACTATTTTACGCAGTGGGGGAGTTTTACGTATGTTCAAAAGAACCTTGCTTTCGATGGCGATGATTGCCATTGCCTTTGCCACAGGCTATGCCACCGCACAAACTTATTTTTTAAACCAAGCACCGGCACCGAGTAACACTGCTGCTGACAAAAGCTCACCCACATCGGACAATTTTCAAAGCCAAACCCAGCAACAATTGGACAAAAAAAGCCAGGCCATGGACAATCAACTGAATCAAGAGCTAGCTAAAATTCCACCACCGCCTCCGCCACCACCACCCCACGAAGAAACCCCGGGCAACACTGCGGCTCCTGCTTCTGCAGGGCAAACCCCCGAGTCCGCTCAAGTGCCGGCAGCGTCCACGACTCCACCCAAAACAACAGCGCCCACGGCCTCTACACCGACAAGCCCCGATCTCACGCCTTCCGGCCCCTCTCCCGCTGCACCGCCCGTCACAGCGCCCAACTCAACCCAGGTCTACACCGGGTTCCAGAATTCAAATTCAGGTCCAAGTCCAGGCCCCGGTTCAGGCTCCGCTCCCGCGGCGAATCAAAACCCACCCTCCTCTAATTCCGGTAATACCGGTGGGGGATGGGACATTAAATATTAATATCTTGAGGTCTCAGGAGATTTCATTTATGCAGCAACTCTTCAGCACTGTGAAAACACTCGGCAAAATCACGACAGCTGCCCTGCTTACTCTCTTTTTAGGTATACAGTCGGCTTCCGCTCAGCAGCAAGTCCAAGACGTTTCCGCCGAAAATTCCTTGACCTCAATTCTGGCAATTGTGAACCAGTTGCCGACCTATCTCAAAGGCGTTGCCAATATGGCTGTAACGTTCTTGGCCTCCGACGATCAAAGCAGCGACCCTGTGAATTGGAGCACCAACTGGACCAACGAACAAACCTGGTTAAGCGGGCTCAGCACCAATGCCTTGACCAATCAAGCCAATCAAATCACCCTGCAACAAAGCCTGCTCAGCAGTTTTTTCGGCGCTGCCAACATCTCTGCTGGAAACCCACAAAACTTAAATGATATTTCATTCACAACTTTGCTGGGGCAGCCATTATTATCTCCCGATCCGAGAAGTGGCGTGAATGCCTCCTTAAACTATCTCACCAATGCTTCGAGCTTAGGCGTTTCCTACACAACCCCCAGCGCCGGCTGGCGCGGCACTCAGCAAGCACAGAAAAATTATATTGGCTTTTACAACACCATCACTGCGGTCCAAACCTATAATGCCTATGTACTCAGCGGCCTCTATGAAGACAGCCAAACGCTGAGTAATGATAATTCGCTTCGCAGCCAATTGATCACGCAGTCCTCGAACGCGGATTGGTTTACCTCGGTAATCACCAACGACCTAGGCTGGGTACTCCGGCAAATTCTGCTTTTCAGCTCGCAGACCTACATCCTGATGGACCAACTGCTGCAAACGCAGAAACAGATGTTGGCAACCCTTGCCATGACCAATAGCTTGTTGGTCGCCAACAGCGGCTTCCAAGCCTCTTCCTTGCTTTCGAAAGCACAAGGCGGTGGGGGTTAGGGCTAGGTATTTTTTATGCTAAGCCACTTTAAAGCTTGGTTATCTGTGCTACCGTTTGTTCTTTGCCGGAGATATTTTCTTGTTTAGCATTTTCATAAGAAGTCATTTTTTTGAGTTGTGTTAAATCGGGGCCCTCTAAAATGACCTCATAGCTCGTGCTGTCTTTCGTGGACACTGTTAAATGGTCTTTACAAATCGGAAGTAAAGAATCCACTGCTTCTTTGCACTCTCTGCTTTCGGAAGTTACAAAGAACGCTTGATTTTTTGGAATGGAAAATTCCCATTTTTTGTTAGTAATTCGCTGAAGTTCATCGCAAATGACAAGACCTTTCGAAAAAGAAAACAGTAAACAGGATTGAACTTTTTTCGTGCATTTCGCTTTGTATTCCCGGATTGTCGCGGTGATTTTTTTTGCCTCTTCGCCAGGACGATAACCGCTTGCATTGAGCCTAAACTCCTCCCAGTGTTCCGCATCTTGCAAAAACTGACTAAGCAGCTCAAGAAATACTATTATTTCATTCCAATCTTTGAATTCCAAATCTTCTTTGATCAAAAGCTCCGTGCTGATGGTTGAAACATCCTTGATTTCTTTATTTAGAAAATCGTCCTTTGATATGAGATCTTGCTCTTTACCACTATATTCCTTCACTTGATTCGCCCCAGGCCACGCATCAAAAAAGATGACATTTCCATACGTTGCGGGATCGTTAAGGCTAGAATCTGGTTTTCTTTTATAAATGAGTAAGGTGTGATTCGTTTTTGATTGTAAGTCCTCAACACTGATTTTCTCTAGGCCTTTTTGAATGTCCAGCAGCAACAATTCGATTAAACCCAAAGCGGTATATTCACCACAGCGCCCCATTTTATAGGTTTCTACCAGAATCGCTAAAAGAATTTCATAGTATAGGTTAAATTTTTCTTCCTTAATCCACCCCTTCTCTTTGAAATACTGCATGACGGCTTCCGAAATATTTCGATAATATTCCATTAATGGAGTCGTTGCAGGTGGGGCTCCGCCTGCTATCTTTTCTTGGACAATTTTCTTAGCTTCTTGGAAATGTGAAAGCATGATATTTAACCTCATCCGATAAAATTGTTCAATTTTAGCGTAACTCTATTAATAAGGGAATATTAGTGGGGTATTACTATTGGGTATTAAGGTGCTGGATCCCGGCTAGGAGCATGCCGGGATGACAGGAATGGAGGGTAAGTTATTCAATATTTTGCATTTGTTCGCGGAGTTGTTCGATGAGGACTTTCATTTCTAGGGAGGCGCGGGTAGTGTCGACATCCACGGATTTTGCGCCTAAGGTGTTGGCTTCGCGGTTGAGTTCTTGCATGAGGAAGTCCAAGCGACGGCCGACCAAGCCCCCTTGTTTTAATACGCGACGCACTTCGGCCACATGGGTTTCGATGCGTTCAATTTCTTCGGTGACATCGATTTTTTGGGAAAACATCACCATTTCTTGTTCGAGGCGTTGCCGGTCCATTTCCACTTGTGCATCGTTAAAATGCTTGAGGATACGCTCGCGTTGATGCTGCAAAATGACGGGAAGACGTTCTTTGGCCTTGGCGAGTTCTGCAGACAAGCCATCCAGACGTTGGAGGAAAATATTTTTTAAATCCTCGCCTTCGCGTTGGCGCATGGCCAGTAAATCTTTCACAGCGATCTCGAGTACCTGCAGGATTTCTTTGTGCATGCCATCCAGGTTGACTTCACCACTCTGGATCACACCGGGATATTGCAGAATGGCCATGGCATCAATGGAGATCACCCCTGGCAAAAACTGGGCCAGTTCTTTATTCGCCTCGATGAGGCGCTTGGCGAGAGCGAAATTCACTTGCAAAGGCACATCCACCGACCCGCCGAGCTGCAAGCGAAAATAGCATTCCAGCTTGCCGCGCTTTACGTGTTGACGTAGGTACTCATGCATGGGCTGCTCGAGCTCCGACAGAGCATCGGGCAGATGGAGGCGCATTTCTAGATAACGATGGTTCACCGATCGCAATTCACAAACGGCTGAACCCCAAGGACCCTGAGCCTGCGCACGGGCAAAGGCTGTCATGCTATATATCATAATTTTCTACTCTTCTATGGTTATTCCAAGTTTTGTTAAAGCGCAGCGATCTTTTTCTTCCAGGTTGAGTTTGGAAACTGTTGTATAAGCAAATTCATGGCGCTGAATTGCATCGCCGATATAGCACTGGCGTAATGTGTCGAATAGTGTCGCGCATTTTTCCGTCCCTTTCAATAAATCATTTTTTTTCAACAAGCTTGTTTTCATCACCTGTGTCACGGTTTCGGGATTGAAGATCGCGAGCACCACGTCCCGCCAACCGAGCTTTTTTCCACCAAAATCAAGTCGCAGCCGCGGCAGCGAGGGCAGTGACGGCTCTGCGGCATTCATCAGGCCCTGCTCACGACAAGCCTGATGGATCGCGGCAATCCCTCGGTAGCGGCATTGCACCGAATAGCCCGCCAAGTGCGGTGTTGCAATGCGCGCCGCCTTCAAGCACGCTAAATCAATCTCGGGTTCTGGCTCCCAAACATCGAAACAATAAGTCCAGTGAGAACGTTCGCGGGACAGCGCCGCGAAGTCAACGACAGCCCCGCGGCTGGTATTGAGTAAAACATGCTTACCGGAGAGGCTGTCTAAAAAGGAGGAATGAATCAGGTGATAGGTCGGATGCAGACCCTCGATCGTCAACGGCGTATGCACCGTGACCAAATCCAGGGCAGCAAGCGTAGACAACGCTTGTGAAGAGAACTGTGGCTCTTGTTCCGCACGCGGCGGATCACAGAGCAACACCTCAAAGCCCAGAGCTTCGCAAAACGCAGCCACCCGGCTACCCACCTGTCCCACACCGACCACACCCACCCGCAGGGCCTGCAAAGGCAAACTGTTTTGCAACTGCAGTGCCGCAATCACCGCAATCACATACTCTGCAACCGGCTGGGCATTATAACCGGCTGCCGCTTGCCAGCGAATGCCGGCTTGGTCGAGCCACGCTGTATCTAAATGATCGATGCCACTTGTTACTGTGCCGACAAACTTCACCGGCGTGCCACCGAGCAAGCGCTCATCCACGCGCGTCAACGAACGCACCAAGAGCACGTCCGCATCCAAGAGATCGGCTCGCTCGATGGCGCGTCCCGGTTTTACAAAAAGCTCGCCTTCTTCTGCAAAATACGCGTGCACAAAGGGAAGATCCCTATCCGCCACAATTTTTAACTTAGCGTTGCGCAAAAGCTATCCCCATAAAAATAAGTGCACCCACCCAATGGTTATTCAGAAACGCCTTGAAACAAGCATCACGGTCGCGACCGCGAATGAGATATTGCTGATAGACAAACAACAATCCCACAACGATTAAGCTGAGATAATAAAGAATACCCAATTGAAAAAGCTTGCCGACGCCGCCTAAAGCCAAGAGAAAAATTACTTGCAACAGCGCTGTCATCCCCCGATCGGCAGAGCCAAAAAGAATCGCTGTTGATTTCAGACCGATTTTTAAATCATCCTCGCGGTCGACCATGGCATAGAAAGTATCATAGATCAGTGGCCACAGCAGGGCCGTGAAAAACAATAGCCAGGCCGACGCGTCGAGTTGGCCTTGGACGGCAGCAAAGGCCATGGGCACACCCCAGGCATAGGCCACCCCCAGACCCACTTGAGGTAAATACGTAAACCGCTTCATGAAAGGATAAATGGCTGCCACGGCGGCGCCGACAAAAGCGCAGCGTAATGTCAGAGAATTGAATTGTAAAGCCAACCCGAGAGCCAGCGACCCCAGTAGCACTAAAAAGGTACCGGCTTCCGCAAGGCTGATTTTCCCTGAAGCCAAGGGCCGATAGGCTGTCCGCTGGACCTGTCCATCATAATGGCGGTCTGCGAAATCATTCATGATACAACCGGCTGCACGCATCACCACCACGCCACTCACAAAAAGAAAAAGCAAGCGGGACGCCGGTGGGCCACCGCCCGCCAACCACAACGCCCAGAGTGTCGGCCACAGGAGCAACAGCGTGCCAATAGGCTTGTGCAGGCGCAAGAGATAAGCATATTGTTTTAAACGTTCCAGACTCATAAAGACTCAATAAAGCGCACTAAAGGGGGTAAAAACACTTCACGTAGTAAAAGGATCTTCCCTTTGAGAATAAAAAAAGATTGCCGCTCCCACAGTGGCGACCTGGAGTAGCGCGGCAGCTGGCAGGTCTTTATTTCAAAGGGACTGCGCACCAGCGTCGGATAGGAAAACAAGACCGACCCCAAGGAACGCTGCTCCATCCGCGCCAAAATCCGCTCTCTGCCGGTCAGCGTAGCGGCGGGAATAACGGTACGCGCAAACATCCAAGGTTGTCCGTCCTCCCGTATTTCCACCTCACGAATAAAGGCATGGCGACGTGAGGGAATACGTAGGCTTTGCTGTTCCTGCAGCTCGGGCGCTGCCCATTGCTCTCTTAAAACAGCGACGTGCGGCTGCAGACGGTGCTTTCTTAACCGCTGCATAAACGACTGCCCATCGCTCAACCAAGACTGCAAAGCCAAGGACTGGGGGTTGCCTACCATACGGGTCTCCTTTCTAAATCCCTTTTTTTAACCACTGCGCAACCTGCTTTGCATAATAGCTGAGGATGGCATCGCTGCCGGCACGCTTGATGGACAACAGTGCCTCGAAGACCACAGCCTCCTCTTGCAGCCATCCCGCCTGAGCGGCAGCTTTCAGCATGGCATATTCACCGCTCACTTGATAAGCAAAAGTCGGAACACGGAAGTGTTCCTTGGTCTGGCGAATAATATCCAGGCAAGAAAGCGCCGGCTTGACCATGACGCCATCAGCACCTTCAGCAAGATCCAGAGCCACTTCATGCAATGCCTCCTCACGGTTACGAGGGTCCATTTGATATTGTGCCTTGTTGGCTTTGCCGAGACTCCCTGAGGAATTGACAGCATCCCGGAAAGGACCATAAAAGGCTGAGGCATACTTGGCCGAGTACGCCAAAATAAACGTGTTTACAAAACCGGCCTTCTCGAGTGCTTCGCGAATCAAGCCAATACGGCCGTCCATCATATCGGAAGGCGCCACGATATCGACGCCAGCCTCGGCTTGGACCAAAGCCTGTTTTATTAAAATGGCATTGGTTGCATCATTTAAAACATATCCACGGTCATCGATGACACCATCCTGGCCATGGGACGTGTAAGGGTCCAGCGCAACATCGGTCATCACCCCCAAATCCGGGAAGGCTTGCTTTAAAGCGCGCACCACCGTCGGAATCAAGCCGCGACTATTATAGGCTTCTTTGGCCCGCAGTGATTTTTTATCGCTAGCAATCACGGGAAAAAGGGCGATGGCAGGAATTCCAAGCGCCACCAGCTCTTCCGCCTCTTTCAGTAAAATATCGAGGCTCAAGCGTTCGATGCCGGGCATGGAAGCAATCGCTTGCCGCTGGTTTTTGCCCTCCTGCACAAACATCGGGTAAATCAAATCATCGACGGAAAGACGCGTCTCTGCGAGCAGACGTCGCGAAAAAGCCGTGGCCCGCGAACGGCGCAGCCGTGTTTTTGGAAATTGACGAGAGCTTGTGAGTAATGTCATTATTGTTACCTTTCAGTTAACGCGATGAACGATAAACGATGGAAATCCTGCACGCTTGCCTCTCTTGGATTCTGCATCTCGACCTGCACCTGCTGGCCTTGGTCAGCACTTACGGCCTTTGGGTTTATGCCATTCTTTTCATTGTTATTTTTTGTGAGACCGGCTTGGTCGTCACGCCAATTCTCCCAGGGGATTCTCTCTTATTTGCCGCCGGCACGCTAGCCGCTTCCGCAACCCAAGCACTCAACATTCACCTCCTATTCTGTCTCTTGGTTTCCGCCTCTATCCTGGGAAACGCCGCCAATTATAGCATTGGCCGTTTCCTCGGCCCGCGTGTTTTTCATCTCCCCCGATCACGGCTCTTAAATCCCCGCTCTTTAGAAAAAGCCCGTCAATTTTATGAAAACCACGGCGGCAAAGCTATTATTATTGCACGCTTTCTCCCCATTATAAGAACATTTGCTCCATTTGTAGCTGGAATTGGCGCGATGAACTACCAACGTTTTCTTTTTTACAATCTCTGCGGCGCCTTACTCTGGGTTGGCAGTCTGCTCTACACCGCCTACTTCTTCGGCAATTTGCCTTTTATCAAAGCCCATTTTTCCACGGTGCTCCTCGCCATCGTTGTTCTTTCCCTCTTACCGCCGCTTTTGACCTACCTCCGGCAAAAACCCCTTCCCACTTAAAAAGCTTGGATTTGCAGCGATCTGCTGCGATCATGTAGGGATCTAGACAAAAGCTGTCAAATCATGCACAATTCACCACCTTACTTTCAATCTCACGATGGAGTACGCATACGATGGACATGCGCAAAATCCGCAAATTAATTGAATTGATCAAAGAAACGGGCATTGCTGAAATCGAAATTCGCGAAGGCGAAGAATCGGTTCGCATTACACGTGAAGTCAAAGCAGGCCCCTTCCTGACCCAAGCGCCCGCGCCCGCTTACTATAATGCACCTCCTGAAGGACCCGCCGCTACCGCTGCAACCCCTGAAGCCGCAAGCGCTGCCACAGCAGCCGCGGACTTGGCTAATAAACACAGCTTGCGCGCACCCATGGTCGGCACCGTCTATCTCTCACCCTCCCCCGGGGCTAAAGCGTATATCGAAGTCGGACAAAAGGTAAACATTGGCGACACCCTCTGCTTGATTGAAGCCATGAAAATGTTTAATCAAATTGAAGCAGACAAAGCTGGCACCATTACCGCCATACTCGTTGATAACGGTATGCCAGTGGAATTTAATCAACCCCTTTTTGTCATTGAATAAACCAACCCACAATCGAGGAGACAGCGGTGGCGACATTAGATAAGGTAGTTATCGCCAATCGAGGTGAAATCGCGTTGCGTATTTTGCGCGCCTGCAAAGAGCTAGGCATTAAGACCGTGGCGGTGCATTCCACAGCGGACCGAGACCTACTCCACGTGCGCCTGGCGGACGAATCCGTCTGCATCGGCCCAGCACCTTCTACCGCGAGCTATTTAAATATTCCGGCCATTATCAGCGCCGCAGAAATCACTGACGCCGTTGCCATTCATCCCGGTTATGGCTTTTTGGCTGAAAATGCTGAGTTTGCCGAACAAGTGGAAAAAAGTGGCTTTATTTTTATCGGCCCCAAGCCGGAAACCATCCGCCAAATGGGCGACAAAATCTCCGCCATTCAATTCATGCGTGAACTAAACATCCCCTGCGTCCCGGGCTCCCGCGAACCCATTGGCGAGGAGGATGCTGAAACCGTCAAAATGGCCCGTGAAATTGGCTATCCCGTCATTATCAAAGCAGCCGGCGGCGGGGGCGGCCGTGGCATGCGCGTCGTGCACACCGAGTCCCATCTGATTAACGCGGTGACCATGACCAAAAGCGAAGCCTTGGCCGCTTTTAACAATGGCACCGTTTATATGGAAAAATACCTCCAAAATCCCCGCCACATCGAAATTCAAGTCCTCGGCGATGGCCAGGGAAACGCTATTCATCTGGGAGAACGCGACTGCTCCATCCAAAGGCGCCATCAGAAAATTATCGAAGAAGCACCGGCCCCGGGCATTAGCCCCGAACAGCGCCATGAAATTGGCGAACGTTGCGCCGAAGTGTGTCGTGCCATCCGCTATCGCGGCGCAGGTACGATGGAGTTTTTATACGAAGAGGGCCGTTTTTACTTCATTGAGATGAACACCCGCGTCCAGGTCGAACATCCTATTACCGAAATGATCACCGGCATCGATATTGTCAAAGAACAATTGCGCATCGCGGCCGGCGAGAGCTTGTCTTACCAGCAAGCCGACGTCAAAATCCAAGGGCATGCCATTGAATGCCGGATTAACGCCGAAGACCCGCGCAGTTTCACGCCATGTCCGGGCACGATTCACTACTTTCATGCCGCAGGTGGCCCTGGCATTCGCATCGATTCGCATATTTATGGCAGCTATAAAGTACCGCCCAACTACGATTCCTTGATCGCAAAAGTCATTGCCTATGGTGAAAACCGGGATCTTGCAATGGCAAAAATGCGCGGCGCCCTGGATGAAATTGTGATTGATGGCATTAAAACCAATATTCCCTTGCATCAAGACATTCTCAAAAGCCCGGGGTTTCAAAATGGACAAATCAATATTCATTATCTTGAAAAATGGATGAATATGTAGAGTCGTTCACTGGATATCCTCATAAATTGAACAACTTACAGCCATTTTTTTACAACAAAATAAACTAAGTTTTAGGTATTGCTCTAACAAAGAGCAATGGTATATAATTAGCACAGGTTGTTTTTAATTGAGAGAAAACTATGAGCACTGACATTCTAAATAAACAAGAAATTGCACCGAAGTCCCCCTTCATGATTGCGCACAAGAACCAGCCCTTGCATGAGAGCGTTCGTCAGGCAATCGAAAATTACTTCCTGCAGTTAAAAGGGGAAACGCCCAAAAACTTATATGACTTAGTTTTAGCGGAAGTTGAAGAACCCTTGATGCGAGCTGTCATGGAATTCACCAACAACAATCAATCGCGTGCAGCCATTATCTTAGGCTTGAGCCGTGGCACCTTAAGGAAGAAGTTAAAAACCTACGGTATGTTGGACTAAAACAAATCATATCGGTGTTTTTCATTTTAAAAATCCCGCTTCGGCGGGATTTTTATTTATACCCTTATTTATGACCCCCCTGGTTTAAAGGGGTGGTACATTTCTGTATAATGTTCCTAAACGGAAGGGACAGAAGATGACTACAACTGACAAACAGTTGCTTAACCCAGATGCCTCTGAGACTTCAGCGCAGCAGCCTCCGTCATCTGCAACTCGCCCGCTCTCCGTTAAAGCATCTTTTAGCGCACCCATGGTCCCACGTCGGATCATCACCCACCACCCCAAAGCAGGCTTGAACCCACTCTCCGACGCTGCCGCACAGTTGTTTTCTCTCGCCGGACAACTCAAACAGCTCAAAAGCTATCGCCACCTCAGCAAACTGCATCAAGAATTGATGCAAGAAGTACAAACCTTTCAAAACGCGGCTAAAAGCCAGGGCTATGGCTCGGAACATATCTTAGTGAGTCGGTATGCCCTCTGTGCCACTCTGGATGATCTCATTAAAAACACGCGCTGGGGCGGTCAAGGTCAGTGGGACCAATACAGCCTGCTGACAGCCTTTCATCCAGACACGGTCAACCCCGATCGCTTCTTTGTGATTTTGGAACGCATTATCAAGGAACCGGCGCTTTACATTGATATTTTAGAGTTGATGTATGTTTGTCTGAGTCTCGGTTTTGAGGGCCCTTACCGAAGCGCTACTACACCCGCGCATCAAGATCACTACAATAATATTCAATTTGAACGCATCATTCAGAGTTTATATCAGCAAATCCGTGCTTATCGCGGCGACTTCCCCAAAAACCTTTCTCCCTATCTCTTGCGCCCCATTCTTTCTCCCCGAAAAATCCCCAAGTCTTCTTTGGGCTGGACCCTGCTTTTTACCAGCTGTTTTGCTTTAATTGTCATGTCAGGCCTCGGTTACTCTCTAGGAACCATGATTACCCAAATCAATCAAGATTTAAAACAAATCGGAAAATCTTCTTTCTATGAAGCACATTTATAAATTCTTGCCCCCTAAAAAATATGGACTCCTACTGCCTCTGGCGCTTTTTGCCTTTCTTTTTTGGACGCACGGTGCGCAGCTGATCATCGCCCATCGCTATCCCTTTCAAGAACCGCAAAAACGGTTGGCCGTGATCCTGGCCTTGTTTTTGATCTGGGCCGTCCGTTTTGTCTTATGGGAACAACTCAAAAAACCGACCTCTGATCATTCCACTGTAGGCCAATTGCTGCACGCACTGCGGGGACGCTATTTAGGTGCGCTACGCTTTTTGAAAAAAACGGTCATTGATAAACACGGCTGTGCAACGCCTTTGCACACCCTGCCCTGGTATCTCTTCCTCGGCCCGCCGGGCTCCGGAAAAACCACACTCCTTGCACAATCCAATGTCAATTTCATTCTTTCAAAGCAGAAAAAGTTCGAAGACCTGGAACAGTCCATGGCTTCCTCCGTCTGTGATTGGTGGGTCACCCGCGATTTAGTCCTGGTCGATGTACCGAGTTGCTACGCCTTTTCCCCCGCTAAAAACACACTGGCCGATGCGCTGCAACTCGAGGATGAAAGCAAAATCACCGCGACCAAGCCCCATACCCAGCTGGCCCTCTGGCAAAGCTTGCTGAATTTATTGATCAAATATCGTCAGAAAAACAAAATGGGCGCTATCGTGATTGCACTCAATCTGCCCGAATTCAGCAAACTGCCTCGCCAGCAACAAACCCAGTGGTTCCAAGAGTTGCGACAGCGTTTGCTCGAGTGTTGGGCAAAATTTGGAACGCTGCCGATTTATTTTTTGATCACCAAATGCGATCTTCTACCGGGCTTTTCCGAGTTTTTTAATGACATTGGCAGCGATGAACTCCTGCAGCCCTGGGGTATTCCTTTGTCAGGGCGCAAAGAGCATGAAAAACTGCTGGATCTCTTTCACGAGCGCTTCAATGCGCTGATTAAACGACTCAATAAACAGTTAATTTGGCGCATGCACCAAGAACGCAGCCCCCAATTACGGGCCTTGATCAAAGATTTTCCTTTGCAACTGGAGTTCATTAAAGAAACCTTGAGCCATCTGATTAAAATGCTGGCCGCAGCCAATCCCCAGCTGGAACTCGAGGGCATTTATCTCGTCAGCGCCACGCAAGAAAACACCGCCGCCGCAGGAACCACCCTTTTTCACCACGACCTGCCCTCGTCTCTCGAACTGTCGCCACCCTCTCCTTTTGTTTCCCGTGCTTACTTTCTGAAGAACGTCATTTCCTACTTACTGCCCCATACCTCCCAACCCATTGTGCAACGTTTCCTGCAAAGAAAACGTCGCCTGCCCCAGCTGGCCTATGGCCTGGGTTTTCTTGTGCTCTTTATCGGTGTTTTTGGGCTGGGCGCTGATTTTCAACGCGGCCTTTATCAACTCTCGACCGTGCAACGCTATTTAGCGCAGTATCAGCTTTATCTCCAGCAAAACACCAACCAAGAAGTCTCGGCGACGACTTTGGTCTCCGCGCTGCCACTGCTCAACACCTTGCGAACGGCTACCCAGGCTCCGCAGCAAACCTCACGCCTGAAACAATTTGAAGCGCCCTACTCCAGCCAATCCCAAAAGACGGCCGTGGTCATTTATCAAAAAGCCCTGCAAACCATTCTTTTGCCGCAAATTCGCAATGAGTTTGAGAAATATTTAGAAAATATGGCTGACAAGAATCCTGAACAGCTTTACCTGACCCTCAAAGCTTATCTGCTCCTCCGGCAACCCGAAGCAGACACCGACTATCCCCGCGCCCAGGCCAATTTGGATCAAACGCGCTTTATCATTCACACCTTGGAAGAGATTTCCCCTTCCTTTGGAAAAAACGCCGCGAATAAAATGCTTTCCCAACCGGTCTTTTTGCAACACTTGGAAAGTGCTTTGCAAATCAAGCAAGCCAATCCACTCAATAACCGCCTGATCAAACAAGCCCGCAAAAGTTTAAACAGCCTTCCTGACAAGGAATTGGCTTTTATTCTCATTAAAAATAAAAACAATAATGGCAGAGAATGCGAGCTGAATTTTGGCACCAACATTGGAACACCGCCGGCCCTGGTCAGTAAGGGTACGTTGCCGCAAGTGCCTTACCTCTTTACAGCACCGGCCTTTGGGACAGTAATGAAGGTAGACCTGCCTCTCGCCGCCGCCGAAATCTTCAACGGCAATGAAGTGTTGGGCAAAAAATCCTACCGCAGCGATTCCTTGATTTCGAACACCGAAGCCATTGCGGCCTTAACGCAAGACTTGGAAAAAGCCTACCTCAACCATTACATCGATATCTGGGAAAGTTTGGTGGACAATATTTCCATTAACCAGCCCAAGAGTCTCACTGAGACGGATGCCATGATCATGAACCTGATCAGCGCTCATTCTCCGTTACTGCAACTCTTGCAGACTATTCACGCCAATACCGATCTCGAGCCAGTTCTAAACAGCAGCTTCAAGCTGCAGGCTTTAAACACGCTATTCACTCAGACAGAGACCCAGCAAAAAGATTCGCTCTACGCTATTTTCACGGACTTGCGTGAGCTGCATCAAATCCTGCAACAAGCGGCAACCGCCTCACCCTCAGACAAGCTCAAACAGGCACTCGCCGGCCCGCAAAACCCCAGCACCCGCATTCGCGCCGCTGCGGAACACTATCCGGAACCCATCAAGAGTTGGCTGCTCACCTTGCTGTCTGCGACCCAAACCTATCTACAGCCGGACAAGAATACCGATGCGCATAAAAAGGTTTCTATTAAAGAAGCCGCTTTGGAAGCAAACGCTCTGCAAAATTTAATCGTCTTACCCGCTCCCCTCTCTCCCAGTGAAGCCGACACCGCGCTTCCGCCTGTGCCAGCACGCAAAAAAACGTTACTCTTGATGCCGCAATCACCCTTGAAGCAAAAAGTCACCTTGGCGCAAACGAAACCCGAGGTGAAGGAAATAAAAGCAGTGGCGACAAAAAAAGAGCAAGCCCAGGATGATAAGGCAGACAAGAAAGAAGCTAGCTTGGCAGAGAATAAAGAAGCAGACAAAAACACTAGCTTTGAAATACCGCCCGTAAAATCCAGCCAAACAGGCGAATACGTCACCGTCTTGGCGAACAATGCTCATCCATTGATTTTTGTGCAAAAGGATTGATCAAAAGAACTACTGCGTTGTCATCCCGACATGCTTTTAGTCGGGATCCAGTGTCTTTTCTAGCACAGTGTTAAGGCGCTGGATCCCGACTAGAAACATGTCGGGATGACAGCTGTCATTTTACTTTGACAAGCTTTTCACATCGGGGTTCTTGGAGTAGGCTTCGAGGATCTCTTGAACCAATTGATCAATCACGCCCAGATCAGCGCCTTCCTCAATAATGCCTTCCTGCTCTTTTAAATTAGCTAAACGGGTTTCAACCAATGACTTCACGGAGCCTGAGGGGAAAAGATTGGCTAAAACGCGGCGGGCTTCTCTTGGGCCGAGGCGTTGATAGAGTTTGTTACGGGTTCGAGCATCTTCAGCGGTTGTGCTAAAAGACCATAATTCTATGGGGCCGAGCGTATTGGTCAGTAACTGTGTGTTCATGCCAAACTTTGTGGCAAACTGGGCGAGAAAGGTGGCGCCGCCTTCACGTGGACCATGGACACGGGTCCTTAACGCCGTTTGGGCGGTGTCTGACAAACCGAAAATTTCGGTCGACTTGCGGATGGACTGCTCGGGGCCGGCGTCCATAATAAAAATTGAGGTGGCGAATTCAATCATCACCGGATCAAAGTCGTCCAGCGATTGGGAAATCAGGGAAATTTGCACATTCCATTTTCGACCTTCGCGCATGTCCAGAATCACTTGATCGCGGACGGCACGAGCCTTGGAGGTGCGGTGAAATTCGTCATAGACAATGCGCTTAGCATCTTCGCGAATTTCGCTGATGCGCTGACGGTGGTAGTCGCGGTAAGCCTCGGGGAAATCGCCCAGAGCATCTTCGGTTAAATAGTAATGCCGTGCCAGCGCATAGCGCGCCAACATATACATAACAGCGGTTTGCCGATCAGCGGCCTCACCGCCACTCTTGGCCACTTCATCGAGATCCAGCGAAACCACGCGCGCATCGCCGATATCGAACTTGGTCACATTGGCTAGAATCGAATATTCACGAATAGCGCTCGACATCATGCGTCCAAACGCCTGTACCAAAGGCTCACCGGTCGGCGCTTTCACTTGGCCATAAAGATCTTCAACGATTTGTGAACGGCAAACGGAGGTGATGTCGGCCAAGATGGGCATGGCAAAACGCTGCGCGAGAGAAGCTTCATGATGAAAACCGGCCAGGAACAAGGCATCCGTGACTTCCCACCAAGTGGTGTGCTCATCAAAAACAAAGCCCATTTCATCCAGCAGGTCATCCACCAGCGGCTCAATGCTGCGGGTATAGGGATGGGGTTTGCCTTGCTCGCTCAGCAGTTTAAACATTTCATCAATCACAAGACCGGCCATGTCTGAAATGCCGTCATAGGGCCGCTCTGCACCCAGGGGCGTGGCCAGCAAGGTGATAAAGTTCACTAAAAAAGCCCGCTCCTGGGCGGTTGGAAAACGACAGCCCAGTTGGGTATCGAAGGGATTAATGCAATAGTCTGGCGTCATGCGCAGACGATGGTAGGCCACCAAATGTTGATGGTCCGGCGGCAAGGCTTCCTTGAGCAGTGAAATCAAGCCACTACTCGACGGTCCAATATCAACGATGGCAATACGCGGCAAACGCTGAATGCCGCCGGAAAGGCAAATGGCGAGATTCATGGAGTTGGACAAAACGGATTTACCGGAACCTGGACGTGCATAAATTAAATCAATCCAGGTGGTTTGCTGGGCAGAGCCCGGTTGATAAGGCCATAATTTTCCATCGGGGGAGCGAAACAGAATGGCACCATGACGCCAGGCCGAGGCCGGGCGGGTGAAGGGTAGCATATAAACCACATCGGAAAGCGGCGCGACCGATGGGGTGGCCACACTATTCACGGTAAACGCTAAAATACTGGAAGCGATGCCTGCAAACACATCGCCGGCCACTTCCGTGACTTCGCAGGTTCCCCAGCCTTCCACCGCTTTGGCGAGCTCCGCTGCCCGCGTACGCAAGAGGCGCGTATTGCCTTCCGGCGCCCAGGTTGCCAAACTGACTTGCAGTTTTACAACAGCATCGTCGGTATTAATTTCAATATCGGATAAAAGTTTGGTGGCATCATGAATGAGAGAGTTGCGTGCTGCCGTCCAAGCCAAGATGGAAGCCATGGCAGACTTGAACCCGAGGGTGGCAAGACCTCCGCTTTCAATTAAAAAAGACATGCGCCAGGGGACATTCGTCGGTAAAGTGCGGGCCAACAGCGACATGAATGGCTTCAAATCTTGGGGAAAAAGCTCGATAAAAATTGGTGTGTAAATACGATCGCCAGCACGCACTGTGCGAATGTCCAGCGACATGGCATCCCGAGGAAAAATTTGCCGTGCAAGCGGTGGGTACATGATGCCGGACAGCCCATTGCCGGCACTGATACTGAGATCACGCACAGGGATCTTATCGCCGGGTAAAACCGGGTTCCAGTCTGCTGCGGTAAACTCTGGATCAGCAGAATTGCGAATGGCGCGCACCGCTTCATGAATTTCTAACAGTTCACAATGGATGCTCAAGCCCCCCACATCGTTCACCAAGGAACGTACAAATGCGGTGTGGGCTTCACGAATGTCTGGAATGGCAGCAATTAAATTCTGGCCATTTTGAAAGGGGGGGATTTTATGTTCGCGAATAAAATTTTGTTTATCTTTCTGTGCACGGCTCAGTTGTTCGCCGGTAATCGCGAAGGGACGGGTCCATAAAACAAAATACAGCTCTTCGTGGGCACAATACCGTGCCAGATATTCGACACGTTCTTTGAATAAATCATCTAACTCTAGGTTTAGGCGTTTGGCCGTCGCGCGTGCCGGCCCTAAAACCCCTTCAATTTCCGGTTTGACGGTTTCCCGGTCGTAGGAAAAATACACTTGCAGCGCATGACCTTGTCTTTTCAAACTGGTTTGTAAACTTTGCGTGAGGCCTTCGTGTATGCGGTCGAACTCTTCGGAGCCCACTAGCTTCGTGACACCATAGACACGAATCACCGACAGCAAAGAACCATCACGAGCCACCAGAGTGTGAGCATCATCCGCGGTTTCCAGATCGCAGTAGGATTCAACCGTTTGCTTTAATTCCGTGCCAAACCAGGCCAGGAAAGAATCCAGCCCCTCTAAAATTGGGTCCATAAAGCTGCGCATACGGAACTCCTCTCTTTAAAAGCTTTTGCTTGGCAATGGGCTCACCCTTTTTCCTCAAGCTCTTTCAACGCGGCTTGTGCCCAAGCATCCAGTTGGACTTTAAATTTGGTGTATGAGGGCAACAAGCGCACATCCTCTGTGACCCGATTCAGTACCTCTCCCGGATGACTTTCCTGGTACTCGATGAGCAATTGGCCAAAAACCGCCGGATTACTGGATCCGGACCCAAACTTATTTTCGATAATCTGCGAGCGAAAGCGTAAACTGCGATAAATTGTTTGTGCCCCTTCTTGAAAACCCGTGGTATTACCCATGGCGACAAAGAGCACATGGCAAAAACTATTCAAATCGGCTTGGCTGATTTCCGGCAAATAAATCACCTGCCCACCACCCATTTCATCCAGGCCCACCGCTTGTAAAAAAAGCACCTGGGTACAAAAGCAGCATGCAGTAATCATATTACTGCTTTTATTGTTGAGATAATTGCCATCCCGGTTGACAATTTCTTGGAATTCTTGCGCTTGAAAACCGCAATATTGACAGGTGTAATGATCGCGCTCGTAAATACGTTTTGCGAGCGGCTCGAAAGCCTTGTCGGAGCGGCGCCTGATGTACAAGCGCCACCCCGTCAAATTTGCCGCCAGCTGAAGTTCAGGCATTGGAGGATTAGAAGCTGGTCAAACCTGAAATTTTGGATTTTTCGCCGCTGCCGCCGAACAAGGTTCCGCCGCCAGACTTGAAGACTGCTGGAATGAAGATCAGGGCGATACCGATAAACAGCAAGACAATGGGCGTGCTTAAAGGCAATTGCTGTGGATTTTCTTTATGTTGTTTAAATTTGGCGATAGCGCCCACGGCGAAAGCCATACCAGCCACATAAGAGCCGGCGGTGATTAATTTAGCAATATTGGATAAGTTTCCTGTAACGTTGGCTGCAATTGCGCCGACTCCGGATCCGGAAGCAAATGCCCACTCTGTTCCCAAGGCGAACAAAGCAACAGCCATGAGCAAACGGAAGACTAACCCCATGAACCTGGCGTTTAACATCAAAGTTCCCTCCATTAAAATTAAAAAAATCACATTTCAATGATTTTACGCCTATTTTAAAAAAAGGTTAAGTATTAAATGGCAAAAACAGCGGGGTTTTAAGGAGTCCAGCCGATGGTGACTTCGAGCACTTGAATGGTATTGTAAAGATTCAGACAGAGAATACCGCCGACGATATGAGCCAGCGCCTGGCCCATGGTGGCTTGATGGCCACGGCCACCGCCGAGTGCTTTGAGAATTAGCAAGCCGCGAATAAAAGCAATTACACCGACCAGTTGCATAATGGAGTAACAGGCGTTCACAAAGACTGTGTATTGATCGGTGGTGGAATCTAAATACGCATAAGGGTTGGTGCTCACCCAAAAGGTGCTGAGACCGGAGCGAATAGTGGAAGGTAGATAAATTAAGGCGATTCCGACAAAAAACTCGATCAAGGGACCGCTGACGCCGTGTTCCTGAGACATCATAGTGCGCGCTTCACCAAAATGCTTCATGCCCATAATGCCAGCAATTACAAAAAACATGCCTAGAACATAGGCGCTTGCTGTGACCAACTTCATTAAATTTGGAACAGCTTCGGCTATATTGGTTAACATGGTGGCAAGATTGGGGACGGTTACCGCGTAGGCACCACTGCTAAACAGCAGGCTGCTGACCCACAGAGCAGCTAGTAAGGCTTTGAATAAAATCACTTGGGTATCGTGGCTCTGATTCATTGTTCACCCCGTGGGCAAGGCGCTGGATCCCGACTAGAAACATGTCGGGATGACAGCTTCTGCCTAAGTCATTCATTTATTATTTTATTTTTGTTTTAAGTGTAATCGCCGCTACCGTAGGTTAAGGTCAGTACCTTGCCCCCGGTATCTATAAGTATAGTCCCATCATAGGGGTCTATTTTCGTGACACGGCCTAAACTTTTTAGCATATCGCCTTCAGCCACCGTGATGGTTTCGCCGCTGTCTGTCCGCAGCCAAGCCCGGCCTGGAATAATGGCTTGGACTGTATAGCTGGATCGGTAGCCTTGAGAAACAGGCGGCGGAGAAAGAGGGGTGCTTGAGGGACTACTTCCTTGCAATGGAAGCGGGGTATTTTCAGCATAGGAATTGAGGCTGTCATTGCTCACGGCAGACGCTGCTGCAGGTGGCTTATTATTCAGGGCTTGCACCAGTTTGCTCATGGCCGCTTCCATGCCGGCCAAGCGGGTGTTTAAGGTGTGGACCTGTTCCTGCAGCGCCTTATTTTGCGCCTCATAGTCAGCCACCTTTTGGGCATATTCAACATGCATTTGGCCAATGAGCTTGGTATTGGTTTCTGCCATTGCCGTTAAGCGATCTATGGTGGCTTTATTTTCAGCCGCTGCCCGTGCCGCTGCAGCAGAGGGTGCTAAGGACTCGATTGGAGACGTGATAAACTCTTGTGTCATCGGCGATCCGATTGCCGAGGGAACCCCTGCACTCGGGGTTAAAGCCGGCTCGACCGTTGTCATCTGTCCTGCGGGCATGCGCGGACGCGATCCCAGCTCTGTTTGTGAGGAGGGCGTTTCCAATGCAGGTGGCGGTATGGGCGGCTGTTCTTTCAGATGCGCCATGACCTTGTCTTTTTCTGCCACTATTTTTTCTTTTTCGGCAGTAATTAAATTGGAAAATTCCTTGGTTAGCTTGTGCTCTGCGGCAGGTGGAGGAGTTGGCGCTTCCGCTACCGTCTTGGTCGGCGTTGTCACTGATAACGGAGGAGTGTTCACCGCCGTGATTTCAGTGGGGGTAGAGTTCAGTGTTGTTAAGGGGGGGATCAGTAAATAGGCAATCAGTAGCACACCAGCGGCAATTGCGCCCAGGATAACGAAACGTCGGTAAGAAGAAAATTTCGCGGCCAGGCCGCTACTTTCAGACACCACGGGAGCCTTTGCCTCTTCTTCACTCGACTCATAGCCGCCCTCATCAGAGAAGTGATACTCCCCCTCTTCAGGCCCGTCTTGCCTTTCATGCTCAGTTAGCATAGCTTCTATCATCCAATCTCAGTACTGATTTTCACTCTTAAGTATAGTGCTTTTCTGACAAGACTTCTAAGCGAATCTTCTTATCTGAATAAATCAGATGCATCTGTTACAGACGCTAAAATGAATTCCTCCTACCCCTAGCCCCTTCCTCCACCAAAAGCGTGGAGAAAGGGGGACTTTTAGGTATAGAATCATCCAGATACATCGGCCATAAACAATATGCCGAGACTGACGCCCGGATCGATCTTGATGGTCGGTGGTGTTGTTGTATAACTCTGCACCGCTTTGCCAAAGGCTTGGCCCACCGCTCCGAAACCGGAGATCAGCTTGGAGGAGGGGCTTAAGACCGGATTGGTGGTCGTCGACCCGGTGACGCTCAACGAAGTTGTTGCCCCGGAAGAACTAATGGCATTGGCATAGCCGGAAATAAAGGAAGAAGCAAAAAGGCCGCCATAGCGGACAAAGTAATGATAGTTCACATCACTGGCCAAGGCCGTGCGCGCAGTGTCGGGGTCAATGGCAAAGGCATTCACGGTTTTCCCCGTCGGCCACTCATCCATATTCATTAATTTGAAGGTCAGCGCCACGCGATCTTGCCCTTGTGTGATGGCAAGCTTTCCTAACAGCTTAGCGCCTTTATAGGGACCGCTCACAATGGTCGCCAATACAGGGCTGTCGGGATAATCGCTGTTCACGGCCGTGTCGAGGATCGCATAGATAATTGTACCTGCCTTAATAATCGGTGATGCCGGAAATCCGCCACTGGCGCCCGATTTAGAACTCGAGGAGATCTCTTTCGAGCCACCCTTTTCTGCACCACTGGTGGTTGAGTTCAAGTCTTTCTCTGCGGACCCCACCTGGCCTGACATCACGGGTGGCTGCCAAGAATTAATCAACTGCCCCGCCTGTTGTGACATTGCATTTAGCATCGCCTGAAGACGCTGTTGCTCCTGCTGCTCGGCCTGTGCTTTGGCCTTGGCTTGGGCTGCACTCAATTGATCCGAAGAAAGCAGATGCGATACAGCGGTGGTGGGCGTTGCGGCTGCATTGGGTGGGGCCACCGTGGGTGCGGCAGCCTGGATGCGCTTTTGGAAAGCCGCAAATTCTGGCGAGCCCTTCACATTGGGCAAAGGCGTCGTTGTCAGGGGAGCGGCTTGCTGCGCCTGGGCAGTTCGATATTCTTGCAAGAGCCGAGTGGCTTGGTCCGGTGTCAAGGTTCCCGCCGCCACCGCACGCTTTAACTCCGCCGCATACTCTTCGGCCGGGGCATTGTTGGCGCGCAAAGTCGCCAAATGATCGGACTCTTCACGGACACCCTGCAATTTTTGATATTTGCCTAAAAGTGCCTCGGCCTCTTGGGGTGAAATCTTGCCTTCTTTTACCAACTGTTCCAATTGTTTTCGATATTCTTCCTGGGGAACATTGGCGCGCTGCATGTCCAAGAGTTTCTGCTCGGTTTCGGGCGGAATGCGCTGCGTCGTTGCTAACTCTTGAACCGCGCCACCTTTGCTTTGCTGATAGTCACTGATGAGCTTTTGGGCATCCTCAGCAGAAATCTTGCCTTGCCTCACCAGCTCTCCCATTTGTTGGCGATACTCCTCCAAAGGAACCTTGGCACGCTGTAAGTCCAGCAATTTCTGCGCTGTTTGCGGCGAAATTTTCCCCGCAGCCAGCAAATCTTGCACGCCGGGACCCTGTTTCATTTGCTGATAATTGCTCATGAGTTTTTGCGCATCGGCGGCAGAAATTTTGCCTTGCTGAACCAGCTGATCCAATTGTCGCTTGTACTCTGCGACGGGCACATTGGCGCGTTGCAAGTCCATCAGTTTTTGTGCGGTCGCCGGGGATACGTGACCGGATGCCAGCAAATCGTCGACACCGCCACCCTTTTGTTGCGTATAGCTCGCCAGCAGGCGTTGCGCATCGGCGGGATCCAGCTTGCCCTGCCGCACCAGCTCTTCCACTTGCCGGCGGTATTCTTCGATGGGCACCTTAGCGCGTTGCAGATCGGTGAGTTTTTGCGCCGTTTCTGGCGAAATTTTCCCGGTTTCTGCCAATTGGCGCACTGCATCTTGATTGTCTTTTTCAGCCTGGCGGACAATATCA
>Ga0206838_10023_pt1 | contig 52603 bp, 55 predicted proteins | sample Alteio_BWOrgCont_26_FD_152879 | JGI IMG/M metagenome (GOLD analysis project Ga0206838, IMG submission 152879) | Enriched cells from forest soil in Barre Woods Harvard Forest LTER site, Petersham, Massachusetts, United States -... | ecosystem: Environmental > Terrestrial > Soil > Temperate forest >...
CCGAACCTGGCTCCAGGGCGCTGCGAGGGGTCAGCGTAGGTGGGTCCGCCGGGGATGGTGAATGGCATGCCGAAGCCCGTGCCTTCGAGCGGCAGTCCGGTTTCGGCGGAGGCATGCGCGACGCCGGGAACGGAGGCGACGCGGTCGAGCATCTGGCGGTAGTAGGTGGTGATGAGCACAGGATCTTTGGGGCGGGAGTCGGGCACGTTGAGGAAGAAGGTGAGGACGTGGTCGGACTTGACGCCGAGGTCGACGCGCATGAGGTTCCAGAAGCTGTGGATGGCGAGGCCGGCTCCGGCTAATAGTGCCAGAGCGAGGGCAAATTCGCCGATGACGAGGGCCCGGCGCAGGCGGTGACGGCCGGCGCCCATGCCCGAGCGGCCGCCCTCCTTGAGGGCCTCGGCGGGGTCGACGCGCGAGGCGTACCAGGCGGGTGCACAGCCGAAGAGGAGTCCGGCGAGCGTGGTTGCCGCGAGGGTGAACAGCAGGATAGGCATGTTAAGGCGGAAGTCGGCCTCGCTGGGCAGCGTGTCGGGCGGTACGGCGGCGACGAGTCCGCGCAGCATGGCATAGCCAACACCAATGCCGAGAGCGCCTCCGGCGATGGCGACGAGCAGGCTTTCGGTCAGGAGCTGCGCGAAGATTGTGCGGGGCGTTGCGCCGAGCGAGCCGCGGACGGCCATCTCCTTCTGGCGGGTCATGCTCTTGGCGAGCAGGAGATTAGCCACGTTGACGCAGGCGATGAGCAGGACAAATCCCACCGCGCCGAGCAGCAGCCAGAGGGTGAGGATTCGCTCTTTGGGAAGGAAGTCGTTCTGCAGCGGCTCGACAAAGGAGCCCCAGCCCTTGTTGCTTTTCGGGTAGGCCTGGGCGATCCGGGCGGTGACGCCGTTCATGTCGGCCTGCGCCTGCGCGAGGGTGACACCGGGCTTGAGGCGGCCCATAACCAGGATCCAGTGAAAGTCGTGGTTGATCTGCTCGGGGGTAAAGGCGAGCGGCACGACGAGATCGCCCTGGCCGCGGTCGTAGACTCCGGCGGGAAGCACTCCGACGACGGTGTAAGGCTGGCCATCGAGGCGGACGGGCTGGCCTACGATTTTGGGATTTGCTCCGAGGTGCTGCCAGAGCTTGTGGGTGAGGATGACGACGCGATCACGGCCCGGCTGCCCTTCTTCAGGCAGAAAGTCGCGGCCCATCATGAAGGGAATGCCGAGCATGCGGTAGAAGCCGGGAGTGGTCCGGCGGCCGTCGATGTTCTCCGGCTGATCTTTCGTGGCGATGTTGAAGGAGCCGCCGGTCCAGGCGTTGAGGTCCTCGAAAGAGGTGCTCTGCCGCTTCCAGTCGGTGTAGTCTCCGGCGGAGACGCCGTTGTGGAAGCCCTGAATCTTCGACCAGACAACCACGAGCTGGTTGGACTTTTGATAGGGCATGGGCGCGAGCAGCGCGGCGTAATCCACGGTGAAGATGGCGGTGTTGGCGCCGATGCCCAGGGCCAGCGTGAGCAGAACGGTGATGGTGAGGCCGGGATTCTTGCGCAACATGCGCAGGCTGAAGCGGAGATTCTGAAGCAGAGTCTGCATCGCGCCACCTAAGTTGTTGCCGAGACTGGAAGCCATGCGCGCAGAACCGCGCATGAATAACATACGCAGCAAATACGAAAAGGTTCGTAAAAATTCCGATCTTGTCCGGAGATGGACAGGAAATGTGACGAACGGTAACAGTGGCCGCTTTTGGCCGTATGGGGGGATATGCGGGCGTAGTACCCTTGTCTCATCCCATTTCCGGAGACGAGCATGAGCCTGAATCTGAGCCATACATCGAAATCCGCTCCAAGCCAATCGATCGTTCAAGAGATCGATGCGCGTGTTGCACGGCAGCATCTTCTGCAACATCCCTTCTACCAGGCGTGGTCGCGAGGCGAACTGTCCATGGAGGCGCTCCGCGATTATGCGACGCAGTACTACCACCACGTAGCGGCGTTTCCGACTTATCTCTCCGCCGTACACGCGCAGACTGAGGATGCCGAGGTGCGCCGGCAGATTCTCTCGAACCTGATCGACGAAGAGGCGGGCACGCCTAACCATCCCGAGCTTTGGCTGCAGTTCGCCGAGAGCCTGGGTCTTGATCGTGCCGAGGTGAAGTGCGCAGCGCAGTGGCCGGAGACGGAAAAGCTGATTGCAGACTTTCGGGCATGCTGCGGTAATCGCGGCACTGGCGTCGGGCTGGCGGCTCTGTATGCGTACGAGAGCCAGATTCCTTCAGTGTCGGAAACGAAGATCGAGGGATTGAAGAAGTATTACGGCTTCTCGGATCCGGAGGGTTACAAATACTTCAGCGTGCACATTGAAGCGGATCGCGAACACGCGGCGGTTGAAGCCGCACAGATCGCGCAGATGGTGGACGACGCGCAACGCACGGCTGCGCTGCAGGCGGTTGGCGAGGTGCTGGCCGAGCTGTACGGGCTGCTCTCGGCGGTCTGCGAGCGCCATGGCATTGAAGCAGCCTGCGTTCACTAAAGCTGAAATACAGCGAATGGAAAAGCCCGGCCTTTCGACCGGGCTTTTTCACGTTTAGGGTGAAACGGATCAGTGCTGGTGGCAGCCCTGTCCGTCGGTGACGGTGTCGAGGATGTTGTTGGCGGCCTGCAACTCGCGGCTGTAGCAATGTCCGAGCGAGTCTTTGTAGGTGTAGGTCTGCTTGCTGCTCTGGCCGCTGTTGGGTCCGAGCGAGAAGCCGGTGGGCGAGGCGACGAACGTTGCCGTGTCTCCGGAACTGACCTCGTTCTTCACGTTCGACTGGAAGATTGGGAACCCTTCGAGGGTGTTGGTTTCGCTGCGCTGATAGGTCTGATCGACGGTGCTGACCTGACCGATGTTGCCGTTGGTCTCGAGAGTCTCAAGATAGTTGATGGTGAAGGGATAGGAGGAGCTGCTCTCTTTGGTGGTGAAGAGGAAGCCATCCTGAGTGGTGGTCTTCTGGTCTACGGTCGAAGTTTGCTGTGCGGTCTGGCCGAAAGTGGTTGCAGTGGTCGTCAAAGTCTGTGCGTTGCTGAAGTTCACGTTGCCTTCGACCTTCGTGTTCACACGTCCGTGAGATGTGTTGACATAGCCCGCAATGGTGAAATTCTGCTTGCTGGTGACGGTGGCAGAGCCCCCGCCGTTACCGCTGGAGTCGAAGGTGATATTGGTTACGACAGTTGGGTTGGGATCCGTAAGCGTGTCTTCTGTGACCGCGCCGGTTACATGTTTGCTGCCATGGTCTTCATATACGAGCAGCGTAGCGACGGTGCTGAAGTATTCGAAAGCGTTGTACACCGTTACACCGACCGTGTGTTGCTGCCCGTCGCTCAAGACTCCGGCGAAGGGCGTCAGGTCCACGCGATAGGGAAGCAGGTTGAGAGTTTGCACGCCGGGGATGGGGATCCAAAGACCGGGATCGACGCCGCCGGTGTAGATCCAGGGGAAGACAGGGGCCACGCCTGCGGGCTTTCCGTCGATACTCACATCGACTTGGCGGAAACCGGTGTTACCGCAGTCGCCCACATCGCTGGCCACGCTGTTGGGCAGGCAGAGGAACCACTGCTCTTCCTGGTTCTGGCTCTGTGCGAGCACGTCGATGTAGGCGCTTTCGACGTTTGTCGGCAGCGTGAAGGTCTGAGTCAGCTCCGGACTCGAGTTGTTAAGTTGGACGCTGCCATTTCCGTTGTCGGGCAAGGGCAACACGAGGTCCGCCGTTCTGGGCGCTTGATTGCCGAAATCGGCCTGGTAAAACACCAGCTTGAAGGTGCCGAAGATGGTGGAGGTCAGTCCATCGGCGCCGACGATGTTGCCGAGGCTGGCGTAGCCGGTCTGTGGAGTCTTGAACAGGGAGGCGTAATCGGTGAGGTCACGCTCGACGTGCCAGGTGTCGGTCTGGTTCTGCAGAGGTTCGGCGGTGGTGCCGAAGTAGAGGTTCACGTTGCCGAGAAAGACTTGTCCGGTGCGGTCAAACTGTACGCCGGCCTGGATGGAGAAATCAGCGGTGAAGATGACCTTCGCCCAGGGGCCGGGACAGTCGGCGGGAGGAGTGAAGTTGAAGTTCTTATTGTTGAAGTCGGCGAAGGCCTGATCGGTGAGCAGCGTGACTTCGCAATGCTTGGTGGGGGGCCGGGGAACGAGCGGATCAGCGGTGACCTCAAGCGAAGTACCTGTGGTCGTGATCGGGGGATAGAGTGATAGGCTCGATTGAGCTGAGAGCGGAAGAGCGGTGACAGCGGCGAGCAGAGCAAAAAGCGGAGCTCGAAGACACGAATGGCGGGATTGCAGCGTTTGCATCGATGATCCTCACGATTCAATGAACGATCAGGTCCTAAGTTGCTGCGGGTGGCGCGCAGGGCCGAAATATTGTTTTTATGTAGTGAACGTCGTGCAGACAACTCTCTCCCACTTCGATGTTTCAGAGCCGGACCCTCACAGAGTTATGTCGTGAAGGTTTGCCACAACAGGAAGAGATTCAACCCTATTACGATGCTCACCGTCAACCAGCCCAGCCAATGGGTTGTTGTGCGGTTGATAAAGTCGCCCATGACCTTGCGATTACCGGTCAGTATAAGGAGCGGAATTAGCGCGAAGGGGAGCGCAAAGCTGAGGACGACCTGAGAGAGGATAAGGATCCTCAACGGGTCGAGTCCGCTGGCGATGACGACGATCGCGGGAATCAGCGTAAGCAGGCGGCGCAGGAAGATGCTGAATCGGATATTGAGGAAGCCTTCGATGATGACCTGCCCGGCCATTGTGCCGACGGTTGACGAGGAAAGTCCGGAACAGAGCAGGGCGAGGGCAAAGAAGAAGGCGGAGGCTTCGCCAAGCAGCGGCCCGAGAGTACGGTGGGCGTCCTCAATGGGGTTAGCGAGCACTCGACCGCCAAGGGCTGCGGCGGCGACGATGATCATTGCCGAGTTCACCAGCCACGCTGCATTCATGGCTGCGAAGACGTCGATGGCCTCGAAGCGGAGATGCTTCAGCCGAGTGAGGTAACGGTGCCGCTCGGTGGCTACTTTTTCCTCTCGCAGGCGTGGCTGGACCAGCGCGGAGTGCAGGTAGATGACGTGGGGCATTACGGTCGCACCCAGCATGCCAACGGCGATGTAGATGCTGCTGCCGTCGAGCATGGGGACCAGCGTGTGCAGGGCAACGGCAGACCAGCGCGGGCGGATCATCAGCATCTCGATCGCGTAACAGACACCGATGACGCAGACGAATCCCATGATGGCGTATTCGAGCTTGCGGAAACCCCAGAGCTCGAGAGCGAGGATGGCGAAGACGCAGATTGCGGAGAGTACGGCGGCAACCAACAGGATCTCGGTCTTGTTCCATCCATAGAGAAGAAACCGCGGACCGAACAGAAGATAAAAGCCGAGCGCCGCACCGAGGAACTCTGCCATGTCGGTGGCCAGCGCAGAGATCTCGGCGGCTATCCACAGAAAAATGGTTACGGGCTTTGAGAAATGCGCGCGGCAGTTCTGTGGGAGAGTTTTGCCGGTGGCGATGCCGAGTTTGGCTGCCAGGTACTGGATGAGGATGGCCATGAGGTTCGACCACAGCAGCACCCAGAGAAGCTTGTAGCCGAAGCGGGAACCGCCGTCGAAGTTGGTGGCGAAGTTGCCGGGATCGATGTAGGCGATGCTGGCGACGAATGCGGGGCCGAAGTAGGACCACAGTTCCGAACTGCGCAGGCGGGGAAGCAGCGGGCGATCGGATTGGGTCGTTGAAGTGGCCATGCTATCGGGCTCGACGTTATTGTAAACTATAGTTAACTATCCATTATTAATAATTATTTACGCCCGCGATCCGGCAGTTTATCGCGGCATTTCCCCTCAGCTTGGCGTTGCCGGTGCCATGCGATAGGCTTCGGAAGGAAGATTCACGAAAACGGAAGGCGTTGCTTTATGAAGGTGCTCGTCATTGGCGCAGGAGGCCGTGAACATGCTCTGGTGTGGTCGCTGCACAAGTCTGCGCGTTTGACTGAAATTATCTGCGCGCCTGGCAATGGAGGCATCGCCTCGGTGGCGCGCTGTGTCCCGGCCAAGCAGAAGGACCTGAATGATCTGCTGCGGGTGGTGAATGAAGAGAAGCCAGATCTGACGGTCGTGGGGCCGGAACTGCCTCTCTCACTCGGGTTTGTCGATGAACTCCGACGACGCGGACTGCCCGTCTTCGGCCCCACGCGGGCCGCGGCCATGCTCGAAACCAGCAAGGCCTTTGCCAAGCGCTTCATGCAGCGCCACAAGATACCTACCGCCAGCTTCGCGGCTTGCTCTGCGCGGCAGGAGGCTCTGGACTCGCTCCATCTCTTTCATTTGCCGGTGGTGATAAAGGCCGATGGGCTGGCCTCGGGCAAGGGCGTGCTGATCTGCGAGACAAAGCGCGAGGCCGAGGAAGCGATTGCGGGTTTGTTCAGCGGCAAGCTGCTCGGCTCGGCGGAGACTGCGGTGGTGATCGAAGAGTACCTTCGCGGCGAGGAGCTCTCGTTTCTGCTGCTGAGCGACGGGAAACACGTCACCCCTCTCATTCCCGCGCAGGATCACAAGCGGCTGGGAGAGGGAGATACGGGGCCGAACACCGGCGGCATGGGCGTGTACACAACCGACTCCATGGTCGACGATCGGATGCGCGAGTGGATTTTGCATCATGTCGCGCAGCGGACTATCGACGGCATTGCGGCAGAGGATGCTCCGTTCGTCGGGGTGTTGTATTGCGGTCTGATGATGACGGCGCGGGGCCCGATGGTGCTGGAGTACAACACACGCTTTGGCGATCCGGAGACGCAGGCGATCCTGGTGCGCCTCGAGAGCGAGCTTTTGGATGTACTGGAAGCGTGCGTCGAAGGGAGGTTGAACGAGATGGAGATGCGATGGAAGCCGGGGGCCTCCGCCTGCGTTGTGGCGGCGTCGGGGGGGTATCCCGGCAGCTACACGACCGGCAACCGGATCAGCGGACTCGAAGACGCGGCTCGCGTCCCGGGGGTCGAGGTTTTTCACGCCGGCACGTCGCTGGTCGAGGGGAACTACATCACCAGCGGAGGCCGTGTGCTGGCGGTCACAGCGGCGGCGGAGTCGCTCGAAGCGGCCCTGCATAGGGCCTACGAAGCAATGGCCGGGATCCATTTCGAGGGCATCTATTACCGGCGGGACATTGGGCATCGCGCCCTCCAGCGGCGATAGCATCCTGCCCGCGCCTTCGCGGCTCTTTCTGATAGCCTTCCGTTTTGGGTACATCTTCCGGCGGAGGCGATCATGCAGAGGAGAGCGTTCTTAAAGGCGGCGGTGGGCGCGGCGGCGGTGCCGGCCAGCGCCTATGGCGGGGGACGCGGAATCTCGGGCATGCTGTCGGCGTTCGGAGGCGCGTTGCCGAGCGCGATGAAACCCATGGCGCTCGGCCTCATGATTCAGCCTGCCACCGGCGCAGAGGCAGCGATTGCGCGGGTGAAGGATCTGGGGCTGCCTACCTGCTTTCTTTCACTCGACGGATACATCGGCAAGTTCAGTGCGTCGCTGGCCACCGAGATCGGCGGGTTGCTCGATAAGTATGGTGTGACGGCGACGAGTGCCGAGGTGGTGGGTCCGGGGCGCCTGGTGTGGGATTTTCTCGACGGCCCGTCGACGATCGGTCTTGTGCCGCCGGCCACGCGTGCGGCGAGGATCGATGCACTCAAGCAGACTTCAGATTTTGCCAAGCTGCTGGGCATCGGTCGCGTGCAGACGCACTGCGGGTTTATTCCCGAGAATCCGCGAGACCCGCTCTATGGCGAGGTTGTCGAGGCAATTCGCGCGGTTGCCGATCATTGTGCGGCGAACGGCCAGGATTTTTTGATGGAGACAGGGCAGGAAACTCCCACCACGATGAAGCGCGCGATTGAAGACGTGAGCCGGCCGAATCTTGGGGTGGGTCTGGATACAGCCAACCTGATTCTCTATGGCAAGGCGAATCCGGTGGATGCGGTCGATATCATCGGGCCGCATGTGAAGAGCGTGCATGCGAAAGACGGGAAGTGGCCGACGAATCCTATGAAGCTGGGCGAAGAGGTGCTGATTGGCACCGGGCGCGTGGATTTCCTGAAGGTCTTCACGAAGCTTCACGAGCTTGGATATGGCGGGGCAATCACCATCGAACGTGAGATTTCCGGACCGCAGCAGCTCGAGGACGTGAAGAAAGAGAAGCTATATCTCGAAGGCGTACTGGCTCGGGCCGAGAGCCGTGCATAAGGAGGATTCTGGAGTGGATCGACGTAACTTCATTACCGGCACAGCCGCGGCGTCCGGGCTTATGCTGTTGAAATCAAAAACGGCATTCGGATACGAGGCCAATTCGGCGGTGCGGCTGGCGCTGCTGGGTTGCGGCAATCGCGGAACATCCGTAGCGACCTCGTTCGCGAAGAACACCAGCGCGCGCATTGTGGCGCTCGCGGATATCTTTCCCGATCAGTTGGATAAGGGGAAGGCGCACTTCGACGAGCTTGCGGGCACATTGGGTTATGCGGTCGTCGACCCGAAGATGATGTTTCGCGGATACAAGGCTTTCGAGGAGGTCGCGTCTTCGAGCGGGGTGGATGCGGTGCAGATTTCTACGCCGCCGTTCTTCCATGTGCAGCACCTCGATGCCGTCGTTCAAGCCGGCAAGCATGCTTACTGCGAGAAACCGGTCGGCGTCGACGTGGCGCAGACCAAGCAGGCGCTCGAGATCGGCAAGCTCGCGGAAGGCAAACTGAGTCTCGATGTGGGCTTCCAGATTCGCAGCGCCCCGCCGTTTGTGGAGATTGTGCGGCGCATCCAGAATGGCGATCTGGGCAAGATTGCATCGATTGCTGCGCAGTACAACGCGCCGGCGTCGAGTTATCCTGAACGGCCGGCGACCATGTCTCATGACGAAGTTCGATTGCGTAACTGGCTGTGGGATCGCACCTTATCCGGAGACATTCTTGTCGAGCAGAATATCCATGTGATCGACATCTGCAACTGGATTCTTCAGGCGCATCCGGTGAAGGCGGTGGCAACGGGCGGAAGGAACGTTCTGACACACTTTGGCGACTGCTGGGATAACTACCAGGTGATCTTTACGTATCCCGGGGACGTGCACGTGAGCTTTTCATCGACGCAGTTCGCTACGAATGGGTGGTTCGACGTGTCGGAGCGGGTGTTTGGATCGCAGGGGATTGCGGAGGCTCCGTATTCGGGGCCGCTGCGGATTATCGGCCAGAAGGCTTGGACCTGGGAGGACAGGGCCGGAGCCAAGCCGGCCGCGGGAACCGCATCGTTTGCTGCGAACGGCGCGTTCAGCGACAACCTGGCGCAGGCTGACTCGGAAAAGGACAAAGGCTTCATCGAGAGCATTGTCTCGGGCAAGTTCCACAACCAGGCGGCGACGGGCGTGGAGACCGCGCTGAGCTGCATGCTGGGGCGGATGGCAGGTCAGCTGGGGCATGAAGTAACGTGGGATGAACTACTGGCCCATGGCGAAGAATACAAGCTGGGAATGGATATGAACCAGTTCCGGTAGTTTTAGGATAGCGACGGATGGCGCAACGATGCCTCGTCCGTCTAAATATGAGACTGCGCCCTCACTCAGGACGTTCTATGCGCTCCTTCTGTCACGCCTTGATTTGTCAGGCCTCGATCGGTTTGTTTGCCGCAGTTCTTTTGGTCATGGCAATCTCCCCGGCGCTTGCCCAGCCGGGCCGCCAACGCCTCATACTCAAGGACGGAACCTGGCAGGTAATCACCAAGTACGAGGTGAAGGGAGACCGCGTCCGCTTTTACAGTGCCGAGCGTGACGAGTGGGAAGAGATTCCAGAGAACCTGATCGACTGGACAGCGACGGGGAAGTGGAACCACGATCACAGGCCCGGCGCTGAAACGGAGTCCCAACCCGGAGCCGCTGCCAATCCGAACGATCCCGGACTAGCCGAAGCCGCAAAGATCGACGCCGAAGAACGCGCTGCCCTCGATGCGGAAGCTGCCCGCATTCCGGTTGTCGCTCCCGGGTTGAGGTTGCCGGACGAAACCGGAGTCTGGGGGATGGACACCTACCAGGACGAGGCGGAGCTGGTTCACGTTCTGCAGGCCAATGGCGACCTGAACCGCGCTACGGAGCACAGCATCATACGTGCGAATATTGTTACTTCATCCGGCGCGAAAGAGGTTGTCCGTATCGAGGGCGCTAACGCGCCGGTTCAGTTTCACGTCGATTCTCCGGTCTTCTTTGTCAGCCTGGATGCTCCGCAGCCCGCGCCGAATGAAGAGCCGCCCAAGGATGCGCTGACGGTTGACACGCACGGAGCCAGCTCGTCAGTGAAGGACAAGAACTCTCACAGCTCGCCCGACAGCCGCTACGTGATCGTGCGTGTGACCAGCAGCCGAAATCTGCGCACGGTTCTGGCTAAGGAGATCGCTCTGCTCGATCAGCCCGCTCACTCGGAAGACATCATCGAGACCCACAAGGAGATCCTGAAGGGCGGGCGGTGGATGAAGATCACGCCCAAGATGCCGCTGCTGATCGGAGAGTACGCGCTGGTTGAAATTCTGTCGCCGCGCGATGTCAATCTTGATGTGTGGGCCTTTGGGGTAAATCCGCGCGCGCGGGAGAACAAGAACGCGCGGACGGCAATTGGTGGAGCACCCTAAACCGATTGCCGATTGACGATTCCCCGGCCGGCGACAGCAACGTTGTCGCGTGTCGAGCCCTTCACCAGATACATCATCGTGTCCGCTGCCCGAATCACTTCGTGGACGGATTGGCCGTCTTCGGGAAAGGTCGCTACTCCGAAGCTGGCGCGCACTTCGAGCTGCAGGCCATCCGTTGTGGCGAAGCGCATCTGCCTGAGCGAGGTCAGCAGGTGCTCCGCGCTCTTCTGGGCCCCGGCTTTGCCGGTCTCGGGAAGCAGCACGATGAACTCGTCACCGCCATAGCGAAAGACCGAGTCGACTTCGCGCACCAGCGACCGCAATCCCTGACCGACTTCGGCGAGTACGCGGCTGCCAATCAGGTGGCCGAACTCGTCGTTCACCTGCTTGAAGTAGTCGAGATCGATGAAGATGAGGCTGAATTGCGATTTGAAGCGCCGGGCGCGCTCGATTTCGTTCTCTATCTGGCGGTAGAGGTGGCGGACGTTGAAGAGGCCGGTAGTTTCGTCGGTGATGGTGAGCTCCTGGATGCGCTCCATCGCGCGCGCATTTTCAATGGCGATGGCCGCGTAGTCACAGAGCACATGCAGGAAGGAAATTGTGTAGTCGCTCAGGGTGTCGAGGCGGCAGTTGAGCAGCTCGATGACTCCGAGGGTGCGCAGCTTCGAGCGCAGAGGCATGCATATCGCCGAACGCACGCGCGAGGGCCTTCCCTGGCCGTTCTTTTCGCCCGCCGTCGAGAACTGCGCGTCGAAGCGCGGATCCTGGCTTACTTCGGGAACGATCAGGCTCTCCCCGTGGGCCGCCACCCAGCCGGCGAGACCTTTGCCGACGGGGACACGGAGGCTGGCCAGATCGGCCTCGGTGTGGCCGACGGCGACAGCGTAATAAAGCTCCTTGCGGGGTTCGTCGAGCAGCAGCAGCGTCCAGGTTTCGGGCTTGAAGAACTGCTCCATCTGCTGCATGATGGCGCGCAGAATGGCGTCGCGGTCGAGGGATGAGGTGAGAGCCCGTGCGACGTTGTGGAAGACGAGCAGGTCCCTGAAATTGGGATCGTCGATGATTGGATCGTGCGCAGCCATCTGGGTCTTGCTTGCTGATTCTTGCATATTCCGGGCCACGGTGGCATCGGGCAAAAGTGGTATGGCGGGTCCTGACTCGCGATACTTCGCGGCGGCCAGTAATCGTGTTGTGGTAGAACGGATGCCAGATCAGCCAAGCTATCTAAATGAGGTGAAGCCATGGCGAATGTCAACAATCCTGACCGGCGCGAGTTTCTCAAGAAGTCAGGAGCCGTAACCGCAGCCGTACTGGCGAGTTCCGCGTTGCCATCCCGCGCGGCGGAAACCAAGCTGCCGCCGCTGCCTTCGAATCCGCACACCCAGATGGCGATGCCTACGCGCAACCTGGGCAAGACCGGCTACAAGGTGGGAATATTCTCGCTTGGCGGTCAGGCCGCGCTGGAGCGGGCCCACAATTTCGATGTCGCCGTGCCGATCATCGACCGCGCGCTGGATCTCGGGGTGAACTACATCGACACGTCGTCGATCTACGGCGGCCCGGAGCGCTGGAGCGAGCAGTATGTCGGTAGGGTGATGAAGCGGCGCCGCAATGAGGCGTTTCTGGCCACGAAGACGAAGGAACGCACGCGCGACGGATCCATGCAGATGATCGAGAAGTCGCTGCAGTTGCTGAATACCGATCATGTTGACCTGTGGCAGCTTCACGATATCGGTACGGCGACGGATGTGAACGAAGTCTTCGCCAAGGGCGGCGCGATGGAAGCGTTGCTCGAGATGAAAGAGCAGAAGGTCGTCCGCTATCTGGGCATCACGGGGCATTATCGCCCTGACGCGCTCATGGACTGCATCCATCGCTACCCCTTTGACTGCATTCTGATGGCGATGAACGCGGCTGACCCGCACCACTACAGCTTCGGGGAGCAGCTGTTGCCGCTCGCAGTCGAGAAGCAGATGGGCATCATCGGCATGAAGGTTCCGGCACGGGGAAGGCTGCTGGCGTCGTGGACTCCCCCGCCGCTCGACCAGCAGAAGCATTCCTGGGAAGGCATGGTAATCGCTACGAGTTCCGGCCCCCTGAAGATGCGGGAGGCGGTTTGTTATACACTCTCGCAGCCGGTCTCGACGATCATCATCGGATGCGATTCGATCGCCCAGCTGGAAGAAAATGTTCAGCTGGCGCGGGACTTCACTCCGCTCAATAACCAGCAACTCGCCGATCTGAGCGCCCGGTCCGAAGCTGTGTCAAAACCGTCGCTCTTCTTCCGCTTCTACGACCGCGCCTAAAAATCCAGCCGCAGGCGGAGATAGAGGATTCGGTTGGCCTGCGAGCTGGAGAACTGCGTTGTGGAGAGATTGGTCGACTCACCGAAGAGCGGCGATCCCAGCACGCCCACCGGCGTCCCGCCGTTTACAGTGTTGAAGATGTTTTGCGCCTGGATGCCCAGGTTCATCGTGTAGCGCCGGGCAATCGCTGTCTTTGGAGCTTTTTGTCCGGGAGGCACCGCCGTGGGAGCAGGCTGCTCGGCGAGCGCCGGTCCGAAGGCGAAGTTGCGTGTCAGCCCCAGGTTCAGCATGACGAGAGCGGGTCCGGTGCCGTAGTTGATGGGGATGATCTTTTGTCCCGGCAACGGATCGGCGTCGAAGGTCCCCCATTTCGTGTGGTAGACGCTGGGCCGGCTCAGGTCGGTAGCGAAGGCAGGGCGATCGTTGAACTGGGAATCGCCGTTCAGGTCCTGTCCCACGGTGATATTAAAGGGCGCATTCGACTGGGTCACCAGGAACGGGTTGAGCTGCAGCTTCAGTGGTAGCGTGACCAGGCCCCCGAGGTAGAAACGGTTGCGGATGTCGGTTGCCGCCCGCCCGTAGTCGACATGAAGGTCGTACTGGTTTGAAGGGAAACTGCTGGGTCCGCCGGTATTGCTGTGGCTATATCCGAAGATGTAATAGCCGTAGAGCAGCACAGGATTGAAGCGCAGGTGGAAGTTGGTGAAGATGCGGTTGCGCTTGGATGCGCCCAGCGAGTCGTATTCGTAGATGTTCTGCAGGGTTCCGAGCGGGCGCACGCCGCTGGTGGGGTCGGCTGGGTTGTAAGTCCCGGGCAGCGGCGCGTTGATGTTCCGCGTCAGAAGCTGATCGACTCCGCGATAGTAGGTGTAGTCAACCGACAGCGTCAGGTGCTTGAAGAATTCCTTGTCGAGGCCGATGCTGTGCTGCACCATTATCGGCGCGTGAAGAAGAGGGCTGATGCGGTAAATGGTCGGCAGCGTGGCCGGTCCGAACATGTCGATGGGCGGGACGTTGGGGTAGAAGTCGGGGAAATTGACGACATATTGCTGTTGAAGAATACCGTTCTGCCGGCGGGCGTTCACCAAGAGATCAATGGGGAAACGGTCATAAAAGATGCCGATGCCAGCGCGCAGCACGGCCTTTGCCGGCTTGTCACCGCTGGCTCCGATGGCCCAGGCGTAGCTAACGCGAGGACCAAAGTCGGCGTGGTCGGGGATGTCGCTCTGCGTCTCGAAGCGCAGGCCGGGGGTCAGCGTCATGTTGGGGGTTATCTTCCATTCATCCTCGATGAAAACCCCCAGGTCGGCGAGGTCGACGGCCACATTCGGCGTGCCTCGAATGATCGAGAATTGGCTGGCACCACCCCCCATGGCGCGAATCTGGGCTGGAGTCAGGTGGTGAGCCAGTCCCTGCTCGGTGATCTCATAGGCATCGATCGAAGGAAAGATAAATTGGCCGTTAAATCCTGCCGAGGATGAATTGCCGTCCTGGCCGTAGCGAAAGCGCGCGCCGGTGCGGAGCAGATGCGAGCCCATCAGGATGGAGGTGTAGTCCTGCAGTTCATAGTGGTTCTGCCCCTCGTGGAGTTGGCCCAGGTTATTGCCACCTCCAGTGAAGGCGCCCTGCACGAGGACAGTAGGAGCGCCGTCGATCGAGACGGAGCTATCGTTGGTACGCATGAACTGGAATCGGGTTTCGTTGATGATCCGTGGGTTATAGACTTGAGTGTCGCTGAACTGGAATGTCTGGTCGGTGTGGCGGGTGTTGATCGCCTGGGACTGCAATGCGAGCTGATTCTGCACCAGGTTGTCCTGCGTCTGGTGGCCAAACTGATAACGAAAGCTGATGGTCTGAATTTTTCCAAACTGAAAATCGATTCGCGGTCCGGCATCGACGGAAGTCTGTGGGCTATCGATGGTCGCGGTGTAGGCCGGCCCGGTGGTTGACGTGATCGCGTGGATGAAGGATTGGGCGCCTACCGTCTGCTGATCACCGCTCAGGAACCAGGAGCTGGTTTTAGTCACGGGGCCGCTGATGTTTCCTTCGGAGTAGAAGGAGCCGTAAGGCGGCTGTTCCTGAACGTAGGGGTTGCGTGAATTCAGAGAGGAGTCATCGCCGAGCACGGTGAGGGAGCCGTGAAGAGCATCGGTTCCCGGCTTGGTGAGGATCTCGACTCGGCCCGAACCGGTCGCGTCGAATTCCGCGGAAAAGGGGTTCTCATTGACGCGAATCTCGCGAATGGCGGATTTGGGAGGCAGACGAGTTGCGGTAAATCCGTCGACGAAGAGCTTCGCGTTGGGGTCGCCGCCAGACATGGCCAGAATTTGTAGCTGCAACTGCTGGGGGTCTGGCGAGAGCATGTCGAGGTCGGAACCCCGGATAACGACGGCCCCTTTATTGTGGTCGGGACTCGAGTCCAAAGTTTCGCCGGTTACCGCTACCTGTTGACGCTGGACCTCGATCTTGAGTGAGATGGTCAGCCGCAGGGTCTGTCCAGGTTTGAGGCTGATTGCATGTTCTTCGGTCCTGAACCCACGGGATTCAACTTCAAGAGAGTAGGAGCCGGGCTCGACCTTTGTGAAGCGGAATATCCCCTGTGTGTCGGAGACCGCTGTGGATACCTGTTGGCCGCTGGAGAGAAGCGTGACGTAAGCAGAGGGTACAAGCGCGCCAACCGGATCGGTGATGGTCCCGGTGACGGTGGCTGGGTTTGCCTGGGCGCGGCCCGATTCCCCCGCAAATAGCAGGATCGCGAGACTCACAATCACTCGGCACAGTGTGAATCTCAGCGATGGCGGGCAGGACTTATGCATGGGGGATTTGAAGCAACGCCGGGCAAACGGAACAATAAACGACCCGCCCGCCGCGATGGCGGCAGGTTTATTCATGGTGGTTGTTCGCAGTCCGTGGGCAAGAGGAGAATTCGCGTTACAGCTCCCGGGAGACAGCTTCCCATGGGAAATTGACACCCTTGCTACCGTTGAAACGGCCCTGAGTGCCGTGTTCCTCTTAGTTGCCTCCGGCTCTCGCTCCCCCCGGTGAGAGATTTCCGATCTTTCTCAAACATTCCTAAGATACCAAAATCCTTCCCGGAACCGAGGGTGGATGAGGGTCTCCAAGGTAATGGACCGGCATAGCACTCTTGTGCTAGTGGGTTGGGATGGAAGTGGGATTTAAACGAAGAGCGGGATGCGAGAAGCTGTGTTTGTCAAGGGGGTTGCAGTTTGGGGGAACGGTAGCTCCTTGGACACGAAAAGCCTGTCACTTGTGACAGGCTTTTCGTATTTCTGGGCCGATCTGGGGTGGAGCTCCCGTTCCCCTTAGGTCGTGGCGCGCGGTTTGACGGCCAGCATCTGCGCGGGAACCGGCTTACCGTTCGCGTCGGTCAAATTCGGATTGATGGTCTGGGTGTCTTTGAGGGCCACCGGATCGATGAAATGAACCAGATTGTCCCCGGAAGTGCTGACAAAGAACAGAGTCTCGTCCGGTGAAAAGACTCCGGCGATCGGCGCCTGGGCGGTTCCGGAAAGCTGGACATTCGTCAGAGTTCCCGGCTGTCCGGCAGTGGCCGAGGGTTGGTAAGTGGGCAACAGACCAGTCGCGGCGGCCGAATTGTAGGTCACGAACGCGATATTTGAATCGGGCGAGGCGACAACCTGGTCGATCTCCGTAGGACTGACGCCGGCAAGCGGGTATTGGTTAAACGTTGGCGTGAGCTGAATACCGGTATTCGTTGCCGGGCACGGGCCGGTGGGAATGGTTACGTCGATGTCGGTGAATCCCTGAGTCAGGCCGGCGCCGAAAATGTGGTTTCCGTCATTGGTGGCGGCGACATGATCGGTGGCAGCCCCGACGGTGGCCGCCAGAGGATAGTAGATGGGAGGATTCACGGTCGTGTTCGGACAGAAACCGTGGGCGGTCGTCTGCGTTCCGGTGATGAAGGGTCCGATGCTCGGGACGGTGATGGCCAGGTCGGGTCCGCAGAAGGGATCAAATGTGCCCGTTGCGGCGGCTAGAGGGCTGTTGTTGTTGAGCGTGCAGGCCGGCGTGGGCTGGGTGGTGGAGATGTTGTAAGTGCTCCATCCGGTGTTGGCGTTGTGGACGTAGAGCGTATCCGGGCCAACGATGTACGCGTTCTTGCCGTCTGGTGAGAACGCAGCGCGTGTGGCCAGTCCGCCGACGCTGGTGTTGGCGCCGTTCGAAACCGTGTAGAGGTAGATCACCTGACGCAACTGATCGTTGATCACCACCGTTGAACTGTCCGGGGAAACGGCCAGAACGACGCCCGGCACCGAGGTGTCTTCTTTGCCCAGCGTGTTAGTGAGAGCGCTGTAGATCATCAGCTCGCGATAGCTGCCGAAGTACAGATTGCTGCCACCCTGATCGAGCACCATCGAATTTGGCGGGTAGGGGAGCTTGACCGGCGAGCCCGGGGCCCCAGTCGTCAGGTCGATGGCGCTGAAGAACTGCGACTGCGTCGAACCCATCCAGAGATAGTTACTGCTGCGGCCTGGCGAGGTGACGCTGAGCTTATTGCCGACCACCGGAAGTCCGGTGCCGAAGACGCCGATCTGGCTCACCGGAGCCGAATTGCAGGTGGCAGGCTGGCAAATGCCGGTAATATCGGTCGCGCTGGGGAAGGTTGAGCTGACCTGGCCGGCGGCGCTGACAGCAATCTCCTGCGGCTGGGTGGAGGCGTAGTCAAGCGTGAGGCCGTTCAGGACTTCGTTGTTGACGTCGGTAATGACTGCCGTGATGTTTTGAGGAGAGTTGGGCTTCACGACGGCACTGTTGCTTCCGTTGATGCTGAGTGCAATACTTTTGGGCGGGCAGGTGTAGAAGTATCCCGCGGCAGAGCCGGAGCTGGTCAGCGAAGCGGATGCGTTGATTACCGTCGAGCCAGGCTGGTTGGCGGTGGTGGTTCCATTTAGGCCCGTGCCGGTGGTGCTGGTGTTGTTGATGGTGACGATACTGGCGTTGACCGGCGTGTAGGTGATGGTACCGACATAATTCGGAGTTGCATTACCGTTAGTGTCCGGAGCGCCGTCCGGGATCGGAATGCCGTTCGGACCCAGGACTGTTGTGAACTGGGTGAGAACGGGACCGTTCTGGTTCTGCGATGTGCAACTGGTTTGCGCGGTGGGCGATATGGTGATTGCCGTAATCGACGGGTGAACATACACCGGGACCGGGTTGCTGGTTACGCCGGAGCCGCTGGCCGTGAGTTGGGACACGCCGCAACTGGTCGAGGTGCATTGCTCGGTGTTCGCTCCGGCAGGCGGCGTGCAAATGGTGAAATCGGCGATGCCGCCGGGGCTGTTGCGGTTCCAGGTGCCGCCGCAGACCGAGCCGGTGGGAGAAATGTCCGCCAGCAGAAGATTGCTGCTGCCGTATGTGTACTTGGAGACGCTAGCCGAGGCACCCTTGCAATTGGTGGCCGTGGGCTGCGCAAGCTGGCCGATCTGTCCCCAGGAAAGGGAAATACCAGTGAGCTTGGGCTCAAGGTCGATCGCGTAAACCGCGTTGGTTTTAACGCCGTAACCCAGACCGTTGCAATACGCCCCAACGTTGGTTGCGCAACCGGAAATCGAAAGGCCTACGGGAAGAGAAAAAAGAAACAACGCAATAAGGGCGAGATACCGCTGCATGAAACCTCCCCGCACGCGCTTCGAGTGCGCGGGCGGTCTTTCCAGCCAGAAATTGTCAGAGCGTGCTTATGGACAAAGGCTCGAAGCTTGAGTGTAAAAGGTGAATGAGGCTTCGGCAAGGGAGACAGGGCTCGTGAACAAGTCACAGGGCTCAGGTGAGAGAGCAGGGTGTGTGCGGTACGAGATGCGCCGTCGTCGCCTCTCCCTATATCCCGCACCCTACTCCCTTACACCCTGCTTCTACTGCATGTACTCCTCGAACCACGCCAATGCCCTTTCGAGCACATCGCGGCGGTGAGCCGGATCGACGAAGCCATGACCTTCGTTGGGATAGACGACCAGCTGCGTAGGCACATGCTGGTCGCGCAGCGCATGCCAGAACTCGAAGGATTGGGGCGCCGGGCATTCGCCATCGCGATCGCCGACCACAACCAGCGTCGGCGTCTTGACGCGCTTGATGAAACTGATGGCTGAGCTTTTGGCGTAGACTCCGGGGTCATCGTAAACAGAGGCACCGAAGAAGGGAATCATCCACTGGTCAATGGAGTTCTCGCCATAGTAACTCTGCCAGTTGGCGATGCCGGCTCCGGCAACAGCGGCGCGGAAGCGATTGGTCTGGGTGACGGCAAACATAGTCATGAATCCGCCATAGCTCCAGCCGGTCAGCCCAACCTTCTGCGGGTCTACCGAGAATTTTTTGATCACCGTGTCGACGCCGACAAGAATGTCATGCAGATCGCCGTACCCGAAGTCCTTGCGGTTGGCCTGCGTGAATTTCTCGCCTTCGCCGTAACTGCCACGGGGATTGGGCATCAGCACAAAGTAGCCTAGGGCTGAAAACGGCGCGCCGCCGAAGCCTGCTCCGGGCCAGCGCGGAACGACAGCCGAAGATGGCCCTCCGTGCACCACGACAATCATCGGATATTTCTTGCCGGGGTCGTAGTCAGGCGGGAAGAGCAGCCACCCTTGCATATTGAAGCCATCGTTCTTCCATTCGACCGACTCCGCCTTGCCCCAAAGAGGCTTGAGGCGGTCATTGAGGTGGGTGATCTGCTTCAGGTTCATGAGCTCGCCGGCCCAGACCTCGGGCGGCCGCGAAAACGAGCTGCGGATGAAGGCGATGTTATTGCTGTTCGAGGTAGAAATGCGCATCTCGAGGCCGCCTGCACCGACAGAGTCGGGCAGGGTGAGATTGTGCTCCGGGGAGTCTTGCTGCGTTGAGAGGTCGTAGACGAACAGGTGCGAGGAGCCGCTTTTGAACTCGGCGATGGCCAGCTGGTGCGCGTCCAGCCACTCAAACCAAGAGGGACTTCCTTTTCGATTCGGTGTGACGTCCTTCGGGTCGCCTCCTGCTGAGGGCAGGACATAGATGTCGCCTCCGGTCGAGCCCTGGTCGGACATGAGACCGCTGATGAAGCCGATCTGCGAGCCGTCGGGTGACCAGCGGGGGACGGCGATCTGCTGCCCGAAGACGGAGCTTTTGCCACTTGTAGGATCGACGAGGACCTGGGGTTGGCCGCTTAGCGATTGGGTGTACAGCTTCGCGCTCCACCAGTTGTCTTCGCCGGGCGGTGGGGCGGCGATGTACGCGAGCTTCTGAGAATCGGGCGACCAGTCGTATTCGTAGACATGGAGGGTAGCGGGGGTGAGCTCGCGAATCTGTCCGTTGGCCGCATCGGCCGCTGCAACCCTTTGGATCTCAAGGCCTTCCACTCCGATCACACCTGAAGGCGGCTTCATGGCGGCGAGCGCACCAGAGGGCCGGGTGGCTCCTTCTACATATAGGAAGCTGAGCAGCTTGCCGTCGGGTGACCATTGCAGGTCCTTGGCGAAGCCGTTGAGGGTGGCCAGCAGGCGGGGAAAGGCGTCCGATCCGGGACTCGCCAGAAAGATGGCCGGTTTGTGGTCTGGGGTGCAACTCGAGAAGAAGGCCAGTTCTTTAGAGTCGGGAGACCAGGCAAAACCGCTCTCACGGCCCTTCTGGCTAGCAGTGCAGGCGGTGATCGCTTTTGGATGGGATGGGTCGGTCAGGGGTGCGACCTCAATGTCCCCGGCGTTCCAGGCGATGAGGTTGCCGTCTGGTGAGAGGTCGGTTTGCTGGGTGGCATGCACCTGTTCGAGGGAGTCGAGGATCCGGCCGGCGCGGGGATCGTGAGCTGGCGATCTGCCACTTTGGCAGAGAGCAGAAATGCAGGTAAAAGTCCCGACTGCTACAAGCAGGGCAGCGCGAAATATCGGCATGGAGAGGCAACGGACATTCATCGTTAGCGATGCTAGCAGATGGTTTGCGCACGGTTGCGGCAGACGAGGAGCTTGCGTTGAGAGCCCAGAGCTGGTAATTCAGCACAGAAAAGCACAAAATAAAGCAGAGTTCCGGTTCTGAGCAAAATATTTTTGGCGCGGAACCCACATTCGTTGACGACAGCCTTGCCTCTTGTTATTCTTAAAAGGTTCCACGAGTGTGCTCATTTTCCCTGTGTGTAAGGGGAACCGAGAGGCTCAGCAGTAATCGTCACAGATGGCTCGCGGATGTAAAGACGGGCTCGGAATTCTGTGAATCCTTGCCGGGCTCGTGCGGCGGGGACTGATCGCATCGGTGCCTGCGACACCCTCCACCTTGGCGGGCTATGCAGGCCGGAACCAGCGAAACGGAGTTGGCTGCTTCCTGAATCCGCTGAAAAGCGGGTTTGAAGGCGCGCTCGACCACCGTCGGGGTTCTCGTCTGGGATTAAGGTAAGGCGGACGCGAAGCAGGGAAGGTTTGCGACTTCGCATGGCGAAACGCCTGAGAGCGTTTCGATTGGCGTGCGATCGGGCTCCTGCGGCGCGCTGTGAATTTGAAACGGTTTTGGATTGGTAAGGAGTTTGGTTTGCCTACATTCAGTCAGCTGGTAAGGAAGGGTCGTACGGCACCGCGGTATAAGACGGCCTCCCCTGCATTGCAGGGATCGCCGCAGCGGCGCGGAGTTTGCACGCGCGTTTACACGCAGACGCCCAAGAAGCCGAACTCGGCGCTCCGCAAGGTTGCGCGTGTCCGCCTGACGAACGGCATCGAAGTCACCTCGTACATTCCCGGTGAGGGCCACAACCTGCAGGAGCACTCGATCGTGCTCATCCGCGGCGGCCGTGTGAAGGATCTGCCGGGTGTGCGTTATCACATTGTTCGCGGGACGCTCGACTCGGTCGGCGTGGTCAAGCGCACGCAGAGCCGCTCGAAGTATGGTGCGAAGCGCGCCAAGGCCGGCGCTGCCGCAGGCGGGAAGAAGTAAACTCGCCGTTTTGGCGGGGGCTTCGCGTGGCACTCTCGTTGGTCGTGGATCGGGAGTCGGTTGTTTAGATCAAGTTTGTTGCTGAAGAGAGATTAAGGAACTATGCCGAGAAAAGGTCATATCGCCAAGCGTGAGGTCGCTGCCGACCCGGTTTATAACTCGACGCTCGTCACCAAGTTTGTCAACTCCATGATGTGGGGCGGCAAGAAGTCGACGGCGCAGGGAATCTTCTACACCGCGATGACGAACCTGGAGCAGAAGGGTGGCGCCGAGGCGCTGACGCTCTTCAAGAAGGCGGTCGAGAACTGCAAGCCGCTGCTCGAGGTCAAGACCCGCCGTGTGGGTGGTGCGAACTATCAGGTGCCGATCGAAGTCAATCCCGAGCGGCGCACCTCGCTCGCGATCCGCTGGCTGGTTTCCTACGGCCGGGCGCGGGGCGAAAAAGGCATGATCGACAAGCTCACGAACGAGCTGCTGGACGCGGCCAACGGCCGCGGCGCGGCAATGAAGAAGAAGGAAGACGTTCACCGCATGGCCGAAGCCAACAAGGCCTTCGCGCACTATCGCTGGTAGGACTTGCCGTCCAGGCAACCGCGCCCTCGGCGCCTCTGGATAGCGCTGGGGAGAGATAGAAACTGGGAGTCGAGAGCTGCTCCCGAAAGAAGTTTGAAACTCGGGCCGTGTAAGCCTGAGAGAAGCAGAGAGAGACACTGTGCCACGTCAAGTACCGTTAAATCGTTGCCGGAACATCGGAATCATGGCGCACATCGACGCCGGAAAGACGACGACGACCGAGCGCATCCTTTTCTATACGGGCATTACCCACCGTATCGGCGAGGTGCACGAGGGCACGGCGACGATGGACTACATGGAGCAGGAGCAGGAGCGCGGAATCACGATCACCTCCGCTGCGACGACCTGCACATGGAAAGACATCCGCATCAATATCATCGACACGCCCGGCCACGTGGATTTCACGGCAGAGGTGGAGCGCTCGTTGCGCGTACTCGACGGCGCGGTTGCGCTGTTCGATTCCGTATCCGGCGTACAGCCACAGACCGAGACCGTCTGGCGGCAGGGCGATAAGTACAAGGTTCCGCGCATTTGCTTCGTCAACAAGATGGACAAGGCCGGCGCAGACTTCGAGCACGTCATCGAGACCATCCGCAAGCGCCTGGGCGCACGGCCGGTAGCGATTCAGATTCCCATTGGCGCGGAAGCGAAGTTTCGCGGCGTTGTCGACCTGATCGAGATGCGCGCAATCGTCTGGAACGACGAGACCATGGGCGCGAAGTACAAGATTGAAGAAGTGCCAGCCGACATGCTCAAGAAGGCTGAAGCCTTCCGCATGCAGCTGATTGAAACGGTCGCCGAAAACGACGACGAAATGCTGCACAAGTTTCTGGAAGGCGAGACACCGACCCCGGAAGAACTCAAGAAGGCTCTGCGCGGCGCGACCATCGATATGAAGGTCTTCCCGGTGCTGTGTGGTTCGGCTTTCAAGAACAAAGGTGTGCAGACGCTGCTCGATGCGGTGGTCGATTATCTGCCCAGCCCTCTCGATGTGCCTCCGGTCCAAGGCCTTGATCCGGACGATCCGTCGGTGACTCTGACACGCGAGGCCAAGGACGATGCTCCGTTTTCGGCGCTCGGCTTCAAGCTGATCAACGATCCCTTCGGCAAGCTGGGCTTCATTCGCGTCTACTCGGGCGTTCTTAAGACCGGCGACACGGTTCTCAATCCGCGCACCCGAAAGACCGAGCGCGTAGGCCGCCTGGTGAAGATGCACGCCAACAAGCGTGAGGACATCACCGAGATTTACGCCGGCGATATCTGCGCCTGCGTGGGCCTGAAGGAGCTGAAGACCGGCGACACCCTGTGTTCGCCACAGCACCCCGTTGCGCTGAGCGCGATCGACTTCCCCGAGCCTGTGATCTCGGTTGCTGTCGAGCCGAAGACCAAGGGCGATCAGGAAAAGATGGGCCTGGCATTGGCAAGGCTGGCCGATGAGGATCCGACGTTCAAGGTCCGCACCGATGAAGAGTCCGGCCAGACGATCATCAGCGGCATGGGCGAGCTGCACCTCGAGATTCTGGTCGACCGCATGAAGCGCGAGCACAAGGTCGAGGCTAATGTGGGCGAGCCGCGCGTAGCGTTCCGCGAGACGATCCGCAAGCACGCAGAAGCGGAAGGCAAGTACATCCGCCAGACGGGTGGTTCGGGTAACTACGGCCACGTCAAGATCAAGGTGGAGCCGAACGAGCCGGGCAAGGGCTACGAATTCATAGATGCGATACGCGGCGGCGTGGTTCCGAAGGAATACATCAAGCCGACCGAGCAGGGTATCCGGGAAGCGTCGCACAACGGCGTGCTGGCCGGCTACGAGATGGTGGACTTCAAGGTGACGCTCTTCGATGGCAGCTACCACGACGTCGACTCCAACGAAATGGCCTTCAAGATTGCCGGATCGATGGCATTCAAGGAAGCCGCGAAGAAGGCGAGCCCCGTACTGCTTGAGCCGGTGATGGCCGTTGAAGTCACGGTTCCGGAAGAGCACATGGGCACGATCATCGGCGACATCAACTCGCGCCGTGGCCGCATCGAGGGCATGGAGCACTCGGGCGGATCGCAGGTGATAAAGGCAATGGTGCCGCTCAAGGAGATGTTTGGATACGTGAACGACATCCGCTCATCGACGCAGGGCCGCGCTTCCTACACCATGCAGTTCGCGCGCTACGAAGAGGCTCCGCGCATGATTTCGGAAGAGATCATCAGCCGGAACCAGGGTAAATAAACAGGCAGATTGCTTGTTTCAAGAGTTTGGATATAGCGGGTCCGAAGGGCCCGGAACATTAGAGCAACACCGTAGCATCGAGAGAGGAACAAGAAATGGCGAAGGAGAAATTTGACCGTTCGAAGCCGCACGTGAATGTGGGGACGATCGGGCACATTGATCACGGCAAGACGACGTTGACGGCGGCGATCACCAAGGTGTTGTCGAAGCACAACCCGAAGAACTCGTTTCGCTCGTTTGATTCGATTGACAACGCGCCCGAGGAGCGGGAGCGCGGCATCACGATTGCTACGGCGCACGTCGAGTACGAGACCGCGAAGCGCCACTACGCGCACGTGGACTGCCCGGGTCACGCCGACTACATCAAGAACATGATCACCGGTGCGGCGCAGATGGACGGCGCGATTCTGGTGGTTGCTGCGACCGATGGTCCGATGCCGCAGACCAAGGAGCACGTTCTGCTGGCCCGCCAGGTAGGCGTGCCTTACATCGTGGTCTTTCTGAACAAGTGCGATGCGGTTGAGGATCCGGAGCTGACGGATCTGGTGGAGATGGAAGTACGCGAGTTGTTGTCGAAGTACAACTTCCCGGGCGACGAAGTGCCGGTGATCCGCGGGTCTGCATTGGGTGGACTCAACGGCGAAGCGCAGTGGGAAGCGAAGATCGACGAGTTGATGGACGCGGTGGACGCGAATGTTCCGTTGCCGGCGCGTGCGATTGATCAGCCATTCCTGATGCCGATCGAAGACATCTTCTCGATCTCGGGCCGCGGAACGGTGGTGACGGGGCGTATCGAGCGCGGCAAGGTGAAGGTGGGCGAGGAAGTAGAAATCGTCGGCTTCCGTGAGACGCGCAAGACGGTGGTTACCGGCGTAGAGATGTTCAAGAAGCAGTTGGATGAAGGTCTGGCGGGCGACAACGCCGGACTGTTGCTGCGCGGCATTCCGAAGGAAGATGTCGAGCGCGGGATGGTGTTGGCGAAGACAGCTTCGATCACGCCGCACACCAAGTTCAAGGGCGAGATTTACGTGTTGTCGAAGGACGAGGGCGGCCGTCATACGCCGTTCTTCAACGGCTACCGTCCGCAGTTCTACTTCCGCACGACGGACGTGACCGGCTCGGCGAAGCTGCCTGAAGGCACGGAGATGGTGATGCCTGGGGACAACATATCGCTGGAGATCGAACTGCACACTCCGGTGGCGATGGAAAAGGGCCTCAGGTTCGCAATCCGTGAAGGCGGACGCACCGTGGGCGCCGGCACCATCAGCGAGATTATCCAGTAGTTAACGAAGTAATTTCATTCTCCGGAAGGCGCGAGCCTTCCGGAGCAGAAAGAAACGAAGCTCATGGTTGGACAGAGAATACGCATCCGGCTTAAGGCCTATGACTACCGGGTGCTCGACACTTCGACGGGCGAGATTGTAGACACCGCGAAGCGTACGGGCGCGCAGGTAGCGGGGCCGATTCCGTTGCCGACAGTGAAGAACAAGTATTGCGTGCTGCGTTCGCCGCACGTCGACAAGAAATCGCGCGAGGCTTTTGAGATCCGTACGCACAAGCGGCTGATCGACATCCTCGAGCCCACGCAGCAGACAGTGGACGCGCTGATGAAGCTCGACCTACCCGCTGGTGTGGACGTCGAGATCAAGGCCTTCGAGAAATAACGCTGGCCGGGACCGTCCAGGCACACGGGGCTTTGCCGCAAAGACAAACGCCTTCAGTGACTGCGGAAATTGCGCAGGCATGATGGGGAGAGAAAGATATGGCAGTTACAGGAATTCTGGGCAAGAAGATCGGCATGACGCAGGTATTCGATGAGAAGGGTGAGGTTCACCCCATCACCGTCCTGCAGGCCGGCCCGTGCGTGATTACGCAGTTGAAGACGGCTGCGAAGGACGGCTATGATGCCGCGCAGATCGGCCTGGTCGAGTTCGTCAAGGCTTCGAAGGTGACCAAGCCGCAGGCTGGGCACTTCGCCAAGAACGATGTTCCTCCGGTGCGCATGATCCGAGAGGTTGCAGTCGAGACCGCGACCAAGCCTGCAGCTGAAGGCGAGTCGAACGGCAGCATCAAGGCCGGCGACAAAATCCTGGTCGATATCTTCTCCGACGAGAAGTACGTCGACGTGATTGGCACCAGCAAGGGGCGCGGCTTTGCCGGCGTTGTTCGCCGCCATCATTTCGGCGGCGGCCCGAAGTCGCACGGACACATGTTCCAGGTGCAGGGCTCGATCGGCGCCTCGTCATTCCCGTCGCGTGTGCTTCCTAACACGCGCATGCCGGGACATATGGGCGTGGATCGCGTAACGGTTCGCAACCTGCGCATTCGCGGCATTGATCTGGACGAGAATCTCCTGATGGTTGAGGGCGCGGTGCCGGGTCCTCGCGATGGATATCTGCTGATCTCGAAAGCCAAGGCTCCGCCGCGCGAGCGTCGTGGCTTTGCTGGCGGCGGCACAGTTGATCCGCTGAAGGCTTCGAAGAAGGCTGCCGGTAAGAAGAAGTAAGACTACGCGTTCAGCGACACGCGCCTTGCGGCGCATTGAGATGAAGAGCCGGGAATAGGCGTTCCGGCTTGAAAGAGAAGACGATGGCAAACATTGACGTTTTAAATCTGAGCGGGGAAAAAGTAGGATCGCTCGAACTGGCCGACGAGGTTTTTGGCCAGCAGAACGAGGCGCTGCTTTGGGAGGCGGTGAAGCATTACCGCGCCGCGCTGCGCCAGGGAACGGCGGCGACCAAAAATCGCAAGCTGGTCTCCGGCTCGGGCAAGAAGCTCTGGAAGCAGAAGGGCACAGGGCGCGCGCGTGTCGGTTCGGTTCGCTCGCCTCTATGGCGGCATGGCGGAACGGTTCACGGACCTCAGCCCCGCTCCTATGACTATGCGTTTCCGCGCAAGAAGCTGCTGGGCGCGCTGCGCTCGGCGCTGGCTGCCAAACTGGCTGACGGCAAACTGATCGTCGTCGACAGCCTGGAGCTGAAGGAGCCCAAGGCGAAGCTGTATCGCCAGGCGCTGAACAAGCTCGAGGTCAAGCGCACGGCGCTGCTGGTTGAGAACGGCAAGGAAGTCAGCCAGGCGCTGATTCTCGGGTCGCGCAATCTCGAAGGCGTGGAGTTGATGCTGAACAACGAAGTGCATCCTTATGATCTGTTGCGCTACGAGCGTGCGATCTTTTCGCGGCCAGCAATTGAGAGCCTGCAGGAGTCGCTTAAGAAGACAGTTTCGAAGCGTCAGAAGGCGGAGGTGGCCTAAATGCCGACGACATACAACGTAATCCGCCGCCCGCTGATCACCGAAAAGGGCCTCACCGCCAAGGAAGCCGAAGGCACGCTGGTGTTTGAAGTGGCCTCGAAGGCGACCAAGACAGAAGTGAAACAGGCAGTTGAGCTGCTCTTCAAGGTGAAGGTTGCCGGAGTTCGTACCGCGAACCACGTGGGCAAGGAACGCCGCAGGGGCAAGTTTTCCGGATTTCGTCCCGACTGGAAGAAGGCGTATGTGCGCCTGAAGTCGGGCGAGAAGATGCCGGACTATGTGAACAATCTCTAGTTTGCTCGGAGATTGGTAAGAGATTTATCGGTCCGGTGAGACAAGCCGGGCGAACGCGGGTGAAAGCGGCCTGCGGGTAGAGAGAAGACACGATGCCGATTAAGACATATCGACCGATGACGCCGTCGTTGCGGTTCAAGACCACACTGGTTAACGACGATATCACGACGGACAAGCCGTACAAGCCGCTGCTGACGATCAAGCAGCGCACCGGCGGCCGCCGCAATTCCGGCGACCTGACTATCCGCCATCACGGCGGCGGTCACAAGCAGAAGCTGCGCCTGATCGACTTCAAGCGCGACAAGTACGGCGTGCCGGGACGCGTGGCCACGATCGAGTACGATCCGAACCGCTCCTCGCGTATTGCCTTGATCAGCTACGCGGACGGCGAAAAGCGCTACATCCTCCAGCCGGTGGGTCTGAAGGTGGGACAGCAGGTAATGAGCGGACCCGAGGCCGATATTCTTGTCGGCAATGCGCTGCCACTCAAGAACATTCCCGCCGGCACCACGGTGCATAATGTGGAGCTTCGTCCGGGCAAGGGCGCGCAGATGGTGCGTTCGGCCGGTTCGTCGGCGCAGCTGGTCGCCAAGGAAGGCGACTATGCTCTGTTGAAGCTTCCCTCCGGCGAGACCCGCAAGGTTCTGGTCGAGTGCATGGCGACGATCGGACAGGTTGGCAACACGGACCACGAGAACGTGTCGATCGGCAAGGCGGGGCGCAACCGCTGGAAGGGCATTCGCCCCACCAACCGCGGTGTCTCGATGAACCCGGTGGATCACCCGCATGGCGGCGGCGAGGGTAAGACCTCGGGCGGACGTCATCCTGTGACTCCCTGGGGACAGCCGACGCGCGGCTACAAGACACGCAACAACAAGCGGACCGATGCGTTCATCGTGAGCCGCCGCAAGAAGTAAGTAAGAGCAGGGATCAGGGAACAGGAATCAGGGATTAGAAAGCCGGATTCCGCAGGCAGCAAGCAGGGCGCGTTTGGGCGCAGTTGTTTAGGAGAGATATGGCACGGTCGACAAAAAAGGGTCCTTTCATCGATGGGCACCTGATGGTCAAGATTGTTGCGTTGAACCAGGCGAACGACAAGAAGGTCGTGCGCACCTGGTCGCGCCGGTCCACCATCCACCCGGACATGGTGGGTCACACGATTGCGGTTCATAACGGCAAGAAGTTTGTGCCCGTGTATGTGACCGAGAACATGGTAGGCCACAAGCTGGGCGAGTTCGCGGCAACGCGCACCTTCAAGGGACACTCAGCCAAGGCTGCGGAGACTTCGGCGAAGCCGAAGTAAGAAAACGAACGGGTGAATTGCGGAACTCGCGCCGTCAAGCGTGAGTAAAGCAAGAGGGCGTAGTGAGTTATCACGCAGCCCTCGGATAGAGGGATTAAGGCAATGCAAGTGGAGACACGAGAATTCACAGCTCAGGCGCGCTTCCAGCGTGTATCGCCGCAGAAGGCGCGGCTGGTGCTCGAGCTGATCAAGGGCCAGAGCGTGGAGCAGGCACTGAACACGGTCGCCTTCACCAAGAAGGCTGTCGCGCCCATGGTCGAGAAGGTTCTGCGGTCGGCGTTGCAGAACGCCAACTACCTGAGCCAGGAGCAGGGACTCGATGTCGATGTCGACAATCTGTACGTCAAGTCGGCTATCGCCAACGACGGCCCGCGCATGAAGCGCATCCGTCCGGCCCCGATGGGACGCGCGTATCGCTATCAGCGCAGGCTCTCGCACATCGTGATCTCGGTTGCGGAGCGCGGCGGCAGCGACCGCTCGAGCCTGGTGACAACGGTCGGCGAAGAAGAGACCGCGCCCAAGGCGAAGAAGGCGGCGGCGAAGAAGGCTCCAGCAAAGAAGGCAGCCGCGAAGAAGACGGTAGCAAAGAAATCTCCAGCCAAGAAGAAGGCTGCGAAGTAGGTTAAGGGCGCAAGGAAGGTTTAGAGGGAATTTATGGGACAGAAAGTCCATCCTTACGGATTTCGGCTCGGCGTGAACAAGCCATGGCGTTCGCGCTGGTTCGTCGAGCGCGACTACGACAAGCTGCTCATCGAAGATGTGAAGCTGAAGAAGGAGCTCAAGGAAAAGCTCAAGGCGGCCGGCGTCAGCTCGGTCGAGATCGAGCGTCCGGGCAACAAGCTGCGCATCATCATCCGCACTGCGCGTCCGGGCATCATCATCGGCCGCAAGGGCGCCGAGATCGACAAGCTCAAGGTCGATCTGCAGAAGCGTACCAACCGCGATGTCTTCATCGACATCCTGGAGGTCAACAAGCCTGAGCTCGACGCGCAGCTGGTTGCCGAGAGCATTGCGCTGCAGCTCGAGAAGCGTGTCGGCTTCCGCCGCGCCATGCGCAAGGCTGTTGATTCGGCTCTCCGCTTCGGCTGCAAGGGCATCAAGGTTCGCGTGTCGGGCCGTCTGAACGGCAATGAAATCGCGCGTTCCGAGTGGTACCTGCAGGGCCGTCTGCCGCTGCACACGCTGCGTGCGGATATCGAATACGGCTTTGCCGAGGCGCACACCACGTACGGCATTATCGGTGTCAAGACATGGATCTATCGCGGCGATATCTACCAGCAGAAGCGCCGTGAGCCGCAGGCCGCGGTCGGGACGTCGGTGTTCTAAAGGCAGGAATTAGCTATCAGGGATTCAGCCCCGGGTGGCGACTGCAGTAGATGAAAGAATTAATGGCTGTCGGCTAATGGCTGATAGCTGGTTTTCGAGGGTTTCATTATGTTGATGCCAAAGAAGGTCAAGTTTCGCAAGCAGCAGCGCGGCCGCATGCGCGGCAAGGCGTGGCGCGGAAGCGAGCTTTCGTTCGGCGATTTCGGCTTGAAGGTCATGGAGTGCGGTTACATCACCGACCGGCAGATTGAAGCCAGCCGCGTGGCGATGACCCGTTTCATCAAGCGCGGCGGCAAGATCTGGCTGCGTCTCTTTCCGGATAAGCCAGTGACGAAAAAGCCGGCCGAAACCCGTATGGGTAAGGGCAAGGGCGCTCCCGATCACTGGGTCGCGGTGGTTCGTCCGGGCAAAGTGCTCTTCGAGATGGAGGGCGTGAGTGTGGAAATGGCGCAGGAGGCGATGCGCCTGGCTGCGCACAAGCTTCCGCTGAAGACGCGTTTCGTGCAGCGTCACGATGCCAAGGTAGTTACAGCGGCGAAGTAGGTTTTGATTCAAGGGATACGCGGGATCGCATGAGAACCCAAGTCCCGGAGAGAAGAAGAGATGGAACTGGAAAAGATTCGTAACTTCAGCGATGGCGAGCTGGGCACGGAAGAGAAGAAGGCGGCTGAGCAGCTGTTCCGCCTGCGCTTCCAGATGAAGCTTGGCCAGAACGAGGGCGTCAAGAAGCTCCGCGAGCTGAAGAAGGACATTGCGCGCATCAAGACGATTTCCCGCGAGCGCGAGCTCGGCCTCCACGGTGAGAAGCCTCAGGCCGAATCGAGCGCGCCGGTGAAGGCCGCCGCGAAGACCAAGAAGTCGACCCCGAAAACCGCTGGCGCCAAGACCAAGACCAAGAGCGCGAAGACCAAGAAGGAGGCTCGCTAAATCATGAGTGAAGCCACACAGACCAGCACCCAGTCGCGCCGCAACGAGAAGGTCGGCCAGGTCGTTTCGACCAAGATGCAGAAGACCATCGTTGTCGAAGTGGAGATGCGCAAGGCGCACCCCAAATACAAGCGTGTGATGAAGACCAACAAGAAGTTCTACGCGCACGACGAGCAGAACACCGCCCGCGTGGGCGATATGGTTCGCATCCGCGAGACGCGTCCGCTGAGCAAGCTGAAACGCTGGAACCTGGAAGAGATTGTCCGCCGCTCTGCGCTCGCGCAGGTAGAGGCGGCGGTCGCCGACGTCCAAGCGTAAGCAGGGCGCGAAGAAGAGGATTGAGGAGAGAGCGCTATGGCAGTGCAGATGAGAACCATGCTCGAGGTTGCCGATAACTCCGGCGCCCGCAAGCTGCAGATGATTCTTCCCCTGGGCGGAGCAAGCGGTAAGAAGGCCGGCCTAGGCGATGTCGTCACCGCGGCCGTGAAAGAAGCTGCCCCGGATGGCCAGGTCAAGAAGGGCAAGGTCGTCAAGGCCGTCATCGTGCGTACCCGCAAGGAGTACCGCCGCCGTGACGGAACCTACATTCGTTTTGATTCGAACGCCGCTGTGCTGATCAACGAAGCCGGCGAGCCGGTTGGAACGCGCGTCTTCGGGCCGGTCGCCCGCGAACTGCGCGAGAAGAAGTTTCTGAAGATCGTATCGCTCGCTCCCGAAGTTCTGTAACCGGGTTCGAGCCGCAAAGGAAAGATTATGAGTCTGAACATACAGCGTAACGACAAGGTCGCAGTTATCTCCGGCGCCTACCGCGGCAAGCAGGGACGTGTGCTGAGCGTGCTGCCGGACAAGAGCCGCATCCTGGTCGAGCACGTGCGGATGGTGAAGAAGAATGTTCGCCCCAATCCGCAGCGGAATATAAAGGGCGGCATCGCGGAGCAGGAAGCGGCGATTCACATCTCGAACGTCCTCCTGGTATGCCCTGACTGCGGCCCTACCCGCATCGGCCATAGGTTTGAAGGCGACACGAAAGTGCGCGTCTGCAAGAAGTGCGGCAATGTGATTGCCGCGAAGTCGAAGAAGAAGTAGGACTGGCCGTCCAGGCGAACGCACTTCGGCGCCCAATCCTGGCGGCAACAAATTGAGCACACTCCGTAACGGTATACGGGTTAAAACCCACTCCGAGCCCGGAGAGAAAGAACGGAAGACAATGGCAGCAAGACTCAAAGAGAAGTTTCACAAGGAAATCAAGCCGGCGCTCCAGAAGGAGCTGGGCCTCGAGAACACGATGGCCGTGCCGCGCCTGGAAAAGATTGTCGTGAACATGGGACTCGGCGAAGCGACGCAGAACTCGAAGATGCTCGATCCGCTGGTCGCTGACCTGGCCGCGATTGCCGGACAGAAGCCGGTCACGACGCGCGCGAAGAAGTCCATCGCCGCCTTCAAGGTTCGCGAAGGCATGCCGATTGGCGCAATGGTTACGCTGCGCGGCGACACGATGTACGAGTTCCTCGATCGCCTGATCGCGATCGCACTGCCTCGCGTGCGCGACTTCCGTGGCGTCTCGACGAAGAGCTTTGACGGCCGCGGCAACTACACGCTCGGCATTCGCGACCAGCTGATCTTCCCGGAGATCGACTACGCGAAGGTCGACAAGCTGAAGGGCATGAACATCACGATCGTGACTACGGCCCAAGACGACAACTCGGCGCGCGCGCTGCTTCGGCAGTTCGGCATGCCGTTCCGCCAGGCCGCATAACGTATCGAGATAAGGACTGAACAGAAGATATGGCAACTACTGCAAAACGAGTCAAGGACGCCCGCAAGCCCAAGTTCAAGAGCCGGCAGCATAATCGCTGCCAGCTGTGCGGACGCCCCCGCGCCTTCCTGCGCAAGTTCGGCGTATGCCGCCTGTGCTTCCGCTCTCTGGCGCTCAAGGGTGAAATCCCCGGCGTCGTCAAGTCAAGCTGGTAGGACGCGTCCGGCGAAACGCGCCCTAACGGGCGCACAACAAGTGTGATCGGCGGCAACCGCCAACGATCTTAACCATTCCCGCTGGTTCTCTTCCGCGAGGCAGAGCGAACGGGGGATGAAGGAGAAATGATGAGTTTGACCGATCCAGTAGCAGACTTTCTGACCCGCATTCGCAATTCGATCCGCGCGCGTCACCAGAAGCTGGATGTTCCGGCCTCCAAGCTGAAGACCGAAATCGCCCGCATCCTCAAGGAAGAGGGCTACATCGCGAACTACAAGCCGACCGAAGAGAACGGCCGCAACGTTCTGCGCGTGTACCTGAAGTATGGCTCGAACAACGAGGCTGCCATCCGCGACCTCGCCCGTGTTTCCCGTCCCGGTTGCCGCGTTTACGTCGGCCGCGATGAGATCAAGCGCGTGCAGGGCGGACTCGGCATCAGCATCCTCACCACGCCGCGGGGCGTGATGACCGGACGGCAGGCACGCCGTGAAGGGGTGGGCGGCGAGATCCTCTGCGAAGTCTGGTGAGGACTGCGCGTCCAGCGATACGCGGCCTTCAGCCGCCTTCTTGTTGACGCAGAGAGCAGTGGCCACGCCGATGGCGTGGATTGAGTTAGGTAGTAGGGCGGGAATATTCGCCCGGGCTGCAGTGGAACGACGGGAAGTCGGGACTCGCAAGCCATAAAGGATTCGAAGTATGTCGCGTATAGGAAAGAAGCCGATTCCGCTGCCGAGTGGAGTGAAGTACACGGTCCAGGGCAACACGGTCGTCGTCGAAGGCCCCAAGGGCAAGGTCGAGCAGGTCATTCCTGCCGGCATCAAGCTCGAGACCAAAGATGGCCAGGTGCATGCCGTCCGCGAGAGCGACTCGCAGGCTGCGGTCCATGGCCTCACGAGGGCGCTCGTCTCGAATGCTATCGAGGGCGTGACCAAGGGCTGGTCGAAGGATCTCGACATTGTCGGTATCGGTTATCGTGCCGAGCTCAAGGGCAAGAACACTGTGGTGTTCACCCTCGGATTCTCGCACCAGATCGAGTTCCCGCTGCCCACCGGCATCACGGCAGTGATCGACCCGAAGCAGACGCGGGTTACCGTGTCCGGCATCGACCGCCAGAAGGTTGGTCAGGTCGCCGCGGACATGCGCTCGCTGCGCAAGCCCGATCCGTACAAGAACAAGGGCGTGCGCTACTCGGACGAGAAGCTGAAGAAGAAGGTCGGCAAGACCGGAGCGAAGTAATCACAAGTTGAAACCGAACGGAGCCGCAGGGCGGCTCCGCTGTTAGGAAGGGAAAAAAGATGATTCCGCAGAGAAAAAGAAATGAGATTCGCCAGCGCGTGCATGCGCGCATTCGTACCAAGATGCAGGGCACCACGGAGCGTCCACGCCTGAACGTTTACCGCTCGCTCAACCACATCTACGTGCAGGTGATCGATGATTCGCAGGGCGTAACGCTGGTGTCGGCCTCGACCGTCTCCGCCAAGGTCAAGACCGGCGGCAATGTCGCCGCGGCCAAGGAGATCGGCAAGCTGATCGCCGAGCGCGCCAAGGAAAAGGGCATCAAGAAGGTCGTCTTCGATCGCGGCGGATACCTGTATCACGGCCGCATCAAGGCGTTAGCGGATGCCGCTCGCGAAGCGGGTCTCGAGTTTTAAGGAAAAAGTAGGTCCCTCCGCTGCGCGCCATCGGCGCTCCGGTCGGGATGACAGAGGGTTTGAGGAAGGATCGGGTAATGGCAACACTGAAGAAGAAACTGGATGCCGGTCAGTTCAACCTGAAGGATCAGGTCGTCGCGATCAACCGCGTCACCAAGGTCGTCAAGGGCGGCAAAAACATGTCGTTTGCAGCGCTGGTCGTTGTCGGAGATCCCGGTGCGGGCGTGGTTGGATATGGCTCGGGCAAGGCGAAGGAAGTGCCGCAGGCGATCCGCAAGGGCATTGAGTCGGCGAAGAAGAACCTCGTCCGCATCAACCTCACGGAAACCACCATCCCTCACCAGGTGCTGGGCCGCTTCGGCTCGGGACAGGTGATGCTGAAGCCGGCTCCGGAAGGTACGGGCGTGATTGCCGGCGGCGCGGTGCGCGCGGTGATGACTTCGGCGGGCGTGCAGAACGTGCTCACCAAGAGCCTCGGCTCGGCCAACCCGCACAACGTGATCAAGGCGACCTTCGACGCGCTGGTGCAGTTGCGCGACCGCGAAGAAGTGGCTGCCCTCCGCGGCAAGCAGGTTCAGGAGCTATAGTCATGGCGGAAATTCAGAAGATCAAGATTCAGTACTTCCGGTCGATGATCCAGGCGCCGGTGAAGCACAAGAGAGTCGTCAAGGGCCTGGGCTTCACGCGGCTGAACCAGGTTGTCGAGCGCGAGGATACCCCGTCGATTCGTGGCATGGTGCGGACCATTCCTCACCTCGTCCGAATCGTGAACTAGAACTAGCCGTTCAGGTACATGCGCCTTCGGCCAAATAAATGCGAGTCGGCTGAGCGAAGACTCAGTCGGCGTTAAGCGAGGAAATCATGAACTTATCGAATTTAAGAGCACCGAAGAGCGCCAACCGCAATAAAAAGCGCGTTGGCCGCGGTATGGGCTCCGGCCACGGCAAGACTTCAACCCGCGGACACAAGGGACAGGGCTCCCGTTCCGGTTCGAGCCTGATGCGCGGTTTTGAGGGCGGCCAGATGCCGCTGCACCGCCGCCTCCCCAAGCGCGGATTCACCAACATCTTCCGCACCGAATACACCGTGCTGAACCTCGATCGCCTCGTCGCGCTGGGCGAGAAAGAACTCACCCTTGAGGCATTCCAGGCCAAGGGCTACCTGAAGAGCCGCGGCGAGCTGCTCAAGATCCTCGGCAACGGCGAGATCACGACCGCGATCACCGTGCACGCGCACAAGTTCTCCAAGGCCGCACAGGAAAAGATCGAAAAGGCCGGCGGCAAGGCAGTTTTGGTAGGCTAAAGTTTCGCGAATGCCTGGCCTCCCGTAAGGGGCCTGGCATTATGATTGGAAGCAGTCCCATGTTTGAGAAATTCGCGAATATCTTCCGCATCCCCGACCTGCGCAAGCGTGTGCTGTTCACCATGGCCATGCTGGCGGTTTACCGGTTGGGTGGCCATATCCCCACGCCTGGTGTAAACACTGCCGCCCTTGAGCAGTTCTTCAATTCGCAGAGCGGATCATCGCTCGGCCTGGTCGACATGTTCAGCGGGGGAAACCTTCGCCGTCTGACCATCTTCGCTTTGGGCATCATGCCCTATATCACGGCCTCGATCATCTTCCAGCTGCTGACGGTTGTGTATGAGCCGCTTGCCCGCCTTCAGAAAGAAGGTGAACTGGGACGCCGCAAGATTACCCAATGGACGCGCTACCTGACCGTGATCCTGGGTGTTGTCCAGTCGATGACCATCGCCATAGCGCTTTCGCACGCCTCCGGCGGCATGGTGCTGAATCCCGGTCCAGGATTCATCCTGATGACCGTGCTCACCCTGACCGCAGGCACCGCTTTCATCATGTGGCTGGGTGAACAGATCACCGATCGTGGTATTGGCAACGGAATGAGCTTGTTGATCTTCGCCGGTATCGTCGTCGGTCTGCCGCGCGCCATTGCTGAACTGGTCGACACGGCGAAAACCGAGAAGTTCGGAGCGTTCACAGTTCCAGCGCTTATTCTGCTGGTCGCCTGCATGGTCGCCGTCGTCGCCTTCATCGTTTTCGTGGAGCGCAGCGAACGCCGCATCCCGGTGCAGTACGCCAAGCGCATCGTTGGACGCCGCCTGATGGGCGGCCAGTCGACCCACCTGCCGCTCAAGGTCAACTCCGGCGGCGTCATGCCCGTGATTTTTGCAGCTTCCGTGCTGTCAGCTCCGCTGCTGTTTTCGCAGGCCGCGATTGTGCGCAACAGCGCCGGTCTTACTCACATTTTTGAAGCACTGCGTCCGGGTGAGCCGACGTATGAACTCATCTACATGGCGGCGATCATCTTCTTCGCCTACTTCTATATCTCGATCGTCTTCCGTCCAGACGACATCGCCGACAACATGCGCAAGTACGGCGGTTTCATCCCCGGCATCCGACCCGGTCGCCGCACCTCGGATTTTATCAACGACATTCTGACCCGCATTACTCTAGTTGGTGCGCTTTATCTGATCATTATCTCGATTATCCCGCAGCTGCTGATCAGCGGTATTCACCTGAACCATCTGTGGCTCGTCGGTGGTTTCTTCGAACATCTGCCGCTCTGGGTGACGAACGGTCTCGGCTTCAACTTCTACTTTGGCGGCACCTCGCTGCTGATCGTCGTAGGCGTCGCGATGGATACCGTCAACCAGGTGGAATCGCAGCTCATCATGCGCCACTACGAGGGCTTTTCGCCCCGCAGCGGACGCATCCGCGGAAGGCGGGCCTGGTAAGTGGCCTTGTCTGCCGTTGATTCTCAGTCTGGAACTCGGAAAAGCCTGAAGTTCATCCCCGGCCCGATTCTTCTTCTCGGCGCGCCCGGTGTCGGTAAAGGTACGCAGGCCAAGGAGTTAGTGGCCGCCTGGGGGATTCCGCAGATCTCTACCGGTGATCTGCTGCGCTCCAATGTCAGCCGGAGCACCGCTCTTGGGAAGCAGGCCAAGGAGGTCATGGACCGCGGTGAATTGGTCTCAGACGACCTGGTGAACGAGATGGTTGCCGAGCGGCTGAAGGAGCCGGATACCGCGGCAGGATACATCTTGGACGGCTTTCCCCGCACGCTGAATCAGGCCGATTGGCTGGACCAGTATCTTGGGGCAATCCCGGGCTCGCTGTCGGTGATTGCTGTCAGTATCGAAGTCAGTTATAATCAGTTACTGCGCCGTATTACCGGCCGGCGCATCTGTCCAGTCTGCAAGACGAGCTATAACATCTACTTGCAGCCACCCAAGGTCGACGAAGTATGCGACCTCGACGGTACGCCCCTGACGAGTCGTTCAGACGACACCGAGGAAGTCTTCGAGGAGCGCATGCGGGCCTATAACTCGCTGACGGCTCCCGTCGTGGAGCATTATCGCGCGTTGGGTCGTTTCGAGCAGGTGAATGGGGAGCAGTCGGTGAGCGCAGTCACGGCCGAAGTGATGAAGGCTGTTCTGCGGTTGAGGAGCTAGTAGTCCGATGCCGATCATGATCAAGACGCCGCTGGAGATCGAAAAGATGCGGCGCAGCGGCCAGGTGGTTCGCGAGGTGCTTGAGCACGTCCGGCAGTATGTGAAGCCGGGAGCCTCGACACAGGATCTCGAGAATGCGGCTGCAGGCAAGATCAGAGAGTTGGGCGCGAAGCCGGCATTCAAGGGATACCGTGGATTTCCTTGTGTGCTGTGCACGTCGGTAAATGAAGAAGTGGTTCACGGAATTCCGTCCACCAGCCGCGTGCTGCGCGACGGAGACATTGTTTCGATCGACACCGGTGTGATTCTCGACGGCTACTACGGCGATTCGGCGATTACGGTTGCGGTAGGCGAGAAGGTTTCTCCACGCACGAAGCGTCTGCTGGAAGTCACTCAGGCATCGCTCGAGCGCGGCATCGAGGCCATCAAGCCGGGAGCGACATTGGGTGATGTCGGAGCAGCGGTGCAGGAAGTTGTGGAAGCCGAAGGCTTCAGCGTAGTTCGCGAGTTCGTCGGACACGGCATCGGCACGCGGCTGCATGAAGACCCCCAGGTTCCGAATTACGGACGCCGCGGTCAGGGCCAGAAGCTGCGCGAGGGCATGGTGATTGCAATTGAACCCATGGTCAATGCCGGCAAGCCGGACGTTCACGTGCTGAGCGACGGCTGGACGGCGGTAACGCAGGATGGAAGTTTGAGCGCGCATTTCGAGCATACGGTCGCAGTGACCGCCGAAGGCGCAACAATTTTGACGCAGTAGTTGTTTCAAGCAGAGCCGGACATGAGCAGTCGGCGGAATTGGAAAAGGTTTGTCGAAGGAAGACGCGATTGAGGTAATGGCAGTGGTACTGGAGACGCTGCCGAACGCCATGTTCAAGGTGGAACTCGAGAACAAGCACCAGGTACTGGCGCATGTCTCAGGCCGCATGCGGAAGAATTTTATCCGCATTCTTCCCGGCGACCGTGTGGCGATTGAATTGAGCCCGTATGACCTTACTCGCGGGCGAATTGTCTACCGATACAAGTAAGGATTAACCAGCAGGGATTGGGGATTAGTTATGAAGGTTCGTGCGTCGGTAAAGAAGATTTGTGACAAGTGCAAGGTCATCCACCGCCGTGGTGTGGTGCGCGTGATCTGCGAAAACCAGAAGCACAAGCAGCGCCAGGGCTAGAACAGGGCTCAGCGTTCGGGGCTCAGGGCTCAGTAAGTCATGCGGAGACCTTGAGACTGGAGGTTGGGACCAGGGAACTGGAGATCGAAGAGACGAGTCAGGCCACAAAAGGCAGGGGCTAGTTAGCCGTAGAAAGGCTTGCGATGAACCCCGACTCAATCACCGCCGGAATCGAATCCGGCATAACCGCTCCCGGCTGCGAAGCTTCCGAGAGCAACCAAGAAGGACATAAGCATGGCACGTATAGCTGGCGTCGATCTGCCCCGCCAAAAGCAGGCTCGGATCGCGCTCACTTACATCTTCGGGATCGGCAACCCGCGTGCGCTGCGCATCCTTGGGGCCGCGAATGTTGACCCATTCAAGAAGGTCCAGGATCTCGGCGAAGACGAGGTTAACCGCATCCGTCAGGTCATCGAGAATGAGGGTGATGTTGAAGGCGACCTCCGCAAGGATGTCAGCATGCACATCAAGCGCCTCATTGACATTCAGTCCTACCGCGGACTACGGCATCGCCGCGGCCTTCCCACGCGCGGACAGCGTACGCACACCAACGCGCGCACCCGCAAGGGACCGCGTAGGGGCACTGTAGCAGGCAAGAAGAAAGCGACGGCGAAGACCTAATGGCAAAAGCACAGCAGGGCGCTGCCGGAAAGGCCGCCAAAAACAAGAAGTTCAAGAAGCGCGAACGCAAGAATGTACCCTACGGTCTGGTGTACATTCAGGCGTCGTTCAACAACACCATCGTGACCATCACCGACGGCAAGGGCGACACGATTTCCTGGAAGAGCTCCGGTTCGCTCGGCTTCCGTGGCTCGCGTAAGGGCACTCCGTTTGCCGCGCAGCAGGCGGCCATCAACGCCGCCAACCAGGCGCGCGATCATGGTCTGCGCTCGGTCGATGTTCGTGTCAGCGGTCCGGGTTCGGGTCGTGAGTCGGCTGTGCGTGCGCTGGCTGCCGCCGGCATCGAGGTGCGGTCCATCCGCGACATCACCCCGATCCCGCACAATGGCTGCCGTCCGCCCAAGCGCCGCCGCGTGTAAGTGAGTTATCAGTCATCGGTTGGCGGTCCCTGGTGAGAGCACCTGGCTGGTAACTGGAGACCAAAAACTGTAAACTAACAGATGGACCGGGACGAAGGATTGCCATCCGTAAACCGGTCGGCCTCTGAAGAACAATGTCCGGAAGAAACCCGGACAAGGAGATTGAATTGGCACGTTACACAGGACCAGTCTGCCGCCTTTGCCGCCGCGAGGGCATTAAGCTTTTTCTCAAGGGCCCAAAGTGCTTCACCGACAAGTGCCCGATTGAGAAGCGCAACTTCGCCCCCGGCCAGCACGGCCGTGATCGCAAGGCGAAGATTGTCGGCTACGGCCTGCAGCTTCGCGAGAAGCAGAAGGCAAAGCGCATTTACTTCACCCTCGAAGGCCAGTTTCGCGAGTATTACGAGAAGGCTTCGCGCTCCAAGGGCGTAACCGGTCTGCGGCTTCTGCAGCAGCTCGAGTGCCGTCTGGACAACGTCGCTTTCCGGCTTGGCTTTGCCGGCTCGCGCCGTCAGGCTCGCCAAATCGTCCGCCACGGACACGTCGAGGTGAACGGCCGCAAGGTGAACATTCCTTCCTTCCAGATCAGCATCGGCGACGAGATCAAGGTTCGTCCCAACAGCCAGAAGCTGCTCGTGGTTGAGTCTGCGAGCGAGTTTGCGAGCCATCAGCCGGCTCCGGCATGGCTTTCAGTCGATCACGCGAACCACACCGGTAAGGTGCTGGCGCTGCCGAAGCGCGAAGACGTCAACCTGCCGGTCAACGAGCAGCTGATCGTCGAGTTGTACAGCAAGTAGGATTTGCGCGTTCCGCGATACGCACTTCGCGCCAGTCAATTGGAGTTTGACGATTCCGGCATTCTTCTGAGTGCCGGAGTCTGAAGTAGCAAGTAAGAGCAGTTAAATCTTAACGAGTAGGAGCAACAGGCGCAGCCGTTGCAGAATGCTTCGCGGCGTTCGCTGCGCATGAGAGGCGAATCGATATGCTTTGGAGAGGATTTCAAAAACCCAAGCGTCTGGCAGTAGATGCGGAGACGCTCACAGAAAAATACGGGAAGTTCAGCGCCCAGCCCTTTGAGCGCGGCTTCGGAACCACCATCGGCAATGCGCTGCGGCGCACGCTGCTGTCTTCAATCGAAGGCGCGGCGGTCACTGCGGTCAAGATCGAAGGCGTTCTGCACGAGTTCCAGTCCATCACTGGAGTCGTCGAGGACGCGACCGACATCATTCTCAACCTGAAGCAGATCCCCTTCAAGTTGAACGGCGAGGGTCCCAAGGCGCTGTACCTGCGCGCCGACCAGCCGGGTGTGGTCACTTCGGGAATGATCGAAGCCGATGGAGACGTCGAAATCCTCGATAAGGACGTCTATATCGCCACCGTCAGCGAAAGCGGAAAGCTGGACATGGAAATGCGCCTCAAGCGCGGCCGCGGCTATATCTCTGCTGACAAGAACTTTGACTCCGACCTTGGCATCGGCTTCATTCCGGTCGACTCGGTCCACTCGCCGGTGCGCAAGGTGAACTACACCGTCGACGCCGCGCGTCTTGGCCAGATCACCGACTACGATCGGCTGACGCTGGAAGTCTGGACCAATGGTTCGGTGCTTCCTGCCGACGCGGTCGGGCTCGCGGCAAAGCTGCTCAAGGATCACATGAGCATCTTCATCAACTTCGAGGAAGAGATCGAAGCCGAGAGCCACAGCGAAGAAGGCCGCATGCAGTTGCGCAACGAGAACCTGAACCGCTCGGTCGAAGAGCTGGAGCTCAGCGTGCGCAGCTACAACTGCCTGAAGAACGCCAACATCCAGACAATCGGTGAGCTGGTGCAGAAGACAGAAGCCGAGATGCTCAAGACCAAAAACTTCGGCCGCAAGTCGCTGAACGAGATCAAGGAAATCCTCGCGCAGATGGGCCTGTCGCTGGGCATGAAGATCGACGAGCACGGCAACGCCGTGCCCGGACCGACCAGCGTGCTTCCGGCTGCAACCCTGGCCGCGAGCTACGGCTCCTTCGACGACGAGGAAGACGACGAACTCGACGACCTCGCACTGCAGAACGAAACAGAGAACTTCTAGAGAACAGGGCATCGCGCTCAGGGCACAAAAATCCTGGGCGCGGTGCTCAAGAAAATTTGAAGAGTTTTATTAATATGGCGCAGGCTGCCTGGCGCCGGGTGCTCAAAACTGAGCCCTGAGCCCTGATTCCTGAGCCCTGATGAGAGAGAACCGCCATGCGTCATCGCAATGCAGGATACAAACTTGGACGGAACACCAGCCATCGCCGCGCTCTGCTACGGAACCTGGTGACCTCGATTTTCCTCGAGGACCGCGTCCACACGACCGTCACCAAGGCCAAGGCCGTGCGCCCGCACGTCGAAAAGCTGATTACCCTGGGCAAGAAGGGCGACGTGCACTCCCGGCGTCAGGCGCTCGCTTTCCTGCAGACCCGCGAAGCCGTGACTCGTCTCTTTGACACCGTCGCGCCCCGCTACGGTGACCGCAACGGCGGCTATCTTCGCATCGTCCGCACTGGCTTCCAGAAGGGCGACGGAGCCGAGAAGGCTTTCATCGAGTTGCTCGGCGCCGAGCAGGTTCTCGACGAGAAGCGCCAGAAACGTGCCGATGCTCGCGCCAAGCGTCGCGAGGAGCTGCAGAAGCAGCTTGCCGAGCAGGAATCGGCCGAAGGCGGCGAAGAGCCCAAGGCCTAGCTTCAAACAAGTCCAGCCAGCGAGCGCATCCTTCGGGGGGCGCTCGTTGTTTTTGTGGCCGTTCAGCCTTGATCCTGTTATCTTTATGGCCTGCCCCCGCACACTTCAGGCCATGCCCAAGTCAAACCTGCGACACAGACTCCTTTCGGAATTCAACCTGCTGTACTTCCAGCTCATTCTGCTGGTTGTCACGGTGTTTGTGGATGTTGTCATGCGGATATTGCATGTCCCCACGCACATCCTGGCAACTCTGGTTAATACGTTCGTAGCGGGTAACGTGGCTATTGGCCTGATCCTTCTCAGCCGCCCCCTCTTCATCGATCGCCAGCCACCGTGGAACTGGATTGGTTACATTCCAACGCTGCTATGCATCGGATTTGTCGCGACTGCCGCGGCAGAGATCCCCACCTTTTTGCTCTTCGCCCATCACACAACTACGTACTTCCGCTCCGTTCTGCTCGACGAGCCTTTCGGAATCGTCGTCACATTCATCGTCGGAATCCTTTATTTTGCCTTCGATCAGTCGCGCTCTAGTCTGCTGGCACGCAATAGTCAACTCCAGAGCCAGGTACAGCTCGGGCTTGTCGAGAAGCAGATCTATCAGTCCGACCTGGCACAGGCTCACGATATCCAGGTGCATCTGCTGCCGCGCGAGACACCGCAAATTCCCAGTTATCAGATCGCATGCGCGTGGCAGCCGGCGCGCAGCGTAAGCGGCGATTATTTCGACGTGCTGGTTCTTTCGCAGGACAAGCTTGGCCTCTGCATTGCCGACGTCGCCGGTAAAGGTATGGCAGCGGCGCTGCTCATGGCGAACCTTCAGGCCTCGGTCAAGGCCTTCACCCAGGACGGCAGCAATAACCCGGCGGTCGAATCACCGGCCGAGCTGTGCGCTAAGCTCAACACCGCCCTCTCCAACAACATAGCGCCCGGCCGCTTTGTCACGTTGTTCTATGGAATTCTTAACAGCCAGAGCCGTGTCTTCAAATACGAGAATGCCGGCCACTGCCTGCCTCTGCTTGTTCACGCCGACGGCTCCATCGATTTCCTCCCAGCGTATAGCGGCGTGCTCGGCCTCTTCTCTCATTGGACTTACAGTGATCGCGAGGTGCAGCTGGTATCGCGGGATCTGCTCGTGCTAATGACAGATGGAGTTCTTGAGGCCGCGAATGACAAGGAAGAAGAATTCGGCTATCAACGACTGATTGCGTCAGTGCTCGCCAGCCGCGACCAGGGAGTCCACGCCATCCGGCAGCGGATTCTCTCGGATGTAACCGCATTTTGCTCGAACCATTTCCAGGACGATGCGTCTCTGATCGTCGTTACCGTGGATTAGATTCGTAACCGTGGCGGAACTTATTTCGGCTGCACCGGCACCGAATCCTTGATCGCGAAATCCTTGGTATGCGCCGGCACTGTAACCTTTTGTCCTCCGGCCAGATAACGCGCGATCACTTCTGGGCGCGCCCAGTCAAGTGTCCAGCCATCTTCGATAGCGACTGCCGTGTATTGCCCGGGAACCACCCGGCTCATTTGAAAGCTGCCGTCTGAATCGCTCTGGTCGCGACGGAACATCTCCCGTTCGGCTGCGGGATTGGGCACCAGCAGAATCATCACACCAGCCGCAGGTTTGCCGTCGCGCATGGCAAATCCAGTCACCGTTGCCGAGCCGTCGGCAATCGTTGCAGAGATCGCGACCGGCGCGCTGCCTACCTTGATCACGTTCCCTTCCGCGGCCGCGCCCGTCGCCGTGAGATGGGTCACGGCGAGTGAGCTATCCGCGGCGGTCACCCATACTTCGTAATTGCCTGGAGGCAGGCCATGCATGGAGAAAGTCCCATCCGGGCCTACGCGATCGCCACCGCCAACCCGTCCTTCGGAAGAGCGCAGCGAAACCGTCAGGCGGTCGGGTATCGGCTCTCCCCCGGCCATCGCCACTTTGCCGGATACATCCGCCATGCCCGTCGACTGGGACAAATCGATCTTCGCGTCGCTCGATGCGTCGACGCTGGCAGAGTGGCTCGAGTCGCCCCCGCCCCGCATCTCGACCGAATAATGCCCTGGAGCGACGCCGTTGAACTCCACTGTCGTCTGGCCGTCGCTCGTACGTTCCTGCCCGCGCCAACTGTAGGACATGGCCGGCTGCGCGGGTTCGCTCAAGCCGAAGACGTCCTGAGAAAGTTGAGGCATGGCGAAACCGCGCCCTTCGGGCGAAGGCACCTGCACTGAAAGATGAACGGCGGGTACGGCATGCAGGTTGAAGTTCACGGTTACCTGGTCGCCGGCCTTGACCGGGATCGGCGTCGCCGAATCCGAGTCCGTCACATCCGCATAGAACGTGGTCGGGTAGGCGACGTCGAGCGACGAATGCTGATCGTCGGCAACCACATTTCCCTGCGCGTCGCGTTTCGGTTGAGGACGCGTTGCGTACCACGGGTTGGCATTGACCGCGACATAGTAGTTCCCGGCCTCCAGGCGCGCGAACTCGTAGGTTCCTGTGTCGTCGGTTATCGCCACTCCGGCGCGAACGATGTTCCCCAGGCCGGTACGAAGATTCTGCCGATACAGCGAAACCCTAGCCTGCTGTACCGGATCGCCGGCCTCATCGGTCACCGATCCTTTGATCACGGCGCGCGGAGAGAGGCGAAAGACCAATCCGTCGCTTTTTAGCCCTTCGCCCGTAACGATCGCCGTCGAATACCCTTCGTGCTCGTCATAGGCCGCTCCGATGTAGCCGCGCCGTGAAGCAGTAAGAGAGTATTTGCCCTTCGCCAGGTGCTCAAAGGTGAAGTGCCCGTCTTCGCCGGTCGTGGTTTCAGCCACGAGCGTATCCACCGTCGGGAGGTGCAGGCTCACCTCTGCCCGGTCGAGGGGTTGACCGGTTACGGCATTTACCGCGATGCCACTGATTGTGTATTGGCCTGAATTCCGCGGTGCGGAGTGTGCGGGGGCCTGGCCGCCAGCCAGGGGGGCTGCGATCAACGCGAGCACGAACAGCACTCGTTTCATCACTCAGCATCCGTGTTGCCGGTGTGAACCACTTCAACCTGCACGTTGGCTGTTCCGTTCGCCTCCACAGTGGTGGCCGCTCCCATACCGGAGAATTTTGCCAAGCCGTCAGAGGTGTGGAAATCAATCTCCTGCGGAGCGTCGAAGGCAATCACGCGATAGGAGCCCGGCGCGAGTCCCGAGATCATTGCTTGCCCCGATCCCTGCATGCCGCTCATTCTGATTGACCCGGAAGACGGAAATAGCGGGATGGCGTACACGTAGATCTGGCGCTGCTCCCCAGTGGTTGTTGCAGCGGCAGCGGCGCTGGCCGGATCCCCAACCAACTGCGCGGAAATAGTTCCGGAATCGTCGCGTAGCGTCACTTCGATCGGGGCGGAACTGCCACCCGTTCCCACCGTCAGCGGGTCTCGCGCAAGATCTACTCCGCCGCTGCTGATAGAGCTCACGTATCCCTCAAACGGAGACGCCTCGACCCAATACCGTCCCGGGGTGACATTTTCGATTTCGAAGGATCCATCGTTTGCGCCGTCTACTGGGTGCAGTCCACCCTGCCCTCCCATCTGCCCGAAGAACTCATCTACCGGTATCAGTGATATATTCAGCCCTGCACTCTGGTTGTTATCGGATGTGCCGTCTGAGGAGACCAGGCCGCCGGTGTTGGTGTTCGCCGTGAATGTCTTCCGCACCCTGACTGGGATTGCATGCAGGGGCACCAGTGTCATGGTCAGTCCCGATACAGGTGCTCCGGCGACGGTGAAATCTACCCGCCCGTACAGCTGATCTTCTCTCCTCCTGCGTCCTTCGATGTAATAGCTCCCGTTGGGCAGATTGACCTCTGCGGTTCCCTGTTCCGCATTCGAGCGCACCGGAAGTCCCATCTGGCGTCCGCTCCGGTCGTGAACCTGGAGGTTCAGTCCGCCTTCTCGGTCTGCAATCGCCACGGTTACGTGATAAAACTGCTGCCGCGTCAGCACGAAATCCGCTCGCCCCTGCTGCCCTGCGGCCAGTGTCAGCATACCCGCCGAGGCAATGTCCGCGACGCCGGGATAGTAAACGGCAGGAAAGCCATAAATCGCTGCGCCGCGGGATTCGGGTCCTTCGCCGTCTCTGGCAGGTTGCGTGTAGACCAGATAATCTCCTGCCTGCAGCCCGGCGATGCGGAAGACGCCTTCGCTGTTGGTCCTCGCGGTATTCTCCATCATCCATTGCTGGTGTCCGTTGACCACCCGCCTGCGGTATGCCATTACCCGGATGTTGTCCGCCTGATCCGACGTCGACAGCGTTACCTGACCGGTGATCAGCACCTCGGGAGTCAGCGTGAAGGTCAGCGACGGCATGCCTGGGCCCACGCGAATGGCGTGGTTCGAGGCTCGCCCGCGACCGCCGTATCCCGGCCGCTTCACCGAAACCTGTATCAGGCCTTCCGGCAGGCTGAATTCGAAGTGCCCGTCATTGTCGGTGAGAACGGCGTTATCATGCACGTCCACCAGCGCCCGGGCAATCGGCTGGTGAGTCACGCTGTTGAGAACCACTCCTTTGACGTCGTAGAGACCAGCAGCTTCGTTTGCGTCTTCCTGCGCGGCGCATGGTCTGGCGACGAACACCAGCGCGACGAGCGCCATCACGCACCCCATTACAAAGGCACGCGGGGTCCGACTCCGATTCAGCGAAATGAGCACGGGAGAAGACCTGTTGTCGCCATTTTCAGCGATACCCAGCGAAGAAACAAACCATTTCCAGGTATTTCATCTTTCCGCAAAGGTTTGACTTCGGGCTGGCCGCCCGGGTGAGCCTTGATTGACGAGTATTCTCTTCGAGTCAATCGCACGCCAGCAGTAGCTCGTCGTTGGCGTCGAAGTTGTCCATTGCCGAAGCGCTCGCCGTGACCGGTCCTGCCTCGAAGAAGCGCTCGACTGCACCCAGCACCGCCTCGCCGGTTTTAGATTCGTAGATCGACTTGCGCAACGCAGCGCCTCCCGGCACGCCGTGGGTGAACCACGACGCAAACTGCTTCATCTTCCCCTGCGCTTCGGGATACTCCGCCTCGATCAGCATCTCGAAGTAAGTCCGGATCATCCGATAGCGGTCGAGGTCAGTGGGGTGGTCATAGCGGCCGGTCGCCGTGTACTGAGCGATCTGACGAAAAATCCACGGATTGGCCGGAGCCGCGCGACCGATCATCACCGCATCGCACCCGGTCTCGGCAACCAGCGCGCAGGCGTCTTCCGGGCTGCGCACATCGCCATTGCCAATCACGGGAATCTTCACCGCGTCCTTGACTGCGGCGATCCACTCCCAGCGCGCCTGACCCGCATAGCCCTGTTCGCGCGTCCGCGCATGTAGCGCGACGGCGTTTAATCCGGACTCCTCGGCGAGCCGCGCCAGGTCTACGCAGACGATCTGGCTGTCGTTCCAGCCCAGGCGAAACTTGACGGTAAAGGGAATACGCACCGCCGCGCGCACCGCTTCGAAGATTTTTCCGATCAACGGCAGATCGCGCAGGAGGCCGCTGCCCCCGTTGCAAGACACGACTCGCTTCGCCGGGCACCCAAGATTCAGGTCCACCATGTCGAAGCCTGTGTCCTCCACGATCTTCGCGGCATCCGCCAGCGTAGTCGGATTTGATCCGAACAACTGCGCCGAGATCGGATGCTCATCGTCGTAGAACGTCAGATACCGCTTGCGCTTCGACTCCCGCATGCGTGCCAGGCCATCGGCGGAGGTGAACTCCGTCATGATGAGCCCGCAGCCGGATTGCTGATTCGTGACTTCGGCCTCAATTGAAGCACCGGAGTCAGCCTGTGCGCTAGCGCCTGCGGCGGGGTTCGAAAGAAAGACGCTGGCGTTACGGATGAATCGCCGGAAGGCGGTGTCCGTGACTCCGGCCATGGGCGCGAGCACCGTCGCCGGAGCGACCCTCACACCACCCATCTCGACCGCCGCTGGAACCCGTGCGTTATCAGGCATCGCGTGTTCGACCGGATTGTCCCAGTTCTTCTTCATCGAGGTTCGTTTGATGGACCAAAACGAAAGCCCCCGCGTCGCGGAGGCTTCGTCGATCGGGCTGCTGATCTGACCGGCAGTTACTTGGCTGCCGTCTCCGCCTTGGCATACTTGCGGCGGAAGCGCTCGACGCGTCCGGCCGTGTCGACAAGCTTCTGCTTGCCGGTGAAGAACGGGTGACAGCTCGAGCAGATTTCCGTGTGGATGTCGCCCTTGTGGGTCGAGCGCGTGGGAAAGCTCGAGCCACAGGCGCACATAACCCTGATTTCGTTGTAGTTTGGATGAATCCCTGTCTTAGGCATAGCTGGTCTGGAACCTTTCCTGCAATCCTTTTATTTTAAGCGGATTTCGTGTGTTTTGCAACGCGCCGGAGGCCGTCGCTCGACATCCCCCGCTTGCCGTGTTTTAGTGGAATCGCACTGCAATCTGATGATGGGAAGACGTTAAATGATTCGTTCAGGAGTTGCTCTCGCTGTCTATGTAATTGCCCCCATCGCTCTCGCCCAAACCACAGCCCAGACTGCTCCGCAGACCGACACCAGCTACATCGACTCCAACGGCACCGCGCATATTACCCGCATCATCCCGGTGCCGAAAAGTATCAGCCCCGAGGCGAAGGCGGTTCTTGCCCGGCCAGCATCCGATGCCGTTCATCCTGAAAGCCTTGCCGATCGCCGCGCGCACACCGACGCCTGGCAGGCGCGCGCTGGAGCCGCCTCCAAGGCCGTCTATCCGGTAAGTATCGCTAACGACAAGATCGCCGGGGTTCCGGTGCTGATTGTGACGCCGCTCACCGTCGGACCGGGTAAGAGCGACCGCGTCCTTATCTGCGTGCACGGTGGAGGATTCAACTCCGACTCCGGCTCGCTGACGGAAAGCATCCCAATCGCAAACCTCACCCAGACCAAGGTCGTCTCCGTTCTCTATCGCCTGGCGCCCGAGCATCCCTTTCCGGCAGATGTCGAGGACACCGTCGCCGTCTACAAAGAACTGCTGAAGACCTACAAGCCGCAGAACATGGCGCTCTACGGCACCTCTGCGGGAGCTATTCTCACCGCCGAGACGACTGTGAAACTACGTCAGCTTGGCACGCCGCTGCCCGGAGCCCTCGGCGTCTTCTCCGGACTCGGCGATTTCAGCCGCCTGGGCGACTCCTGGGCTATGTACGCGCTCAACGGACTATCGGGCCACCTCGACCCGCCGAATTATGACACACATGACACCGAATACGTTGGCTCGACCGACCTCAAAGACCCCGTACTCTCGCCCTATTACGCCAACGTCAAAGGATTTCCGCCGACGCTCTTCATCACCAGCGGACGCGACGCGCTGCTCAGCGGCACGACCATCCTGCACCGGCACTTTCTTGCCGCCGGAGTCGACGCTCAGCTCGTCGTCTTCGAAGCCCTGCCGCACGCCTTCTGGAACGACGTCAACCTCCCCGAATCGCGCGAGGCCTACGGAATCATGGCGAACTTCTTCGACACTCACCTGGGGCAAGTGAGACAGCTCTCAAATTTACAAATCTTCAGGCTTGAGTCCGGTATGTTTGGCGATGCGGGAGAGCATCTTTGGCCCTATCTCTTCAGAGTCGCGGAAGGCCCAGATGTAGTTGGATAGCCCGGAATAAGCTTCAGATGCGAGCCAATCTGACCCGCTTCCCTCCAGCCGATCTTCTTGAGGGCTTTCAAAACAATACGAGCGCGGGTCGAAGGCCAGACGTTCACGTGCCAGCGAACTCGACGCTGGCTTTCGGAGACTCATGCTGGCTTTCCAGGCGATCCGCCAGTGCCCTCAACGCGATTGCTTCCACTGCTGCCAACGGCCTCTTCCCTTGTGGCTCCATAGGCCATCGCTCCGGGAAGGTTGACGATCTCTGCGATCCAGCGCCCGTCGTCTTCACGATTAAGTTCCACTTCAAATCGCATGACTGCTCCGTATCAGAAGTCTACACACCTGCCTCTTTTTCCACGCGCATCAACTCGGGACTTAGCTGCGATACTGTTCAAAGACTCCTTCATGCCTCAACCCTGTCCGAGATGCGATGGAATGGGGATGCGCGTCATCTGCCGCCCTGATGGCACGCGCGCCGCCGAACCCTGTGACTGCCGGTTCGAGCACCGTATCGCCATGCTGGTGCAACGCGCAGCGATCCCGAAGCGTTACCAGCACTGCTCCTTTGACAGCTACGAGCCGCGTTTCACCGGAGCAGATTCCTCGCTCTCGACGGGCCACATGACGGCGCGCCGGTTTGTTGACGGGTACCCGGTGACCACCGAAGGCCACGGCCTGCTCCTCACCGGGTCCATCGGCGTCGGCAAAACGCATCTGGCTGTCGGCATCCTGCAGTCGCTCATCGTCGAGAAAGGCGTGCGCGGACTCTTCTGCGATTACCGCGAGCTGCTCAAGGAGATTCAGCACTCGTACAATCCGCAGGTGCTCACCACCGAGCTCGACATCTTGCGCCCGGTCTTCGAGGCCGAGGTCCTCGTCCTCGACGAGCTCGGCGCATCCAAACCCACCGAGTGGGTCTGGGACACTGTCGCCCACATTCTCAATACGCGCTACAACGACAAACGGACGACCATCATTACCACCAACTATCCCGACCAGCCTCCCGGCGGAGGCCCCGCAACCGCGCCCCAACGCGCCATGCGCGAGGAAACTCTCGGCGACCGCATCGGCGAGCGCATGCGCTCCCGCCTTGCCGAGATGTGTGTAGTGATCGAGATGCGCGGCGCCGACTTTCGGCAGCGCGCCCGCCGCGCCAGATTTGGTTAAGATGCAGCCGAATCCTT